>Ga0268386_10003594_pt1 | contig 11328 bp, 10 predicted proteins | sample RVTome_15_FD_200260 | JGI IMG/M metagenome (GOLD analysis project Ga0268386, IMG submission 200260) | Soil microbial communities from uranium-contaminated site in the Upper Colorado River Basin, Wyoming, United States - RVT150D86... ... | reverse complement strand
AATCCCCCGTAACCCCTCGCGATGTTGGAGCGGCCGACCGGATTCGAACCGGCGACGTCCAGCTTGGGAAGCTGGCATTCTGCCACTGAATTACGGCCGCTCGACGCCCCTATATTACTCCTCGGCCCAGCCTACTTGCCGTCCCTGATCGCCATGTCGTAGGCACGGATCAGCTCGTCGCTGCGCGCCTTCCAGGCCAGGCGCCGGTTGGTGCCGTACAGATCGATCTGCTGGTAAAGCGGGATGGCGGGCATCTCCTCGATCCAGAGCTTGTTGATCGTGTGGTACTGGGCCAGGCGCTTCTTGTCGTCCATCTGCGTCTGCGCGTCGTCCACCATGCCGTTGAAGTCCTCGTTGTGCCAGTTGACGAAAATGTTCGGCGACTTGAAGAGCGGCACGTAGATCGCCTCGGCGTCCATGGTCGGGTGCCCCCAGCCGATGAGCCACACCGGTCCGGCCTTGTGCACGTACACCATGCTGTTCAGGTAGTTCACGAACTCGTGCGTACGCAGGGTCGTGCGGATGCCGGCCTTGTTGAGCTGCCCGGTGACCGCCTCGGCCACCTCCTTGTCGCGCACGTAGCGTCCCTGGGGGCCGTTGAGGACGATGTCGACGCCATTGGGGAAGCCCGCCTCGGCCAGCAGCTTCTTGCTCCGGGCCACGTCCTGCGTGATGGGCTTGAGCGCCGGATCGTAGCCGAAGTGCATGCTGGGCAGCATGGTCGCCACCCGCACCGCCTTGCCGTCCATCACGGCCTTGATGATCTCGTCGGCGTCGATGGCGTAGGCCAGCGCCTGGCGCACGCGCTTGTCGGCGGTGGGCCCGGCGTACGGCCCGGTCGGCTTGTGCTGCGCGTCCATCTGGTGCGTGTAGATCATGAGCTGGATGGTGCGGATGGACGGCGCCGTGCTCAGGAAGATCTTGGGGTGTTTCTCGATGATGGTGGCCAGGTGCGGGGGGATGTTGACGGCCACATCGATCTCGCCGTTCTGCAGCGCCGCGACCCGCACGGCATCGTCGGGGATCGGCTTGAACACGACCGTCTTGACCCTGGCCGCCCCGCCCCAGTAGCCGGGGAAGGCCTCCATCACGATCTCCTCGTCCTTCGACCATCGCACGAACTTGTAGGGGCCCGTCCCGATCGGGTTGCGTGAGACCGCCGCCGTGTCCTTGCCCGCGTACTCCTTGGGCGGGTACATCGAGGCCTGCCGGAGCGCGATGTGGGCCAGGAACGTCGGCCATGGCTTCTTCGTGTGGATCTTCACGGTGTACGGATCGACGATCTCGACCCGGTCGATCGGCGCGAACGAGGACGAGCCGCGCAGCTTGTTGGCGGGATTGACCAGCCGCTCCAGGCTGAACTTCACGGCGTCGGCGTTGAAGTCCTCCCCGTTGTGGAACTTGACGCCGCGGCGCAGCTTGAACTCCCACGTGGTGGGCGCCACCAGCTTGGGCATCTCGGCCGCGAGCCGCGGCACGAGCTTGAGGCTCTGGTCGCGCTCGAGCAGGGCCTCGAACATCTGCGCACCCACGTTGGATGCCGGCTGCTCCTGCTGGTTCATCATGTCGAGCGTGGTCGGGTCCACGCCCTGCGCGATGACGACCTTGCCCGCTGGCGCGGCCGCCGCCGCGAGCGGGAGCAGCAGGGCCGAGAGGACGACGACGGCGATATGCCAGTGACTCATGGTGTGGGGCCTCCTCCGGCAGAGGGTGCAGGCTTCTCGTTGAGTGACGCTACTTTATGGCTCACCGTCGGAGGAGTCAAGATATGCCAGCGCCTCCTCGCGGCTCCGCACCAGCCCCAGGTCCTGGGCCTCGCGCGCCCGCGCCAGCAGATGGCCGACGGCCGGCCCCGGGGTGAGACCGTAGCGCGCCATGACGTCCTGGCCCCGCAGCAGCGGCGGCGCCGCCGCCGCGCTCTCGGCGTCCCGCCAGCCCCCTAGCAGATCGCGGAGGAGATCCGCCCGCCGCCAGACGGCGAGCGGCGAGGCGCCGGTCACGGCGGCCGCGTCGACCAGGGCCAGCAACAGCAGATCACGCGTATCCGCGCCGAGGTCACGATAGAACCGATAGCGCGCCCGGCGGGTCACTTCCACGGCCTGGGCCAGGTGCATGGGACGCAGGTGGTGCCGCACCAGCCGCTCCAGCAGCGCCACCGCACGCGCGGGCAGTCGCCAGCGCTCGCCGATCTCACGCGCGCGGCCGGCGCCGATCAGGTCGTGCTCGAAGAAGCGCACGCGCCCGGCCACGACCCGCCGCGTCTCGGGCTTGGCGACATCGTGCAGCAGCGCCGCCAGCTTGAGGACGCCGGCGCGGTCGAGACCGGCGCCCAGCCCCTCGGTGACGTGGCCGGCCAGCTCGTCGCCCAGGGGCGCCAGCGCGGTCAGCCGCGGGAGCAGGCGATCGCACGCCTCCACCGCCCGCAGCGAGTGCTCGAGGACATTGAAGCGGTGCGGTGCCGGCTGGGCCGTCGCCCGCATCGGGCCGATCTCGGGCAGCAGCACCGCCAGGAGCCCCAGCGCGTCGGCCCTGCGGAGGGCGCGGCCGGTGGCCGCCAGCCGCAGCAGCATCACGAGCTCGTCGCGCACCCGCTCGGCCGCCACGCGGGCGAGAGCGGGCGCGGCAGCGCGCGCCAGCCGGGCGGCGGCCGGCGTCAGCCGCAGGCCGAGCGTGGCCTCCAGCCGCACCCCGCGCAGCGGGCGCAACGGATCGGCGAGCAGCACGCCCGGCCCCGCCGGCCGCAGCCGACGCCGGCGCAGGTCGGCGAGCCCGCCGGTCGGATCGACGATCGACGCCTTGCCCGTCGCCAGCAGCGGCTCGAGCTCCACCGCGAGCGCGTTCACCGTGAAATCGCGCGCCGCCAGGTCCTCCTCGAGGCTCGGCGCGCGGAAGTCGTTGAGGTCGAGCTGCACGCCGAGCCCGGCCACCCGCGCGGCGCCGCGCTCGGCGTCGAGCACCACCGCGGTCCCCCCGACGCGCGCGGCAATGCGCTCGGCCAGGGCGAGCGCGCCCCGGGGCATCGCCAGGTCGAGGTCGGCGTCGACGCGTCCCAGCAGCGCGTCTCGCACGGCGCCGCCGACGAGCACCAGGCCCCGCCCCGGCCCCGCCGCCGCCCGGGCCGCGCGCAGCAGCGCCACCGCCGCCCGGCTCAGACGCTCGAGGCGAAGCTCACGCCCAGCCGAAGAACCGGAGGGCATTGTCGTGGAAGATCTTGCGGCACACGCTGTCGTCGAGCCCACGATCCCACGCCCAGCGGCGTTCCTCGTCGTAGTCGTAGGGGATCAGCGGGAAATCCGAGCCGAACAGCACGCGGTCCTGGTGGCGCACGAGGTCGGCATCGGACACCACGGCCGGCTGGGCGCCGGTGTACGGGGTGGCGTGCGGGCTCATGGCCATGGTGGTGTCCACGTACAGGTGAGGGTACCGCGGCAGCAGAGCCAGGAACTCGGGACTCTGAAAGGCGCCCATGTGGGCCACGCACACGCGCAGGCGCGGGAAGCGAGCCATGACGCCCGCGAACCGCTCCACGCCCGTGAACCGGTCGCGGTACGGCATCGTGCCCACGTGGAGCACGAACACGTGGCCGGCCGCCTCTGCCCGCTCGTAGACGCCGAACAGACGCTCGTCGTCGACGTGGAAGCGTTGGACGGAGTGGTGGAACTTGAAGCCGCGCAGGCCCCGGTCGGTGGCCTCGCGGGCGACCTCGTCGAGGTCGGGATCGTCGGGGTGCAGGGTGCCGAGCGCGATCGCCTCCGGCAGCCGCGCCGCCTGCTCACCCAGCCAGCGGTTCAGTGCGCGCGCCATGCCCGGCTTGTGGGCGTAGGAGAAGAAGCAGAAGCGGCGCACGCCGCGGGCGCGCAGCGTGTCGGCGACCGCGGTCGGATCGAACGAATGCCCGGTCGCCCAGCCGTGCTCGGCGAACCACCGCTCGATGGCCCGGGCCAGCGCCTCGGGATGCAGGTGGACGTGGGCGTCGATACAGGGCGCCGCCGGCCCCGACAGCGCGGGTGCGGCCACCCGCGTGCGCTCAGCCGAGCTCGAGACCGCGCGGCCCCACGCGGTACTCGACGATCTCGTCGCTCATCGCGCTGCCGCGATGCTTGACGACGCACAGCTTGCGGGCCAGGCGCGAACCCTCCCGCTCGCTGCCCAGCACGACGATGGTGTTGGCGGTGGCGCCGATGTCGCCGGAGGCCACCTTGCGCGCCAGCAGGTCCTCCAGACGCGTCTCCTCGGTGGTGACGAGCAGCAGCGTGGTGAGCGCGGCATGGTCGTAGCGATGCGCGTCGATGAACGCCCGGTGCTTCCACACCGGCAGGCAGATCTCCATCCCCAGCGTCTCGGAATCGCGGTGGATGGCCTTGCGGTAGAGCTCGTCGAAGAGATGGAACTGGATGGAGTCGGCCGGCGCGTCCATCGGCTCCACGCCGTCCACGACCACACGGCGGGTGCCGGCGGCGAAGTGGAAGTAGAGGAACGGCCGCACCGTGTACAGCGCCTGGTTGTACGTCGCCTTCCAGTTCCAGTCGAACTCCCAGCTGCCGTCCGGCGTGGGCACCTGGAAGTCGCGCACGCGCCCCACCCACCGGAAGGCGTTGCAGTAGTACGCGGCCATCTGCCCGGCCGGCGGATAGGGCTCCGTCATCGGCGGCACGGTGTGCGTCCACTCGCCGAGCGTCCAGCCGAAGAGCCGCTGGGCGTACTCGGCGTGCTGCTGTGAGTCGCCGCGACCGTTCATGTCGAAGATCACGCCCCGGGCACCGTCGGCCGCGCGCCCGTGGTTGGCGAAGGTGAGGCCCAGGTGGGTCTTGCCGATGCCGGTGGCGCCGTAGATCACGGCCAGGGTGCCGGGCAGCAGGCCGCCGCCGAGCATCGCGTCGAGCTGGACAACGCCGGTCGAGACGCGCGAGGTCGAGGTCACGAGGCGGGATTCTACCCTGCCCGCCCCTTGGTCGCGAACTGGCGCTCGTAGAGCGTGCGCAGCTCGTCCAGCGCGGTCGCCTGCCCCGGCGCCTTGTCCTCGCGCAGGCGGGTGATGCGGGCGAAGCGCAGGGCGAGGCCCGAGGGATAGGTGGGGCTGCGCTGGATCTCGTTGTACTCGACCTCGACGACGACCTGGGGCCGCACTCGCACGGTGTAGCCGTCGTCCCCGACCGCCAGGGCCTGAAGGCGCTCGGTCATCGCGGCGAAGCCCGCGTCGGTCAGCCCCTTGAACGTCTTGCCCACCTCGGCGAAGCCCTCGCCGTCGCGCACGGCCAGGTGATAGTTCGAGAGCCAGCCCACCCGGCGGCCCGAGCCACGGTCGGCGGCCACGATCACGCAGTCCAGCGTCTCGGCGGCCTTGAGCTTGAGCCAGCGCTTGCCCCGCCCGCCCGGCTCGTAGGTGGAGTGCGGGTCCTTGGCCATCACGCCCTCGTGCCCGGCCGCCAGCGCGCGGGTGTGAAACGCCCGCGCGGCCTCCACCTCGTCCACGAGCGCGCGCTCGGCGAGGTAGCGCCCGCCCGTGACGCGCACCAGCGCTTCCCAGCGCTCGGCCTGGGGAGCGTCGATGAGGGAGCGGCCGTCGACGAACAGGCAGTCGAAGAAGTACAGCGCCAGCGGCATCGCACGGGTCAGCGCCTCGACCCCGTGCACGCGGCGGAACCGCCGCATCAGCTCCTGGAACGCCAGCGGCCGGCCGGCCGCGTCCAGCGCGACGACCTCGCCGTCGAGGATGAACGCCCCCCCCGACAGGTCCCGCGCCACCGCAACGACGTCGGGCAGGCTGCGGGTGACGTCCGAGAGCCGACGCGTCCAGATCCCCACGCGCGCGCCGTCGCGATGCACCTGCACGCGGGCGCCGTCGTACTTGAATTCCAGGGCCGAGCGGCCGCCGTGGGCGCGCAGCGCCTCGTCGAAGTCGGGCGCGATCTCGGCGAGCATCGGCAGCAGCGGCACGAAGGGCCGCGGCGCCACACCGGCCAGCGCCTCCCCGCCACCCGCGCGAGCCAGTCTGGCCACAGCCCCGAGGTCGCCGAGGAACAGCGAGGCCCGGCGCACGGCGTCCAGGCTGGCGCCCGCGGCGGCGGCGATCGCCTCCAGCACGAGGCCGTCCGAGACGCCGGTGCGCAGCTCGCCGCCGATGATGCGCGCCAGAAACTCGCTCTCCTGGACCGTGGCCCGCGAGGCCAGCTCGGTCAACCGCGCCTGCCGCGCGCGGCGGGACCCCGCGCCTGCCGCCTCGGCCACCGCCTCGAACGCGGCCCCGACCGCCGCCAGCGTCAGCGTCGAGCCAGCCGCCGGCGGGACCCCCCGCGGCAGGCCGCGGACGCCGAGCACCCTGGGGTCGGAGCTGGGCAGCGGGTGGCCCGTCAGGAAGGCCACGGCCAGGCCGACCTCGTCGGGCTCGACGGCACGCAGAAAGTCGGCGACGAGCCGGCGCTTGTCTAGGCGGCCCGGCGTCGCCTCCAGCCGTCGCCCGAGCGCCACGAATTCGGCAAACGCGGTCACAGGCTCATTCTAAGAGACTCCGCCCGGGGTGGTTTGACTCTGCCAGGCCCGGCGCACTAGGCTCGTTTCATGCGTCGCGTCCTCTACGACGCCGCCTCCCCGGCTGCCGCGGGGGCTGCCGCGCTGCTCGCGGGGGAGTTCGAGGTGCGGCCCTGGGCACCGGCGGATGATGCGGAAAGCGTGGTCCTCACCGCCGCGCCGGGAGGGCCACGGCCGGGCCCCCGCACCCGGCTCATCGGCGTCGTGGACGCGACCGCCCCGGGCCCATGGCCGGCCTCCTGGTACGGACTCGTGTCGGCCGGCGCCGCTCGGCCCCTCGTGGCCCGCGCGGTCATCAACGCCTTCGCCGACCTCGACGCCAGTGCCGAGCTTGCCCGCCTCGAGCGAGAGCTGGGTGAGCTGAACGCGATCGGCATCCAGCTCTCGGCCGAGCGTGAGCTCGACGTCCTGCTCCAGACGGTCCTCACCAAGGCCCGGGAGATCACCCGCAGCGACGCCGGCTCCCTCTACCTGGTGGAGGAGGCGCTCGACGGCGAGCGCCGGCTGCGCTTCGCGCTGGCCCAGAACGCGAGCGTGGAGATCCCGTTCCAGGCGGTCACGCTGCCCCTCGACGAGGCCAGCGTGGCCGGCTACGTCGCCCTCACGGGCGAGGTCGTGAACCTGGTCGACGCCTACGCGCCGCCGCCCGGCTCGCGCTTCCAGATCAACCGATGGTTCGACGAGCAGGCCGGCTACCGCACGATGTCGATGCTGGTCGTGCCGATGCGCACCCCGCAGGGCGAAACGCTCGGCGCGCTGCAGCTCATCAACTGCCACCCGGACTTCGCCGGCCCGCTGCGCTCGGCGGCGGAGGCCGAGTGCCACGTGCGGCCCTACGACGAGCGCTACGTGCGGCTGGCCGGCTCGCTCGCCTCCCAGGCCGCGGTCGCGCTCGCGAACGGCCGGCTCTACGAGAGCATCAGCCAGCTGTTCGAGGGGTTCGTGAAGGCCTCGGTCACGGCGATCGAGTCGCGCGATCCGACCACCTCCGGCCACTCGTTCCGGGTCGCCGACCTCACCGTGGGGCTGGCCGAGACCGTCGATCGCGCCCGGACCGGCCCGTACCGCGACCTGCGCTTCAGTGCCGACGAGGTGCGTGAGCTGCGCTACGCGGCCCTCCTGCACGACTTCGGCAAGGTCGGCGTGCGCGAGCACGTGCTGGTGAAGTCCAAGAAGCTCTACCCGGGTGACCTGGAGCGCATCCGGGGACGCATCGAGCTGCTGATGCGTGATCTCGAGCTGGGGGTCACGCGCCGCAAGCTCGACCTGGCCCTGCAGGGCGGCCGCGCCTACGCCGAGCAGGCGGCCAGGCTCGACGCCGAGCTGGCCCTGGCCATGACCGAGCTGCGCGAGGCGCTCGACGTGATCGTGACCGTCAACGAGCCGAGCGTGCAGTCACAGGATTTCACGTCCCAGCTGCTGCGCATCACCGCGCGCTCGTGGGAGGACCATCACGGCCGCCGGCGCACGCTGCTGACGCCGGAGGAGGCGCGCGTGCTGGCCATCACGCGGGGCAGCCTCACCGAGGCCGAGCGGCGCGAGATCCAGCAGCACGTCACGCACACCTTCGAGTTCCTCGCCCAGATCCCGTGGACGCGAGAGCTCAAGCGGATTCCAGAGATCGCCGGCTCGCACCACGAGAAGCTCGACGGTTCCGGCTATCCGTTCGGCGCCCGCGGCGAGGCCATCGTCGTGCAGTCGCGCATGATGACGATCGCCGACATCTTCGATGCGCTGACGGCGACGGATCGGCCCTACAAGAAGGCCATCCGGGTCGAGGAAGCGCTGGACACGCTACGCGCCGAGCAGCAACACGGCGCCCTCGACGGCGCGCTCCTCGATCTCTTCATCGACGCCCGCGTCTTCGACCGCACCGATCGGTGATGACACACCGTGCCCCGCGGAAGTCAGGCGGCCAGCAGTAAGACGACCGCCGCCCAGGCGACGATGCCGGCGAGGCCGAGAACAGCCCGGCCGATCTCGCCCGGGAGCGATGTCCTTCGCACCTGTTGAGTAGTGCGCGGCAAAAAAAGGGCGCGTGCACGGCGCCTGGCGATCAGACGGCGCTGCAGCGACGGGTACGAGATGGCGTAGGCATTCATGACGGCCTCCAGCATCGGCTTCGAATCGTCTCAGAATCCCCGCAGCACGCCGACGACCTTGCCCAGGATGCGGACCTGGCGCTCGCCCGGATCGATCACGATCGGCGCCATCGTCGGGTGCTCGGGCTTGAGGACGACGCGCGCCCCGTCGCGCTGGAAGCGCTTGACGGTGGCCTCGTCGCCCGACTCGGATTCCACCAGCGCGACGACGATGTCGTTGAGCTGGGCGCTGTCCTGACGGCGGACCAGCACGAGGTCGCCGTCGCAGATGTGGGCGCTGATCATGCTGTCGCCCCGGACCCTCAGCGCGAAGTGATCCTCGGGTGCACCGGGCAGCGCACCGGCAGCGATCGGTAGCTCGCCCTCGCGATTCTCCTCGGCGAGCAGCGGCTGGCCGGCGGCGATGCGACCCAGGATGGGCACGCTGGCTCCCGGCGTGCGACCTCCCGCGGCCTCGCTCAGGGTGAGGGCGCGGGCGGTGCGGCCGGGTGCGGTACGCCGCTGCAGCATGCCCTTGCGCTCGAGGGCGCGGAGATGATCGAACGCGGCGCGTGGCGTGACGCGGAACTTCTCGCCGATCTCGCGCACCGTCGGCGGCACGCCGTGGCGCGCGGTGAACTGCCGCATGAAGTTGAGCACGTCCCGCTGGCGGGTGGTGAGCTCTCGCATCCGTTCCCCTCCATGAGGACCATACTCAACCAGTGTTGAGCAGTCAAGCGAATAGTACGAACCGGTCACGAGGGGAGCGAACGCGTCAACGACTTGGGAGGCCCCGTCCGCTCAGTCGGGCTCCCAGGGCTCGCAGACCGGGCACGTCCCGTAGCCCTGCTCGCGGGCGTCGGCGACCCGCTTGAGGTAGATGCGGTCGATCTCGGCGATGCGCCGCACCCAGGCACACTCGCGTTGATGGAAGATGCGCGAGCCGCGCTGAACCACGAAGGGCTCGCCGTGCTCGGGCTCCTCGGCGCTCACGGCCGCCGTCTCGGGGCTGACCGGCTCGAGCTCGGAGGGCAACGGCGCGGGCACCGCGGGCTCGCTCATGGCCGCCTCGGCGGGCTCGGGGGGCGGCGGATCCGGGTCGTTGATGTGCAGGTTGGTCTCGACGGTCGAGCGGAACTCGTCGCTGGCGCGCCGGAACTCTCGCATCGCACGCCCCACCATCCGGCCCAGCTCGGGAAGCTTCGACGGGCCGAATACGAGGAGTGCCAGCACGCCGATGACCAGCATCTCCTGAAGCCCGATGTCGAACATGGCGCTAGGGTAACACGCAGCAACGGGACCGCGACCGGCGGGCGAAACGTTTCGCCAATTGAGAAGGGCCTTACCGTACAGCCACGGCCAGCGCGCGGGTCCCGGCGACCGCCGCTCAACGCGCGCGCGCCCTTGGCGCGATCCGTCCGGGGGGCATGGGGCTTGCTCTCCTGCCCCCCGGACGGAGGAGGGCCGATGGTGCTCCGAGTGCTGCGCTACACCATCCTGCTGCTGCTGCTCGCCGCGCGCGAGCGGCTCGCGCGCGCGGTCACGAGGCCATGACCTCCTTGGGCTTGTCGTCCTTGTCGGTGTCGTGAACCACGAGGCCGCACTGCACGATCTTGTACAGCAGCGCCTTGTAGCTGATCTGAAGGAGGCGGGCCGCCTTCGCCCGATTCCAATGCACGCGATCCAGGACCTCTTTGATGGCCACGCGCTCGGCGTCGCGCGCGGCCTGCCGGGCGATATCCTTGAGGCTGATCGGCGCCTCGGGGCCGGGCCGCGTCTCGAGCGCGATCACGCCGGGCCGGGCGGCCGGGCGGGCGCCGTTGAGGTTGCCGACGATCTCGACGTGCACGGGTCGGGCGCTGCCGAGGACCACGATCCGCTTGACGGCGTTCTCGAGCTCGCGGATGTTGCCCGGCCACTGGTAATCGGCGAACGCGCGCAGCGTCTCGGCCGGCACGTCCACCGTGCGACCGTACTGCGCATTGAACTTGCGCAGCAAGTGGTCGGCCAGCACTGGGATCTCGTCGCGCCGCTCGCGCAGGGGCGGGATGCGGATCTCGATGACGTTCAGCCGGTAGTAGAGGTCCTCCCGGAACTGATGCGAGCGCATCGAGGCCTCGAGGTCGCGATTGGTGGCGGCGATGAGCCGCACATCGCTGTCGATGATCTTCTCGCCGCCCACCCGCGAGAACTCGCCGTCCTGGAGCACGTGCAGGAGCTTGGCCTGCAACCGCAGCGGCATCTCGCCGATCTCGTCCAGCAGCAGCGTGCCCTGATCGGCGGCCTCGAACTTCCCGGGCTTCTGCCGGTAGGCGCCGGTGAATGCCCCCTTCTCGTGGCCGAACAACTCCGACTCGAGCAGCTCGCCGGGCAGCGCAGCGCAGTTCACCTTGAGGAACTGCCGGGCCGCGCGGGGGGAGGCCTTGTGGATCGCCCGCGCCACGACCTCCTTGCCGACGCCGCTCTCTCCGCGCAGCAAGACCGTCGTGTTGGTGGCGGCGACCTTCGCGACCAGGTCACGGATCGGCTGCATCTTGCTGCTGTTGCAGAGACCGAGGAGCGCGTCACTCATGTCCGTTGAATCCCCCTGTGGGTCTGATATGTCTCGTGATCGTTCTGGGTGCAGAGGTTTGCAGGGGGTGTGCCACGCATTTACCCACCCAGTCTTTCCAGCGATTACAAGCACTTTCAACACGAGCCCATCCCGACTCAAAGCTCG
>Ga0268386_10003593_pt1 | contig 11328 bp, 4 predicted proteins | sample RVTome_15_FD_200260 | JGI IMG/M metagenome (GOLD analysis project Ga0268386, IMG submission 200260) | Soil microbial communities from uranium-contaminated site in the Upper Colorado River Basin, Wyoming, United States - RVT150D86... ... | reverse complement strand
AACCCGAGCCCTACTTCAAGCAGCTCCTCGCCGGCCGGCAGGTCGCCACTACCAACCCCATCGCCGGCCAGATGCGCAACTTCATGTACCTGATCGGCGATCCGGCGAGCCGCAAGGCGCTGGTGGTCGATCCGGCGTGGGACGTCGGGAGCCTGATCGCCGCCGCCGAGGCGGACGGCTACGAGATCGCCGGTGCGCTGGTCACGCACTACCATCCCGACCACGTCGGGGGCGATCTGTTCGGGCTGTCGATCGAGGGGCTGGCCAGGCTGCTCGAGCACCGGGGGGTGCCGATCTGGGTCAACGAGCACGAGGCCGAGGGGCTCAAGCGGGTCACCGGCGTCTCCGACAGCGACCTGCGCAAGGTCGCGGGCGGCGACGTACTCGACCTCGGCGCGGCGCGGATCACCTTCCTCCACACCCCCGGCCACACCCCGGGCAGCCAGTGCTTCCTGCTCGGCGACAAGCTGGTCGCCGGCGACACTTTGTTCGTCCAGGGCTGCGGCCGGGTCGATCTGCCCGGCGGCGACCCGGAGGCGATGTACCACACTCTGACCGGCAAGCTCGCCAAGCTGCCGAAGGAGACCGTCCTCTACCCCGGCCACCACTACGGCCCCACCCCGACCTCGACGATCGGCGACGAGCTGGAGAACAACCTCTACCTGCGCATCCGCTCGCTCGACGACTGGCGGCAGTTGATGGGGATGGGGTAGGGCCGGCCCCGGCTCCACGCCGCACCGTCCCGGTCCGCCGGCATCGCGTCCCGGCCTGGGGACTCGTCCGAGGACGGACCATCGCCGCGGCGACTTGCGGCCGCTCGCCGCTCGGCGTTACACTACCTGCAGCGATGGCGCAATCGTGTAGTTTAGCTGTAATTATGACTGTATTTATTCACGTGTCGTAGTGCCCTCGGTAGCCGACCGCGGGAAGGGGTCGGGGTCCCATGAGGAACGACCGCGAGCGCCAGCAGTCGCAAGAGGTCTCGCAGGACGTCGCGGATCTGGAGGTCCCGGCGGAGGCCGGGCCGGTCGAGGCGAAGTTCCGCGACCTGCTCGAGTCGGTCCCCGACGCGGTCGTCATCGTCAACGCGGCGGGCCGGGTCGTGCTCGCCAACAGCCAGGCCGAGCGGCTGTTCGGATACGGCCCCGGCGAGCTGCGCGGCCGGGCGGTCGAGCGGCTCCTGCCCGAGCGTTTCCGCGTCGCCCACGTCGGCCACCGTTCCGGCTACTTCGCCCACCCGCGCACCCGGCCCATGGGCGCCGGGCTCGACCTCTTCGGCCTGCGCCGGGACGGCGTCGAGTTTCCGGTCGAGATCAGCCTCAGCCCGATCGTCACCGAGCGGGGGCCGCTGGTGATGAGCGCGATCCGCGACATCACCGAGCGCAAGTCGATCCAGCGCGAGCTGCGCGAGAAGAACCGCGAGCTGGAGGCCGCCGCGGCGGCCAAGGACCGCTTCCTCGCCACCATGTCGCACGAGCTGCGCACGCCGCTCAACGCGGTGCTCGGCTTCACCGGCACGCTGCTGATGGAGCTCCCGGGGCCGCTGACCGAGGACCAGGAGAAGCAGCTCAAGACCATCCAGTCGAGCGCCCGCCACCTGCTGTCGCTGATCAACGACCTGCTCGACCTGGCCAAGATCGAGTCCGGAAAGGTCGCCATCCGCCCCGAGCCGGTCCGCCTGGCCGAGGTCGTCGAGGAGGTGGCGGCGGCCCTGCGCCCGCTGGCGGAGCAGAAGGGGCTGCGCTTCCGGGTCGAGCTTCCGGAGCGCGAGGCGGTGGTCGAGACCGACCGCCGGGCGGTGCACCAGATCCTGCTCAACCTGACCAACAACGCGATCAAGTTCACCGAACGCGGCGAGGTGGCGATCGAGGTCGGCCGGCGCACCGAGGGCGGCGCGCCGCGCGACGAGATCCGGGTCACCGACACCGGCTGCGGCATCGCGCCCGAGGACCAAGCGCGGCTCTTCCAGGCCTTCACCCAGCTCGATTCGTCCTCCACCCGCCGCTACGAGGGCACCGGCCTCGGCCTGCACCTGAGCCAGAAGCTCGCCGAGTTGATCGGCGCGGCCATCCGGCTCGAGAGCGTGCCCGGCGAGGGCAGCACCTTCGCGCTGGTCTTCGGCGCAGGGGAGAGCTGAGGCGATGGCGCGGATCGTGGTGATCGAGGACAACGCCGACAACCTGGCGCTGATGGTCTACCTGCTCGAGGCGTTCGGCCACACCGTCATCTCGGCGGTCGACGGCGCGGCGGGTCTCGAAGCGGTGCCGCGCGAGATGCCCGACCTGGTGCTGTGCGATCTCCACCTTCCCAGGATCGACGGTTACGAGGTCTGCCGGCGCCTGAAGGCCGACCCGGTCCTGCGGCGGATCCCGCTGGTCGCGGTCACCGCCTCGGCGATGGCCGGCGACCGCGACCGCGGCCTCGCCGCCGGCTTCGACGGCTACATCGCCAAGCCGATCGACTCCGAGCGCTTCGTCCCCCGCATCGAGCGTTTCCTGCCCGGCGCCGAAGCGGGCCGGTCCGGCGGGGGGGCCGAGTGATGCCGACCATCCTGGTGGTCGACGACCGGGTGGTCAACCGGGAGTTCCTCTCCACCCTGCTCGGCTACGCCGGGCTCGAGGTGCTCACCGCCGGCGACGGCGCCGAGGCGCTCGAGGTGGTGCGCGCGCACCGGCCCGCGCTGGTGATCACCGACGTGCTGATGCCGACCATGGACGGATTCGAGTTCGTCAACCGGCTGCGCCGGGACCCCGATCCCGGGATCGCCGGCGTGCCGATCATCTTCTACACCGCCACCTACCGGCTGACCGAGGCGCGGGAGCTGGCGCGCGCCTGCGGCGTCACCAAGGTGCTCTCCAAGCCCTCCGAGCCGGCCGAGATCTTCGCCGCGGTGACCGAGGTGCTCGGCGCCGAAGCGGTGGCGGTGCCCACGGCGCCGGCGGCGGCCGAGGTCGAGACCCCGGGCGCCCTCGGCGATCCGCTGCCGGAGGGAGGGCACGGGCTGGTCGAGCTGGAGCGGCTGCTCCGGAGCGCGACGGGCGGGGCGGGGAGGGGAGAACGGCCGGCGCGGGCCGGGGCCCGCGGGCTGTCGCCCGAGGGCGTGCACGCCCTCGGCCTCCGCCTCGCCGCGATGCTCGAGCTGGGCCTGGTGCTGGCGTCGGAGCGCGATCCCCAGCGCCTGCTGGTGATCGCGGCGCGGGCGGCCCGCGACGTTCTCAGCGCGCGCTATGCGGTGATCGGGCTCGGCCTCGGCCCCGGCCGGCCGCGGCGCTGGGCGGTCCACGGCATGAGCGCCGACGAGGAGGGGCTGGTGACCGGGTCGCTCGACCCCCGCGGCGGCATGTTCGGCGAGTTGCTCGCCGACGGCCGGCCGCGCCGCCTCTCCGGCCCGGCGGCCGATCCGGCGGCGCTCGGTTTGCCCGCCGGCCATCCGCCGATCCGCAACCTGCTGGCGGTGCGGGTGGCGTCCGGCAGCCGCACCAACGGCTGGATCTACGTCGCCGACAAGCTCGGCGCCGAGGCCTTCGGCGAGGCCGACGAGCAGCTCGCGGTGACCCTGGCGGCGCAGCTCGCCCCCGCCTACGAGAGCCTGGTGCTGCTCGGCGAGGTCGAGCGCCACGCCGACCGGCTGGAGCGCGAGATCGGCGAGCGCGAGCGCGCGGCGGCGGAGCTGGCGGAGAGCGAGGGGCGCTTCCGCCAGCTCGCCGAGAACATCCGCGAGGTCTTCTTCCTGGTCGATCCCGCCAATACGCGGATGCTCTACGTCAGTCCGGCTCACGATCAGATCTACGGGTGGAGCCGGGAACGGCTCTACGAGAATGCGCGGGCGTGGTTGGACTCGGTCCATCCCGACGACCGGGCGGTGGCGGGGGAGAACATCGCGCGGATGGCCGCCGGCGAGGAGTTCGACTACGAGTTCCGGATCGTCCGCCCGGACGGCGAGCTGCGCTGGATCCGGGCGCGCGGCTTCCCGATCCGCAACGCCGCCGGCCAGGTCTACCGGATCGCCGGCATCGCCGACGACGTCACCGAGCGCAAGCAGCAGGAGCAGCGGATCGCCCGGCTGACCCGGATCTACGCGGTGCTCTCGGGCATCAACTCGGCGATCGTGCGCATCCGCGACCGCATCGAGCTGTTCCAGGAGGCGTGCCGCATCGCGGTCACCGAGGGGGTGTTCGAGATGGCCTGGATCGCGGTGATCGACCCGGCCACCCTCGAGGGCGAGGTGGTCGCCCGTGCCGGCGGCGAGCCGAGCTACCTCGAAGGGGTGCGGATCAGCGCCCGGCCCGACGCCCCGGAGAGCGCCCGTCCGGCCTCGCGGGCGCTGCGCGAGGGCCGGCCGGTGGTGTGCAACGACATCGCGGCCGACCCGGTGCTCGCCTCGCTCAAGAGCGAGCTGCTGGCCCGCGGACACCGCTCGGTCGCCGCCTTCCCGCTCACGGTCGAGGGGCGGGTGGTGGCCGTGCTGTCGCTGTTCGGCGCCGAGCCCGGCATCTTCGACGAGCAGGAGCTGAAGCTGCTCGAGGAGCTGGCCGGCGACATCTCGTTCGGCCTCCAGTACATCGAGAAGGAGGAGACCCTCCACTACCTCGCGTACTACGACGGGCTGACCGGGCTCGCCAACAGTACCCTGTTCGATGACCGGCTGACCCAGCTCCTCCCCGGCGCCCGCAACAGCGAGAGCGCGGTCGCGGTCCTGGTGATCGACCTCGACCGGTTCACCCGCCTCAACGACACGCTCGGCCGCCACACCGGCGACGCCCTGCTGCGCGCGGTCGCCGAGCGCCTCGACGAGGTGCTCGGCGACGACGCGGTCCTGGCGCGGATCGGCGCCGACACCTTCGCGGTCGCGGTCGCCGGCCTGCGCCACGGCACCGACGCGGCGACCGTCCTCCACGAGAAGGTTTTCGCCTCCCTGGCGCGGCCGTTCTCGGTCGACGACAAGGAGATCCCGATCACCGCCCGCGCCGGCATCGCGCTCTACCCGGACGACGGCGACGACGCCGCGACGCTGTTCAGAAACGCCGAGGCGGCGCTCAAGCGGGCGCAGACCTCCGGCGAGCGCGCGCTCTTCTACGCGCCCGAGATCAACGCCCGCGCGGCGGAGAAGCTCGAGCTGGAGAGCCGGCTGCGGCGGGCGATCGAGGCCGGGCAGTTCGTGCTCCACTACCAGCCGCGCGTCGACGCCACGAGCGGCCGGACCGCCGGCCTCGAGGCGCTGATCCGCTGGCAGGCGCCCGGGGAGGGGCTGATCCCGCCGGGCAACTTCATCCCGGTGCTCGAAGAGAGCGGGATGATCCTCGAGGTCGGCCGGTGGGCGCTGGCGAGCGCCCTGGCGGACCACCGGCGCTGGCGCGAGGCGGGCCTCGAGCCGCCGCGGGTGGCGGTCAACGTCTCGGCGATCGAGCTGCGGCAGCCCGGCTTCGCCGAGGCGGTCGGCCGGGCGCTCGCCGGCAGCGGCGCCGGCTCCGACGCCCTCGAGCTGGAGATCACCGAGAGCCTGATCATGGAGGACATCGAGGCGACCACCGAGGTGCTCCACCGGCTCGCCGACCTCGGCGTGGCGGTGGCGGTCGACGATTTCGGCACCGGGCACTCCTCGCTCGCCTACCTCGCCAAGTTGCCGGTGCAGTCGCTCAAGATCGACCGCTCGTTCATCGCCACCATGACCGACGATCCCGACAGCACGGCGATCGTCTCGACGGTGATCTCGCTCGGCCACGCGCTCGACCTCCAGGTGGTCGCCGAGGGGGTCGAGACCGAGGAGCAGGCGAAGCTCCTGCGGCTGATGCGGTGCGACGAGCTGCAGGGCTTCCTGTTCAGCGAGGCGGTGCCGGCCGAGCGGGTCGCGGCGCTGCTCGAAACCGGGTCGTAGCGGTAGCGCCAATCGTACCAGCTCGTGACGTTGCCGGCGCCGTCGTAGGCGTAGTGCAAGGGCTGGCTCGGGGGATCGCCCGAAGCCGTCGGCTCCACCAACGCGTCCAGATCCGCGCTCAGCGTCACATCCTTGTCGGTCGCCCGCTTGCGCCCTCCTAGCACATTCAATCGATTGCGACTTGCCACGGCCTACAGGTTTCGGGCCGCTGCAGCGTCCGCAGGGACCGCCTGGCCTCCGGACCACGGAGAATAACGTCGTAGCCTCCATCACTGTCGGAATCAAACTCCAGAGTCTCGAGTTCACCACTTGGATCGAAACGAAGGTGAAGATCGAAAACACCATTGCAGAGAGAAGACTCCCAGCCTTCTTTGTAGCGTGAATGAGGCGAGAATCTCTTCGTCTCGGACGAAAGGCTGTAGCGCCCGTCAACAGTTCCGTCTCTATCAGTGTCGATTTGAACGACTGCAGGTCTTCCCCAGTAGTACTGAACGGTGAGCATTCCGAGAGCCGGGTTGTCGATGGCAACACGGCGAAACAAGTAAAACGACAAAGCTCCGAGCAATACAATCAGGAGGACACTGGCCGGCACTATGAGTCTTCTCATGTCATGGCGCCTCTATTATCTCATCGTCATTCAACTTCAACCTAAGCTGGGGTGCGTCCTCTTCCGAAAAAACGCGGATGTTGCCGCTCAGTTCCTCTGGTGTAATGTGAGTTTCCATGACGGTGCCTGGCTCTGGTTGTACGCTCAGAGGGTTCAGCAACGATCCGACGGGAGCGGCATCTCCTGAGTACTGCGGTAGAGCGCCAGAGGCGTGTCCGATCTCGTGTGCCGTAACATTTGTGAGAAAGTTTATCTTAGCCTCTGACGTGTCAGGGACCGCCTCTGTTGAGACCTTTCCGGAAGCGCCTGATGTGCGACCGTAGACAGCTTCACCGAGGGACTTCGACGTGATCGTGATCATCACTACACGATCCGTTGGTTTGGTGGCGCGCGGTCTAATGGAACCACCAACGCCGTAGCTCTGGACGTTCCTTACTCCCGCTCGGACGAAGACACCTCGCACTCCGGTCTGTATCTGGAGCTGTTCCTGTTGAGTAAGACCTGAGTCAGAGAAGTTGTATACGATCTTGAGATCTTCTCCATCAGGGTCGATGTACTTAAGCGGGTTCCCAGCCGCATAGCCATATCGATTCCAGGTTTGCGGCATCGGAAGTGCAGACCGCCGGGATTTCGGATCCACGCTCAGGAACCGCGCCATCAACGGCGAGCAGTACCGCGCATGCATGTAGTCGAGATCATCCGTCTGCCCCGGCTGGTTGAAGTCTCTCTCGTGCCCGGGTGCCGCTCTAGTTCTAGTCGTCCATCCGTCGCCGCCGACGGAAACCTAGAATCGTGAACACTCCAAAGAAGATGGCAGACCAGAAGAGTGCGTTTACGAGCAGAAACAACACCTGGTAAAACCCAGCACCACCGCTGCCTCCAAGTATCCGCTGTACGATCCGGCCTACGAATTCGCCCGGGCGAAGCGGAAGGACAAACGTGCCGCCGAAAAACCAAGCGCTGACGAACGTCGCCAGAACGAGTACGCCTCCCAAACCCAGCGACCATCCGAACCTCGCAGTCCTCGACATCACTGCTCCCCTCATTGCAGTGTTGGTTCGCAACCAGCCGCCTTGCCGAATGAACACGTTTGATTGAGCGTCTGGTCGCCGATTCCCGGAATCAAGCTGAATGCTCCGGCGGGGCTATTGCCCTCATCATATTCATATACCGTTACGGTCTGGCCGGATTCGTTCGTGGCGGTGACTGTAGCAGAGGGAAAGCCGCCGTAGGTGCCGGAAAAGGTGAATCCCTCTCCAGATTGACCAGCTTGGATTAAGAATCCGTACGTGATCGGTGGGGCTCCAGGGATCAGAGGGTTCGCGGAAGACGCTCCAGCTATCACCAGAGCGTTTCCGTCTGAATCGCGGGCGCTCCCGACAGCCAACCCACTCAAAGGCGCTCTGCCCCGTTCTAGGACCTGGTCGCTGTTGAGCGATAGGCGCTTGGTTTCGCCGATTGCTCCGATGGAAGAGATGATCGGCTCGGGCGACTTCGTCGCTGAGGTCTCGACGGTGAACCTCTGCGCCGTCTTCACTCCTCCGTTGAATGCCTGGAGAGGGGGAAAAGCAGGAGCTGGGGCCACGACACGAGATGCGCGGATCTCCGTGACGATCGTGAATGTAATGGCTTCCTTGCCATCGAGGTCCACCATTTTGAGTGGGTTCCCTAGAGCGTATGCATAGCGATTCCACCCTTGGGGTCTAGGCTGGGCTGTTCGTCGCTCCTTGGGGTCAACGGCGAGAAACCGCCCCAACATCGGCGAGCAGTACCTTGCATGCATGTAGTCGAGGTCATCCCCCTGCCCGGCCCGGTTGAGGTCCCTCTCATGCCCCGTAAACTTCATCCGTTCGGTGTCGGCATTCGGGTTGAGCTCCTCGCCGAACGGGAAGTAGGAGTGCAGCGCCTCGGTGCCGCCCTGGGGGTTGGTGACGAGCAACGGCGTGCCGAGGTGGTCGAGGTGGAAGTGGTGTCGGGTCTCGCCGCCGCCGTTGACCCTGGCGGTGGCGAGGAGCTGGCCGTCTCGGTGGACGTAGTCCTGGCTCCAGGCGAGGGCGCCGAAGCCGGTGGTGGTGTTGAAGACGCGCAGGACCTTGCCGTCGAGGTCGCGGAGGGTGAAGGTCTCGTCCCAGGGCGAGACCGAGGCGTCGACGGTCCAGATGCGTTCGTCGTCAGCGGTGTAGATGTAGGTGTTGTCGGTGCCGCCGCCGGCCATGGTCTGCATCATCGAGAGAGCATCATAGCTGTAGGCGAAGCCGCCGCGGCTGGTGAGGTTGCCGGCGGTGTCGTAGAGCGAGGCGGAGAGCCGGTTGGTGGTGCGGTCGACGCCGAGGGCGACGGTCTGGGGGACGCCGTTGCGGCGGGTGGTGATGGTGCGCAGGTTGCCGTAGACGTCGAAGGTGTAGCTCTGGCCGTCGCCGCCGCCGATCGAGCCTTCGAGGATGCGCGAGGCCGGGTCGTAGCGGTAGCGCCAGTCGTACCAGCTCTTGATGTTGCCGGCGCCGTCGTAAGCGTAGGGCAGGGGGACGCCCGGCGGGTCCCCCGGGGCGAGGCTGAGGGTTTCGAGCGGGTGGTCGACGCCGAGCGAGCCGGGCCGGCGCATCCAGTGGGGATCGAGCCCCTGGCCGTAGGCGACGCCGTTGGCGTGGTGGACCTCGTGGAGCATGCCGTTGGGGTGGTAGGTGATCGAGCCGGCCCAGCCGGGCACGGCGGTCAGGTAGCCGAGCTGGCGGGTGAAGCTCACCGTCCGCGGGCGCACGCCGCCGCCGGAGCTACAGGTCGAGCCGCCGTGGGTGCAGGTGGGATAGGTCATTGAGCTGACCTGGCCGAGATCGTCGTAGGCCCAGGTCTGGATGAAGGACTGGCCGGTGTTCAGCGCGGTGGTGCGCACCGACGGCCGGCCGCCGGTGCCGCCGTAGGTGTAGGTCTCGGTGACGGTGACGTCGAGCAGGTTCCCGTTGGTCGGGTGATTGATCCAGTTGTGGCGGACCGCGGTCTTGATCTTGTTGCGTGAGCGGTCGAAGGCGGAGGCGCCGGTGCCGTAGGTGTACTCCTTGATCGACCGGCCGGTGCCCCACTCGCGCACCCGGGTCAGCCGCCCGGCGGCGTCGTAGGTGAAGCCGAGGTCGAACGGGCCGTTCATCGGCCCGACGCGCTTCCTGCCGGCATGACCGCCGGCGTCGTGGTTGGAGTAGACGGTCCAGCCGTTTTCGGGATGGCGCTCCGACAGCAGGAAGCCTCGGCCGTCGTTGATGAAGTCGCGGGCCTGGACGAAGCCGTCGGTGTCGGCCTGGCGCGCCCAGGCCAGCCGGCTAGCGGCGTCGTAGCCGTAGGTGGTGTTGAGCACGGCGCCGCCGGGTCCGGAGGGCTCCTGGACCCGCCACAGCCGACCGAGGTGGTCGTACAGCTCGGTGGTCGAGGTGCGGGTCTCGCCGCCGGCCAGATCGGAGCCGACCGAGACCTCGCGCGTGACGGCCCGGGTGCCGGCGTAGGTGAGCTTGACGAAGTGGCGGTTGTCGGAGGGGTAGTCCGGCAGCTCGATCCGCTGCGGGCGGCCGAACGCGTCGTGCTGGAGGAACCAGGTCCGGTGCGGCAGGCCGCCGCCGAGCACGCCGCGCTCGGTGACGAAGGTCTTCCAACCGATCGCGTTGTAGCCGGTCTCGGCGACCGTCCAGCCGTGGCCGGCGATCTGCCGCTGGTCGCGCTTGACCCGGCCGAACGGGTCGTAGATATAGCGGCTCTGCTCGAGCGCGGTGCCCGAGGTCGAGCCGTTGGCATAGCGGGTGACGGTGACCCGGGCCGGGGTCGTCCCCGAGGCGGTCTCGTAGAAGATCTCGGTCCAGGCGTCGCCGCCGGCGACCGGCCGGATCCCGGTGAACCGCCCGAACACGTCGTAGCGGTAGTTCGTGCTCAGTCCCGCCGGATCGGTCGAGGAGGAGGGCAGGCCGGTCCACTTGTCGATCACCAGGTCGAGCGCGTCGAACCCGAGCGAGGCGCCGCCGGGGCCGAGCGGCTCGGTGCGCGCCGGCACGCCGTAGCGGTGGGTGTGGCGGGTGCGGTAGACCGGCGTCGCCGGAAGGTCGAGGCCGCACAGGCTGCCGTTGTCAACGGTCTGGATGTCGCCGCCGTAGGTCAGCTCCTGGTAGCGGATGTCGTCGGCCGAAAACCGGGTTCGGGTGTACTCGACGATCACGTCGTCGGCCCCGGGGCCGGCGGAGGAGGCCTGCACCCGCTGGCGCAGCAGGCGCCCGGTCGAGGACTCGAAGCAGGACTGCGAGGCGATCGCCGTACCCGGCTCCTCGACCCGCATCGACGTGTAGGTGCCGAGCACCCAGGGCGAGCCGGCGGGCCACGGGCTGAAGCTGTGCGTGGGGCCGGGAGTGTTGGTCGCCGGATCGATCTGGTAGGTGCCCCGGGCCGGGTTGTACGTGGTGGTCGTGGTCTGCGACTCGCCGCTCGTCCGGAAGTCGCCGGTGCGGACCGTCCGGCGGTAGTGGCCGTGGCCGTCGAACTCGTCGTGGCGCACCTCGATGAACCGCGGCACGCCGCCGACCGTGTCGTCCCAGAAGCGCGTGCGCTCGGCAAACACCCGGGTGTTGGAGTTTCGCCAGTCCTCCTGCGCCTGGATGACGGGGATCAGACGGTCGTGTTCGTACGCCACGTAGATCTCGCGCTGGAGCGCCGAGGCGCCCTTGTAGATCTGGCGGCTGAGAGACAGCCCGGCGTGGGTGTGCTCGGTCTCGGTCGAAAACGGCAGGCCGTAGTCCCAGCCCACGTACAGCGGCTCGCCGTCGTGCCGCCGCCGCTGCCGGAACCAGTGCACCGTCCGGTCCCCCACCGGGTTGTC
>Ga0268386_10003592_pt1 | contig 11331 bp, 6 predicted proteins | sample RVTome_15_FD_200260 | JGI IMG/M metagenome (GOLD analysis project Ga0268386, IMG submission 200260) | Soil microbial communities from uranium-contaminated site in the Upper Colorado River Basin, Wyoming, United States - RVT150D86... ... | reverse complement strand
GGGCTGAAGGATCGGCGCATCGTGACGCTCGACCTCGGCGCGCTGGTGGCCGGCGCGAAGTACCGCGGGGAGTTCGAGGAACGCCTCAAGGCGGTGCTCAAGGAGGTCACCGACTCGGACGGCACCATCATCATGTTCATCGACGAGCTGCACACCGTCGTCGGCGCCGGTGCCGCCGAGGGGTCGATGGACGCCTCGAACCTGCTCAAGCCGATGCTGGCACGTGGGGAGCTTCACGCCATCGGCGCCACGACGCTCGACGAGTACCGCAAGCACATCGAGAAGGACGCGGCGCTCGAGCGTCGCTTCCAGCCGGTGCTGGTCGACCAGCCGTCGGTCGAGGACAGCATCAGCATCCTGCGTGGCCTGCGCGAGCGCTACGAGATCCACCACGGCGTCCGCATCACCGATGGCGCCATGGTGGCCGCCGCCGTCCTCTCGAACCGCTACATCACCGACCGCTTCCTGCCCGACAAGGCGATCGACCTCGTCGACGAGGCCGCCTCCGGCCTGCGGATGGAGATGGACTCCATGCCGGCGGAGCTCGACGAGATCGAGCGGCGGCGGATGCAGCTCGAGATCGAGCGCGAGGCGCTCCGCAAGGAGCGCGACGACGCGTCGAAGGCGCGCCTCGCCGCACTCGAGCGCGAGCTCGCCGACCTGCGCGAGAGCGGCGACGCGATGAAGGACCAGTGGGAGCGGGAGCGAGAGATCGTCTCGCGCATCCGCGAGGCACGCGAGGCCATCGAGCGCCTCCAGCCGGAGATCGAGGAAGCGACCCGCGCCCAGGACTACCAGCGCGCCTCGGAGCTCCAGTATGGGCGCTCACGCGAGCTCGCGGACCAGCTGGCCGGCGCGGAGGCGGAGCTGAAGGAGCTCCAGTCGTCCGGATCGGTCCTGCTCAAGGAGGAGGTCGACGCCGACGACGTCGCCGAGGTCGTCGCGCGCTGGACGGGCATCCCGGTCAGCCGCCTGATGGAGGGCGAGACGGAGAAGCTGATCCACATGGAGGAGCGGCTCCACCAGCGGATCATCGGCCAGGACGAGGCGGTCACCGCGGTGTCGGACGCCATCCGCCGCGCGCGTGCCGGCCTCAAGGACCCGAAGCGGCCAATCGGCTCCTTCATCTTCCTCGGGCCCACCGGCGTCGGGAAGACGGAGCTCGCCCGTGCCCTCGCCGAGTTCCTGTTCGACGACGAGCAGGCGCTCGTGCGGATCGACATGAGCGAGTACATGGAGAAGTTCTCCACCTCGCGGCTCGTCGGCGCCCCGCCCGGCTACGTCGGCTACGAGGAGGGCGGCCAGCTCACCGAGGCGGTTCGCCGCCGGCCGTACCAGGTCGTGCTGTTCGACGAGATCGAGAAGGCCCATCCCGATGTCTTCAACGTCCTGCTCCAGCTGCTGGACGACGGCCGCCTGACCGACTCGCTGGGCCGCACGGTCGACTTCAAGAACACGGTCATCATCATGACCAGCAACGTCGGATCGACGACGCTCATCGAGGCGGCCGAGGCCGGGCCCGATGCGTTCGAGGGGGCAGCCGAGAACGTGCGCCTCCAGCTCCGCGAGCACTTCCGGCCGGAGTTCCTCAACCGCGTGGACGAGATCATCGTCTTCCGGCCGCTCGACGAGGCGCAGCTGCGCGAGATCACGGGGCTGCTCGTCGACAACGTCGCGCGCCGGCTGGTCGAGTCGCAGCTGACGCTGGAGGTGACCGATGCCGCGCTCACGCTGCTCGCGCGCGAGGGGTACGACCCGGTCTACGGGGCGCGCCCCCTCCGGCGCGCCATCCAGCGGGAGCTCGAGAATCCGCTCGCCAAGCTGATCCTGGGCGGGGAGTTCGTCCCGGGCGACACGATCCACGTCGACGCCGGGCCGGACGGCGCCCTGGGCTTCACCAAGTCCGTCACCGCGGAGCCCGTCGCCACCGGCCGGCCCTAGACGAGGGCCAGCCGGTCGAGCGGGAACGGTGGGAGGGCGAGCGGCTTCACCGCCAGCCGCACCAGCAGCAGCGGCGAATCGTCGGCCGCCGATCGGTTGGCGTGCAGGACGCCACACCCGGCGCAGCGATGGATGAGCACCCACTCGCCCTTGCCGCGGACGGTGATCGCGATCGGCTCCATGCCCGAGCCGCACTCGTCGAGCATGGCGCGGTCACCCGGCCGGTCGTCGACGTGACGCGACCACAGGCAGGTCGGGCAGTGATTGCGGTGCTGCGTACCGGGGGCGTCGGCGGGCACGTCGAGACGGCAGTTGACGCATCGGAACGAGCTGGGTTGAGCGCGGGGCCGATGCCTCGCGCGACGTGGGTCGTGAGAACGGCTCAACGGAGTGATCTCCAGGAACGGGTCGGATGGACGAGCGATCTGGCGCGTCGCGCATCGGTCCTGGACATGACGAGGACCGCCCCGGCGGGCGGCCCGACTGGCTGCTGTGACGGCGAATGCCGAGCTAGCCGATGAGCTCCGTCCGGAGGCGCGACGCGAGAAGGACCGTCCCTGCGGTACTCGACATCTCACACCTCCATTGCGGTCTCGGCGCGGAACTCGCGCCATCGGCTGGGACTCTACGCCGCCGGGGCGACCCCGTCAACGATGGCGGCGGCGGCGTCCGGCGGGGGTCGGCTTCGAGCGGCTGCGCTCCTCGCGGCGCGGCGGCGGCACGTAGCGGCGGCGGCGGATGTCGTCGTTGGCCGCCTCGATCCGCGGTGGGAACTTGACGAACGCCGCGTAGGCGGCGATCCCCATCCCCGTGAAGATCGCCACCATCTGGAGCAGCAGCGGGACGCCGATGACGACCAGCAGCGGAATGACGCCCCAGGTGACGATGATCGGCCAGAAGATCCACTCGTGGAGCGCGAGGATCTCGGGGTAGCGACGGTATCGGCGCTGCGCCAGGTTGTAGACCACGATCGCGCCGATGGCGATCACGATCCCGGCGACCCACATCAGGGTGAACATGTCGGGGTACGTGGTGGAGGTGAAGGGATCGATCAGGACGTTCATCGGGGCCGGAGTCTAGCATCCGGCCGCCGCCAGAGTCGAAGCGGCCGTGGAGCCCCTATAATCGGGACCCCCGAGGCACCCGAGTCACCCGATCACCCAGCACCGAGGACGTCGATTGCGCGCCCTGCTCTCCGTCAGTGACCGAGAAGGTATCGTCGAGCTCGCCCGTGGACTGATCGATGCCGGCGCGGAGTGCTTCGCCACCGATGGCACCCGCGCCCACCTGGCCGAGGCGGGCATCGAGGGCGTCCGGCCCGTGTCCGACCTGACGGGCTCGAACGAGATCCTCGGCGGACGCGTCAAGACCCTGCATCCCAGCATCTTCGCCGGGCTCCTCGCCCGCCGCGACCAGCCCGACCACCTCCAGCAGCTCGCCGATTCGGGCATCGAGCAGATCGACGTCGTGGTCGTGAACCTCTACCCGTTCGCACAGACCGTGCGGAACCCGGGCACGACCCTGGACCAGGCGCTGGAGCAGATCGACATCGGCGGCGTGGCCCTGCTGCGCGCGGCGGCCAAGAACTTCCCCGGCGTGGCCGCCGTCTCGAGCCCGACCCAGTACGCATCGGTCCTGCGCGACGTCAGGACCATGGGCAGCGTGAGCCCCGAGACCCGCCAGAAGCTGGCTGCGGAGGCATTCGCGGTCACCGCCGCGTACGACGCCCAGATCGCCAGCTACCTCAACGTCAGCGCGGGCACCGTCTTCCCGAGCCGCCTCACCATGGTGGTCGAGAAGAAGGCCGATCTGCGCTACGGCGAGAACCCGCACCAGTCCGGCGCCTTCTACACCGATCCCGCCCACGCGGGCGGCAGCATCAGCGCCGCGCACCAGATCGCCGGCAAGGACCTCAGCTTCAACAACCTGCTCGACCTCGACGCGGCGTGGACGATCGCCAGCGACTTCAAGACCCCGACCGTGGCGATCGTGAAGCACGGCAATCCCTGCGGGCTGGCCAGCGTCGTCGACCTAGCCGAGGCGTTCCGGCTGGCCCTCGAGGGCGACAGCGTGAGCGCGTACGGCGGGATCATCGGCGCCAACCGGATGGTCGACGAGGCGACGGCACGCGCCATCCGACCCGGGTTCTTCGAGGCGATCGTGGCGCCGGGCTACACGCCCGAGGCGCTGGAGATCCTGCGCACCAAGCGCGGCTTCGAGATCGTCGAGGTGCCGCCGGCCGACGACGACTCGGACGACCTCGGCATCGGCAAGTTCGACTTCAAGCGCATCGGCGGCGGCCTGCTGGTCCAGACCATCGACGAGATGGAGGAGGACCGCGACAAGCTCCAGCCGGTGACCCAGCGACGACCGACGCTCGAGGAGCTCACCGACCTCCTCTTCGCCTGGCGCGCGGTCCGGCACGTCAAGTCGAACGCGGTGGTCCTCGCCAAGAAGCACGCCATGGTCGGCATGGGCGCCGGCCAGCCGTCGCGCGTCGTGTCCGTCGAGGTCGCGCTGCGCAAGGCCGGCGAGCGCGCGCCGCTCTCGGTCATGGCCTCGGACGCCTACTTCCCGTTCCCGGACGGCATCCAGATCGCGGCCCAGGCCGGCGTCACCGCCATCATCCAGCCCGGCGGCAGCATCCGCGACGAGATGGCGATCGAGGTCGCCGACCGCCACCACATGGCCATGGTCTTCACCGGCCGGCGCCACTTCAAGCACTGATGGCGGACCTGAGCAGCGACAAGCCGATCATCGCCGAGGCCGTTCGCGCCACCGAGGCCGGCGCCATCGCCGCCGCGCGGCTCATGGGACGCGGCGACCGCGACGGGGCGGACCAGGCGGCCGTTACCGCCATGCGCAAGGCGATGGACGACGCCGACATCTCCGGCACGATCGTCATCGGCGAGGGCGAGCGCGACTCCGCGCCGATGCTCTTCATCGGCGAGCAGGTCGGCAACGCGGATGCTGCGATGCGCGTGGACATCGCGGTCGACCCGCTCGAGGGCACCAACCTCGTCGCCAACGGCGAGCCGAACGCCACCGCCGTCCTCGCGGCCGCCGAGCCCGGCGGGCTCATGCACGCTCCCGACACGTACCTCGAGAAGCTGATCGTCGGGCCGAGCGCGGCGGGCAGGGTCAGCATCAACGACCCGGTGGAGAAGACGCTCGCCACCATCGCCGAGACGCTCGGTCGGAACGTGCGCGACATCACCGTCGTGATCCTGGAGCGGCCCCGCCACGAGCAGCTGATCAGCGACGTCCGGGCCGCCGGCGCGCGCATCAAGCTCATCGGCGACGGCGACCTCACGGCCGGTATCAACGTCGCCATCTCGGGCACCGGCCTGCATGCGGTGATGGGCATCGGCGGCGCGCCCGAGGGCGTCCTGGCCGCGGCCGCCCTGAAGTGCCTCGGCGGCGAGATCCAGGCGAAGTTCAAGTGGCGCTCGGACGAGGAACGCGAACGCGCCCGCACGATGGGCGTGGACGTCGACGACGACGAGCGGGTCTACTTCACCGACGACCTCGCCTCGGGCAAGAACGTCGTCTTCTGCGCCACCGGCGTCACCGACGGCGAGCTCCTGCGCGGCGTCCGCTTCTTCGGCGGCGGCGCGCGCACCCACTCCCTGCTGATGAGCTACCGGCAGGGGCTGGTGCGGTTCATCGACACCGTCCACATGTGGGATCCGGGCAACCCGCCGAAGGTCCGCCTCTAGCTGACTCGGTCAACTACCGGCCTGACCATCGTCACCTGCAGGTGACACTCTTCACGCGAATGCCGGCTGCGGCGCCGTTCGTCTCCTCCAGGTGACGCCCATCAGCACGAAGCGCACGCATCGGTGCCGCTCGTGCGGCGCGGTGTCACATCTGGCGCCCAGACCGCACGCGGGCCTCGGCTCAGGTGAAATCTGTCACACCGGACGAGCGCCGCGCGTGAGCCCGAGACTCAGCTCCGCGAGACCGGGTCGGCCCAATCGGGACCGCCGACCCGCAGGACCTCCTGGTTGGCCACGGTCGGCAGCAGATCGGCCACGGAGACGTCCACCCGCAGGTCCGAGCAGTTCCGCCACGGCATGAGGAGCGGATCGAGCTCCGCCACCGGCTCCAGGGCGAAGCGACGCTCGTGGAAACGCGGGTGCGGCACGATCAGGTCGTGCTCCGTATCGGTCACGCAGAGGCCGTCGAAGCTGAGGATGTCGAGGTCGATCAGCCGCGGCCCCCATCGGGGACCATCCGACTCCCGGCCCAGCGAGAGCTCCAGGCGCTTCAGCTCGTCGAGCAGCGCCACCGGCGCCAGATCGGTCTCCAGCTCGAGGGCCGCATTGAGGAAGTGCGGCTGCCCGAGGGAGTCGCGCGGCGCGGTGTCGTACAGGGAGGACACCCGCACGACCTGGCCGATCCCCCGCAGCTCCGCCACCGCCGCGCGGAAGGCGACGGCAGGCTCGCCGAGATTTCCCCCGAGACCGATGAAGGCGCGCACGGTGCCCGCACTCTAGCCGATCGGGCAGTAAGTGACTGATAATCGGCCGGCACTACAGTCGAGCGAGGCCGAAGTGCTCGCCGCGGGGGGCGCGACGACGTCATCGGTGTGTCATCGCACCCGGAGACCGATGGATGTCGGACATCAAGTACGCCTACCCGCTCATCCTCAACAAGGTGGCGTCGCCGCAGTACGTGACGCCGACCCTGCGACGCGCTCGGCTGATGGACTGGCTCAACGAGGCGGCCGGCTGCCGCGCGACGGTGATCGCCGCCGATGCCGGCTACGGCAAGACGACGCTCCTCTGGCAGTGGGAGCGCGAAGTCGACTTCCCGTGCTTCTGGTTCAAGCTTGACCGCAACGATCGGGACTGGACGCTTCACATCAGCTACATCGCCGAGTCGATCGCCAAGCGCCATCCCGGCTTCGGCCGGCGGGCGCACTCGATGCTCCAGCAGATGGGCGGCCCCGGCTCCTCGCGGCCCGGCGTGGCGGCGTACCTGCTTGCCGAGATGCACGAGCGACTCACCGAGCCATGCACCTTCATCATCGACGACTGGCAGTACGTCAACGCCGTCACCGAGGTGCGCGGGCTCTGGAACCAGATTCTCCGCGACGCGCCGGCCACCTGCCGCTTCGTCTTCGCCTCGCGCGTCAAGCCGAAGCTCCAATTCGCTCGGTTCAAGACCCACGGCGGCTACGCCGAGCTCAGGACCGATGCGCTGCGCTTCACCGAGCCGGAGATCAACGAGCTCTTCCGCGACATCTATCGCGACCCGCTCGACCCGAGCGAGGTGGCCGAGCTCGAACGGCGAACCGAGGGCTGGGCGGCGTCGCTCCAGCTCGTCGAGGTCTCGCTCCGCGAGCGCCCTTCACCCGAAGAGCGCAAGCAGTTCATCCAGTCGATCACCGCCACCAAGGACAGTGACCTGTTCGACTTCTTGGCCGAGGAGGTGCTCGACCAACAGACCGATGACACCCGCAACCTCCTGCTCTCCACCTCGATCCTCCAGCAGATCACGCCCGAGGTGGCCGAGCGGCTCACCGGCCTTCACGACGGCCGGCGCGCCCTCGACGAGCTCGAGCAGCGCGGGCTGTTCACCAACCGTCTCGACGAGGAGCGGTTCCGATACCACAACCTGTTCCGCGAGTTCCTCGAACGACGGCTCATCGCCGAACGATCGGAGGCCGAGGTCGTCGGCCTGCACATCCACGCGGCCTCCTACTTCGAGACGTCGGAGCAGTGGCCGGAGGCGATCCACCACTACCTCCGGGCCGGCCTCCAGCGCCAGGCGGCGCGACTGATCGCGAAGTACGGCGAGGAGGTCGTCGCCGAAGGCCGACTCGGCCTGGTCGACGAGTGGCTCCAGCAGCTCCCCGCCGACACGATCAAGCAGAACGCGCGGCTCAGCCTGCTCTACGGCGAGACGTGCGGGATCCGCGGTGACTGGGACCGATCCCTCGAGGCCCTCGAGCGCGCACGCACCTACTTCGCCCGCAAGGGCGACCGCCGCCTCGAGGCGCTCGCTTGCCTGAAGCTGAGCTCCGTCTATTCGAACTACGGAGAGCCGCACAAGGCGATCGAGGTCGCCGAAGAGGGCGTGGCGCTCGTCCCGCCGGACGCCGTGGCCACCCGGCTTCGCCTGGAGGGCAACATCGCCATCACCCGCACATGGCTCACCGAGTCCCTCGAGGCGGTCGCCCTCGAGTGCCAGCGAATCGGCGAAGAGGCCTCCGCGCGCGGACTTGAGCACTTCGCCGCAATCGGACACAACAACGCGGGTGGTGTGCTTCTCAGGATGGGGCGCATAGACCGAGCCGTCCGGCATCTTGAGAAGGCCGCGGCATTCTGGGCTAATCCTCCAAACAGTCCGTTCGCAGACAACTCAGACCTAGTGGTGGCTCTACTCGCGGCCGGCCACGTCGATCGGGCCCGGGTCATCGCTAGTGAGGCGATTAGGCGGACGGAGGCGTGGCCACGGCCTCAGGCTGAAGCTGCTTACGGCCTGGCGACACTTCACATCGCAGAAGGACGCTTTACGGACGCGATTCATGCGCTGGAGTCCGCGACGTCGAACAGCTCCGTATTGGGAGCTCTGCACGCGCTCATCAATGGTCGGCTCATTGAAGCGCTCTTCCTGTCGAAACGCGACCGCGAGATTCCCGCGGTCGCCAATGACATTGGTCGGCGCGCCCCGGATCCGCGGTACCTGATGGAGACAGCTGCGGCACGGGCGCTCGCCTGCCATGTCACGTCCACTTGTAATGGCGAGTGCCTCGCCTACCGCGAGGAACTCGACGCGGCCGAGCGACATGGGGCGAACCTCACAGCAGTTTGGGGGCGCGTGAAGATGGGTTCGCTCGCTCTCACGCACCGCGGTCGAGGCAATGAGGCATGGGCTTGGCAGGCAGTCGCCGCCGCAGAGGACGAGAACCTCGCAGGGTCCCTCAGGGAGTGGTTCCGACTGTATGTGCCTTTCGCAGCTACGGCGCTGCGCCAGCCAGATGGCGCGCGGCTGTTAGCTCGGTTGGCCGCGCGCGATCCAGATGCATGGCGCGCAGCGCTGGTCAGTTGTCTACGGCATGCGCGAGGCAACGACCGCACCGTCCTACTTGAGGCCGTGACGCGAACCGCCAATCGCGAGACCCTCGTGGCCCTCGAAGTCGTACCAGGTGACGACGTGAGCGCCGTTCGCCGACAACTCAGGTTTCTACAGGCGCCGCGTCTCTTTCTCCGAACCTTTGGGCGCGTCGAACTCCACCGCGCGGCGTGGGATGGGCCTGTCATTCCGATCGAGAAGCGGCGCGCTCGCATGCTGCTGGCGGTCCTGGCCGCTCACCTAGGGACCACGTTGAGCCGGGACGCAGCCCTTGACATACTGTGGCCGGAGGCGGATCCGGACGCCGCCATCAACAGCCTCAACCAGACGGTATTCCAGCTGCGCCGCTACATCGATCCCGCGTATCGCGGGGGTGAGAGCCCGGAGTACATCGCCAGCACTGCCGAGTCCGTCGGGCTCCATTCCGACCTCGTCCTCACCGACCTCGCTGAGATCCGGCGTCTCCCGGCGCGCCTCTCCGCAGCTGATTGGCAACAACGGCAGGCCCTCGCACAACGCGCGGCGTCGCTAGTACAGGGCGAGTTCCTCGCAGACTTCCGATATGAAGATTGGGTCGCGCGCCAACAACTTCTCATTCACGGCGAAGTGCGCCAGCGACTACTGGCTATTGCCGAGTCACCGGGATCAGGCTTCGACGTCGATATCGCAGCTCAGGCGGCGACGTCGCTTCTAGCCTTGGACCCGTTCGACGAGGCGGCTATCGTCGCGCTGGCGAACTGCTTCAGTCAGTCCGGACGTAAGGCGGCTGCCCACCGCGTCGTCATGGACTTCGTGAAGCGGCTACACGCGGACCTCGATCTGCCGCCCTCACCCGACTTCCACACCGCGGTGGCCAAGATGGGCGTCAGTCAAGTGACAATTGACTGACGCTGAAGCGAATCCCTTAAGGGGCTTGACTGACGACGAAGCGAGGGATACAGTACCCCCGGGCGCTAGTACTTTGGTACCAACGCCATCAAGCGTGGGAGCTTTGATCCGGCAGCCGAACGTGGGCACTTAGGCTGATCGGGGAGCAAGTAGTGCAACCGACCGTTCCGTCACCGGAGTGTGTCGGTTGTGTTCATTTTCGTTCAGGAGAGGGCACCTTCTGATGGTTCAAGAGTTCGTTAAGGGCTGGTAACGGCCCCGAGGAGTCAGCTATGCGAGTACGACTAGTCAGGCTTGCGTCGCTGATATCAGCACTTGCCGCTTTCACGACCCTGGCGCTTGCCGGGGGTGGAGGGGTCAAGGGCTGGTAAAGGCGACGCGTGCTAGACTCCCGCTCGCACACATGATGCGTGTCGTGAGTCCAAACGTAAGTCGCCTCGTCTTCGCAACTGTAGCCGCCGCAATTGTCACGATTGCGGCGGCTTACTTGCTATTCCCCGTCCGCGACGAGGTCGGGGGACCCATCGGACTCGTCTATTGGACAGCGGCCACTCTCGCGGCGAGCGCCCTTCCTGTCCGCCTCCCGCGCGGGACTGTCGTCTCCGTCGCGGCGGCACCAATGATTGCCGTCATGGCCCTCGGCGGCCCTCTTGCCGCAGCCGTCGTCGGGCTGATCGGAACGACGGACAGCCGGGAGATCCGCGGCCAAGTCCCTTGGTATGGCACCCTCTACAATCATGCATCTGCCGCGATAGCGATTTTCGCGGGTGCGGTGGTCTTCGAGATCGTCCACCGCGTCGACACACCGCTTCCGGATCCAGCACTCACTTTCGTCGCCACTCTCGTTGGCGCGCTCGTCTTCTTCGTCGTGAGCTGGTCATTGGCTCTGGCCGCCGTGAGCGTGCGCACGGGCGTGTCCATCGGCACGGTGTGGTCGCAGGATGTCGGAGGCGTCGCCGCAAACTTCTTTGGCCTTGCACCGTTGGCTTGGCTGATGGCCCAGGTCTTCCAGCTTCCGAATGGGGTGGGGTGGTGGGCAACGCCGTTGTTCGTGGTGCCGTTGTTCACGACGAGACTGGCCTACGCCCGGTACGTCGAGACGAGGGAGCTCTTCGAGCAGACGATCACCGCCCTCTCGAAGGCCGTCGACGCGCGCGACACGTACACCCGCCAGCACTCCTACCGGGTGAGCCACATCACCGAGGCGATGTGCCGTGTCATGCGGCTGCCGGAGCAGGAGATCGAGAAGATCAAGTGGGCCGGCCTGCTCCACGACGTCGGGAAGATCGGCATCCGCGACGACATCCTCCTCAAGGAAGGCCCGCTGGACAAGCGCGAGCGCACGCTGATGAACCGGCACCCGGTGATCGGGCAGGACATCGTGCTGCAGGCCTCGCAGCTGAAGGCCGAGGCGCCACT
>Ga0268386_10003591_pt1 | contig 11332 bp, 8 predicted proteins | sample RVTome_15_FD_200260 | JGI IMG/M metagenome (GOLD analysis project Ga0268386, IMG submission 200260) | Soil microbial communities from uranium-contaminated site in the Upper Colorado River Basin, Wyoming, United States - RVT150D86... ... | reverse complement strand
GGCCTCTCGCCGGCGGGCCTGCGCCTCGCCCTGCTCGCGGCGGTGGCCTGGCGCGCGGCGCTCGTGGCCGCCCCGCCGCTCCTGAGCAACGACGTCAACCGCTACGTCTGGGAAGGGCGGGTGCAGCTCCACGGCGGCAACCCCTACGCCTGGCGCGACCGTCCGGACGCCCCGCGCTGGACCGCCCTCCGCGACGAGGTCTGGCACGGGCTCAACCACCGGGACTACCCGGCCGTCTACCCGCCCCTCTTCCAGCTCGCGTGTCGGGGCGTCGTCGGCCTCCACGACTCGGTCACCGCCATGAAGGCGTTCCTCGCCGGCTGCGAGCTGCTGGCCCTCTGGCCCCTCGCGGCCGTGCTGCGGCGGCGGGGCCTGCCCCGGGAGCGGCTGCTCGTCCTCGCCTGGAGCCCCCTCGCCCTCGTGGAGGTGGCGGGAAGCGGCCACAACGAGGCGTTCGCCCTCCCGTTCCTCGCCGCCGCCCTCGCCGGCCTGGAGACCGGGCGGCCCCTCGCCTCGGCGGTGGCGGCCGCCCTGGGCTTCCAGGCCAAGTTCCTTCCCGGCCTCGTGGCCGCGGCGTGGGGGCGCCGCTACCGTCCCGGGCACGTCCTCCTGGCCGCGCTCGTCGCCCTGGGGGTGGCCCTGCCGTACTACGAGGGGGCCCGCCGGACGTTCTTCCTGAGCCTGTCGAAGTACGCGGAGTTCTGGCGGTTCAACGAGACGCTGTTCGCCGCCCTCGCCGCCCTCCTCGGCGACCACGGGCGGGCCGTCCGGGCGGGGGCCGGCCTCGCGGTGCTCCTCGCCCTCGTCCTGGCCTGGCGACGCGCCGAGCCGGCGGCCGCCGGCACCGCGGTGGTCGCGGCGGCGCTCCTCCTCGGCCCCAACGTGCTGCCGTGGTACGCGCTGTGGCTCCTCCCCCTCCTCGTCGTGCGCGACGAGCCGGCGGCCCTCCTCTACACCGGCACGGCCGCCCTCGCCTACCTGGTCTACCCGGCCTGGCAGTCGGGCGAGGTCTGGCGGCTGGGCTGGGGCCTCCGGGCGCTCGAGTACGGCCCTTGCGCGGTCGTCCTCGGGCTCACTCACCTCCGCCGGCCGGGGGTTCCCGGTCGCTGAGGGCGTCCGCCGAGGCCGGCGAGCACGCATCCCGACGGGGGAGCGGCGAGCCACTCTCGACCCGGCTGGTGCACTTGGCTCCAATGCTCTATTGCCGGGCCTCGCCCCGCCCTCTAACCTCCCGACGCCGTCGGACCTCGCTCCCGGGGTGGAGCCGTGGCTCCGGACCGGCCCACGCCGCTCCCCCGCGTCTCGGAGGCCCAACGGCCTCGGAGGGCCCGGCGAGCGGGGTTCGCTCGGAACATAGAAACGGAGGATCACATCCTGCGGGCCAGCCGTATCCTGCTCATCGCGGCGGCGCTCGTCGCCTCGACCACCGCGCTCTTCGCCCAGGCCACGACGGGCCGCATCTCCGGACCGTGATCGACGCCCAGGGTGGACGACCGCCTCCGACGTCCAGGGCGGCTACGTCTTCGTCTCCCTCCCCCTCGGCACCTACAACGTCGCCGCGGAGATGGAGGGCTTCAAGAACGAGGTCAAGACCGGCTACGTGCTCGTCGCGGACGGCCGGGTCACCGCCGACTTCCGCCTCGAGGTGGGCGGGGTCAACGCGGCCGTCGACTACACCGACAAGGACTACAACTGGGGACCCAGCAGCTTCGACCGGACCCACATCTTCGTGGGGACCTGGAGCTGGGCGCTTCCCTTCTTCCGGGGCGACCGGGGCTTCCTCGGCCAGGCGCTCGGGGGCTGGGAGATCTCGGGCATCGCCCGTTACCAGACCGGGGAGCCCCTCACCGTGACCGGCAACACCGCGATCGGGGGACGGCGGGCCGACTACCTGGACTTCTTCAACGCGTTCAACCAGGCCAACTGGGGCAACCCCGCGTTGAACCGTTCGGTGGCCGGCTTCGGGACCGTCACCTCCGCGAACCCCGCGCGCAACATCCAGCTCGGCGCGCGGATCATGTTCTAGCTCCGTCCCCCGGCCGGGGCGGGCCCGTCTTCCCGCCCCGGCCGGACTTCCCTCCCTCCCTCCCCGACGGCTCACCGCCGCGCGGTCATCGGAGGCCGATGCGGGCGCCGGCTTCACCCGGACTTCGGGACGACCGCGGCCAACCGGATGGGTCTGGGGAGAGAGTGCGATGACCCTGAGCCCGGCGCCCGTGTGGTGACCACGGTCCAACGCGCCGCCTCCCCGGCTGCCGCTCCCGTCGGCGACGGCGGCGACGGGTCCATCCTTGAAATTTCGAAACTGACAGTCGAGAATTCAAAAGAGACAGGTGCGCTCGCCGAAGGTGTACCTCGCCGACAGCGGCATCCTGCACGCGCTCCTCGGGATCCGTGAGGGGCGCGATCTCGAGCGACACCCGAAGCTCGGCGCGTCGTGGGAGGGATTCGCCCTGGAGGGCGTGGTCCGACGCCTCGGGGTCGAGCGGCGCGAGTGCTCCTTCTGGGCCACCCACGGAGGAGCCGAGCTCGACCTCCTCGTCGTGCGCGGGCGGCGGCGCTGGGGCTTCGAGTTCAAGCGTACCTCCGCTCCCGCCCTGACGCGGTCGATGCGGGTGGCGCTCGAGGACCTCCGCCTGGAGCGCCTTGACGTCGTCCACGGCGGACCGCACAGCTTCATGCTGGCCCCCCGGATCCGGGCGGTCGCCTTCTCGCGGCTGCTCGACGACGTGTCGCGGCTCCGGTGACGCGCGGGGCGGAGCGAGGGCGGTCGGGCGGCGCCGGCGGCTTCACCCCAGCACCGCCTCCAGGACGGGCAGCATCCGCGTGACCTTCCGGGCCCGGATCACCCAGTCCCAGAGGGGCTCGAGCTTCTTCCAGCCCCCGGCATAGGCGACGTGGCGGAGGCGGCCCCTCCAGTCCGGCTTCGTGGAGGCCCCCCGGGAGGATGGAGCCCCAGCGATAGAACTCCCGGCAGGCCCGCCAGTAGCCCGCCTCCAGCTCCTCGGGGCGCATCCCCCGAGTCTCGAGACGACGTGGCGCGTGTCGTAGAGGTCCCAGTCCCGGTGAAGGATGCGTCCGGCGGCTTCCATGCGCCGGAACAGGGCGGTTCCCGGATAGGGGGTCAGGATGTGGAAGGTCGCGGTCTCGATCCCCTCCCCGATCGCCCAGGCCACCGTCCGGTCGAAGACGGAGGGGTCGTCTTCGTCCATGCCGAACACGAAGCTGCCGTTGACCATCACCCCGAGGCCGTGGAGCCGCCGGACGGCCTCGCCGTAGTCGCGGTGGAGGTTCTGGACCTTGCCCTGGGCGCGCAGGCCCATCGGGTTCAGCGTCTCGAAGCCGACGAAGAGGCTGCGCAGGCCGGCCGCGACCGCCTTCTCCAGCAGCGCCGGCTTCAGCACCGACGGCACCGTCCCCGCCGCCTGCCAGACCCGCCCCATCCCCCGCATCCCTTCGAAGAGGGCGGCGGCAAAGCGCACGTCGCCGAAGAGGTGGTCGTCCAGGAAGTAGACGTGGCGGCCGGGCAGCCGTTCGATCTCCGCGAGGGCGGCGTCGACCCGCTGGGTGTAGAAGCCCTTCCCGCCTTCGAAGAACGCCTCCTTGTAGCAGAAGTCGCAGGCGTGGGGACAGCCTCGGGAGACCACGATGGAGTTGGGGACCAGGTAGAGGCGGCGCTTGATCAGGTCGCGGCGCATCGGGGGGATGCCCGCGAGGGTCCGGACGGAGGAGCGGTAGACGGGGCGGGGACGCCCGGCGTGGAAGTCGGCGAGGAACTGCGGCCACACGTCCTCTCCGGGCCCGAGGAAGATGCTGTCGGCGTGGCGCGCCGCCTCTTCGGGGAGCGAGGTCACGTGGAGGCCGCCGAGGGCCACGTAGGCCCCCTTCCTCCGATAGTGGTCGGCGAGCCGGTAGGCCCCCCGGGCGGAGGTGATGTAGACCTGGATCACCACCAGGTCCGGCTCGTCGTCGAGATCGAGCCGCTCCACGTGCTCGTCCTGAAGCTCGACCTCGTCTTCGGCGGGCAGGTAGCCGGCGAGGGTGGCGAGCCCGAGGGGTGGGAAGAGCGAGTACTTGATCGGGCGGAAGAAGGGGCTGACCGCCTCGGTGAGGGCGGGCAGGATCATCTTGACCTTCACGGTCGGGGTTCCGGCTTCGCGACGCCCAGGACCTGAACGGAGACGGTGCGCCGCCGGGGCCCGTCCAGCTCCACCAGGAAGACGCTCTGCCACTGTCCGAGGTCGATCTCCCCCGCGGTGACGTTCAGGCAGACGGACGCGCCCAGCAGCAGGGCGCGCGCGTGGGCGTGGCCGTTGGGCTTCTCGTCGGGCGGGGGAGCCGGGCGCGCCGCGAGGTCGTTGTGGCGGTAGCGGGCGCCCTGGGGCGCCCAGCGCTCGAGGACGTCCTCCAAGTCCTCGAGGAGGAGCGGCTCGTTCTCGTTCACCACCAGGGCGGCGGTGGTGTGCCGGCTCTGCACCGTGACCGTCCCTTCGGAGACCCCGGACCGGAGGACCCGCTCCGCGACCAGCGCGGTCAGGTCGACGAACTGAAGGGGCCTCTCCGTCCGAAGATGGACGAGGTCCCGGCACACCCTGAGGACGGCTCCCTCCCGCACGCTCACGAACAGGCTCGCCGCCATCCCGCCTCCCCTCGTCGCCGGCGCTCGAGGCGCCCGGAGCTCGAAGATGGGGAAGGGGGGTGACGGAGGCCTGAGGGAGAAGTGAGAGTTGGCTCAGCCGTCAGGCGGGCTTCGTCTTGACTGCCCGTGGGCGAGGGGGGTAGCCTGTTTTCGCCAATCGCCGCATCGGGGGAAGAGGGACTCGCTGAGCCATGTCCTTGCCCACGGCCATGGGTATGGGGTGTCGACAACGCCGCCAGTCCCCCCGTGCCCGCGCCACGGCGGGATCCTGCACACCGTCCTCGGGAAGACGTTGAAGGGCTGAAGGGCCCGCCCGCGGCGATGGGCGCGAAGCTCGAGGCCTTCCGGCGCTGGCTCGCGGGGATGAGCCACGCGGACACCCTCGCCGGGGGGCCGGCGACGGCGCGCGCGCGGACGGCGGCGGAACCGGCGCTGCCCGAGCGGATCGGCCGCTACCGCGTGCGGGGCCGGATCGGCCAGGGCGGGATGGGCGTCGTCTACGAGGCCCGCGACGAGACCCTGAACCGGCCCCTGGCCATCAAGACCTTCACCGCCCCCCTCGGGGACGATCAGGCCCGCCGACGCTTCCTGCGGGAGGCCCGCGCCGCCGCCGGGCTCAACCACCCGAACGTGTGCCAGATCTACGACCTCGGCGAGGAAGCCGGCCGCCTGTACCTCGTGATGGAACGGCTGGAGGGCGAATCGCTCGAGGCCCGCCTGGGCCGGGGCGCCCTTCCCCTCGGAGAGGCGGTGGGGGTGGCCCTGGGGATCCTGGCCGCGCTCGAGGCCCTGCACGCGCGCGGCGTCGTGCACCGGGACCTGAAGCCGTCGAACGTCTTCCTCACCCCCCATGGCGTGAAGGTCCTGGACTTCGGCCTCGCGCGGCCGTTCGGCGCGCTGTCCGGAGACGAGGCCTCGGGCGGGCTGACCCGTTCGGGGACGATCGTGGGGACCCCGCGCTACATGGCGCCGGAGCAGGTGCGCGGGGAGGCGGTGGACGAGCGGACGGACGCGTTCGCGACCGGGGCGATCCTGTTCGAGATGCTGGCGGGACGTCCCGCCTTCGAGGGCGAGACGGTGGTGGAGATCCTCTACGCCACCCTCCACGAGCAGCCCCCGGCTTTGTCGGGATCGCCCGCGGTGGCGCGCGTGGACCGCATCGCCCGGCGCGGCCTGGCCAAGGACCCCGGGGAGCGCCCCCCCACCGCGGCCGCGATGGCCGCCGAGCTGCGCGCGGTTCCCCTCGGCGACTCCGGCGCCCAGGCGGCGACCGCGCGGCCGCTGACGCGGCTCATCGTCCTGCCCTTCCGGATCCTGCGCCCGGACGCCGATACCGACTTCCTGGCCTTCAGCCTTCCCGACGCGCTCACCGCCTCTCTCGCCGGCTTCGAAGAGATGGTCGTCCGCTCGACCGCGGCCGCGGCGCGCTTCTCCCCGGAGGCCCTCGACCTCGAGGCGCTGGCCAGCGAAGCCGACGTGGACCTCGTGGTGACGGGCACGATCGTCCGCGGAGGCGAGGAGCTGCAGGTGACGGTCCAGCTCACCGAGGTCCCCGCGGGGACCCTCGTCTGGTCGCATTCCGCCCGGGCCCCCCTCCGCGACATCTTCCCGCTGCAGGACGACCTCGTGCGTCGGGTCCTGGAGTCGCTGTCGGCGCCGCTCGCGAGGGAGGAGCGCGGCCGCCGCCGGGGGGACGTCCCGCGCAGCGCGGCCGCCTACGAGCTCTACCTGCGCGCGAACCAGCTGAGCCTGCGCTACGACCAGATCCCGCTGGCCCGCGACCTCTATCTCCGCTGCCTGGACGAGGACCCCGACTTCGCCCCGGCCTGGGCGCAGCTCGCGCGCTGCCAGCGCGTCATCGCGAAGTGGCTGGACCGCACCCCCGAGAACCGCGCGAAGGCGGGGGCGGCGCTCGAGCGCGCGCTCGTCCTGAACCCCGACCTGTCCGTCGCCCACACGCTCCTCGCCTACGTCGAGGCGGAGTCGGGCCGGGCCCAGGCGGCGATGGTGCGCCTGCTCGGGCGGGCGAGGGCCCGCCGCAGCGACCCCGGCTCCTTCGTCGGCCTCGTCCACTCCCTCCGCTACTGCGGCCTCCTCGAGGCCTCGATGGCCGCCCACGAGGAAGCGCGGCGGCTGGACCCCCACGTGCCGACGAGCGTCCTGAACACGGCCTGGGCCCTCGGGGACTACGACCGCATCGTGCGCGAGGCCGTCGCCGAGGACGACCTGGACACGCGGGTCATGGCCCTCGTGATGCTCGGCCGGCACGACGAGGCCCGGGCCGGCCTCGCCCGCCTGAGCCTCCCGTCCGAGCCGGAAGCGTACCGGTTCATGGCGCGCGCGTTCGAAGCCCTCCTGGACGCGCGTCCCTTCGAGGACAAGGACCGCGCCGGGGAGCTCGCGGAGGCGTCGGACGACCCCGAGGGGACCCTCTTCTGGGGGCGTTTCGTCGCGAAGTTCGGCTCGCCCGGGCAGGCGCTCCACTGCGTGCGGAAGGCGGTCCTGGGCGGCTACACGGTGCCGCGCCTGCTCGAGGCGGACCCCTGGCTCGCGCCCGTGCGGGAAGAGCCCGCCTTCGCGGACGTCCTGGCCCGGGCCGCCGCGGCAACCACGGCCGCGGGCGCGGCCTTCCGGGCGGCGGGGGGAGAGGAGCTGTTCGGGGTCTCCGAGGGCTGATCCGTCCGCCGGTGGCGGAAACCCGAGGGAGAGACGGGCACCCTCAGGCTGTCGGCGGTGTCCTCGCCCCAGCGAGTCGGCCTGCGCGGTGTAGACTTGGCCAATGGAGGCCCCGGGCCGACCGGAGGACACGACTCCGGAGGCTTGGGCCGCGCAGCTCGCCCTCCTCCGGCGGATGAGCGGCGCGCAGCGCGTCGCCATCGCGTTCCGCCTGACTCGCCTGGCACGGGACGCGGCCCGCGCGGGCATCCGGGCCCGGCACGCCGAGTACGTCGAAGAAGAGGTCCGTCGGGCCTTCTTCCGCTTGCTCCACGGCGACGAGCCCACCCGCCACGTCTGGCCGGACCGGGAGCTGCTCGATCCGTGAGCGTCGAGGAGGACTCCCTCGCACGCCCGGTGCGGGGCCCTGGCCCTTCTCCCCGCGGCGGTTCTCCAGACGAGGACAAGGAGCAGGGCGGGGACTAGAAGAGCGGCGATCCCCTGGCGAACCTGAGGGGTCGCTTCGGCCCGCGCGGGCGCTCAGGGGCGCGCCACGACGACCGCTTGGAAGGACAGGTCGAACGTGTAGGGCTCTCCGAGGAAGTCGGCCGGCTGCGCGAGTGCGGCGCGGCCCTTGGCCTGGTCGTCGGACACCGAGACCTCCGAGGCCACGCTCGCGAGCCTCATGAGCCCGATGTTCTTCGCGTCCCCCTGGAACATGCCGAACGCGAGCTTGCCTCCGGAGTCGAACCGGAGGATGAACCGGACCTTGTGCTCCGATCCCGTCCAGTTGCCGTCCGCGTCGACCGCGGCGGCGACCCGCTTCCGGTCGATGGGATCGGGCGTCAAGACGACCACGGTCATTCGCTCGCCGGGTGAGCTGTTGAGTCTGGTCGTCTGGAACGCGACCGCGTCCGCGAACGTGTAGCGGCTCGTCCCGACGGTGAAGGTCCCGGATCCGGCGGGCACCGGGTCAGCCGCGCCAGCGCCGGTCGCGGCCAGGAGGACGCAGAGGCGGAGCGCGAGCTCCTTCCGGGACTTCGCGGGCCGGGGGGTCGAATCGTCCATGCGGGCCTCCTCGCTTGCAGCCGGTGTACCACTACGCCACCCCCGCGTCCAGCGCGCGGCGCGGCCGTCGCGATGAGACGAGCAGTTGATCCCGGGGTTGGGCGACTGGGACCTCCACTCAATGCGCCTCAGGCCGCGCACGCCCGCCAGGGTGCGGGTCGGCACGCAAACCCGCCCTCGTATGACCTGCGCTCCCCTCGGCCGAGCAACGGGACGGTCGCCTATTCCTTGCCCGTCCACCCGAGCTTGAGGGCGCAACGCTTGTGGCCCTCGGCGACCGCCATGTCGAGGGCCGTCTTGCCTCCCGACTCGAGACCGAGGTCTGCCCCGGACCGGATGAGCTCGCCGACAGCCAGCTCGTTCCCCTTCTCCGCGGCGATCATGAGCGCGGTCTTGCCATCCTTTCCGCTGCGGCGGTCGACGCTTGCCCCCGCGCGCACGAGGTCGCGAATCGTGTCCGTGGAGCCCGTGGACGAGTGCGCGGCGGCATGGGCCAGGGGGGCCCAGTCGTCGCGATCGGGAAGGTCGGGGGAGGCACCCAGACGGAGCAGCGACGCCACGACCAGGGCATGCCCGCTCCCCGCGGCCTTGATGAGCGCGGTCTGCCCGTTGCGATCGGCCTGATCCGGATCCACCCCACCCTCGAGCAGGACCTCGACGACCGCCTGCTGTCCGCGGGCCGCCGCCGCATGCTGAGGCGGCTCGCCCTCCCAGGTCGCGAATCCCAGGGGGGCGTGAGCCTCCATCAACGCGAGCACGACCTCGGCATGATCCTTCTCCGCCGCCACCTGCAGCGCGCGCCCCCCGATCTCCGGCTTGCGCACACCGACTCCCGCCTCGATCAGAAGGCGGATGAGGGCGGTTCGGCCGCGCTCGGCGGCGATGCTCAGCGCGCTGCTCTCGTCGCGCGCGATCGCGTCGAGGCTCGACTGCTTCTTGGACCGGATGATCTGGCGGGCCGAGGCGACCGTCCCCTCTTTGGCCGCATGCATCAGCGCCGTCCATCCATCGCGGTCGGCGAGGTTCACGTCGGCGCCTGCCGCCACCAGGTCGAGCGCGGCCCGCGAGTCCTTCCGCCGGGCCGCCTCGATGAGCGCCGTCCGGCTGGCGAGGTCCCGCAGGTCCAGGTCGGCCTTCGCGGCGATCAGGGCGCGCACGGCCGGGAGGTGTCCGCCGCGCACCGCATGGATGAGGGCCGTGCGCTGGCTGCCGTCCCGAGCATCGACTGCCGTCCCCTGCCGCAGGAGAGGCACGAGGGCGAGCATGTTCCCCTGCTTGGCGGCGGCGATCAGGGCATCCTGGGCCTTCTTGGCCGCCTTCTGACGGGCCACCTCCGGCGAGTCCTCGGCGCCGACCGAGGCGACCGTCAGTCCCAGGACGACGATGCAGCAGGACGGGCGCACGTGCATGTGGACATATTAACTCTGGGCTACACTTGTGCGCGCGGCTTGGAGCCCGCACGACACTCAGTGGCCGACATCGACGCAAACTCGACCGCACCCTCGACCCTGGGCGCTGCCGATCGCTACCTGGTTCAGCGTGAGCTGGGGCGCGGGATGATGGGCGTCGTCTACGAGGCGCTCGACACCGTGCTCGGCCGCACGGTGGCCGTGAAGACGATCGAGCTCGCGTTCACCGTGGGGGAGAGCGAGCGCGAGGAGTTCGAGCATCGCTTCTTCACCGAAGCGCGCGTGGCGGCCAACCTCTCGCACCCCGGAATCGTCGTGTGCCATGACGTGGGCAAGGACCCAGGGAGCGGCAAGCTCTTCATCGTCTTCGAGCACCTCAAGGGGCAAACCTTCGAGGAGCGCATCGCCGCCGGTCCCATCCCCTGGCGAGAGTCGGTCTCGATCGTGGCGCGCCTCGCGCGAGCCATCCACCACGCGCACACCCAGCGCGTCATCCACCGCGATCTGAAGCCGGCCAACGTGATGCTCCTGGAGCCGGGCGAGCCGGGCCAGAGCGGAAGCGACGGCGAGACCGCGGTCAAGATCATGGACTTCGGGGTGGCCAAGGTGGAGTCGCTCGTCCGGCAGCTCACCGCCGCCGGGGTGTCCGTCGGATCTCCACTCTACATGTCGCCGGAACAGGTGCTCGGACAGTCGAGCGACGCGCGCTCCGACATCTTCTCGCTGGGCTCGGTCCTGTGCACGGCGCTCCTGGGCCGCGGCTGGTTCGAGGCTCCCAGCGTCCCCCAGATCCTGGCCCGCGTGATCCACGACGATCCGCCCGTAGTCTCCGCCATCCTGCGCGGGCTTCCCGCGGCCTTGGACCGCGTCGTCGCGAGATCCCTGGCCAAGCGGGCGGAGGAGCGCTACCCGACGGCGGCGGCGATGGCCGACGACCTCGAGGACGTGCTCGCCGGGCGCACGCCGCGCCACACCGGCGACGGGACGCTTTCCCCCGACTCGGTTCCGGGCGCGGACGGCGACGACCCGCTGCTGTCGGAGCTCACGTCGCTGGTGACCGTCGATCCCGCGGCCACGCGGACCGGCACCGTACTGGCCGATCTCGTCGAGGGACACACCCCGGCGGCCGCCACGGTACACGCCGCGCGTCGTCGCTCGTGGCTCCTGTATGGCGTGAGCGCCGTGGCCCTCGCCGGCGTCGCGGCGCTCGTCGTCAACTACCGGACGCTCAACCGGGGGACCACGATCCCGCCGACGGATGCCGCCCTGGCCACTCCCACCCCGACCCCGACCGAGGAGCCGATCGTCCGCCCGACCGAGGCCGCGCTTCGACCCGCCACCGATGAGCCGCTCGCCCCCTCACCCGAAGGTCCGACCGAGCCTCCCGCAGCTCCCCCGACCACGGCGCCCACCGGGGCGCGCCCCGCCGAGGCCCAGCTCACGCCCACGCCCGAACCCGTGGTCACCGTCGCGGCCACCGATACGCCGGCCCCGGTGCGCAGCCACATCAAGCTCGCGGTCGAGCACTCGCTCGAGAACGGGCGTCTCATCGTCTGGGTCG
>Ga0268386_10003590_pt1 | contig 11334 bp, 7 predicted proteins | sample RVTome_15_FD_200260 | JGI IMG/M metagenome (GOLD analysis project Ga0268386, IMG submission 200260) | Soil microbial communities from uranium-contaminated site in the Upper Colorado River Basin, Wyoming, United States - RVT150D86... ... | reverse complement strand
TGGCTTGTGGCACGAAATGCGGGTGACCAGAGCGACCCAAGTGAGGAACCGACCGATGGCCAGAGCCATTTCCGCAGGTCAGCGGCGCGCCCCGAGGGATTCGAACCCCCAACCTTCTGATCCGTAGGGAGCATGATCACGTCTCACGTGGCCTCTACCAGCATCTTCGCCAACACGATCGTCCCCGCGGGCCATGCCAGACCGCACTGTTCAACTCCATTTCATGCCACAAACCATGCCACCGCCGCCGGAGCAACGACCTAGTCGGTGATCACGACTGAGCATCGTCAGGCTTCATGGCGGCTCGGTGGGTCTCAATGCATGGGGACTCGGACCCCTAACCGCCCGATTACACGGCCGCCCAATCCAACCTCGTGTGACCTCTACCTGCGATTCAACCAACTCGGCCGCCCGTACCACGGGCAAGAACCACTTGATTCACCTGAATTTTGCACCACGAACCGCACCAGACGCTGGGGCGCGGCCCCGGGCCGCCACGCAGCTTCCAGCGTGGGCGTATGATCAGCAACTCACCTCGCTTACCTAGGCCAAAGACCACTCGAGACGACCGACGCAAATCGCTCCGCGAGTACGTTCCGCCGTGATCAATGCGAAGACGTGGCGACGAGATCGCGGGCCAGCAACGCGGCTCCGAGGCATCCCGCGCGATCGCCCAAGACTGCCGTGACCAGCTGCGGCCGCCGGTGAAAAGTCAACCGGCTCTCGAGTTGCGCCTCCAGCGGCGTGAGCAGCAGGCCGCCGGCCTGGGCCAGCCCGCCGCCTACGATGATGCGTTCTGGTGCGAGGAGTGTGACCGCCGCCGCGAACGCATGCCCAAGGGCGTCCACAGCCTCAAACCACACCGCACTGGCAATTGGATCGCCGGCGCGCACTGCCGCGGCAACCTCAGCCGCACCATCAGTCGGTTTGCTGGATCTGTCGGTATACCGGCGCGCGATCGCTGCCGCCGAGGCGATGGCCTCCAGACAACCGGTGCCTCCGCAGGCGCATGGCTCCCCGTGACCGACGTCGAGATGGCCGAGTTCACCTGCGTACCCACCCGATTCGATCAGGCGACTGCCCGCCACGATCGCCGCGGCGATCCCGGTGCCGATGGGCACGAACAGCACGTCGGTCGCACCGTGCCCAGCTCCGACACGCGTCTCGGCCAATCCGCCCGCCCGCACGTCGTGCCCGAGCGCGACCGGCAACCCGGTCCGTTGGCTGACGAGATCGCGGATCGGTACATCGCGCCATCGAAGATTCTCGGACCACACCGCGCGGCCGCCCGGCACATCCACGACACCCGGGACGGCGAGCCCCACGGCACCGGCCCCGGCCGCCGCCGGCTCGCGGCAGAGCTCGGCGACCGCATCGCACACCGCTTGTATCACGATGTCAGGTCCCCGCTCGCGCATCGTCGGCCAGGACCGCTCGACGAGGGTGGTGCCGTCCGCGGATACCACCGCCCCCTTGAGTGTCGTTCCGCCAACGTCGAGAGCGACTACCCGGCCATCAGCAGGCGAGCTGTGCACTGGCCCAGTCTGCGTGATCGCCGGAGATACCGTCACCAACACCGTCCACGACCAGGTCGAGGTAGTGGACGTCGCGGACGTCCACATCGATCTCGACCGGATCCGAATGCCGGGTCAGCACGGACGACCGAAAAAGCTCGACACCGTCGCCGAGCACGGTGAACCGCACCGTGGCGTAGGTCGGAACTTGGTTGGTTAGCACCTCGTCGTCGATTCCGATCTACGATGTACTCGGTAATTCGTGCGCACGTCGGCGGCTCCTCAGGGGTGTATCTAGTAGATCAGGCGTCGTCCAGTTACTGCATTGAGAAGGGCACGCTCCCGAGCTGGCCGGTGGCCGGCAACCCGGCCTTGATCGCGTTGCCGCTGGCCTGCGTGATGCCCACGGTAGGAATCGTGAAGTTGCCGCTCCCGGTTGGCGTGAACGTCCCGCCGGTGTTGTTGACGATGATGACCGCGGATGCCCCGGCGTTCTGGGCGTTCGCGGTCTTGGTGACGAAGGTGCAGACGCCCCGGTCGACAACGGCGATGGCGCCGGCCGGGAAGTCGACCAGTGGCCCGCAGCCCTGGCTCGGGGTACCGGTCGCGCTGGCCACGACGACCAACTCGCCCGCTATGCCGCCGAGGGGGGTGGGCGGCCCGTAGGTCGCCTGGGTGACCGCGTACTGGCCGGCGGCGGGCGAGGGCGGGTCGACGGTGAGGGTCGGCGGTGGGTTGAGGAACACGTCGAGCACACCGTCGGCCAACCGGATGGTCCCCTGTGGCCGCGGCCTCGGGTCGGTGGGTATCGATGTGGCCTGGTTGATCATCGCTCCGGCCTCAGCAACCAGCTGGTCCGCGGCCCCGTGCTCACCGGCCAGCCGCAGCTCGGCCGCGTCGAGAGACTTGACGAATGCCTGCCCCCACAGGTCGGTCGCGAGCAGCCACCGATCCACGTCCGCCTGGAAGATCGGGTCGGCCACGCCGGCCCGAATGATGTCGGGCGCCTGCGCGATCGCATTGGCGTGCGGTCGAATGCCGTCGATCGCGGCTTGCCGGTCGCCGGCGTCCCACAGTGTCCAGAACTCGGCGATCGAGGCCGCCAAGACCGGCGCCTGGGGCAGCCACGGGTTGGCGCCGAACGTGGGAGCGAGGTAGTTGAGGTCGAAGAACGTCAGCAACGCCTCGACTGTCTCGCTGTCGCCGCCGGCTAGGTAGGCCGCGGCCTGCCGCCACGAGTGCTCGTAGTCGTAGGCGTGCTCGTTCCACAAGAAATCGGCCGCAGTGAACAGGGCAACCTTGCTCGCCGCGGCCTGGTTCATCGGGTTCAGCACGATGCCAGTGGTGTGCTCGGACAGGCCGGCCTCACGTTCCTGGTACGGAGCCATGTGCAGACGGCCGGGCGTGCCGAAGTCGTTGACCGGGTAGTTGTCCCACACGAACACCTTGCGGCCGAAGACAGTAGCGGCGTTGTCCGCGTCCGCGTTGCGGATGTTCGGTGGCACGGTCGCCATCCCGGTCCACATGACCTCGATCCCGTCCTGGAGGTTCGCGCGCAGGTTCTGCCGGTAGACGGTGTCAGCCGTGCCCTCATAGTGGGTGGGCACCATCTGCAGCGGGTAGGTGCCCTCGAGCGGGTCGAGAAACTCCCGCTGGATCCGGTTCAGCAGGTCTGCCTGGGCCCGGGCCTGGTTGGCCTGGCTGTTGGCGACTCCGTAGGTCGCCAGGTCGCTGCTGCAGCTCCAGGTGTTCAGTGCGATGTCGTCGAACGGGACCGAGAACGCCCGCACGCCGATCTCGTACATCGCCTGGAACTTGGCGATAAGCGCGTTCCAGTCCTGCTCGCCGGTGAAGCAGATCTTGGTCGCCACGCCCGGCTGGTTGAACCCCGGCGACAGGGCGAAGGTGAAGCGGACATGGTTCGCGGTTGCTTCATCGACAAGCTCGGTCAGCTCGGCCAGCAGGTCCGCCGGGTACTGTTCACGCCACCGCTCCCGATGATAGGGCTCGTCCTTGGGCGCGTAGATGTAAGTGTTCATCTTGACGTCGCCGTAGAAGCGCATCTGGTCCAGCCGGTCCTCGTGCGACCAGGGGGCGCCGTAAAAACCCTCGATCGTGCCGCGCAGCGGCATCGAGGGATAGTCGACCACCTCGACGCCGGGGACCCGGGATTCGCCGTCGTGCGTGTAGGCGAGTTGGCGCAGGGTCTTGGCGGCGTAGTAGGTGCCGTCACCATCGACGCCGGCGAGCACGATCGATGCGAACGGATTGCCGCCCACGCCGATGACGTAGCCCTCGGCGCGCAGGTCTGCCGGGACATCGACGTCCATGGCCGCCAGCATCGCCGCGACGTCGGGTGAGAACAGCGAGCCGACCCGGACCGTCACCGGTGCCTTGCCGGGCGGCGTCTGTCCGGCGGGGATCAGCTCGATCCGGTCGGCGCCCGCACTGGCGACGATGTCCTGAACGAGGTCCCGAGTCGGCTGGTCAACGTCCTCGTCGACAACGATACGGACCTTCTTGCCGGTTATTACGACCGGCTGCTCGTCCGTCGCTTCGATGTGTTGCGGCTGCGGAGACACTACCGGGAGGTCCGGTGCCAGCGGACCGGCGGACGCTGGGGCCAGGCCAGTCGCCACCACCACGGCCTGCGCGGCAACGACGAGCGCGAGCACCGCCCGGCGCCGGTGGGGAGTGGACGTGATCATGTCAAATCACCTCGTGAAGGTTGCGTAAAGGCGCAGATAGGACGGCTGCTGGCGCGGCGGGCCTCCACGCGCCAGCAGCGCAGCACTCAGCCGATGCCATGGCCGATCGGGAACTCGCCAACTGGAACGGGCAGCTGCCCACTGGCCGGCCGGCCGCCGAGTAGCACCGTGGCAATACCGGCGTAGACCTCGGGCGAGCCCACTCGGTTGACGTTCTGCGCATACGTCGCCAGCCGAGCGTCCGCGGCGCCAAGACCCGCCAGGTCATAGGGAAGGCCCAACGAGACCGCCACCGTGGGCGTCTCGCTGGCGGCGACGGCGTCAAGCAGGAGCGCCTGGGCCGAGTTCGGCGCCCCCGACGTGAACGTCGTGACCACGGCGACGTCGTGCTCGGCGGCCAACGCCGCCGCTTGAGCCCGCACGGTCGCCGACGGGGACTGGCCGGCGACTAGCGTGGTCACCGCGGTCGCGCCCTGAGCCTGTAGCTGATTCGCCACCCGATCCGCATCGCGCCCGGCGACCAGGATGCGCGAGTCGCGGGCGAGCGGCAGACCAGCACCATTGTCGTCAAGCAGGGTCATGCTCGCGACCGCCTGATCCAGCCCTTGCTCGTGCGCCTCGGGACGGCCCACGACAGCAACGGCTCGGTCAGGGTCGACGTAACGGCCGCGCCACAGTCCCATCTCGCATTTGGTGCGCACGACCCGGTGGGCCGATTCGATGACTCGATCGTGCGGAAGCGCGCCGGACGCGATGGCCGTCATCAGGAAATCGGAGACCGGCCGGGCATCGCCGGCGACCATGACGATGTCGGCACCGGCCGCGATCGCCATGGATGTTGCTTCGTGCAGGCCGTAGGTCTGCCTGATCGCGGCCATATCCATCGAGTCGGTGACCACGACCCCGTCGAAGCTCATCTCCTCGCGCAGGAGTCCGGTGAGGACCTTGGGCGAGAGCGTCGCCGGCAGATCGGGATCAACGGCTTCGATGACGACATGTGCGGTCATCGCGCCCTTGCCACCCGCATCGAACGCGGCTTGGAACGGCGCAAGATGGCGATCGAGCGCAGCCCTGTCGTAGCTGACCGTTGGCAGCCCGGTGTGTGAGTCGACGCTGGTGTCGCCATGGCCTGGGAAGTGCTTGGCGGCGGACAGCACGCCGGCCTCCTGAAGCGCCACGGCGTAGACGCGAGTGTGCTCCGCCACGGCCGCGTCATCGGCGCCGAAGCTGCGCACGCCGATTACCGGGTTGGCCGAGTTGGTGTTGAGGTCGGCGACGGGGCCGAAGCTCCAGTTCACCCCGATCGCGGACGCCTCGGTCCCCGCCACGCGGGCCGCCTGCGCGCTCATGGTCGGGTCGCCGGTGGCGCCCAGGCCCATTGGGTACGGATGGCCCGCGGCGACCGGGATCTGCTGGACGGTGCCGTTCTCCAAATCCATGCCGGTGAACAGCGGCACGCCGAATGTGGTGTCCTCCGCCCACGCCTGCATCTGGTTGTGGAACGTCGCCGCTCCGTCCGGCGTACGCGGGACGCTGTTCTGGGTGATGAACGACCCGATCCCGTAGTCCTGAATCTGGGCCCGCGTGGCCTCGTTGGGCAGCGCCCCCGACCTGGCGGGGGTCGCCATCAGCAGCTGCCCGATCCGTTCCCGCATCGACATCCGGTGCACGATCGCGCTCGCCACCCCGCCACACGCTTGGGCAGGCACCAGCGTCGGATCGTTCTGAGCCTGCGCCGCCGTCCCCGGTGCGGCGACGAGGCTCAGTGCCAGCACGGGGCTGGCTAATGCGACAGCGGCACCGAGCCGGCTCAAGGTGCGCTCCACGGGACCTGCGGAGACGGGTAGTAGTTCAGGTCGAGCACGTCCCAGCGTTCGGCCTGAGCCGCGAGCCGGAGCCGGTACTCGTCCCAGACCCGCCCTGACTGCGGAGTCCACCCGATTTCGGCTACTCCGGCCAGCCGCGGGAACGCCATGAACTCGGCGTCCGAGATGTTGAGGATGGTCTCGGTCCACAGCGGCGCCTCGACACCGATGATGTTGTTGTCGGTGACGCCAGTGAGGTGCGTCCCGGGGTTCCAGTCGTAGGACCGCATGACCTCGACGGTCCCGGCCCAGGTCAGTCCCAGGTTGGGTGGAACTCCAGGCGCGTACTTCATGTCCAGGTAGATGCGGTTCGCCGGCGACATGACCACCTTCATGTCCTTCGCGACGGCCATGCGCGCCAGGTTGCCGCCCGAACCTCCACCCGTGGCAGTACTCCAATGCTGAGCCACGGAACCGGGAAGCGGGTTTGCGCGGGCGAGCTCTGCCCACCCCATCATGATCTTTCCGTTGTCCTCGACGAGATCGCGCATTCGGTCCATGAACATCACGTAGGAGGCAAGTGGCGTCTGGAACGCCTCGTCTCCGCCGATGTGGAAGTACGGACCTGGCGTGATCTCGGAGATCTCCCGGATCACGTCCGCCATGAACTCATACGTGATCTCGTCGTTCACACATAGCGAGCTGAACCCGACACCGGTGCCGGTGTAGTGCTGTTGCTGGTTCCACGGCGGCCCGAGGTTCACCCGGTGCGACGGCAGGTTGTTGGGACGGCACGAATTCAACTCGGGGTAGGAGACCTCGGCAGCGTTCGTGTGGCCAGGCACGTCGATCTCCGGAACCACGATGATGTACCGGTCGGCCGCGTACTCGACGATCTCGGTGTAATCCTCCTTGGTGAAGTAGCCACCTGGTCCACCACCAACCTCACTCGCTCCACCTATCAAAGTGAGATCCGGCCAGCTGTCGATCTGAATCCGCCAGCCCTGGTCATCGCTCAGGTGCAGATGGAACCGGTTGATCTTGTACAGGGCCAACAGATCGATATAGCGCTTGACTTCATCGACCTCCAAGAAATGGCGAGACACATCCAGATGTGCGCCCCGCCACTCGTACCGCGGGAAGTCGACGATATGCACACCCGGCAACACCCACGGCCCCGGCTGCACCGACGCGCTCTCAATCTGAGGTGGGAAGAGCTGCCGCAACGTCTGGGTACCCCGGAACAACCCCTCATCGGTAGCCGCGGTCACGAACACGACATCACTGTCGACCGACAGCGTGTAGCCCTCCTGGCCCAGCTCGTCCTCGTCCCCCCCAAGCGAGAAATGAACATCCTTCGGGAGCCCACCCGGGACCGATGGGCGGTGGTCAACACCCCAGCCGCGCCGCGCAACCGGCAGGTCATAACCGGTCGCGACCCGCAGAAACGCCGCGAAGTCGCCGGCAACGGCCACCACCTCTCCGGGCGCAGCCGGCTCGACCGTCACCCTGCTGTGGGGCCCGAGCACGAAGTCCTCGCCAGTTGTCTCCAACGACACCGGTGCAGGAATCAACTGCGGTGCGCCGACCGGTGTCTCGTCGGCTTGCGCTCCGACGGGCAGCACACCGACGGCGGAGAGCATGACGAGCGCAGCAAGGCCGATCTCCGTCCTGCGACGAGCAGTCGCTAGAAACTGCCGACGAGGACGGCCGTTCGAGGGACTGGCGGCGTTGGTAGCACGAGTCTCGCCGGGCGAATCAATCGAGTTGGATCGCATGCGGGTCCTCCTTGCTTGAACTTCCTTATCTAGACATATCGCGCTTTTCGATGGTCGATCCACCTGTGCGTCGAACAGCACGCAACCGGCGCATAGGTCAAGGCGTGTCAGTCGGTCACGATGACGCGGAGTCCGAGATCGTTGAATCCGGTTGCGGCTTCCCACGTCCCCTCATTGGCGAAGCGAATCGAGTAGCGCGGGTCGTTCCTCAGTGTGTCCGCGGCGTCGGGCAGGTTGACTAGCACGTCGTAGGCGCCGGGCGTGACATCAGCCGGCAGTTGCACCCGGAACGGGTGGTTGCGCGTTTCGCCACTCCACCACCGTCGCGGGTCAGCGTCCAATGGCAGGACATGCGTTTGACCGGTGTCGACATCGCGCAGCACGGCCTCGACCGGCCGTTCGTTGAACGGCGTCGCGAAGCCGGTGTTCGTTATCTCCAGGTGCAGGCGCAACATGTCGCCCGCTGACACCGCCCGCGGTGCCTTGGCTGATTCCAGCACGAATCGATAGCCAAGCCGGCGGCGCGCGTCGTCCATGCAGCCGTTCTCCTCCCAGTGCGCGTACACCGCGGGGTTCCACGAGATGTTCAACGCGTTCCAATGGCTGTAGTCCATCTCGTGGATCGCGTTCACACAGGCGATGTAGGGCGCCGCATCCTGGTCCGCGGAGCATGTCTCGCCGGCCATCGGCACGTATAGGCTCTCGACATTCAGCCAGTCAAGATCCGTCTGGCGATCCGCGTACGTTCCCCAGTCCGTCTCATTGGACAGGAAGCAGTCGTTGTAGAAGCCGATCCTGGCCCGCGGCGTGCCGGTGAAAGCCTCCTTGTCGGTGAGGTTATCGGTGTCGCCGATGAGCTGGTGCTTGTAACGCGGGGTCCGAACCGAGATCATGCGGTCGGCGGGCAGCGCATCCAGCAGCGCGTCCACGATCGCCCGGGTCGCGTCGTTGACCTCGTTGCCGAAGTTGTCCTCCCAGTGGTTCACGAGATTGTTGCTGCTGCTGTGCCACTCGCCCCAGGCGCCGATGAACCCGGACTCCAGGTGCATGATCACGTCAGCGTTGTTCTGCAGCAGCGGCGTAATCTGCTCGATGTGCTGCAACACCAGCTCCAGCGGTGCATCCTGCCCGGCGGCGGTGGAGTCGTAGCGGAACCGCACCTTGAGTTTCACTCCGGCAGTGCGGGCGTTGTTGAAGCTCGTCTGTACCGCGTTCAGGAAGCTCTGTGAGATCGGGGCATCGCGGAAGTTGTTCAGATTGACCATCATCCCGAACACGCTGTGACCCTGGTTGCGGCCGCTGATAAGCGTATTGAGGTTCAGCGGATGGGTCCCGAACCGTGAGAAGCCGCGCTCGGGATTAATGATGTCCTCGTCCGTCGGTTCAAACGAGACACTCACCAAACCTTGGCTATGCTCCGGCGGCCCGTCAGCAGCCGCCGGAAGCGTGTAAGCCCCGAATGCGGTCACCATCGCAGTCGTTGTCACGCTCAGAAATCGCTTAGTGTTCATGATGCGCCTCCCACACGGGGCATTCGATACCTCACGGTTTTCCCGGGTCCGTCATTCACATAGCCATCTCGTACACGTCGCCCTCGCTGCCGGCTGATGTGGAGCTTGTCGTAACTAAGCCCTCGACGACAGCGTCGAGCCACGGGTCCTCGGGACGCTCACGGTCGAACGTCGGGCGGGCTTCCTGCCAGTGCCCGCGGGTGAAGTCCGGGACCTTTACGGGCTTGAGTCGGCCGGTCTTTAGCGACTCGTCGCTCAGCGGAATGACCGAGCACCACGCGGCGGAGTCGTAAACGTCGATGTCGGGCGTCATGCCCAGCCGCATCAACTGGACGGTTCGCCAGATGGAGATGAAGTCGCCACCACCATGACCGCCATACTGGCCCGCAAGCTGCTGCAAGGTCGGCCATATCCAGTGGTCGAACTGAGCCATGATGGTGTTGTACGTGTTGCCGGTCCGCCACGAGTGGTTGGTGTGACCGAGCGGCTCGCTATAGATGCGGCTGTTGTCAAGCTCGAGCGACCCCAGCGTGCCCTTGAGCATGGTCTCGCGGCTGTACGGGTGCGGGGAGTTGACGTCGTGCTCGACACGGATGAACCGGCCTTGCGCGGTCGATACGAAGACCTGGGTGCGGTCGCCGGAGATGTACTCGTCATCGTCCCACGCCGAGTGGTCCGGCCCCACTCGCGGGTCCTCCTCCCGGAATCGCTCGAGGGCCAGCGGAACCGTGGCGACTGCGATCAACTCCTCGAACCGGTCGCCGCGATTGATGTCGAGGCACGCCGAGACTGGCCCCAGCCCGTGCATCGGGTAGTGCGCGGCGTTCATCCGGGTCTGCCAGCGCCGCCGCCAGTACTCCGGGTAGTACGCGCCGCCGAACAGGTAGGGCCAGCGCAGGTCGTGAATGTATCCACCGGACGCATGCTGGAGTTCGCCAAGCAGGCCCTCACGAGCAAGGTTGAACATGCGCATCTCAGGGCGGAAGTAGTTGACATTCTCGAGCAGCATGCAGTGCTTGCGGGTGCGCTCGGAGGTGCGTACCAGGTCCCAGATCTGGTCGAGGTACGGCGCGATCGGCAGCTCCACCGCGACGTGCTTGCCGTGCTGCATCGCTGCCTTGGCCTGCGGGTAGTGAAACTCCCACGGCGTAGCGATGTACACGATGTCGATGTCATCCCGCTGGAGCATGTTCAGGTAGTCGTCCTCACCGTCGGAATACCCTGCGGGAGGCTCATCCTGGAAGCCTTGCTGCATGATCCGGTTGATCGTGCGGCTAACCTGCTCCGGCCGGATATCACAGACCGCCGTGACCTTGCCCACCGCCGCCCAGCGGAGATCCTGACCACCACCCCGGTTGCCGAGCCCAATGAGACCGATGCGGACGTCGTTAAAGCCTTCGAACGGGACGTTGGTCATGGATTTCTCCTGACCTGTCACACGGGGAGGTTCGTCTCCCGTGTCGGCGGCCGCCGCCGAAGTCGTGCTCCATGCGCCCAAGCCAGCAGCCGCTCCCAGAGCGGCACTGGCGCGAAAGAGATCACGACGGGAAGGGGAAGGGGACATTGTCGCCTCCTGATTGAAGCTGCTCGAACTGAGGGAATATCACGCAGTATTGATAACTTCCAACGAGTTGGCAAGGGGTCGCGCCGGAGATTCTTCAAGTCGTTCGTCCGGGTATGTATTGGTCTCTTATGGTTTCTGTTGCGGTTCAGACCTCAGGTCCGACGCTGCGGAACTGCCATGCGCAGTTCTGCATGCTTGCGCGCTCAAACAGAGCGCTTCCATGCGGCATCGGTGTAGCTGGCATTACGGTGCAAGCAGCTTGAGGAGTCTCGCCACCTCCTCGGTCACTGCATCGCGGCCGGGGCCTAGGTACTTCCGGGGGTCGACCAAGTCGGCGTTCGCTGCTAGCGCCTGCCGGACCGCGGCGGCGAGCACGCCGTTCAGGTGTGTAGCGATGTTGACCTTGGCGATGCCTTTCGCAACCGCACAACGAAGTCCGTCGTCGGGGACACCC
>Ga0268386_10003589_pt1 | contig 11339 bp, 10 predicted proteins | sample RVTome_15_FD_200260 | JGI IMG/M metagenome (GOLD analysis project Ga0268386, IMG submission 200260) | Soil microbial communities from uranium-contaminated site in the Upper Colorado River Basin, Wyoming, United States - RVT150D86... ... | reverse complement strand
CAGCACGGCGGTGAGGTTCACGTCGGTCAGCACGTCCCCGTTGAACACCACGACCGACTCGGTGAGCGAATCCCCCGCGTAGCGCACCGCGCCGGCGGTCCCCAGCGGGATGGGCTCGACGACATAGCGGAGTTTGATGCCCAGGCCCTCTCCCTCGCCGAAGATCTCCTCGATGCGCCGCGGCTGATAGTTGAGGCTGAGAATCGCCTCGTCTATCTCGGGGACCTGGCGCAGCAGATCGAGCTGGTAGTAGAGGAACGGCCGGTTGAAGATCGGCACGATCGGTTTGGGCGTGTGGACGGTCAGGGGGCGCAGGCGCGTGCCCTTGCCGCCGGCAAGGAGAATCGCTTTCATGTCAATCCACGATCATAATGCGGATCGGGGGATTCTCCATCTGCAGGGCGCAGAGGGAGCGGAGGGCGCGGCGGAAACCAAGCGCAGAGCGCGCAGAGAGCGCAGGGCGGGCGAAGGGCGCAGAGGGAGCGAAGGGCGCGGAGGAAATTAAGCGCAGAGCGCGCAGAGAGCGCGGAGGCGTCGAGGGCGGCCAGCCGCGCCACGGCCCCAGATCACCCGACGCGGAGCGCGCCTGGATCGCAGAGAGTGTAAGATCGGGCCAGAGGATGAATCTACCCAACGCGCTGTCGGTCGGCCGGATCTTTCTCGTCCCGCTGCTGGTCGTCGTGCTCCTCACCAAAACGGACGGGAAGGAGCTGATCGGGGCCGCGATTTTCGGGCTGGCGTCGCTGACCGATTGGCTCGACGGTTACCTGGCCCGGCGGCGCAAGCAGGTCACGACGCTCGGCCAGCTGCTCGATCCGCTCGCCGACAAGCTGCTGATTACCGCCGCGCTCCTCTCGCTCGTGCAGAACAACGTCGTGCCGGCCTGGATGGTCGCCGTCATCCTGGGCCGCGAGTTTGCCGTCACGGTGCTCCGCAGCATTGCGCACGCGCGCGGCGTGGTCATCGCCGCCTCGCCGCTCGGCAAGTTCAAGATGCTGTCGCAGGTGGTGGCGATCCTGCTGCTCATCCTCGGCCACAGGCAGCTCGAGCCGTTCCACCTGCTCGGCACCATCGCGCTGTGGGTGGCGGTCGTGACCGCCGTCGTCTCGGGGGTGGACTATTACCGCCGGTTCAATCACGTCCTGACGCAGGGGATCGAGCAGAAGGTCGCCGCGGGCCAGAAGCTGGAAGCCCGACGATAGGAGCCGGGAGCTGGCGGCTTCCTCCGTCAGTTCTTCTTCACCTGCGCCGTGAGCGTGCTCTTGATCTCCGCCACGCGCTTCTTGGCGTTTTCGAGATATTCGCTCTGCTCGAATTCGGCGACGAGCTTGTCGAAGTACGGCAGCGCTTCGGCGGGCCGCTCGATCCGCAGCAGCGATTCCCCCAGGTGGTAGTACACCGCGTCGCGGTTGGTGAACTGCGGATCGTTCTTCAAGACCGACACGAACCGCTCGATCGCTCCCGGATACCATTTGTTCCGGAAATAGAAGAAGCCCACGCGGTATTCCGACTGGCTCAGGCGGTCGCGCGCCTCGCGCAGCTTCTGCTGCGCCTCCGCCATCAGATCGCTGCGCGGGAAGCGCTGGACGAACACGTTCAGCTCGCGGATCGCCTCGCGGGTCTCGGTCTGGTCGCGCTCGGGCCCATGCATCTGGTAGAAGTACGTCATCGCCAGCTTGTATTGCGCGTAGGCGGCGCGGTCGTGTCCCGGATAGAACGCCAGGAACTCGCGGAACTCGTTCTGCGCCATGACGAAACCCTCCGCCGTCCCCTCGCCGAGGTGGGTGTCGCCCACGCCCAGCTTGGCGTCCGCCCGGTAGCGGCTCTGCGGATAGGTGTCGATGAGCTGCTGGAAGAACTCCCGGGCCGTGAACCACTTCCGTTCGTTCAGCGCCGCCGTCCCCCGCTCGAACAGGAACTTGTCCGGTTCGAGCGTGCCGACGGGGACTCTGGTCGAGGTGCTCGCGCACGCGGCCGAGAGCGCCAGCGCGGCGACAGCCGCCGCGCGCGTCAGCGCCCCAACGCCGTACTCGATCGGGGTCCAGCCCCGGGCCCCTACACGATCGCCGATGCCGTTGACAGCCATCGAAACTCCGCTTCCAGTCCTTGTTCGAGCGACACCTTCGGCGCGAATCCCAGATCCGTGTGCGCGAGCGAGGTGTCCGCAAAGGTGTCGCGCATGTCTCCCTTTTGCGCCGGTTCCCGGCGGATATCCAGCCGCTTGCCGGCGAGCCGCTCGATGATCGCGAGCGCGTGATTGACCGACACGCGGGAGCCGCCGCCGATGTTGTACGCGCGGCCCGGCACGCCGAAGTCCCCGGCCGCTACGGTGGCCGCCACGGCGTCGCTCACGAACGTGAAGTCGCGCGTCTGCTCGCCGTCGCCATACAGGGCGATCGGCTGCCCGGCAATCGCCGCCTTGATGAACCGGTGAAACGCCATGTCGGGTCGCTGCCGCGGTCCATATACCGTGAAGTACCGCACCGAAGTGGCCGGCACGCCGTGATTCACGAAGTACAGGTAGCACAGTTGCTCGGCGGCCAGCTTCGTCACCCCGTAAGGGGACACCGGCTGCGGCAGCGCGTCCTCCCGCATGGGAATGCTCACCGTGTCCCCGTACAACGACGAACTCGACGCGTACACGAACCGGTGCAGCGGCCGGCCGGCGCAGGCCTCCAGCAGCCGTTGGGTCGCCTCGATGTTGTTCTCGGTATACGTCCGGAAATCGCGTCCCCAACTCTTGCGGACCCCCGCTTGCGCAGCGAGATGGAACACGTGCGTGGCGCCTTCGAGCAGCCGCGGCAGATCCGCGCCTTGCACGCTCGTCTCGAGGAAGCGGAACCCGTCCCGGCCCCGGTTGACGTCGAGGTTGCTCTCCTTGAGCGCTCGCGGGTAGTAATCCGTGAACGAATCGATGCCCGTGACCTGGAACCCTCGCTCGAGCAGCGCCGTCGTCAGATGCGAGCCGAGGAAGCCGGCAGCGCCAGTCACCAGCGCGTTCACGCGAACACCTCGCGAATGCGATCGGGCAGCCGGCAGGGCCTGCCATTTCCGTCGAGCGCCGCGTGCATGGTCCTGCCCGAGGCGGCCATCACGCCGTCGGCGACATGGTGCACTTCGTAGCTGAACTCCATCCGCACCGGCGACACCATCCGGCCCGTTGTCCGGATATCGAGCTCGTCGTCATAGCGTGCCGACCGGTGATAGGCGCACTCCGCTTCAATCACCGGCAGCGAGACGCCCGCGTGCTCCATATCGCGATAACTCCACCCCAGGTGCCGTAGCAGGTCCGTCCGCGCGACCTCGAACCACACGAAATAGTTCGCGTAGTAGGCGACACCCATCTTGTCGGTTTCCGCGTATCGAACCCGCACGCGAGATGCGGACGTGGGGTAAGCGCGCGCCATTCAGACGCGCTGGCCGGCCGGCGCGGTCGCGGCCTCGCGCAACTCGCGCACGGCGCGCTCCGGGTCGGGCGCACGGAAGATCGTGGTGCCCGCCACGAGAATGTTGACGCCTGCGGCGACGAGCCTGGCGGCGTTGGATGTATCGACGCCCCCGTCCACCTCGATCGGCACGCGGCTGCCCGCTCGGTCGAGCAGGTGTCGGACCGCTCGTATCTTAGACTCGCTGCGCGGGATGAAAGTCTGCCCGCCAAAGCCGGGGTTGACCGACATGACCAGCACGTGGTCCACGTCGGGGGCGATTTCCTCGAGCGCCGACACCGGCGTGGCCGGGTTGATGGCCACCCCAGCGCGAATCCCCAGCCCCTTGATGAAGGCAATCGTCCGGTGGAGGTGCCGCGACGCTTCCACGTGCACCGAAATCATCGAGGCGCCGGCCTCCACGAAGGACTCGATGTACCGGTCCGGCTGCTCGATCATCAGATGCACGTCGAGCGGCACCGTCGCCACGCGGCGCACCGCCTTGACGACGGTCGGCCCGAGCGAGAGGTTCGGCACGAAATGGCCGTCCATCACGTCGAGGTGGAGGAGATCGGCCCCTCCGCGCTCGGCGGCCGCGATATCGCGGGCGAGGTTGCTGAAATCGGCGGCCAGCAGCGACGGGGCAATCAGGACGCTCACCGGCTGACCTCGATGGAGATGGCCTCGCCAGGCGCGATCTGGAATCCGGCCTGCGGATTCTGCCGCAGCACCACGCCCGCCGGGACGCCGGGATAGGGATGGTCGCCCACGACGGCCACGCGGAAGCCGCGCGCCCGCAGGAGATCGGCCGCCCGGTCCCCGTTCACTCCAATCAGGTCGGGCATGACGTAGGTCGCGTCGCGCTCCCCGCGGTTGACGAGCATCGCAATCTGCTCGGACTTGCTGCTGGCCGGCGGCGACTGCGCCACGACGGAACCGGCTGGATACTCGGCCGACCGCACTTCGGCAACCTCCTTGAGGATGAATCCTTCCTGCTGCACGCGCATCTGCGCCATGCGCTCGGCTTCACCCACGAGTGACGGAACGATGCTCGAGCGCGGCCCGGCACTGACCCACACGCGCACGCTCCGTTCGCGGCGGCTCCGGGCGCCGGCCTGCGGTTCCTGCAGGAGGATGTGGCCGGCCGGCACCTTCGGATCCACGCGGCGTCCCTCTTCCACGTTCAGCTTGAGGCCATGTTCCGCGAGGACGCTGGACGCATCGTTGACGGTTTTCCCGGTCAGCTCGGGCACCTGCACCTCGCGGAGCTTGAGCGCCACACGCATGCCAGCCGCGGCAAACAGCCCGAAGGTCACCAGCAGGGCGCCCGCGAGGAGGAATACCTTGCCGGCACTCCACACGCGCGTCGTGAAAGCCATGAATGCTCAAGTTTATCGCAAAAACGCGGCGGGGCTCCGCAGCGCCGCCGCAAAGAAGGCCTCCACCCCATCCCGGAAGGGATAGGTCCGGAGATATCCGTCCGCATCGACGAGCGCTGCCATGGCGGGGGGGAGCCCGGCCGGCCGAACCACCTCGAAATGGCTCGACGCGGCGAAGGACCGCACGACCTCCTCGTTTTCCTCCGGTTCGCTCGAACACGTCGAATAGATCAGGCGTCCGCCGGGCCGGAGGACCGCGGCCGATTCGCGGATCATCCGAAGCTGAAGCGCCTGCAACGCCTCGAAATCGGCCTCGCTGCGCCGCCATTTGATGTCCGGATCGCGGCGGATCGTCCCGAGACCGGAACACGGCGCGTCCAGGAGCACGCAATCGAAGCGGGGCGCGAACGGGAGGGCCCTGCTCACGTCGGCCTGCACGATGCGGACGTTCCCCGCGCCCGCCGCAGCAATCGTCTGGGCCAACAGCTCGAGGCGTCTGCCCCGGACGTCGGACGCCACGAGGAGCCCGGTATCCGTCATCGCGGCCGACATCGCGATCGTCTTCCCTCCCGGCGATGCGCACGCGTCCAGCACCAGCTCGCCGGGCGCCACTCCGGTCATCAGCGGGACGAGCTGAGAGGCCTCTTCCTGCACGAAGAACAGGCCGCGGTCCGCGGCCGGCGTACGCAGCGGGTTTCCGTGCGTCACGACGAGCCCGTCGGGAGCGAAGCGGGTGGCGACCGTCTGGACGCCGCGCGCATCGAGCGCCTCGGCCACCTCCTCACGCGTCGCGCGAAGCCGGTTGGCACGCAGGGTCAGCGCTGCCGGCGCGTTGTTGAACCGCATCCACGCTTCCGCCGCGTCGAATCCGTATCTGTCGAGCCAGCGGGCAGCAAGCCAGCGCGGATGCGACAACGTGACTGCCAGGTAATCGAGGACGCTCCCGCGATCGCCAGCCGCTTCAGGCCGTGGCGGGAGCGGCAGCCGGTTTCGCTCACGGCTGACGCGGCGCAGCACTGCATTCACCAGCGGCGCGGCGCTCTTCTTGCCGGCGCGCCTGGTCATGCTGACCGCATCGTTCACGGCCGCCGACGCGGGCACGCGATCGAGATGGAGCAGCTGGAAGATCGTGAGCCGCAGGATCAGGAGCACTTCACGGTCGAGCCGCGAGGAGGGCCGGCGTGTGAACTCCGAGATGACGTGATCGAAGGACGCCTGCCAACGGAGGGTGCCTGACGCAATCTCGCCAGCCAGCGCCCGATCGCGCTCGTCGTCGAGATTCGAGCGGGCCCGCGCCAGCGCGTGCGGGAGGTCCGAACGGCCGGAGTCGATCGCCTGCAGCACGTCGTAGGCAGCCGTCCGCGCAGGAGCAATCATCCCCGTTCGAACCGCAGCCCGCGGGTGATCCGGCGTCCCGCCAGGAATTCGCGCGCCGACATCACCCGCCGCCCCTCGGGCTGGAGTCGCAGCACTCGAAGGACGCGGCCATCTCCGGCGGCCACGCCGAGGCCCTCCGAACCCGCCACCACAACCGTGCCTGGCGCAGCGCCGGAGGTCTCGTCGGTGGGCCTGGTCTGATGGATGAGCAGCCGTTCGCCCGCGAGACGAGCGGACACCATGGGCCAGGGCTGAAGCCCGCGCACCAGATTGTGAATCTGCGCCGCCGGTCGTGCCCAGTCGACCAGCCCCTCGTCCCTGGTGATCTTCGGCGCGTAGGTCACCAGGGTCTCGTCCTGCGGCGTCTCGACCGCGGTCCCGCCGGCAATGCGGTCCACGACCTCCATCAGCAGCCCGGCGCCAAGCGCCGCCAGATCGGCTTCCACGACCGGGCTCGTCTCGTCGCCGCCGATGGGGCGCGATCGTTCCGCGAAGGTTGCGCCGGCATCCAGTTCCTTGACGACGCGCATGATCGTCACGCCCGTGACGGCCTCGCCGGCCATGACGGCGCGGTGCACCGGCGCCGCGCCGCGCCAGCGGGGCAGCAGCGACGCGTGGACGTTGATCATTCCGAATCGCGGGATCTGCAGCAGCGCCTCGGGCAGCAGCTTGCCGTACGCGGCCACGACGCCCAGATCCGGGGACAGCCCGGAGACCTCGGTCATGAACCGGTCGTCGCGCAGGCGGTCGGGCTGCAGGATTGGGATGGCGTGATCGAGGGCCACCCGTTTCGTCGGCGTGGGCATCAACTGCTGTCCGCGCCCCCGCGGGCGGTCCGGCTGCGAGACGAGGGCGACCACGCGGTGGCGGGAGTCGATCAGCGCCTGCAGGGCGGGAACGGCGAAGGCCGGGGTCCCGAAGTAGATGACCCGCAGAGAAGAGCCACTTACCATCGTCCGGCGCGCTTCAGCTTCGTGATCCGGCGCACGATCATGTCCCGCTTGATGCCCCTGAGCCGGTCGACGAAGACCGTTCCGTCGAGATGATCCATCTCGTGCTGCAACGCGCGGGCGAGCAGCTCGGTCCCTTCGACGGTCTGCGACTGTCCATCGCGAGTGAACCCGCGGACGACCGCGCGGGAGGGCCGTACGACCGTGGCATTGAAACCCGGGACGCTGAGGCAGCCCTCGTCCTCGAGCTGCATGCCCTCCCGTTCGACCCACTCGGGGTTCACCATGGCGATCAGCGCCTTCGGATCGCGGCCGACGGTAATGTCGATGACGAACACGCGAAGGAGAACGCCGACCTGCGTGGCCGCCAGCCCGACACCCGGCGCGGCGTACATGGTCTCGATCATGTCGTTGATGAGACGCCCCAGCTCGTCGTCGAATGCCGTGACAGGTTGTGCGGGCTGATGCAGGGGCGCATCGCCGTATTTGAGGATCGGCCGAATCATCTCGCGGTGAAGCGCGCGCGGAGACGGTCCGTCGAGGCGGCGAGGGAGCGCTCGAGATCAGCGATCGTATCGCCTCCGAACCGCTCCACGAGGGCGTCGGCAAGAACGAGCGCGACCATCGCCTCGCCGACCACGGCCGCGGCCGGCACCGCGCACACGTCGCTGCGTTCGATCGCCGCCGGGGCTTCCTGCATCGTGGCCAGATCGGTGGATCGAAGCGGTTTCATCAAGGTCGAAATCGGTTTCATCCACGCCGAGACCCGCAGGTCCTGTCCGTTGGTGACGCCCCCCTCGAGCCCGCCGGCGTTGTTGGTGGGCCTGATCGTCCCGGTTGCGCTGCGCCGGTCCGGATCGGGCAGGATTTCGTCGTGCACCCGGGACCCCAACCGGCGCGCCGCGTCCGGTCCGAGACCGATGCCGACGGCCTTGATCGCCGGAATGGACATCATGGCTTGCGCGAGTCGTCCATCCAGCTTGCGATCCCACTGGGCGTAGCTGCCGAGCCCGACCGGGACGCCCGCGGCGATGACCTCGAACGCGCCGCCCAGCGTGTCGCCCGCCTCGCGCGCTTCGTCGATGGCTTCAATCATCCGGCGCTGCGCCTCCGGATCGACGCAGTGAAGCGGCGAATCGTCGGGCAGTTCCGCGGCCCGATCGAACGGCACCGCGTCTTCGGCGGCCTCGACCGAACCGATCGATGTGACATGGCTGGTGATGCGGATGCCCGCCCGGCCGAGCAGCTGCTTCGCGACAGCCCCTGCGGCGACGCGCCCCGCGGTTTCCCGCGCGCTCGCTCGCTCGAGGACATCTCGAACGTCCGCCCGCGCGTATTTCGCAACGCCCGCGAGATCCGCATGCCCCGGCCTCGGCCGAGTGACCGGCGGCCGTCGTGCGCCTGTCGCGTCTTCGGGAGCCTCGCGCGCGACGTGCATGGTCTGCTGCCAGTTCGGCCAGTCGCGGTTCTCGATCATCATCGCGATCGGGCCGCCGAGAGTTTCCCCCGCACGCACGCCGGACAGCACGTCGGCGCAATCGGATTCGATCGCCATGCGACGCCCGCGGCCGTAGCCGCCCTGCCGCCGGCGCAGGTCGCGGGTGATGGCGTCCAGATCGAGGGAGAGGCCGGCCGGGATGCCTTCGAGGATGACCACGAGCGCACGACCGTGCGATTCGCCCGCAGTGAGAAATCGCACCATGGACGCGCCAATTGTATACGAAGTTTCTGCGCCCTCCCGATGCGTGCGGGCGCGATTCAGGCGGGAAATACGCCGGACGGAGCAGGGACGGCATCTTGCTAGAGCAGGAAGCTGTAGCTGGAGACTGGTAACTGGAAACTGGACACTGGAAACTGGCCCTTGCCCTTCGACCTACTGGCCGATCGGTTCCTCCGATGCGGAGCTGCGTGGATGGACGTTGCCACGGGTGCGACGGTGCGCATACACCTGAACCGCGCTCCCTCGGGATCCGCTCTGCTCGTCTGGAGCGATCGATGCGCTGCACTGGCCAGGCTCAGGCATCCGCTGCTGAACGAGCTGGTGGACTACGGCCCTGCCGATGCGAGGCGTACGTTCGAGGCGTATGCGCTCGGGTCGGCGGCCGGCGTTCCGGCCGCTCGCGGCGCGCGGCTCCTGACGCATGCGGTGATGTTTCTCGAACGGCACGGTGTGTCCCTGGATCCCGCAGGCGCGCAGCTGGCGATCCGGCCCGTCCGCGCCGCGCCAGGATCCGGATCACGGCACGTGGTCGGCCTGGCGCTGCAGCCCCGACAGGCGTACGGCGCCATCGACGATTTGCTGGACGACGTGACACCGGGGGGCGTGGTGCTGGTGGCCGTGTCGGCGGAGCGTGGAGCGGGCCTCCGGACATTTCGAGGGCAGATCGCGCGGGCGGCGCGCCTGCGCGGATTCACCCCGGTGGGCGCGGCCGTCCTTCGTTCGATGCCGTGGATGGCGCGGAGCCTGCGCGACCGGCACGTCTGCGTGCTGCTGGAGGACGCGCGGAAGGACACCGACGCGGCGGTAGCTTTCGCGGGAACGCTCGGGATTCAGAGCGCGCGCCGTCACGTGCTGGTTCGACTCGGGCGCGATCCGCTCGAACGCCGCGGGCTGGTCCTCGAGCCGATGGGAGTCACGGCGATGATCTCGATGATTTATGCCGATCCTGACGACGGCCCCGGCCACGAGGCGCTCGTGTCGGCGGCGCGCCGCGCCGAGGGCAACCCGGGGCGTTTTCTCGCGCGCCTCCGCGCCACCCCGTTCCCGGATCATCGTCCGATGATTGCGGTGGTGCACGAGTCCACGCCTGCGTACATCGTGTCGCGAACGGGCGATGCGCGTCAGGCGGCGCGGCAGGTTTCACGACGGTCGATTCTGTCGGCCCAGGCGCGCGCCGAACGGCTCGCCGCGCGCGGACGGCATGCGTCGGCGGCGCGGCTGCTCACGCGCGCGGCGCGGGTCTTCGAACGGCGCGGCGATCGGCTGACCGCCGCGAGCTGTGCCGTGCAGCTCGGATGGATCCTGCGCGCCCGCGGCCGGAGCGGCGAGGCTCTCGAGCAGTTCGAGCGCGCACACGCGCTCGCCGCGGATTCCGCGCTGGGTGTGTCGGCCGCGATCGCGACCGGCGTGTCGCGGACCGACGACTGCCGGTTTGCGGAGGCGGAAGCCGCGCTGCGAAGCGCCGCGGCGGCGGCCGAATTGCTGACCAGTCCCGAACTGGAACAGGAGGCGCGGATCGCCCTCGCGCGCTGTCTCCTGTCGCAGGAACGGCACGACGAAGCGGCCGCCGCGCTCGCGCGGCCCGCTGATTCGTTTCTTCCGGCTCACCGGGTCCGCGCGCTGGCGTTGAGCGCACGGCTTCACGCGGCGCGTGGCGATTACCGGCAGGCGGGCGCCGCCGCCAGCGAAGCCCTGCACGCCGCGCAGGGCGGCGATCTCCGCGAACGTGCCGGCGCGTGCCGGGCGATGGCGCTCGTGCTCGCGAAGCTCGGAGACAGGCAGGGACTCCGGGGGGCCGTTCAGTCGGGGCTCGCCGCGGCAGCCGCCGCGCACTTGCCGCTCGTGGCCCTGCGGCTCCGGGCGATTCTGCTCGACGCGATCGAGCCGGACCGCACGTCGGAAAAGAGGAGGCTCGAAGCGCAGATCCGCGGCGCGCTGAATCGCGGCCGCGTGCCTCCGCTGCTGCGACGCCAGCTCGAATCGGCGCTCGCCCCGAGCCCGAACCACCCGCGCCTTTCGATCGAGGCGCTCCCGGCCATGGACGATCTGCAACAGTTCCTGGAGCTGGCCTTCGGCGCCCTCGACGACCGGACCGCCGTCGGCGACGTCTGCAAGGCGCTCTGCGATCGCCTGCGGGCCGCCACGGTTCAGATCGTGGCGGCGGGGGGCGGCGACAGGCCCATCCTCGAACGTGCCGGCCGCCCGTGGGTCGGCGATCTGCGTGTGGCCGCGCGGGCGCTGGCCTCATCCGAACCCTGCCGTCCGTGGGCGGTCAACGACCCGAGGGAGGCCGCCCACCCCATCACGTACGGCGGCCGGACGATTGCCGCGGTGGCGTGCCGGTGGACGGCCGCGGTCGATGTGGATCTGCAAGCCGCCATCGCGGTGCTCCGGGCCGGAGCGCTGGCCGTGGCCCCCAGCGTGCGCGCGCTGATCGACAGCGGCCAGAAGCCGCTGCCCGAACCCGCCTGGCGCGACCTGCTCGGCG
>Ga0268386_10003588_pt1 | contig 11339 bp, 10 predicted proteins | sample RVTome_15_FD_200260 | JGI IMG/M metagenome (GOLD analysis project Ga0268386, IMG submission 200260) | Soil microbial communities from uranium-contaminated site in the Upper Colorado River Basin, Wyoming, United States - RVT150D86... ... | reverse complement strand
GAGATCCTGGCGCGCGGCGTGCACCACCTTGACCCGTCCGGGCTCGGCCAGGAGCTCGAGCAGCGCGGTGAGGTCGAGCCCGTTCAGCGGGTCGACGAGCACGCAGTCCGCATCGGTCGCGACCTGCACGAGGCATAGCTGCGGGTAATAAGTGCGTTCGCGCATGAACTCGGTGTCGAGCGCGAGACGGGTCGCGCCGCGCATGCGGAACACCGCTGCGGCCAGCTGTTCGGCGGTCGTAATGAGCGTGGCGTCGCGCATTGACGGTCGGGCCTGCGTGTAGAATCCGGGCAACCCTTAGATCCCCGCGCCTCGATCGTGCAGCAGTTCCTCAAGGTCTTCCTCGACATCGTACTCTGGCGGCGGGGCCCGCAGGACCTGCCGAACTCCGGTCTGCTGGTGGTCCTCACCCTGGTGGCATACGAGCTCGTAAACCTGGTGCAGATCGCGCTGATGGAAGTCTCGGTGGCCGAGCTGCTGCTTTATCTCGTCGTCGATCCGTTGCTGCTGATGGGCGGTCTGTGGCTCGTCATGATGCTCTTCGGGCGGAAGGAACGCTGGTCGCAGACCGTGTCCGCGGTACTGGGCTGCTCGGCGTTGATGGCGCTCGTGATCTCGGTGCCGATGGTCCTCCTGGTCGGAACCCGGATGGCGGGCGACCCGCCGGCCGCGGTGCAGCTGCTTGCGCTGGGCCTGGTCATCGTCTTCATCCTGGTCGTGGGCCGCATCATCCAGCTCGCGACCGACTCGAACCTGCTTACCGGCTCCGCGATCGCGACCACCTACGTCGTGATACTCCACGCACTGGCCGGAATCATTCGCGCACCCGGTTCCTGAGCATGCACCTTCACATCCTCGGCATTTGCGGCACCTTCATGGGCGGAATTGCGGCGCTGGCGCGCGCGTCCGGTCACAAGGTCACGGGCTGCGACCGCAACGTCTATCCGCCGATGAGCACGCAGCTCGCGGCGCTCGGCATCGACCTCATCGAGGGTTACGATGCCGATCAGCTCGCGCTCGAGCCCGACGTGTTCGTGATCGGCAATGTCCTTAGCCGCGGCAACCCGCTGGTGGAAGCCATTCTCGACAGCGGCCGGCCGTACGAATCTGGACCGGGATGGCTCGCGCGCAACGTACTGGTCGATCGCTGGGTCCTCGCCGTCGCCGGAACGCACGGCAAGACCACGACCAGCAGCCTGCTCACGTGGATTCTCGAGCACGCGGGCTTCGACCCAGGGTTCCTGGTCGGCGGCGTGCCGGTCGACTTCCAGGTGAGCGCGCGGTTCGGCAGCGGGCGTCACTTCGTCGTGGAGGCGGACGAGTACGACACGGCGTTCTTCGACAAGCGCGCCAAGTTCGTGCACTACAGGCCGCGCACCGCGATCCTGAACAACCTCGAGCACGACCACGCCGATATCTATTCCGACGTCGGCGCGATCCAGCGGCAGTTCCACCTGCTGCTGCGCACGATGCCGGGCAAAGGGCGGCTCGTGGTCAACGCGCGCGACAGGCATCTCGCCGAGGTGCTGGAGATGGGTTGCTGGACGCCCGTCGAGCGATTTTCGCTCGATCCGGCGGTCGAGGCCGACTGGCAGCTCGTATCGGGCGACGCGGGTTACCGCCACATCGAGATCCGGCAGGGCGCTCGCAGCGTTGGCGCCATCGACTGGCGAATGTTCGGTCGGCACAACGCCGAGAACGCGCTCGCGGCGTTCGTGGCCGCGCGTCACGCCGGTGTCGAGGAGCCGGTCGCGCTCGACGCGCTCGCCCGCTTCGGTGGCGTGCGGCGGCGGCTCGAGCTGCGAGGCAACGTCGACGGCATCCTGGTCTACGACGATTTCGCGCATCACCCCACCGCGATCAGCAACACGCTTGACGGCGTGCGCCGGCGGCAGGTCAACGGCCGCGTAATCGCGGTGCTCGAGCCGCGTTCCAATACGATGAAGCTCGGCGCCCACAAGGCAGCGCTCGCTGATTCGCTTCGTGCGGCGGATCGCGTCTTCATCTACCAGTCGCCCGAGGTCCGTTGGGATGTCGCCGAGGCGATGCAGCCACTGGGCGCGACCGCGGTCGTGCAGACCGATCTCGAGCGGCTCACGGCGGCGCTCGCGGCGGAGGCGCGCCCGGGGGATCAACTGGTTCTAATGAGCAACGGATCCTTCGGCGGTCTGCACGAGCGCCTGCTCGCGGCGCTGCGGGCGAGGGCTGCGCCGGGACGAAGATGATCGGCGGAATCGAGATCCCGCTGTTCCCGCTCAACGCCGTGCTCTTTCCCGGCGGCTCGCTCCCGCTGCGCATCTTCGAGGCCCGGTATATCGACCTGGTCCGCAACTGCATGCGCACCGGCAGCGGCTTCGGCATCGTGCTGATCATCGAGGGGCCGGAGGCGGGCGGCCCGGCGCGCACCTGCGACGTCGGAACCTACGCGAGAATCATCGATTTCTCGCAGCAGCCGGACGGCCTGCTCGGCATCCACGCGGTCGGCGAGCGCCGCTTCCGTATCCTCGCGCGGCGCCGCGCGCGCGATGGACTGAATCTCGCAGATGTCGAATGGCTGCCCGAAGAGCCGGAGGTGGAGCTTCCCGACGAGTTCGCGGATCTGCTGCCGGCGCTCGATGTAGCGCTCGACCAGATGGGAGAGCCGCACTCCGCACGCGAGCGCCGGCCGCGCGATGCGACCTGGGTATCCGGCCGGCTTGCGGAGATCCTGCCCGTGCCCGCCGTGCACAAGCAGCACTGTCTCGAGATCGACGATCCGCTCGAGCGCCTGCGGTACCTGCGGCCGATGTTCGAGATCACACCGGGCTGAGTCGGGGTCCTGAAGCTTCGACACTTTCGCGCTCGAGGCTTATCCGGTAGCGTGAGCGCACATCCCCCGGAGCTTTCGCCGATGTCCGTGGTCTTTCTCCATGCGCCGCGCCGTACGCGCGCGGGTCGGCGCTGCGCCGATGCCCTCGCCGGCTGGATCGTGCTGCTGGCAACGGGCGCATGTGCTACCGACCGCATCGCGGCGGCGTCACCCTGGCTCGAGCCGGGCGACGTCGGGTTGCGGCACGACATCGAGTTGCTCGTCGACGAGGGCCTCCTGCACGTGCCGCTCAACGTGTGGCCGATGTCGTGGCCGCAGATAACGCGCGATCTGGAGAGCATTCCCGCCTCGTCGTCGCAACCCTCCGCGGGCGCGTTGGCAGCCATCGAACGCGTGCGGCGCAGGGCACGCGCCGAATCAAGGACGGGGGCAGCGTTCGAGTGGCGCGCAGGTGCGAGCGCGCGACCGACCGATCTTCGAACATTCGAGTCGGTGCCTCGAGAGGAGGGAGAGCTCGAGGGCGCGTACGAATGGCTGGGGGATCGCTTCGCGTTGCGTATCGCGGCCACCGCCGTTGCCGATCCGAGCGACGGCAAGTCGGTGCGGCCAGACGGCAGCTATGTCGGCATGACGCTCGGAAACTGGATGCTTTCGGCGGGCTACCTGGAGCGCTGGTGGGGGCCCGGCTGGGAGGGCAGCACCATCCTGGGCAACAATGCCCGGCCGTTCCCGGCGCTCGCGTTCGACCGCAAGTACTCCGATCCCTTCGAGACCCGCTGGCTGTCGTGGCTCGGCCCCTGGTCCGTCAACGGCTTCTACGGTCTGCTCGAGGGCCACCGTCAGGACGTGGATCACGTGCATTTCCTCGGGCTGCGGGTCACGGTGAAGCCCTTCGACGCCGTCGAGATCGGATTGACGCGCACCGCGCAATGGTGCGGCGACGACCGCAACTGCGACTGGGACACCTTCTGGAACCTGGTGACCGGCCAGGACAATCCCGGTGAGACCGTCGATCCCGACGAGGAGCCGGGCAACCAGATGGCCGGTTGGGATCTGCGCTGGGCGTCGCCCTTCGACAGCGGACCGTGGGCGTTCTATTACCAGGACATCGGCGAGGACGAGTCGGATCTGAAACCGATCTTCCGATTGAGGCAGGGTGGCGTGGAGGTCTGGGGCGACGCATCCACAGGAACCTCCTGGCGCGCCCACGTCGAGTGGTCGAATACGGATCCGGACTGCGCCGAGGGGTCGACCGGCTGCGCCTACCGGGGCGGGCCCATGCAAGTCGAGGGCTACAGTTACTACGAGCGCTCTCTTGGCCACGCCATGTTCTATGGCGGCGAGATGTTTTCCGCCGGCCTGACCGTCATGATCGATGACGGGTCCGCAATCAACTCGGTGCTGCGCCGGGTCGAGCTGGACCGGCGCGATTCCGGGCGGTTCCACACGGTCGTCAGCCAGCCAGAGGAGCGGTGGAATCTGGAGGTTTCCTGGCGGCGGACGTTCGGGCCGGCCAGGTTTGCCATCGGGGTTGGCGCGGATCACGGCGAGCGCGAGGACGGAACCGACTACCTCGCGGGGCGCGGCTTCCTCGAAGTGCGCGGCGACTTCTAGCCAGCTTGGCTGAGCTGGCTCGCCGACGCTCGGCCACGAGGCATCCGCGCCGAGCGCCGGCGAGCAGTGGCGATCGGGCTCAGCACAGGCTCGGGTCGGTGGCGACCGCGTCGCGTACGCGGATCTGTTCGTCGAGCCACGCCAGCCACTCCTGGAACATCAGGATGTTCCACAGGTGCGTGTGCCATTTGCGACGGCCGGCGAGGAATGCGGTCCAGATTTCGGTCACCGGTGCGGCGTGAAAATGTCCTTCGCGCCCGATCCGGACGGGATCGAGCAGCTCAGTTGCCCATTGCCGCAACGGACCCCTGAGCCACCCGTCGACAGGAGCGCCGAACCCGCGCTTCGGCCAGTCCACGAGCTCCACGGGAATGTATCGACGCAGCAGCTGCTTGAGCAGCCACTTCTGCTCGCGGCCACGCAGCTTCATCGCGAGTGGCAACCGGAACGCAAACTCGACGACGCGGTAGTCCAGGAGCGGTGCGCGCGCCTCGAGTCCGACCGCCATCGTCGTGCGGTCGACCTTGGTCAGGATGTCCTCCGGCAGGTAGGTGACGAAGTCGAGATACATCAGCGCATGCGCGGTGTCCGTCGTACACAGCCGCAAGCTCTCGTCGGTGAACGGCGTGCCGGGCTCGCGCGAGTTGCGGACGACGCTGCCGGGAAACCGCCAGCGCGAAACCCGATTGAGGTAGATCGCTGCCTCGGATTCCGCGCCCAGTTCGCCGGCGAGCTGTGCGAGCCTGCTGTCGCGCGCCTCACGGTACGCGTGGCGGCCGAGTGACGCGGCGAGCGCGCGACGCAGGGCGCGCGGCGCGCGTCGATGCCACTGCCAGACTCTCAGTGCGCGCATGTAACGGCCGTACCCGCAGAACAGCTCGTCGCCGCCGTCCCCCGACAATGCGACCGTCACGTGTCCGCGCGCGAGACGTGCCACCAGCGCCGTCGGGATCTGCGAGGAGTCGCCGAAGGGTTCGTCGAACATCCGGGGCAGCTCCGGTACGAGCGCCAGCGCGTCTGCGCCGCTCACGTACAGCTCGGTGTGATCGGTGCCGAGATGGCGGGCGACGGCGCGCGCCTGGCCGGCCTCGTCGTGTCGCGGGTCTTGAAAACCGATCGAGAACGTCCGCACCGGGCGGGCGGCCTGGGCCTGCATCAGCGCGACTATCGTGGACGAATCGGTCCCGCCCGAGAGGAACGCGCCCAGCGGCACGTCCGCGTGCATCCGCAGAGCGACGGCGTCGCGCAGCAGTTCGTCCAGTTCCGCAACCGCCTCCGCCGGTCCAGTCGCGATCGGTGTGCGTACCGCGTTTCCGAGCACTTCCAGCGGATCCCAGTAATGACGGGAGTCGCGTCGCGGCGAGTGATGATTCGCGCCGCGCGCGGCGGCGTGGCGATCGAGTGACAGGACGGTCCCGGGCAGCAGCTTGAAGACGCCCTGCAGGATCGACCAGGGTGCGGGCACATAATCGTGGCGCAGGAACAGCGCGAGCGCGCCCTGGTCGACCTGCGGCGTGAACTCCGGAAACGCAATCAGCGCCTTGAGCTCTGAGCCGAACAGCAGTGTCGTGCCGGCCCAGCCGTAGTAGAGCGGCTTCTTGCCGACGCGGTCGCGCACCAGGTGCAGCCGCTGGTCCGTGCAATCCCAGATCGCCATCGCGAACATGCCGTTGGCGCGGTGCAGTGCGCCCTCGAGCCCCCATTGCTCGATCGCGGACAGCATCACTTCGGTGTCGGAATGACCGCGGAAGCTAGCTCCCCGATGGCGCAATTCCGCGCTGAGCTGGCGGTAGTTGTAGATCTCGCCGTTGAAGACGATAACGTATCGCTGCGACGGCGAGTGCATTGGCTGCCGGCCTTCCGGCGACAAGTCGATGATCGACAGGCGGCGATGGCCCAGCCCGACGCGAGCTTCCGCGTCGATCCAGGTGCCGCGGTCATCGGGACCACGGTGCGCGAGCGAGTCCGTCATTGCGTCGATAGCCCGGCGATGCGCCGCGGGCAGGGCCACGCCCGCCAGAAAACCGCTGATGCCGCACATCGCGAACCCCGCCCGGGTTCAGCGATCCGCGCCGTGCGGGCCGAACAGCCCCTCGACGAGCTCGCGCGACGCCGGGTTGCGCTTCATCTCGTAATAACGCAGCCGCTTGTACACCGCGTAGGACGCCGCGACCTGGGACACGACGTAACCGCGGCCGCCGTCGAGGAACGCGAGGCGCAGGAGATAGTCCTTCAGAAACGCCGCGATGAAAACCAGCGGGCACATCCACAGGCGCACCGGTCGGTCACGATCGAGCCAGTCGCGCGCCTTGAGCTCCGAATAGCGCAGGATCTTCAGCTGCCGATGCACCAGCGTCGGGTTGTGATGGTGTACCAAAGGCTCGCGGAAGGTCTCTGTCGGACCGTTGAAACGCAGCGTCTCGTGAACGCGTACGTCCGTCCACCGCGCGCGTCCGCGGTGATACAAGCGCCCGAGCCGCTCGCCGACCATGGGCCGGTACCAGCGCATCGGCGCACCCATGTACCAGGTCTGGCGCCGCAGCATCGCGCCGGCGGAGCTGGACTCCAGGAGCTGCGGCAGACGCGCCTGCATCTCCCGCGCCAGCTCGGTCGAGAGCGCCTCGTCAGCGTCGAGCGAGAGTATCCAGTCGTTGCTCGCCTGTGTCGTCGCGAAGTTGCGCTGCGGCCCGAAGCCGAGCCAGTCCTGGTGCACGGCGCGCGCCCCGTGAGCGGCGGCGACCTGCTGCGTCCCGTCGGTGCTGCCGGCGTCGACGACGATCTTCTCGGCCGCGAAAGGCACGCTGTCGAGGCACCGGCCGATCACGCGAGCCTCGTTGCGGGCGATCACGATCAGGGTGACCGGCAGAGCTTGCGGCGACGGCATTCGACGAGTGTCACACAGTACAACGGCTGATCAAAGCCGCCCGGACGCCGACGCGTATGTATGCCTGCACTAGAATGCGGCCGCAGCATCCGCGCAGGCGAGGCGACGTGTCGCGATACCTGTTTTTCGTTTCAGAGGCCTATGCCTTCGCGATCCTGCGACCGCTCGCGGCTGCGATCCGCGCCCGCGGCGCCGCCGCGGCGTGGTTCCTGGAGCGCGAGGAGCTGGCGAGCCACCTTCGGGACGGCGAGCTGCGTTTGAATACGACGCAGGCGGTCATCGATTGGGAGCCCGCGGCGGTATTCGTGCCGGGCAACTGGGTGCCGCACTTCTTTCCCGGCCTGAAAGTGGAGGTGTTTCACGGCTTCAGCGTCGGCAAGCGCAGCGAATCCCGCGGGCATTTCCGCATCCGCGGCTCTTTCGATCTGTACTGCACACAGGGGCCCGACACCACCGAGCCGTTTCGCCAGCTTGAGCTCCGGCACGGATTCTTCCGGGTCGAAGAAACGGGCTGGCCGAAGCTCGACCCGCTGTTCGAGCAGCGCCATCCGCAGGCCCGCCACTCGCGCCCCGTCGTGATGTATGCGTCAACCTTCACCGAAAGCATCACGTCGGCGCGGGCGCTGCACGACACCATCGCGGCGGGAGCGCGCCGCGGCGACTGGGAGTGGCTCGTGACACTGCATCCAAAGATGGCACCCGACGTCGTCGCCGCCTATCGGGCGTTGCAGGGACCCGATCTGACCTTCGTCATGACCGACGACATCCTCGAGCTGTACGCCCGGTCCGACGTGCTGCTGTCGGACACCTCGTCGGTCGTGCCCGAGTTCCTGACGCAGCACAAACCGGTCGTGACCTATCGCAACCGGCGCCCTGGCCCGCATCTGCTGGACGTGCAGAGCGAGCCCGAGGTTCTGCCCGCCCTGCAGCGCGCGATATCGCGGCCGCCGGAGCTGATGCTCGCAATCCACGATTACGTGCAGCGGATACATCCGTATCGCGATGGCCGGTCCAGCGAACGCGTGCTCGCCGCGACCGACGCCGCGATCCGCGCCGGACGCGCGGGGCTGCGCAGGAAACCGTGGAACCACTGGCGGCGCCTGCAGGCGCGGCGACGTTTGAATTACTGGCGCTTCGGGGACTGAAGCCGCGCGAACACGCGCCCGGCCGCCTCCGTCGTCGCGTCGATCAACTCGTCTGAATGCGCCGCCGAGACGAACCCTGCCTCGAAGGCAGAGGGCGCAAGATAGATTCCCTCGGCCAGCATGCCGTGGAAGAAGCGCTTGAAGCGCTCGACGTCGCACGCGGTCGCCTGCGCATAGCTCGACACCACAGGCGCGTCCGTGAAGAACAGGCCGAACATCCCGCAGACGTGATTCGTGGCAAGCGCGACGCCTGCGCCGGCCGCTGCTTCCGCCAGGCCTTCGACGAGTCGTGTAGTCGCGGCCGCGAGCCGGTTGTGGAATCCGGGCGCAGCCACACCCTCGAGCGTCGCGAGGCCCGCAGCCATCGCCACCGGATTGCCCGACAGCGTGCCCGCCTGGTACACCGGCCCGAGCGGCGCGATGTCCTGCATGATCTCGCGGCGGCCGCCGAACGCGCCGACCGGCATGCCGCCACCGACGATCTTGCCGAGCGTCGTGAGATCGGGACGGATCCCGTACAGAGCCTGCGCGCCCCCGAGTGCCACGCGGAACCCCGTCATCACCTCGTCGAAGATCAGCACGGCGCCGTGCCGCGTGCATTCCTCGCGCAGCGCCTCGAGGAACCCGGGGACGGGTGGGATGCAGTTCATGTTTCCGGCGACCGGCTCGACGATCGCGCAGGCGACCTGCGGCCCGATCTCCGCGAACGCCGCGCGCAGCTGTGCGGTGTCGTTGTACGACAGCGTCACCGTGTGCGCCGCGAGCTCGGGTGGCACGCCGGGCGAGGTCGGCACGCCGAGGGTGAGCGCGCCGGATCCCGCCTTCACGAGCAGCGAGTCCGAGTGCCCGTGATAACACCCCTCGAACTTGACGATGCGGTCGCGACGCGTGTGGCCGCGCGCCAGCCGGATCGCGCTCATCGTGGCTTCGGTCCCGGAGCTCACCATGCGCACCAGCTCGATCGATGGCACGAGCTCGCAGATCCGCCGCGCGAGCACGGTTTCGATCTCGGTGGGCGCGCCGAACGACAGGCCGTCCGTGGCTTTGTCCTGGACGGCGCGGATCACCGCGGGGTGCGCGTGACCGAGGATCATCGGGCCCCATGACCCGACGTAGTCGATGAATTGACGACCGTCAGCCGCCCAGACATGTGCTCCCTGCGCGCGCGCCATGAATATCGGTTCGCCGCCGACGCCCCGGAACGCGCGCACGGGCGAATTGACGCCGCCCGGGATGTACCTGCAGGCATCCGTGTACAGACTCACGCATCGACTCCGGGGCAGGCGATGCGGCCAGTCTAGCAGCCGGTCGCCGCATTCCGCGGGCCGCGACCCTTTGCCGGGCTCACCAGCGCGCACGTACCATTGAGCGGACGGTCTTGAGGGACGCATTGCATGTCGGTGGTCCAACCCTGGTTGCTCGTGATGATCGGCAGCGCCCTCGGTGGTGGTGCGCGGCTGTGGCTGACGACAGTCGTCGCGCGACCCCTTAACAGGGAGTTTCCCTGGGGCACGCTCGCGGTAAATCTCCTCGGATGCCTGCTGGTCGGCGTACTAGGCGCGCTGTTGGCGCCGCCCGGCCGCATGCACGACGCGCGTCGTTGCGCGTCTTCCTGATCGTGGGCGTGCTCGGCGGATTCACGACTTATTCCGCGTTTGCGCTGGACGCGCTGGTGCTCGTTCAGCGTGGAGCCGTCGTGCGGCAGCGGCCTACGTGCTCGCTTCCGTGCTGGGATGCTTGCTGGCGGCGGGCACCGCCTATGCGGCCGTCGCTACGGTACTGCGGTGACCGCCGCGGCGTCCCCGTTACTGCTGCACTACGTCGTAGCCACGCTGCTCCAGCAGGTCGATGACGCTGTTGCGCCCCACGAGATGCAGCGCACCCACCACGACGAGGTAGTCGTCGTCGTCATCGAGCAGGTCGACGAGCTGCGCCACCCAGGCGCGGTTGCGGTTCTCGGTGAGCGGCCCGTAGAGCTCCGGGAACCTCTCGTACTCCTCGGACAGGGTCTTCGCGAGCGACTCGATGTCGCCGCTGCGCCACGCCGCGAGCAGCTTGTCAACCTCGGCGTCGAGCTGCGCGGTCTCCTCCAGCGTCATGAGCAGCATGCGCTTCTGCTGCGGCAGCGACAGCCGGCCGAACACGGCGAACTGCTGCGCGGCGGTCTCGAGCCCCGTGATCGGCTTGCGGTCGGCCACCGCGCGGCGCGTGAGCGTCTGTTCCACGCCGAGCTCCGCGCTGAAGCCGCGGTTCTCGAGCTCGAGCTGCATCAGCGTGACCGCGACGAACCAGGGCGCGAACCGATCGAGCAGCGAAAGGTCGAACCCGGCCGAGCGAGCCCGCTCGGAGACACGCGTGTAGTCCTCCCCGAGCACCTGGCGCAGGCTCTGTCCCTCGGGCAGCATCGCCTCCGCCTGCATCGCCTGGACAAGGCCCGCCGGATCCGCGAGCGCATCGTCCATGTCGATCTCCATGACGAGCTGCTCGGCATCGGCGTAGGCCGCGTCAGCGACGGACGGCAGGGACCCGTCCTGCGGCCGCAGCACGTGCAGCGAGCCCAGCAGGTAGACGGTGTTGCTCTCCCCGGCGACGGTCCAGAGGACGTGACGTCCCTCGGCCGCGCCCGTGACCGGCGCGAGCAGCGCCGCCAGGAGCACGCCGGCGGGCAGCGCGCGATGGTTCATTCGGAGTAGCCCTCGAGCCAGACGACTTCGGTAGCCAGACCGCCGTCGGGGGCGAGATCGATTACCCGATATCCAGGTGGACGGTCGTCGATCTGGATCTCGTCCGAGCGCGGCTTGAACTGCATGCAGGTCGCCGGCGTGCACATGTAACGAACGCCGTCGCGGAAGAGGTCGAACGACTGGTGCGCGTGACCCCAGCTCAC
>Ga0268386_10003586_pt1 | contig 11340 bp, 8 predicted proteins | sample RVTome_15_FD_200260 | JGI IMG/M metagenome (GOLD analysis project Ga0268386, IMG submission 200260) | Soil microbial communities from uranium-contaminated site in the Upper Colorado River Basin, Wyoming, United States - RVT150D86... ... | reverse complement strand
GCGGCGGCGAGACACAGGTAGTAGTACGCCCGGCGACCGCCCGCCCCGCTCAGCCACTCAGGAAGATCGAGCCGGACGAAGGTTTCGTCACCGAGGAAGAACGGTCGCTCCAGCAGCCAGGACGTCGCCATCACTGCGAAGGCCAGGGTCGTCACGGCGAGGAACAACCCGCGGATCCGCAACGCCGGGACACCGACGACCATCGCGACGACCGTGACGACGATGGTCACGACCACTATGGATGCCTCGAACGGCACGTGCCCGAGCTCGAGGTGCTCTCCGAACACGTCGAAGGTCATCCCGCGCACCAGTGCCGCGGTGAGGAACGCACCCAGACCGACGAAGGCGAACTGACCGAGCGACAGCTGACCCGCCCACCCTGTGAGCACCGTGAGCGAGAGCGCAACGATCGCATATATGAGCATGCGCGAGAACGTGAGCTGCTGCGAAGGCTTCGTGAGGATGAAGGGGACCAGGACACCGATCAGTAGGGCCACAGCCATGCCGGCGACCTGCATGCGGCGGACCAGCCAGAAGTGTTGGAGTGCTGCCGGCACGGGTTTGATCCGCGGCGCGAACGACATGGACCGGCTGCCTTCGTCATCACGAGCGGATCGGCTGACTGCCAGCACGGCGACGAGCACGACCACGAACAGCACCGCGTCCAGGATCCCGGGTTCGGACGGGTTGTTGTAGAACAGCAGCTTCTCGCCGACGCCGATCGCGATCCCGCCGACGACCGCGAGTGGCATCGAGCGCATGCGACCGATGAGCGCCGCGGCGAGGGCGCGCAGGATCAGCGAGGGCCCGAGCGCCGCGGTCGCCGACACACTGGAGCCTCGGAGCGGCGCCACGAGCACCGCGGTGATGGTGGCGAGGAGGCCAGCAACGATCCACACCAGGGTCGACATCGTCTTGATGTTGATCGTGGAAGTGCGCGCCGCATCCGGGTTGTCGGCCGCGGCGCGGATCGCGGTGCCGTACTTCGTGCGCTGGAGGAAGAGGGCCAGCAGCGCGGTAAGTGCCGGCACGATGACTAGCACCATGATGTGCGCGCTTCGGATCCGGATGTCCTCGCCGAACGGCATCCAGGGATCCACGTTCAGGTCGGGAAACGGCGTGGGGAACGGCTGGTTGGCATCTTCCCCGAGTCGCGGGAGGAGGAACTGGAACAACAGGAGGAGCTGGGTCACGCCCAACGTGGCAACGAACAGGATGACGCGTGGCGCGTTGAACAACCTTCGCACCACAACGAGCTCGATCGCCGCCCCCACTGCCGCGCCGATCACCAGGACCGCTGCCAGCGCGACGTAGAAGTTGATGTCGTACTTCGCGACGAAGAGTGCAAGAACCGCGGCGCCAAACACCCCCATCTGTCCGTGCGCGAAGTTGATGACGCGTGTCGAGCGGTAGACGAGCACCAGCCCCACTGCCAGGATCCCGTACACCATCCCGAGCACGACGCCGTCGAAGACGACCTGCGGCTGCACAGTGAACTCCCCGAACACGGCAGCCATCAGCCCGCGTCCTTCCCGAGGAAGACAGCACGCGCGAGGTCGTCGCGCTCGAGCAGCTCACGAGCCGGACCCTCGAAGCGGATCTGACCCTTCTCGAGGAACACGGCGCGATCAGCGAACGCGAGCGCGACGTTCAGTGACTGCTCGACGATGACCATCGTGATGCCCTGCTCCCGCAGGCGCTCGACGACTCCGAGCAGCTCCTGCACCACGATCGGCGACAACCCGAGGGACAGCTCGTCGATGAGCAGGACCTCGGGGTCGTGCATCAACGCCATGGCCAGCGCGAGCATCTGCTGCTGACCACCCGAGAGGTCACCGGCTCGTTCGTGCATCCGCTCGCGCAGCAGCGGGAAGAGCTCGAGGACCCGGTCGATCCTCGGGTCGGCATCCTGCTTGGCATAGCGGAACCCCGCCATGCGGAAGTTGTCCTGCACGCTCAGTGAGCCGAAGATGGCCTTGCCACCCGCGAGGCTGACGACGCCGATCTTTGCTCGCAGCTCGGGATCGGCGTAGGTCATCGTGCGACCGTTCAGCCGCACGACACCTCGTGTGGGCACGCCGAGCCCGCTCACGACCCGCAAGATCGTCGACTTGCCCGCACCGTTCGTGCCGAGCAGCGCGAGCACCTCACCGGGCTGCACCTCGAACGCGACGTCGAAGAGCACCTGCACCTTGCCGTACGAGAAGTCGAGGTTGCGGACCTGGAGGACCGGGATGCTGGCGCCAGGCTCAGCCACGCGGTTCTGCTCTTCCTGCTCCTCGGTGAGCTCCTCAACGACGAGCGAGATGTCACGCCGCACGTACCGCGCGCCGTAGGCGACCAGCGCGCCACCGATCAGCGTGGCCGGCAGGGTCACGATGGTCAGTGCCGTGCGCTCCCCGAGAGAGTCGCTGAGCAAGCCCGTGAGGACCGCCCCGGCGGAAGCACCGAACAGGAAGAGGTAGATGCCGAGCAGGGCGATGCCCCGGGATCGCAGTCGGTACGGGATGATCGTCGACACCACGGCCGGCAGGATCGCGAACGCGGCACGCGAGAGCGCGAGCGACATCGCCATGAAGATGCCGAACATCCAGATCTCAGGCATGTACAGCCCGATCACCAGAAACACTCCGAAGGCGCCGATGAGCGCGCCGATGAGCACCATCGCCCTTGGCGGGCTCTGCCGGAAGAGGGCGTCGGATCGCCGACCCGCGATCGCGACGCTGAGGAATGCAGGGAGGATGGTGGCCGACGCGAAGAGCCCGCGTTCAGCCGCGCGGAGGTCGAACTCGTCGCGCAAGTAGAGGTTGATGAAGAGGTTGCTGCTGAACAGCGCAAAGCCGAGCGCGGCAATCCCTATGAGGAAGAAATAGAAGGTCTTGATCTTCTTCAGGCGCTCGAACGCGACCGAGATCGAGATCGGCAGCTCTGACTCGGCTGCCGCGAGCTCGGTTCCGAGCACCGCGCGCATCTCCTGGCGGCCGCGCCGTGGCTCCCGGATCCCGAGGGCCCCCAGCGCGACGAAGACGCCGAGGATCCCCATAGCCAGGAATGCCCACCGCCAGCCATCGTCACCACCGGCGAGCTCTGCGATCCCGCCGGCAAAGAGGGGCGCGATCGCCAAGCCCGCCATCTGGAAGCTGCCGTCGAGCGCGAAGATCTTGCCGCGCGCGCCGATCGGGTAGCTGTCCATCAGGAGCGGCTGGTTCACCGGCAACGCGTACGACTGGGTGAATCCCGCCCCGAGTCGCGCCAGGAAGAGTTGGAAGGCGTTGGACACAGCGGCGGTCGCCGAGACGATCAGGCACCACGCCGACACAGCGATCGCGGCCACGTACTTGCGCGGGACTCGATCGGCGATCGTGCTGATCGGCACCGATCCGAGGAAGAACAGCACGCCGAACGCGCCGCCGATCACGCCGATGGCGCTCCGGGAGAGATCGAGCGAGGACCGTATGTCGGGCGCGAGCACCGCGAGCGCGATCGAGTCGAAGACCAGGATGAAGTTCAGGAACCCGACGCAGATGGCGGTGCGGATGCCGTTCTCGCGGAACGCCTGACGCAGCGACACCGGCGCGGCGCCGACACCGGGCAGCATGTCGTCGGGAAGGACCGTCTCCTTCTCCCCTTCAGCCTGCGCTTCCTGGCGTCGCGCCTCCTCGTCGAGAACGGTCGCGACCAGCGCGGCCGGCGCCGCCCTTTCATCCACGCGCTCGTCCACCGTCCCCCCGGTTGGCCGCGTCCGTAGCGCTCAAGAGATCAGTCCACCTTTGAGTGAGCCGCAAGCGGCGAGCGACGCGGCCGACCGGCCACCGGACCCAGGGGCAGGCCCGGCGGCCGTTCAGCCGACGCTCGCGTGATGTCAGCCCTTGTCGACGGCGACCGCGTCCTCGATGGGATCCCAGCAGAAGCAGTCCGTCTTGAACTCGAACACCTGGTACGTGTTGTAGGCGTCGTGCTTCTTCTTGGTGAACGAGCCCCTGCGGTTGCCTTCGACGACCGGAAGCTTCTCGAACTCCTTGATGAAGTTCTTCTGGGTGAGGCCACCGGCCTCCTCGGCCGCGTCGATCGCCGTCACGATGCGCCGGAGCAGATTGCAGTTGGTGCCGACGTTCGACCACGCGTCGTACTGGTCCGCGAAGTCGTACGCTTCACCACCGGCACCCATCCATTGCTCGTTGCACTCGAGCCGCGGTGCGTCCGGCTCCTCGACCGGGACGGTCGTCCCGACGCCGATCGCACCCTCGTAGATGTCCTGCACGTCCTGGAAGAACTGCAAGGTCGTCGAGTACACCTGGAACTCGAAGTCACTCGACAGCCACTGCGGCTCGTAGCCGATGGTGCCCGCAGCGCCCACGAGCGATGGGTACGGGATCGCCGGCAAGAGTGAGAACACGGTGTCGATGCCGCCGTCCTGGAGCCGCTGCGCACCCACGTCGGCCTGCTCGCACGACGTTCCCTCGCACGGGAGCGCGACCTCGTCGGCTACCTCGAAGCCGTTCTTCTCCAGCTGCTTCGTCAGCGTCTGGGCGACCTCCTCGTGCAGCGCGAAGTCGGGCCGCACGATGCCGATGGTCGCGCCCTTGAGGAGACCTTGCTTCTTCGCCGCCTTCACCCAGTTCTTCATGAGCCGGTCGGCGTTCATGTCGTTGGTGAAGAGCCGCCCTTGTGCAGTCTTGTAGGCGCTGGCACGCGCGGTCGCGGCGATCGCGATGGCGAGCGTCTCGTGCTCGTCGGCCACACACAGCAGCGTCTCCTCGGTCTGGCCACCCTGGAAGACAACGATGAACGCCTGGTCGTCTTCCGTGGCCGCGACGCACACGGGACGCTCGGCCGTCGCCGTCGATGGGACGGTGTACTGGTGCCGCGTGATGTTGAGCTGGCGACCTGCCGCGCCGCCGGCCTCGTTGGTGATCTCGGCGAACGTCTCGAACTGCTCGGCGCCGTCGCCGGTGAACGCGACGAGGCCCGCTTCCTGGAGTGCCGAGGTGTCCCCGGAGACGTACGCGATGTTGATCGTGTCCTCGGTGACGCCCACGGGCGGCTCACCGCCCGCGCCGCTCGTCCCAGTGCCCAGCGCCCCGGTCGAAATGGCGAGGACCGAGAGCACCCCGAGGAGGCGCCGAATGCGTCGTGTCATGTTTCCCCCCGATTGCGAAGCCGCTCAGCCGAGCGGAAAATGGTCTCTCTCTGAACTAGAATAGGACTCTCGCCGAACGCGAAGGTCAATGTCAACCCGCCCCTGGCGGTGGACGCGCGGCTGGCGCGGTGGAACGCGCCCAGTCATCCCTCATCGGTGCGTTCGCGGTCAGCCGGAAGACCGCTCGTTGGAGCACCGGCATGATCTCGGTGATCGCGAGGTCGCCGTCGGCGAACCGCCCGACCACGGCGTACGCCATGTGGCGGAGAATCGTGTCGAGGTCCCTGGCATAGGCCGGATCGACCGGCTCGAGGACGGCCCGCACCACTGGCATGACCGCGGCGAGGCCCTGCACGTCCAGTCGGTCGCCGCCGTGCCCGGTGCGGGCTCGGTGATAGGCCTCGAGCATCCGAGGGCTGCGCTCCCACGGTTCGAAGACCCGCCGGAGACTCCACATGATGCCGTCGTAGAGCGACGCGTCAGGCGCGAGGTCGCCGATGCCTGCGTACGCGTTCGCCTCCATCCATCGCAACAGTGTCGCGACGATCAGCTCGTCGCGCGTGGGGAAGAGCTTGTAGATCGTGGCGAGCGAGACGCGGGCTTGTTTCGCCACCCGGCGAAGCCGTACCGCGTCGTAGCCCTCCGCCTCGAGGAGGTCCGCGACGACCGCGAGGATGGCGTCAACCGTCTGCTCGCTCCGGGCGGCCCGCGTGCTGGTCATGCTCGATCGGCCGCCACTCCGAGCAGCGCATCGGTGACGGCCTCAGGTTCGGTGATCATGAGGTCGTGGCCGGTGTCGATGTCCCACAAGCGCCCGGCCGCCTGCGCCTTCGCCACCAGTTCGGGGTCTCGGGTCGCCAGCGTCGACGTGCAGACGATGTGGTAGGTCGGGATCGCCGAGAGCGCCGCCTCGTTGGTGAGCACCAGCGGCTGCTCGAAGCACTTCCACGGATGGCCCGTAAGCCGGTCGGCCATCCACGACACGTCGTCGGGGTCGGTGACGCCGTAGAACAGCCCGGCATCGGGCGTCGGGAGCAGCACGAGCTCCACGCCATCCACCACCTGGCCCGCGGGGCGCGTGGCCTCGATGATCGGGCCCGCGACGTCGACGAGGGACTGGCCGTTCACCGGGTTGGCCGCGTCGAGGTACACGAGCTTGCCGATCCGGTCGGGCGACCGATCGGCGACCCCGGTGATGACCATCCCGCCATAGCTGTGGCCGACCAGGATCACGTCATGCAGGTCGTCGTAGTGGAGCACCGCCGTGACGTCGCGGAAGTGGAGGTCAAGGTCGACGTCGGGGCTCACGAGATGCGAGCGTTCGCCCAGCCCGGTCAGCGTGGGCGTGGCGACCTCGTGGCCGGCCTGGCGCAGGAGTGCTGCCACCTTCCGGTAGCACCATCCGCCGTGCGCGCCACCGTGCACCAACACGAACGTCGCCAACGAGTCATCCCCCCAGGTTCACGAGCCGCAAACCAGTATCGCCGTTACCGTATCAGCGTTACCATTCGCCGTCCTGTCGCGGCCCACCCTCTCTCATGTATCGCCTGGCGCTGGTGTCAGGCCGCGATCCGGTCGAGGATCGACGCCGTCTGCTCGGGCTTGCTGACCATGCACATGTGGCCGGCGTCGAGGTCGATCACCGAGCAGTCCCCCACGTTCTCGGAGAACCGCAGCTGCTTCTCCGGGCTCACGATGACGTCCCGCATCGTCCGGATCCACGTTCGCGGCATCCCGGTCCGCAATCGTGCAAGGTCCACCGGATCGCTCGTGAGCCGGGGCGCCTCGGGAACGAATCGCTCGACGCACCACGCGAACTGCGCCCAACAGCGGCTATCGAACCCACCACCGTGAACGAGCACCAAAGGTGTCATCCGACTCGGATCACATCGCTCGGCGGCGGGTGGTCTCCGACACGCGACCCAAGAGCTTGGTGAGGACGCGGTAGTGCAGGTTGCCGGAGTGCCACTGCGTCACGATCTTTCCGGTGGGTGACTTGAAGTAGTTGTTGCTCATCGTCCAGGACGTACCCTCCATCTTGGACTGGAGCCAGCGGTACCAGCGCGCCTCGAAGCTCGGCTTGACCTCGACCGCGGTGACCCGCTCTCGAATCATCCTCTTCGTGGTCCGAACGGCGTACTCCGCCTGACTCTCGAGCATGGTCACGAGCTCGCCGCCGTTCGTGCCCGGCCCGTAGAGCATGAAGAAGTTCGGGAACGTCGGCACGGTGATGCCAAGGTAGGCGCGGGGCTCACCGGCCCAGTGCTCCTGGAGCGTCTGGCCGTGACGGCCGACTACGTGGATGCGGGCCAGATAGTTCGCCGGCTGGAAGCCGGTGGCCATGACGATGACGTCGACCGGTCGCTCCACTCCGTCGGCGTCGACGAGCCCCGTGCGGGTCACGCCAGCCACGGCTCGCGGGATGAGCTCCACGTTCTGTTGCTTGAGTGCGGGATAGAAGCTGCTCGCGATGACCGGCCGCTTGCCCGGATATGGGTACGTCGGCGTGACGGCCTCGCGCAGGTCGGGACGGTCGGCGAACCGACGGGCGATGTAGTCGAGACACAGCTGCTCGCGGGCCGCGTTGAGCTTCGTCCCGGGGCGGTAGAGGCGCCCGCGCCATAGGCCCTTCTCCAGCTGGTACTTCATCCGCGCGCGCTCCAGCTTGCGTCGCCACCTCTTGGCGAGGTTCGCCCGTTCCTCTTCAGTGAGGTCGCGCTCACCCTTGGGCATGACCCAGCCCGGCTCGCGCTGGAACACATAGAGCTGCTCGACGATCGGCTGGATCGCGGGCACGACCTGAGTCGCCGAGGACCCGGTGCCGACGACCGCAACGCGCTTTCCGCTCAGGTCGTGTTGGTGCTCCCAACGGGCGGTGTGGAACTTGGGCCCGCCGAAGTCGTCGAGCCCAGGCCACTCGGGGTAGGAGGGCACGTTGAGGAAGCCGACTCCGCTCACGAGCACGTGGCACTCGTCTTCGGTCCCGTCGTCGAGCCGGATGGTCCAGACGTGGCGGTCATCGTCCCACGTCGCGGACTTCACGCCGAGGCCCAAGCGAAGATGCGGTCGCAGGCCGAACTCGTCGACCGTCTCTTCGAGGTACTTCTGGAGCTCGGGCTGCTTCGCGTGCGTGCGGGTCCAGTCGTGGGGCTTGAACGAGAAGCAGTAGAGGTGTGAGCCGACGTCGACCTCAGCACCGGGGTAGGTGTTGTCCCACCACGTGCCACCAATGCCGAGCGACGACTCGTAGATCGTGAACGTGTGCATGCCCGCCTGCTTCAGCTTCACACCCGTCGCGATTCCACCGAAGCCGGCGCCGACCACCACGACTCGTGGCGTCCCCGCGGGGCCGAACAGCTCCTGGACGGTGGCGGTCACGGACCCATCTGATAGCGCATTGGCAAGTGCTTGATGCTGCCGTTGATGATCGAGGTCAGGCGCTCCACCGTTCCGGCGACGTCGAACGACTCGAGGCGGCCGAGCAGGTGTCGGAAGATCGTCTCGAGCTCGACGCGCGCAGTGTGCGCACCCATGCAGAAGTGCTCACCGAAGCCGAAGGCAAGGTGCGGGTTCGGACGGCGATCGATGCGGAACGCGAACGGGTCCTCGAACACCTCCTCGTCGCGGTTCGCCGACGCGTAGTACAGCGCCACCTGCTCGCCGGCGCGGATCGTCTTCCCGCGCAGCTCGTAGTCCTCGGTCGCGGTGCGCGTGAAGTGGCTGATCGGGCTGGCCCAGCGCAGGATCTCCTCCACCGCGTCCGGCAGCAGCCCGAGATCGCCGCGAAGGCGGTCCCATTCCTCGCGGTTCTCAGAGAACGCGAGCAGTCCCCCGCTGATCGCGTTGCGCGTGGTCTCGTTGCCCGCCTCGACAAGGAGTTCGCAGTACGCGACGAGCTGTTCCTCGGTGAGCGGGCTTCCATCGATCTCGCCGCGAATCAGCTCGCTCACCAGATCGTCTTCGAGGTTGCTGCGACGCTGGTCGATCAGCTGCCGGAAGTAGGCGTGCAGCTCGCCGCGCGCGCGGCGGCTGGTCTGGCCCGGAGTCTCACCCGGTTGGCGGTACTCGGGGTCGTCCTTGCCGATCACCTCGTTGGTCCAACGGAACAGGAGATCCCAGTCGTTGCTCGGCACACCGAGGACCCAGGCGACCACCGCGAGTGGGAACGGTGCCGCGATCCGCTCGACGAAGTCCAGCTCACCCGAGGCGCCGGCCGGCACCGCGTCGTCGAGGATCTCGACCGCGATCCGCTCGATGTCGTCGCGCTGGCTCCGCACGGCACGCGGCGTGAAGCGCCGGTTCGCAACGCGGCGCACGGGGCCGTGGCGCGGCGGATCGAGCATGACGACCATCTCCGACGGCGGGAACACCACACCGGCCGGGCGCAACGTGATGCCTTGGGCGTTCGAGAAGCGGAGCGGCTGCTTCGAGATCTCCACGACGTCAGCGTGCTTCGTGATCGCCCAGAAGGGCTCGAACCCCCGTGGCTCGAAGTACGCCACCGGTTCTTCGGTGCGCAGCCGCATCCACGCGTCATGGGGATAGCCGTCGCGCGCGTAGCGCGCCGGGTCGATCAGATCGAGCACATCGACGTCGGCGCTCATCGAGCCCTCGCTTCGCGGGGCAAGCCGAGCAGGCGCTCACCGATGATGGTGCGCTGGATCTCGCTGGTGCCGCCCATGATGGAGTTGGCGCGGGACGCAAGGAGGCCCTCGACCCAGCGTCCCGCGTCTGGCGCGCCGTCGCCTCTCGATGCCAGCAGCGCGTCGCAGCCGAGCAGCGCGGTCGCCGTCTCGTAGAGCCTCTGGCTCAACCCGGCCCAGAAGAGCTTCACGACGCTCGACTCCGGTCCGATCGCATCACCGCGCGCCAGGCGGGCAAGTGTGCGCGCGTTGTGCAGCCGGAAGATCTCGACTTCGATCTGGGACTGCGCAAGCCGTTGGCGGAGACGGGAATCGTGCAGCCGATCGCGCCGGGCACATTCCTTCCAGAGAAGGTCGATCGCGACCTCGAGCACCATCTGCTGCTTCCAGATGAACGACGTACCCCGCTCGTTGGCCAGGGTCGTGTTGGCCACCTGCCAGCCCTGGTGCTCGGGACCGATGAGGTTCTCCACCGGTACGTGCACACCGTCGAGGAACACCTCGTTGAACTCGCTCTGGCCGGTGATCTGCCGCAGAGGCCGGACTTCCAAGCCGTCCGCGGTCATCGGGATCGCCAGCATCGAGATCCCGTTGTGTTTGGGCGCGTCGGCATCGGTGCGCACGAGCGCGATCGCCCAGTTCGCGAAGTGCGCGTACGAGGACCAGACCTTCTGGCCGGTGACGACGTAGACCCCGTTCCGCTGCTCGGCGCGTGTCGAGAGGCCAGCGAGGTCGCTCCCCGCGTCGGGCTCGCTGAAGAGCTGGCACCAGATGTCGTCCGCGGCGAGGATCCTCGGCATCCACTGCGCGCGTTGTTCCTCGGTTCCGTGCGCGATCAACGTCGGCCCGACGAGGGTGACGCCACCGCCCCCAGGGATCTGTGGCGCGTTCGCGCGGGCCAGCTCCTGGTGGTAGATGGCCACTTGTGCGGGGGACGCGCCGCGCCCACCGAACTCCGTCGGCCAGTGCACGCCGACCCAGCCGCCGGAGTGGAGGGTTCGCTGCCAGTCGCGGAGCACCTCAGCCTCTTCGACAGTCTGAGCGATCTCGATGTCGGGCGACGGGTGCGCCTCGAGCCACGATCGCAGCTCGGCGCGGAACGCCTCGTCATCCGCGCGCTCGGGAGCAACGCTGGCCTCGTCCGCCAAGTCCGCACCGCGCTCGTGCACGAGGGAGGTCACTTCCCGGCAGACCAGCCGACCGCCTTGAGCTGGGTGAACTCGAGCATCCCGTAGTCCCCGAACTCGCGACCGATCCCCGACTGCTTGTAGCCGCCGAACGGCGCCCAAACGCTCGGGCCGCCACCACCGCCGTTGATCGTGACGGTCCCCGCCCGCACCTGCTGGGCGAGTTCGAACGCACGCGTGGGCTTGGGGTGCCAGATCCCTGCGGCAAGGCCGTAGCGCGTGTCGTTGGCGATGGACACCGCCTCCTCTTCGGTGTCGAACGGGATCACCACGCCAACCGGGCCGAAGATCTCGTCCTGGGCCACGCTCATTGAGTTGTCGACGTCCGCGAACAACGTCGGCTCGACGAAGAACCCGCGCGACTGATCGG
>Ga0268386_10003585_pt1 | contig 11340 bp, 7 predicted proteins | sample RVTome_15_FD_200260 | JGI IMG/M metagenome (GOLD analysis project Ga0268386, IMG submission 200260) | Soil microbial communities from uranium-contaminated site in the Upper Colorado River Basin, Wyoming, United States - RVT150D86... ... | reverse complement strand
GTGGTGTCGAGGCCGGCCACCGAGCGGATCAGCTCGAACACCGCGTGCATCGGCGCGCTGCCGGCCACGATATTACGCAGCGTGAAGCGCTCCTGGTTGCGGCGTATGGTGGCGCGGCTGGCCGCCTTGAGCTCGCTCAGCTCGATCGAGCGCCGCACGACCATGAGCGCCTCGGCGGCGTCGAAGGGCTTCACCAGGTAGTCCTCGGCGCCGACCCGCATGGCCTCCACGGCGGAGCCGATGGTGCCGTAGGCGGTCATGGCGACCACGGCGAGGTCGGGGTGCTCGGCCTTGACGCGCCGCACCAGCTCGACGCCGTCGATGCCGGGCAGGCGCTTGTCGGTCAGGACCAGCTCGACGTCGTCGTGCTTGAGCAGGTCGATGGCGTCCTCCCCACTCGGCACGGCCAGCACCTCGTAGCCGGCCACCTCCAGCGTGCGCTGCAGGGGCCGCAGGAAGACTTCGTCGTCCTCGACGATGAGGATGCGGTGCTTCATCGCTCACTCACTCCGATCTCGGCGGCGGCCGGCCGACCGGCCGCCGGCAGGACCAGCCGGACGGTCGTGCCGCGGCCCGGCACGCTGTCGATCTCGATCTCCCCCCCGTGGAGGTCCATCAGCTTCTTGACGATCGGCATGCCGAGGCCGGTCCCCGTCGGCTTTGTGGTGTAGAAGGGCAGGAAGATCTTCTCGCGGTGCTCGGGCCGGATCCCCACCCCATTGTCGGCGACCTCGATGACCACGCCGTCGCCGCGGTCGCCCAGGCGCACCTCGACCCGACCGCCCGGCGTGCGCTCGGTGGCGTCCACCGCGTTGTGAATCACGTTGGCCACCACCTGGCGCAGGCGCTGGCCGTCCACCGACGCCATCACCTCCCGGTCGAGGTCGCGCGTGGCCAGCGCGACGCCGCGGGCGCGGGCCTCGGCCGCACAGGCGTCCACCACCGGGCTGAGGATGCGGCCCAGCGCGTAGGGCTGGCAGTCCAGCCGCGTCTCCCGGGAGTAGTCCAGCAGGTCGGCGATGATCGTCTCGATCTCGGTGATGCCGGCCAGAATCGACTGGGCCATCTCCTGGGAGATGCGCGGGTCCTCGACCACGCCGGAGGACAGGAGGTTGGTGGCCATCTTGATCCCGCCCAGCGGGTTGCGGATCTCGTGGGCGACGCCGGCCGCCATCTCGCCGAGCGAGGCGAGCTTGTCGCGCTGGACGAGGCGCTGCTGGGTGGCCACGAGCTCGGTGAGATCGCGCAGCACACCGACCGTGCCCAGCACGCGGCGCTGGGCGTCGAAGACACACGAGACGGCCAGGTGGGCCGGAAAGCGGCGTCCGCTGCGGGTGAGCCCCGTCACCGCACCACGCCACGGGGCGCCGGCGGCGACGGCGGCCACGATGGCCGGCCCCACCCGCCGCCGGTCGCCCTCATCGAGAACATCGAGGGACGACAGGGCGGAGGCCGCCGCCGGCGAGCGCTCCAGCAGCCGCTGGCCGGCGGGGTTGAGGGTGATCAGCCGGCCGTCGACGTCGGTGGTGAAGATGCAGTCGTCGACCGACTCGACCACCGAGGCGAGCAGCCGCTCGCTGCGTCGCAACGAGGACTGCATGGTCTGGAACGAGTCGACCAGCGCCTCGGCTTCGCCGGTGGAGATCGTGAACCGGTCCTCGATGATGGTACGGGCGGCGGCGCCGCCCAGCGAGGCGGCCAGCACGCGCTCGAGCCGGATGCGCAGCTCCAGCAGGTCCGGCAGGGTCAGCTCGCGCGGGGCCTTGCCGTCGAGCAGGCCGCGCAGGATGGCGTCGGCGTCATCGGCCGGGACGTACAGGTGCAACATGCGCTCGATCTCCGGCACCGAGAGAATGGCCGGCACCCGGGCCGGCCCCGCCTCGGGCACGCCGACGAACGCCGCCGCCTGGCTGCGCTCCTCGGCGTCCTGCTCGGTGGCGATCGACACCAGCAGGTAGGCGCCGACGTTGAGGAACAGCGACCAGAATACGCCATGGGTCAGCGTGTCGAGGCCCTCGACGCCGAGCAATGCCGTCGGCCGCAGCAGCGTGAGCCCCAGCGGCCCCGCCTCCACCAGCCCGACCGGGAGCACGCCGTCCTTGACGAGGTTGGGGACGATCAGCGTGTAGAACCACGCCAGGAAGCCCAGCGAGATCCCGGCAAACGCGCCCTTGCGGCTGCCGCGCCGCCAGTAGAGGCCGAACAGCACGGCCGGCGCGCACTGGCTCACCGCGATGAACGACAACAGGCCCATCTCCACGAGGAGGTGAGCCTCTTCCACCCGCGCCCACAGGTAGCCCAGGACCACCACCACCAGGATGCCCACCCGCGTGGAGTTCAGGCTGGCCCAGTACACCTCCTCGAACCGGCGGTCGCGCAGGATGAACGGCAGCACGATGTCGTTGGAGATCATCTTGCTGAGCGCCAGCGCGTCCACGACGATCATCGCCGTCGCCGCCGAGAACCCGCCCAGGAAAACGACGACCGCCACCGCCGAGGCGTCGTGGGCCAGCGGCAGGGCGAGGATCACGCTGTCGGCGGTGTCCACGAGGCCGCCGAACTCGATGAGCCCGCCGAAGGCGATCGGCAGCACGAAGACGTTGATGGCGAGCAGATAGAGCGGGAATGCCCAGGCCGCCGTCCGGACGTCGCGCTCGCGCGGGTTCTGCACGACCAGGACGTGGAACTGCCGCGGCAGGAGCATGACGGCCATCATCGAGACCAGCAGCATCGCCGCCCAGCGGGCGTACGACGCGGTGGGCGGCTGATCGAGGGTGAGGAGCCGCGACCATTCGGGATGGGCGGCCACTCGGGCGAAGATGTCGCCGAAGCCGCCGAAGAGTCCCCAGGTGACGAAGGCCCCGACCACCAGGAACGCCACCAGCTTGACGATCGACTCCACCGCGACCGCGGTCATGAGGCCGGTCTGCTCGCGGGTGAAGTCGAGGTTGCGGGCGCCGAACAGGATGCCGAACAGCGCCAGGGTGCCGGCCACCAGCAGCGTGGGATCGAAGCCCGACAGCAGCGAGTCGGGGCCCATCATCATGCGGAACGAGACCGACACCGCCTTCAGCTGCAGCGCGATGTAGGGGATCATGCCGCACACCACCAGCACCGCCACCAGGGTGCCGAGCGGCGCCGACTTGCCGTAGCGGCTGCCGATGAAGTCCGAGATCGTCGTGATGCGCTGCTCCTTGGCGACCCGGATCAGCTTGCGCAGCAGGGTGGGCCAGGTCAGCGCGATCAGGGCGGGGCCGAGGTAGATCGTGAGGAACTCCAGGCCGCGGTTGGCAGCCAGCCCCACCGAGCCGTAGAACGTCCACGCGGTGCAGTAGACCGAGATGGCGAGGACGTAGGTCACCGTGCGCAGGCGGGCCACCCGCAACCGGCGCCCGAAGCGCTCGGCCAGCGCGGCGATGACGAAGAGGAAGACCAGGTAGGCGAGCAGGATACCGACCAGCGGCGTCTGGGCGCTCACGGACCGTCCTCGCGGTCGGCCCGGCGGGCGGCCCAGGCCAGCACGGCCACGATGACCGTCCATACGCCGAACAGGTACAGGACCAGGGCCGGGACCCCCGCGATCAGCTGCGGGCGGTTGGCGATCGTCAGCAGCGGCCAGACCAGGAGGGCCGCGAACAGGACGAGGCAGGCCGCCAGCAGGTCCCGCACCCGCCCTGGCCCCTCCTGCCCGCGGCTCATCGCTCCCGAGTCAGCTCGGTCGGCTCCGCTTCTTGCGCGCCACGCCCGTCCGGATGGCAGCGTCGGCCACGGCCGCCGAGACGGCCGGCACCAGGCGCGGGTCGAACATCGACGGCGTGATGTACTCCTCGCTCAGCTCGCCCTTGCCGACCATGCCGGCGATGGCGTGCGCGGCCGCCAGCTTCATCTCGTCGTTGACCCGACGGGCCCGCACGTCGAGCAGGCCCCGGAAGATGCCGGGGAAGCCGCACGAGTTGTTGATCTGGTTTGGATAATCCGAGCGGCCGGTGGCCATGACCCGCACGAACGCGCCGGCCTCTTCCGGCAGGATCTCCGGGACCGGATTGGCCATCGCGAAGATGATCGCGTCCTTGTTCATCGCCTTGACGTCCTTGAGCGAGACGACCCCGGGCCCGGACAGGCCGATGAAGACGTCGGCGCCCTGCAGCGCGTCGCCAGCCGAGCCCTTGATCCGGCGCGGGTTGGTGTGCTCGGCGAACCACTCCTTCATCGAGTTCATGTTCTCGGTGCGGCCCTTGTAGATGGCGCCGGCCCGGTCGCAGCCGATGATGTGCCGGGCCCCCGCCTTCATCAGCAGCTTGGCGGTGGCGATCCCGGAGGCGCCGGCGCCGGTGACGACGAAGCGCGCCTCCGACATCTTCTTCTTCACCAGCTTGAGTGCGTTGATCATCGCCCCGAGCACGACCACCGCCGTACCGTGCTGATCGTCGTGGAACACGGGAATATCGAGGTCGCGCTGCAGCCGTTCCTCGATCTCGAAGCACCGGGGCGCCGAGATGTCCTCGAGATTGATGCCACCGAACACCGGCGCCAACGCCTTGACGATCAGCACGATCTCGTCGACGTCCTTGGTGGCCAGGCAGATCGGGAACGCGTCGACGCCGGCGAACTCCTTGAAGATGAGGGCCTTGCCCTCCATGACCGGCTGGGCGGCGCTGGGCCCGATGTCGCCGAGGCCGAGCACGGCCGAACCGTCGGTGACGACCGCCACCGTGTTCTGCTTGATCGTGAGCGTGTAGGCCTTCTCGGGGTCGTGGTGGATGGCCATGCAGATGCGGGCCACGCCCGGCGTGTAGGCCATGGAGAGGTCGTCGCGCGTCTTGACCGCCATCTTGCCCTTCACCTCGATCTTGCCGCCGAGGTGCATGAGGAACGTGCGGTCGGAGACGTTGACGACGCCGACGCCCTCCAGGGCGCGCAGCCGCTCGACCACCTGCTGGCCGTGACGTTCGCCGCTCGTCTTGAACGTGATGTCGCGCGTGATCGTGTTCTTGCCGACCTCGACCAGGTCGATGGCGCCGATGTCCGCCCCGCCCTTGCCGATGGCGGAGGTGACCTTGCCGAGCATGCCGGGCTTGTTCTGGATCTCGAGCCGGATCGTCAGACTGTGACTGGCGGTCGGAGCGTTGATCATGCTACTGCCTCCCCCGTTGGGACCGAAAGTGGCCGGTATTCTACTCCCGGCCGCCGCGGGCGGGGAGTTAATCGGGGGCGGGCGGGCGAGGAGCGCCCGGTCTCCCGCGCCCCTGCCGTTCCGGCCGGGCAGCTGGGTTCGTCAGCCCCTGTCCCGGTCCCTCGGCTCTCCCCGGCGGCGCCGGGACGGGGGTCGAGCAGGGGTTCGGGTACGACGGTGTCGTGCACCGCGTTGCAGGCTTTCATGCCTGCGTATACGCTCTGCGGCCAGGGGGACCCATGATCGACGTCAAGGCTGCGGATCGGGAGCTGCAGACGTACCTCAGGCCGCAGACGTTCCCGGTCGCGATCCGGATGCTGAAGCCCGGGGAGCCGATCCCCGACAAGGCCCGGCGGCCGGCGCGCGACTTCAAGAAGCTGTCGATGAGCTGCCAGGTCATCGACATGGCCCGCCGATACGGCTGGATGATCGCGCTCACCCGCGAGGACCACATCTGCTCGCTCGGCATCGCCGCCCTGGGGTTCGAGAAGCCGACCCACCTGCACGCCTCCGGGACACTCTGCGAGGGTATGTACACGGAGACGAAGGAGGCCGGCCGGCGTTCGGAGGCCGCGTCCGACCGGTTCGCCGTCGGCGACTGGCAGACCCTGCTGGTGGCGCCGCTCGAGCGGGCGGTCTTCGAGCCGCATCTGGTCTGCGTGTACGGCAATGCCGCCCAAATCATGCGTCTCACCCAGGCCGCGCTCTGGAAGCGGGGCGGCAAGCTGACCTCCGGCTTCAGCGGACGCATCGTCTGCTCGGACATCATCGTCACGACGCTGCTGACCGGCGAGCCACAGGTCATCCTCCCCTGCTCGGGCGACCGGATCTTCGGCCAGACCCAGGACCACGAGATGGCCTTCACCATCCCGTGGGGCCGCATGGACGAGGTCGTCGAGGGGCTGCGCGGGACCCACAACGGCGGTATCCGCTATCCGATCACGCAGTTCATGGAGTACGAGGCGAAGCTGCCGCCCCGCTACATGGAGGCCAACCGCCTGTGGGACGCCGAGAAGGGCACAGCGTCCTACTCCAACCGGGATCGCGTCGTCGCCGCCTACAAGCGCTCGTTCGCCGACCGGGTGCCGGTGTACCCGATCGTGGCGTCGTTCGCGGGCACGCTCGACGGGCTGTCGATCGAGGAATACTGCACGAACCCGACGCGCGCCATCACGGCGATGATGAACTACTACGAGCGCTTCCAGCCCGACGTCGTGCTGGCCTACAACGACCTGGCCAAGGAGGCCGAGGCGTTCGGTTGCCGCGTGAAGTTTTCCGACTACGTCGTCCCGTCGATCGATCAGCACGTGCTCCAGGACGACAAGGCCGCCCTGGCCCGGCTGGTGATACCCGACCCGTACAAGACGGCGCGGCTGCCGGGGTTCCTCGAGCAGTGCGAGGCGCTGGTGAAGGCCAAGCCGCCGACGGCCATCGGCGCGGTGGCGGTGGGGCCGTGGACGATCGCCATGCTGCTGCGCAACCCGGAGACGATGCTGCTCGACACCTTCGAGGACCCGCAGTTCATCCACGACGTGATGCGAGTGGCCACGGAGTTCTGCAAGATCTACGGCGACGCCATCGTGAAGACGGGCATCGGGCTGAGCTTCTCGGAGCCGACCGCCTCGATCAGTCTGATCTCACCCGACAACTATCGGGACTTCGTCGCGCCCTATCACAGGGAGCTGGTCGAGCACTTCAAGGCGAACAAGATCGGCGTCACCACCCACATCTGCGGAACGACCTACCCGATCTTCGAGGATCTCCTGCAGTGTGGCTTCACGACCGTCTCGTTCGACCTCGATCAGCAGAGCGATCCCACGCTCTACGTCGACCAGCTCGCCCGTTTCATGGACGTGGCCAAGGGGCGCGCCGTTGCCATCGGCAACGTCGACGCCACGAAGTTCGAGAAGACCTCCCGCGAGGCCATGTACGCCGACGTCAAGCGCTGCGTCGAGACGGCCGGCCGCCACTCCGGCTTCATCCTCTCGACGTCCTGCGAGATCCCACCGCGCTCGGAACCCGAGATCGTCAAGTGGTTCATGGACGCCGCCCACGACTACGGGCGCTACGACCGCCTGTTCTCGTGAGCGCTCGGCGCCGACCCGAAACACGAACGGGGCCAGCCTCCTGAGAGGCTGACCCCGTTTCGTGTCGGTGGGTCTACCGTCGCGCCGCTACCACTTGACCGGCTTGGACGGACGATGCGCATACCCACTCTCGCGACCGCCACCGCCACCCGGACGACCGCCGCCCGGCCGGCCACCCCCCGGGCGACCACCACCGGGGCGACCGCCGCCGCCGCCGCCGGAACGGGGGGCCTGCGGGTTCGAGATCTCGACGGTGATGCGCCGCCCATCGAGCTCGCGGCCATTCAGCTGCGAGATCGCGTTCTGGGCCTCCTCGGCCGCCGCCATCTCGACGAAGCCAAACCCACGCGACTGGCCCGAGAACCGATCGGTGATGACCGTCGCCGAGAGAACGTTGCCGCTCTGGCTGAAGAACTCTCTCAGGCCATCGCTGGTGGTGGAGTACGAGAGGCCGCCGATATAGAGCTTGGACGCCATAGAAACCCCCGATCTCTTCCGTTAATCGATCACGCCCCGCGAACCGGAAGAGACGTTGCGTCGGAAGCGAGGTCCGGCCGTCGGATCGGTCGAACATTCTGAGTGTACACGGGCGCCGACGCGGCGCAAGGGGACGGTGCTAGAGCGCCGCCTTCGCGAGCAGATCCTCGACCGTCACCGGTCGCGTGACCACCCGAAAGCCGGCCAGCTCCAGCGCCACCCGCGTCTCCAGCGGCGCCTCGGCGGCCACGGTCACGACCACGGGCACGCCAGGGGCGACGCGCTCGAACAATACCGCGTGCTCCCGCGTCGTGAGCCGCAGCACACCTGCGTCAACCACGATGAGCGACACCGGCAGCGAGAGCAGCACACGCACGCCTTCGCCGAGGCTCTCGGCGAGCGCGACGCCGACGTCGCGGCCCAGGCAGTCGAGCCCCAGGCGCTCACGCGTCGCACGGTCCTGATGGATCAGCAGCACACGCTTCATCACGTCTCCTTGTCGGGTTTGGGTGGTGGCTCCCTGCGGAACCACAGGTAGACACGCAACCATGATGCCAGATGATGGCGCGGCAAATGCTCGAAATCGTGCTGTGCCCGTACCCCGCTGCCGGGCGATCGGGCATTCTGCCCGATCATCCCGTCACGACCGGTCTCAGGCGATCTCGGCCTGGGTGATCTGGTAGCCGATGATCTTGCGGTAGAGCGTCTTGGGGTCGATACCGAGCACCGCCGCCGCCTTGCCCCGGTGGCCGCCGACCTGGCGTAGCGTCCCCACGATATGCTGCCGCTCCATCGCCTCGAGCGTGGGCGCCCCCGGGAACGGCGCCGCCGCCGCGGCCGCCGGCGCGGTGGCCGGGCCGTTTCGGCCGGCGACCTCGGGCGGCAGGTCGGCGGGCGTGATCTCGTCGCCCTTGCAGAGGATCATGCCACGCTGGATCACGTGCAACAGCTCGCGGACGTTGCCCGGCCAGTCGTGGCTCTCCAGCGCGGCGAGCGCGGCCGGGCTGAGCCGCTTGAGGCCGTACGTCGCGTTCGTCTCCAGGAAGTGCTGGGCGAGCAGTGCGACGTCCTCGCGCCGCTCGCGCAGGGGCGGCAGCAGCACCGTGATCGTGTTGATCCGGTAGAACAGGTCTTCGCGGAACTGCCCGCTCCGGATGGCCGCGGCCAGGTCGCGGTTGGTGGCCGAGACCAGCCGGACGTCTACGCGCCGGGGCCGGGTGCCGCCGACGCGGAAGAACATCCCGGTCTCCAGCACGCGCAGGAGCTTGACCTGGCTGTCGGGCTCCATGTCGCCGATCTCGTCGAGCAGCAGCGTGCCGCCGTCGGCCAGCTCGATGAGCCCCGGCTTGGCGCTGACGGCGCCGGTGAAGGCGCCCTTCTCGTGGCCGAAAAGCTCGGACTCGAGGACCTCCCGCGGCAGCGCGCCGCAGTGGATCGGCACGAATGGCCGCTCGGCCCGCGGGGAGCGCTCGTGGATCGCCCGGGCCACCAGCTCCTTGCCCGTGCCGCTCTCGCCGAGCAGGAGAACCGACGACTCGGTCGATGCCACCCGGTCCACCATGCGAAGGATCTCCTGCATCGTGGCGCTGCGGGTGACGATACCCCCGAAGGGGCCAGCACCAGGCGCGTGGGCGCGCAGGGCGACGTTGTCGCGCAGGAGCTGTCCCTTCTCGGCGGCCTTGCGGACCAGGACGTCGAGCTCCTCGATCTTGGTCGGCTTGGTCAGGTAGTCGTACGCGCCCAGCTTCATGGCCTCGACGGCCGTCGCCACTTCCTGGAAGCCGGTCATCACGATGACCTGGGGGTGTTCGGGAAAGTCCTGCAGCTCGCGGAGGACCTCGATCCCTTCCTTCTTGGGCATCTTCATGTCGAGCACCACGACGTCGTAGGCCCCTTCGCTCAGGCGCGTGAGCGCACTCTCACCGTCCCCGACCCCCTCCGCCGCGAGCCCGCGGCGCGTGAGCTCGCGGACGATCAGCTCGCGGAGGTTCGTCTCGTCGTCGGCGACCAGGACCCGGATCGGTCGGTTCATGCCGGCAGCACCACGCGGAAGACGCTTCCCTTCCCGAGATGCGTCTGCATCTCGATGCGCCCTCCGTGGTCGGTCACGAAGCCCTGCGCGATGGCCAGACCCAGCCCGGTGCCTTGCCCCGGCGGCTTGGTGGTGAAGAAGGGATCCCAGATCCGGGGGGCGATCTCCTCGGGAATGCCCGGTCCCTCGTCCTCGAACTCGACCTCCACCTCGCGCCGAGTGCGGCGGGTGCGGATCGTGAGCCGGCCGTGACCCTCCATGGCGTCGAGGGCGTTGGAGACGAGCCCCAGGAAGACCTGCCGTAGCTGTCCCTCGTTGACGGTCGTCTCGGCCAGCGTGTCGTCGAGCTCGGTCGTCAGCACGCCCTCCGCGTACCGCGCCTGGTGCGAGATCAGCTCGATCGTCTTGAGCACGAGCGCGTTGAGGTCGGTCGGCGTCCGCCGACTGCCGGGGTCGCGCACGAACTGCAGCAGGCTGCCGGTGATCTCCTTGCAGCGGTACGCCTCCTCCTCGATGAGGCCGAGGTAGGTCGGGAAGTCGGCCAGCTCAGCGCGACCGGCCAGGCCGTTCTCGACGAGGCGGCCCTGCAGCGACTCCGCGCAGCCGGCGATCGTCGCCAGCGGGTTGTTCAGCTCGTGGGCCACGCCGGCGGCCAGGCGCCCGGCCGTGGTGAGGCGCTCGGTGAGGAGCATCTGGCGCTCGACCTGCTTGGCCCGCGTGATGTCCTCGACCAGCACGATGAGGTGAGCGCCGTCGTCGCCGCCCGGGAGCGGCGCCGTCGTGAGCCGGAAGCGCTTGAGCTCGCCGGCCACGACCATCTCCTCCTCCTGGCGGGCGACCTCGCCGGCCGCGAACGCGTGCCCCAGGAACGCCTCGACGGCGGCCGCCCGGTCCGGCGCCACCACGCTGGTGAATGCCGCCCGGATGGCCGGATCGCAGCCGAGGGTCCGCGCTCCCTCGCGGTTGGCCCGCACGATGTGGAGGGCGGGGTCGAGCACGAAGACGCCGAGCGGCAGCGTTTCCAGGACGACCTCGACGAAGCGCTTCTGGCGGTCGAGCTCGCGCGTGCGCTCGGCGACCATCCTCTCCAGGCCCTCGTAGAGCCGCGCGTGCTCCAGCGCGATGGCCGCCTGGTCGGCCAGTGCCACCAGCATCTCTTCCTCGGCTGCGGTGAACTCGTGGACCTCGCGGTGGAAGACCTCGATGACGCCGATGGCGCGGTCGCCGACCCGCAGCGGCGCCGCCATCGCCGCCCGCAGGCCGCTCTGGCGCGGCAGATCCCGGAACCGCGCGCGGGGATCGTTGAAATGGTCGGCGCTCTGCCGGGGCCGCAGGTCGCGCACGGCCTGGCCGGCGATACCCTCGCCCTCGGCAACCCGTACTTTGCGCATCACGTCCTCGGGCAAATCGAGGCTCGCCACCAGGCTCAGCTCGCGAGTGACCGGGTCGAGCGTCATGATCCCGCACGAGGCGACGTCCAGCACGACCCGCGCCTGCTCCATGATGACGCGCACGGTGCGCTGGAGATCGAGACTGGCGGTCACCGTGCGGCCCGCCTCGAAGAGGGCGCG
>Ga0268386_10003584_pt1 | contig 11341 bp, 11 predicted proteins | sample RVTome_15_FD_200260 | JGI IMG/M metagenome (GOLD analysis project Ga0268386, IMG submission 200260) | Soil microbial communities from uranium-contaminated site in the Upper Colorado River Basin, Wyoming, United States - RVT150D86... ... | reverse complement strand
ACAGAACCAGGCGCAGGTCAGTCGCATCCCGGTAAACGGCGTGGAACTCGAGTACGTGGAGCAGGGACGCGGCGTGCCCGTCGTGTTCGTGCACGGCGCCGTGGGCGACCTGCGCTACTGGGAGCCGCAACGCGAGGCGTTCGCCAAAGGCTACCGCTTCGTGGCCTATACGTTGCGCTACCACGGAACCGGCCCGTGGCCAGACGAGGGGAAGCAGTTCACCGCCCAACAGCATGCCGCCGACCTGGCGGGATTGATCAAGGGGCTGAAGGCCGGACCTGTGCACCTCGTAGGGCTCTCGTACGGCGGTCTGCTCACCACCATGGTCGCGCTCGATCATCCGGACCTCGTGCGCACCCTGATCCTGGCCGAACCCGCCCTGCATCCGCTGCTGGCGGAAACGCCTGACGGCAAGCCGGCGCTCGAGGAGTGGAACAAGGCGCTGGCGCCCATGGCTCCGCTGATCAAATCGGGCGACAACGCGGGCGCGGTGCGGCATCTGAGCGCCGTGGTCACGGGCGGCTCGGTCGAGGACTTCGACAGTATTCCCGCGGGGTTCCGGCAGGTGCTGCTCGACAATGCCCGGACGCTGCCGCTGATCTTCGCTGCGCCGGAGACCCCCATCACGTGCGACATGCTGCGGAGCATCAAGGCCCCGACGCTCATCGTCCGTGGGGAGGCCACGCCTCGAGTTTTCGCGAAGGTCAACGAGAACGCCGGACGATGCATCGCGGGCAGTAAGGCCGCCGTGATCCCGAAGGCGTCGCACCCGATGTCGTACGACAACCCTGCCGGGTTCAACCGCGCGGTGATGGAGTTCCTTCGTCAAGCAACGAAGCGCTGACGACGGCGCAGAGAATCCGCGGCCGGCCGCGCCGTCGTGTGACGCTGCACTGCGGATCGCTCGCGGTGCTACACTGCCGCGCTATGACTCGCCATGTTCTCGCGCTGAGCTTCGCGTGCGCAGCCGCCGTCGCTCTCGTCGCGGCGCAGCAGCCGCCGGCCCAGGCGCCGCTTCGTTTTTCCGTCACGCTCCCCGCCTCCGCCGGGACCGCCCCGGTCGACGGACGCCTCCTCGTCATCGTCTCGCGTGTGGCGGGCCGCGAACCGCGGTTCCAGGTGAGCGACGGGCCATCCGGGCAGCCCGTCTTCGGCATCGACGTGGAAGGCTGGAAGCCGGGGACCGCCGCGACGATCGATGGCAGCGTGCTGGGCTTCCCGCTGGACAGCATCACCGACATCCCGCCGGGCACCTACACGGTCCAGGCGCTGCTCCACAAGTACGAAACGTTCCGGCGCGGCGATGGCCATACCGTGAAGATGCCGATGGACCGCGGCGAGGGGCAGCAGTGGGCCCGCGCGCCAGGCAACCTGTTCTCGACGCCGCGGCAGGTGGCGATCGGCCCGCAGGCGGGCGCGATCGACCTGACGCTCGACGGCACGATCCCGCCGATTCCGCGGCCGAAAGACACGAAGTACATCCGGCACGAGCGCATCCAGAGCGAGCTGCTGACGAAATTCTGGGGCCGGCCGATGCACCTGGGCGCGAACGTCCTGCTGCCGGAGGGATGGGACACGCACCCTGACGCGCGATATCCGCTCTTCATCAACCACGGACACTTCCCGTACACCTTTGAGGGGTTCCGCGAGGAGCCGCCGGATCCGAACCTCGAGCCCGACTTCTCGGCGCGCTTCAATCTGAAGGGATACAACCGCATCCAGCAGGAGCACGCGCACGACTTCTACAAGACCTGGGCGGGCCCGAATTTCCCGCGCGCGATCGTCATCGAGATCCAGCACGCCAACCCGTTCTACGACGACTCCTACGCGGTCAATTCCCAGAACATCGGCCCCTACGGCGATGCCATCGTCAAGGAACTCTTGCCCTACATCGAAAAGAAGTACCGCGGGATCGGACAGGGGTGGGCGCGGTTCATGTACGGCGGATCCACCGGTGGCTGGGAGGCCATGGGCGCGCAGGTGTTCTACCCCGACGACTTCAACGGCGCCTACATCGCTTGTCCCGACCCGATCGACTTTCGCGCGTTCACCGTCGTCGACATCTACAAAGACGAGAACGCGTACTTCCTGGACGACACGTGGAAGCGGACGCCGCGTCCCGGGCGCCGCGACTATCTCGGCCACATCGATTCCACGCTCGAGGAGATGAACAGGCTGGAGCTGGTGCTCGGCACGAAGACGCGCTCGGGCCAGCAATGGGACGTCTGGGAGGCGGTGTACTCGCCGGTCGGGCCAGACGGCTATCCGCGGCGCATCTGGGACAAGCGCACGGGCGTCATCGATCGGAAGGTGGCCGAGTTCTGGCGGGAGAACTACGACCTCTCGTACATCCTGCGCCGCGACTGGGAGAAGGGCCTCGGCCAGAAGCTCGAGGGCAAGCTCCACATCTACGTCGGCGACATGGACAACTATTACCTGAACAACGCGGTGTACCTCGTCGAGGAGTTCCTCGCATCAACCACGACCCCGCCCTACAACGGCGAGGTCGATTACGGGGATCGCGCGGAGCACTGTTGGAACGGCGACCACACGCGGCCGAACGCGCTCTCGCGGCTCCGGTATCACCAGATGTTCATCCCGAAGGCGGTGGAGCGCATGCTGAAGACGGCGCCCCCCGGCGCGGATCTCACGAGCTGGCGGTATTGAGCGCACCCGGCCAATCCGTGGCACAGTTCAGCGCGCCTTCGCGAGCGACTCCTTCAACCCTCGCGCCCGTATGAAGGTCACGTCGTCGTGATCGGTGAGCACGTCACCCGAGATGCCTGACGCCTGACTGTAGAAATGCAGGGCGTTCGGGCTGCCCTCGCCGTTCCAGCGATACGCATACGCGATCTCGCCTCGATACAAGGCTGCGGCCGGCGCGCTGATAGACAGCGTCCACTCGTTGCCCATCTGGCGAAGGCGCCATCCATCGAAGACAGCTTTGTTCGCGATCTCGCGAACCGCCCACGTCTGCTTGGGCTCGTCGTTCGAGGCGCTGTCGCCTTTGTGGTAGAGGAAGTAGGCGCCGTAAGGACCTCTCGCCGGAGCTGGATCGTGGACGATGGCGGGCCGGACCCTTGTGCGGGACCACCCGGTATCCCCCATGGTGAGCCGTGACGTCTGGCTGTACCAGTTGCCGGGGCCTACGCGTCCGAGCTGGTGCACCACCAGCCGGCCCTGTGCCTTCGCACGCTCTTCCGTCGCAACGAGCCCAATCCGCTCGAGTTTCGAATTCCAGACCGCGGCGACCGGCCCCTGGCTCGTTACGACCGGCGCCGACGGCGTCGGGCCGGCCCTGAGCACATGGGTAGGACCAAGCGTCAGCCTCGTGCCGGCAGGGTTCATCTCGACCTTTCGGTATCGGACCTGGCCGCTCGCTTTGTCCCGGTAGAAGACCCACAGCGTTTCCGCCAGAGCTGTCCGGACCAGCGCGGGTCCATCGGTCCTCGCCTCGAGATCGACGACCATCGCGGAGCGGCGCAGCCTGCTGATCTCCGGGCGCCCTCCGACCATCGGATGATCGTAGGCGGTCACGGTATAGGACTCTCCAACCGGATACGCCACGATCAGCTTTCCGAACGCCTCCACCGCGTCGGGGTCGCCGCTCACGCCGTTGGGGACGAGGGTGATGGTTTCGCTCAGTCCGCTTCCGGTCCAGAGGCGGGCGCTCACTCTGCCTCTGGTCGCGGTGGAGAGACCCGCGCCCGACCACGTGGCATAGGCGGCAGGCGACAGCAGCTCCGGATAGATAATCGCGAGGTTCCCTCTGAAAGGGGCGAGAGCGGGAGATCCGGCAGTCTGTCCCACGGTGATCGTGTTCTTCAGCACGACGGAATAGCCGTCGTTGATGTCAGCGCGGATGCCGCGTTCACCGAAGCTGCGATTGCGATTCCAGTCCACGCGCGTCAGACGCGGGCCGGCGCCCTGGATCTCGAAGAAGTATGGATCCCTGGTCAGGAACTCGAGGTCCCCCGCAGGAAACGGAACAGTCTCATTCAGGCTGGTCTCCCGCAGTTTCAACGAGGCGAACTTCCCCTGGCTGAAGTGAATCGATGCTGCATCGCCGTTGAACGCGTAGTTGTAGTCGTAGTTCATCAGGCTCGTATAGATCGGGCTGACCTCGCGGAACCCAAGCGGGTAGTGTTTGAGACCGAGCTGGTGCCCCAGCTCGTGGACCAGGGTCGGAAAGTTGTTGCTGATCCCCGACCAATCGCCGCTGTTCGGCGCTGTCTGGCCGCCCCCTCCTGTATCGGCTCCGATGAGCACGCCATGTCCGAAGCCCCGCCACTCGCGCGGCATGCCCTTTTCGTACAACGAGGTGTAGGGCGTGTTCGCGTCCGACGCCGGAATCGTGTTCCCCCACACGGCAATCATGTTGATCCCTGTGGAGCCATCGGGATTCCTGATGGGCACCCTCGCAAAGAAGGCTTTCGCACTGTCGAGCGTCGGCTGCACCTGGGCGCGCGTGACGCCTGGCCGCAGCGCGACCACGAGGAAGAGGTCAGCGCGCCTGGGATTGCAGCCGTGCACGGAGGGGCGGATCGGCCCGGCGCCGCTCGTCTCCCAGATGTCGAGCAGGCCGTCGTTGTCCGTGTCCGGCTGCTGCAGCGCCGTCGCCTCGGGCGACTCCGGAACCGGAACGACCGGCGCGAGGAGAATAGCGGCCAGGACGACGAATGGAAGCCTGGTCATCGTGGCTCATCCTCCAGGCGTGATCGTGAAGAGGCCGTTGTAGGGCGCCAGGAGCGCGCAGTCGGAGCGCGTCACGGTCTCCTGCACGCCGTTGGGGTGCGTGACCCGCAGCGGAACCCCGGCCAGATTGGGAATGGCCGTAATCCCGGCGCGCACTTCAAATGCTCCTGCCGTCCATGTGGCGGCTGGCACCACCAAACGGATGCTTCCCACCCAGTCGTGGTTGCCGGACAGTTCCGGAAGTTCCTCGCCGCCGCATCGCCCGGTCAGGCAACTGTTCTTCAGGCCCCACGTTTCCAAAGGCTCCGACCCGATGAGTGTGTCGGAATCGCAGTCAACCGCGGCGACGACGATCGTGAGATCGCTGCACGGGCTGACATTCTGCAGCTGCACGGTGCCGACGTTGAACCGGCTCCCGGTCTGGACGTCGACACTGCTGCCGCTCCTGGGTCTCCGCATGCACTGCCGGACGGGCGCGCCGCGGTTGCCCGTCGCCTCCACGCCGAAATGCATCATCCAGTCGCCAGCCGACACGTTGTCGCAGTCGTCGAGCACGCGCACGTCGGTGAGCTGCACCGAGACATTGCGGCTTCCTGCAACTGGCTGACTGACAAGCCGAACGTGATCGTTGTTATTGCCGTCCTTGAACAGCTGGTCGAGCCAGCCGGCGCCCGGCGGCGCGCTCGCGTTCACGACGAGGATCGTCGGCCGCAGCGCTCCGGCTCTTATCAGTTGCGGCTGCGATTCGATCTCGACCCGCTGCGTCGAGCTGGCGCCCGGCGCGACGGTGAACACGCCCGAAATGCGCACGAGCACGTTGCGATTGGTGCCCACCATGGCCAGCGCCACCGTCGCGGGAGCCGTGCCGGTGTTGGCCACGTCCACGTCGAACGAGGCTTGGCTGCCGGCGCAGATCGGGCCGCTCGACACGTTCCGCACATCCGCGATCCGCAGTTGCGCGTCCTGCACCGGCGCGGCGGCGGCCGAGCGGCTCCAGAACGCGGCGGCTCCGGCTATCAGCCCGACCGCGAGGCACGCGGACAGCCAGCCGGCGAGAGTACGTGAATCCAGGTACGGTAAGGGCAGCATGATCCGCACCGTACGCCATTCGCGGCACGGCGGGCCCTCGCATGATGATGTGAATCAGACGAGGCCGTCGCGAATCGCGCGGCCGACGGCCATCCGGAGCCGCGCTCGGTGGATTCCGAGGAGAAGCGCGGCGACGACAGCGATGGAGAGCGCGAGGAACCAGGGGCGTCGAACGCCACCGCTGCGGCCGCAAACACCGGCGCGCATCGGAACACGAATCGGGCCGCAGCTGTCGTCGCTCGGAGGTCATGATACCGAGAGTTCGGCCAGGCGGTGCAGCCGCACGGCCGAGCTGCCCGGCGATCCGCTGGAGGTCCGCACAGTTTCGATGCCGTGTAAGGAACGGCCAGGCGGGTGGACTAACTATGCAGGAGGGCTCTCACGTGATAGAGGTCCGGAACCTGCGGAAGCGATTTGGCGGCGTCACCGCCGTGAACGGCATCTCGTTTGCGGCCAGGAACGGGAAGATCACCGGCATCCTGGGGGAAAACGGCGCCGGCAAGACGACCACGCTCGCGCTGATCTGCGGACTGCTGACGCCTGATGCAGGGTCGATCCGGATCGACGGCGCGGCCGGCGGCGGGCTCGAGACCCGAAGACGGATCGGAGCGCTGCTCGATCACCAGGGACTCTATCCCCGGCTGACGGCGCGTGAGAACATCGCCTATTTCGGCGCGCTGCAGGGCCTGTCGGCTGCGGCGCTCGATCGGCGCGTCGAGCACGTGCTGGCGGCGCTCGGCCTCGACCGGATCGCCGATCGACGGAGCGAAGGGTTCTCGCAGGGCGAGCGCCTCAAGGTTGCGCTGGGCCGCGTCCTCGTCCATGCGCCGGAGAACCTGCTGCTGGACGAGGTGACGAACGGCCTCGACGTGCCGGCAGTCCGGAGCGTGCGGGCGCTCCTCCGCGGCATGAGGGATGACGGCCACTGCATCGTGTTCTCCAGTCACGTGCTCGAAGAAGTCAGCTCGCTCTGCGACGACATCGTGGTGATCTCGAAGGGGCAGGTCGCCGCCGAGGGCAGCCCCGCGGTGGTCTGCCGCGAGACCGGAACGCAGACGCTCGAAGAAGCGTTCGTCGCGCTCACCCGGACGGAGAAGGAGCGGCCATGCGTCCGTATCTGACCGTCGCGCAGAAAGAGATCCGCGACCATGTGCGCGATACGCGTTCGTTGATGTCTACGGCCATGTATGCCCTCATGGGACCCGTCGTGGTCATGCTCGTGTCCTTCTCGCGTCCGGTGGCGGAAGGCGGCCGGCCCGGGCTCCTCCTCCAGATGGCGTCGGTCTTCGCGCTCGTCGCGGCCTTCGCCGGCAGCATGAACGTCGCAATGGATGCCATGGCTGGCGAGCGGGAGCGCCGGTCGCTCGTCCCGCTGCTCCTCAATCCCGTATCCCGCTTCGACTTCGTGCTGGGCAAATGGATCGCCGCCAGCCTGTTCGGCCTGGGCGCGCTGGCGCTGAACCTGGCCGGGTTTCTGGCTGCGCTCGGGCTGGGAGCGCCCGGATCGCTGCACGCCCTGTCTGGTGGAGTCTGGCTGTGGGTCCTGGCCGGTCTGACTCCGCTGGTGCTGCTTGGTTCGGCCATTCACCTGCTCGTCGCGGCAGGCAGCCGGACGGCCAAGGAGGCGCACAGCTGGCTGTCGATGGTGGTGTTCGCGCCCATGCTCGTCGGGATGTTCCTGGTCTTCTTTCCCGGATGGATCGGCAGCTGGTGGTTCGTCGCGCCGGTTGCGGGACAGCAATCGCTCATCGCTCGAAGCATCGCCGGGCAGCCGGTGCTGTTCGTTCAGGGAGCGGTCCTGGCGGCGGTGACGGTTGCGGCGTCCGTTCCCGTCCTGCTCGGCGCGAGGAGGGTGTTGAATCGAGATGATCTGCTCGCGGGGTGAGCGCGGTGGCTGGAGACCGTCTTGCCGCATCCTGATCTGGAGCGCCGGTTCAACGCGATCCTCTCGGCACATGGACCGTCGCTCGCGCGCCTGGCGGGCAGCTATGCCCGGGATGCAGCCGAGCGCGAGGATCTCTTTCAGGAGATCGCTATCGCGATCTGGCGGGCACTGCCCCGCTTCCGCGGCGAGTGCTCCGAACGGACGTTCGTGTTCCGCATCGCGCACAATCGTGGGATGTCGCACCTGGCGAAGCGCCGCGCGCCGGTGGTCGATCTCGACGAGAACTTCGATCTGCCGGACGATCGGCCCACTCCCGAGCAGGCGTTCTCGCAGGAGCAGCAGGGCCGGGATCTCTTCTCGGCCGTCCGGCGGCTCCCGCTCGGATACCGTCAGGTTCTGACGCTGGCGCTCGAAGGGATGGCGTACAGCGACATCGCCGAAGTGCTCGGCATCACAGAAAGCAATGTCGGCGCGCGCCTGACGCGGGCGCGAGAGATGTTGCGAAAACTGGTGCTCTAGGAAATTACGTGCTACCCGACACCGAGCTTCAAGCGTGGCGCGAGGCGTGGCAGGCGCAGGAGATGGTGGCGCCGGGCCTGCGCGAGCGCGTCGCCCGGGAGATCCGCAGGCGGCGGCTGGGGTTCGCCGGCGCGCTTGCAGTCACGCTCAGCTTCGGGATCGGCATCCCGGCCTGGGCGATCGTGTCGCGGCGCGCGGACGTGGCGGTGCTTGCGCTCGCGGTCTGGGCGTTCCTGGCGATCGCGTGGGGCGTGTCGTGGAATCTGAGCCGGGGGCTGTGGAAGCCGGTGGCCGCGACGACGGCTGCGTTCCTGGAGTTCTCGATTCTGAGCTGCGAGCGGCGCCGGCAGGGGATCGTGGCGGGCAGTGTGCTCTACGCGGTGATTCTGACGTTCAACCTGTCCTGGGTGTATCAGACGGCGCCGGCGGCCCCGGGAGTCGCCGCTTTCCTTCTCTCCGGCCGGGTCATCGTCATCTGGGCAATCACCGCGGGAGTGGCGGCTCTTGCTCTCTGGAATTGGCGCTGGCTGGGCCGCGAGCGCCAGACCCTCGTGCGCCTCCGCGGGGAGCTCGAGCGGTCCGCAGCGCGGCACCGGTGATGGCTGCCCGATCCCGCGACGACGGCTCTACCGAAGTATCTTGTGGATGCTCTCGGACATGGTTTCCCTCGGGGGATTCCAGATGCGCATCATGATGAGGGGCGGTGGAAGCGCGACGCACAGGAGGATGGCCCATCCACCGACAGACCTCAAATCGACGGAGACGGCTGCGACGCTCATCGCCAGGAGCCAGACCGTGGCAAGTATCACTTTCAGGTATTTGGAGTCCATGGATCGAGTATAGGGGGCTTGTCGAGTCGCGAGTGTGCTCGATTGCACACACACTCCGGCTGTGCTCCCTGGGCGAACACGTCGGCTCCGGTCGCAAAGCGGACGACGCGGGGCGAGACGTCCGCCGTCTCGAGGAACGGACCGCCGTCGCGGCCGAAGGGGGTTTCGGCGGCGTCCGCTCAGTCCTCCACTACCAGGTGAATGACGTTCAGCTGGTAGAACAGGCGCTCCGAGAACGTGCCGGCGACGGCACGGGGGTAAAGCGCGATGGACGTCCCGGCGAGAAGCCGGACGGCGGCGGCGGCCGACGGCCCTTGTGCGCCCTGCAGTTCGACCAGCAGGTCGATGAATGAATCCTGTATGCCCGGGGGCATGTGCTCCACATCCGCGAGGAGCAGGCTGCCGCGGCTCGCGGCGTGAATCAGGTCCGAGCAGAACCCCCGGAGCATCAGGGGGTCGGCCGGCAGCGCGCCGGCCCAGGTGCGAATGAACGGAGCGGTCGCACGGCAGCTGGCCCCGTGTATGCGCCGCGCGACTGCCTCAACCATTGCTCCCGAGGACGCGGCGATGAGAACCGTGGCATCGCAGCCAGCGGCGACCCCTTCGAGTTCTCCCGCCCGAGTATCAGGGATGGGTTCGTCCGGGAGCACAGCAGCCTGTGATCGATGCATCATGGACCTCCAGCGGCAGCCGCTCGCTCGACATCTGCGGCGCACCGCCGGAGATTGTCGCAGGACGTCCGACTGGCCACTGTGCAAATCTGCACACGCCTCGATGAGACGACCCGCCCGGTAATCAGCCCGTTTGGCGCTGCTTTCACAGAAAAACGCGGCCCGCTGTGCAGAACCGGACAGACCCGCGGGGCGGGCGGGCCTCAACATGGGAAGCGACCGGCGAGCCGATCGATCAATCGACTGAAGAGCGGATTTGCGAGGGGTGCAGAGCGCCAATGTCTGACTCAGGATTCAAGGAAGCAGCGACTCGACCGACCACCTGTCCGTTCTGCCAGGGCAAGGCGGTGGACACGCTGGCCAAGGTCATCACGGTGACAACCTTCTGGCGATGCCGGACCTGCAGCGGGACGTGGACCATTGCCGGCATGGCGTCGCGCCCCCGCCCCTTGCGCTGACAAAATAAGCCCTCCCCCAAAACGTGCTTGACAGGCCGGGCCGGCCCGCATATAGTTGGCACTACCAACGATATGGCGAGTATCATTTCAGCGCCGCCGGAACCCCGGGGCGACGTCCAGCGCGATGCGCAGGCCTTGCAGGCCGCGGTCGCCGACCTCGTCCGGGTGTACCAGTTCCGCGACCGCGATCGCATCTGCTGCCACGACATCTCGGTCACCCAGTGCTACGCGCTGGAGACGCTGGTCGAGCACGGGCCACTGCGGCTCAGCGAGCTGACCGAGCGACTGTATCTCGACAAGAGCACGACGAGCCGGGTGATCCGCACGCTGGTCAAGAAGCGCTACGTCGAGCAGCACGCCGATGCCAGCGATCGCCGGGCCACCGCGCTGCGCGCCACGCGCGCGGGGCGCAGCCTGTGCGCGCGCATCACGGACGATCTGGTCGAGCAGCAGAAAGAGCTGCTGGCGGACCTGGATCCCGGCGTGCGCGCCGGGGTCGTCGATGTCGTCCGGCGGCTCGCGCGCGCGGCGGACTCCCGCTTCCGCGCGGGGGTGTCGGTGGAAGACAGGAGCTGCTGCGTGCCCGCCGGCGGGCCTGACCGCTGCCGCTGAATTTTTTTACGCCTATAGTTGTTACTGCCAACCATGTCGATCAGCATCAGACCGGCCGAACGTCGCGACGCAGACGTGATTGCCGGCATCTACAACCAGGGGATCGCCGAGCGCGGGGCGACGTTCGAAACTGAGCCGCGCAGCGCGGACGACATCGCCGCGCGGCTGCGCGAGGCGTCCCGCTTCCCCACGATCGTCGCGGAGGACGCCGGGGCCGTCATCGGATGGGCGGGGCTGAGCAGCTACCGGCGGCGCGCCTGCTACGCCGGCATCGGCGAGTTCTCCATCTACCTCCACCGGAGCGCCCGCGGACGCGGCGTCGGCCGCCAGTTGCTCGAGGCGCTGGTGGACGCCGCGCGCGAGCGCGGCTACTGGAAGCTCGTCTCGCGAGTCTTCCCGTCCAATGCGGCCAGCCGCGCGCTCTGCCGCGCCTGCGGCTTCCGCGAAGTGGGCGTGTACGAGAAGCACGGACGCCTCGACGGCCAATGGGTGGACGTCGTGATCGTCGAGCGCCTGATTCCCGAAAATCTGACCTCGCCGGGCGCCATCGTCGCGGCCGCCGTCAACACCGAGGAGTAAACA
>Ga0268386_10003583_pt1 | contig 11348 bp, 10 predicted proteins | sample RVTome_15_FD_200260 | JGI IMG/M metagenome (GOLD analysis project Ga0268386, IMG submission 200260) | Soil microbial communities from uranium-contaminated site in the Upper Colorado River Basin, Wyoming, United States - RVT150D86... ... | reverse complement strand
TGCACGGCCAGCGTCGTGAGCACCATTCCCATCAGCCGCTCCATGGCGATGAGCCCACGGCGCCCGAGATGGCGCGACAGGGCCGTGCCGAGGACGAGGATGACGGCGGTGGCGGCCCAGGCGATGAGCAGGGCCGCCAGCCACTCGGGCCAGCGACCGGGGTCGCGGTTCATGATGAAGAGCACCGAGGCGAGCGCCGACGGGCCGGCCACGTAGGGGATGGCCAGCGGGACCAGGAAGGGCTCGCCCTCGAGCTCGTCCTCGAAGACGCCGCGGCGGCCGGGAAAGATCATGCGCAGGGCGATGAGGAAGAGGATGATGCCCCCCGCCAGGGTCAGCGCGGGCTCCGAGATCCCGAGCACCCGGAGCACGAAGGGTCCCCCGAAGAAAAACGCCACGAGGGCGAGGAGCGCCAAGATGAGCTCCCGCACGACGACCCGCCGGCGCCGGTCCGGCTCGACCCGCGCCAGCACGGTGAGGAAGAAGGGGATGTTGCCGAACGGATCCAGCACCAGGAAGAGCAGCAGGGCCGCCGAGGCGAGCGTCATGGCCGCCGGTCAGCATAGTCCCCCGTCCTCGCTCCGGCAACGCGCCGGCGACTACAATGCCGCGCCATGACGACCAAGCGAAGCGACCTCGGGCTGCTCGTCCTCCGGATCGGTGCCGGCGTCCTGCTGATGGGCCACGGCTGGGGCAAGGTGCAGGACCTCTTCTCCGAGAGCCCCACGTTCCCCGACCCGATCGGCATCGGACCGGTCCCCAGCCTGGCCCTGGCGGCCTTCGCCGAGTTCTTCTGCTCCCTGGCGGTCGTCCTCGGTGTGAAGGTCCGCTGGACGGCGATCCCGCCGCTGATCACCATGCTGGTGGCCGCCCTGATCCACCACGCGGGCGACGACATCGGGGAGCGGGAGCTGCCTCTGCTCTTCGCCACGGCCTTCCTGGCGCTGGCCGTCCTCGGCGGCGGGCGTTACGGGCTCGAGTCCCTCTTCCGACGGAGGCGGCGGCGAGCGTGACCTTCGAATCGCCCTGGTGGACGCTCCTCGCCGTCCCCGCCCTCATCTTCCTCGCCCGGGTCCTCGACGTCTCAGTGGGAACGCTGCGCATCTCGATGGTGGCGCGGGGACACCGGGTGCTGGCGCCGGTGCTGGGCTTTTTCGAGAGCCTGATCTGGCTCGTCGCCATCAGCCAGGTCGTGCAGCACCTCGACCGCGTCGTCCACTACCTGGCCTGGGCGGCCGGCTACGCGGCCGGGACCTGGGTGGGGCTGGTGCTCGAGGAGAAGCTCGCCTTCGGCCTGGTGGCCGTGCGCATCATCACCGCCGAGGACGCCTCGGACATGCTCAAGGAGCTCGAGGAGGCCGAGTTCGACACCACCAGCTTCGCCGCCCGCGGGTTGAAGGGCCGCGTGCGCCTGCTCTTCAGCGTCATCCGCCGCCGCGACCTCGAGCGCTTCCAGACCATCGTCGAGCGCCGCCACCCGAACGCCTTCGTCTCGATCTCCGACGTGCGCGCGGCCAGCGAGGGCTTCGGGACCAGGACCCCGCCGCGCAGCCGGCGGCGCAGCCAGCTGCGCAAGTAGAGCTCCTGCGGGTCGCGCGTGACCCCGCAGCTGCTCCGCCAGCGCCGCCACGTGCAGCTCGGGGACGATCGGGATCTCGGCCTCCTCGCTTGACCTGGATCGAGGGCGCGCTAGAATACCTTGCTTCCAGGTAGACACACCTGGTATCGAGGTAGTACCCCATGCGGACACCCACCCTTTCGGAAGCGCCCCTCGTCGGCCTCTTCGGCGGCAAGGCGGCCTACCGCGTGCTCATGTTCCTGGAGAGCTATGGCCGGGGGTACGCCGCCGAGATCGCCCGCAACTCCGGCATGGCGCTGAGCGAGGCGCAGGAGCAGCTCCGGAAGTTCGAGGAGCTCGGGCTGCTCGTGAGCCGCAAGGAGGGCACGGCCAGGGTCTACTACTTCGCCCGCAGCCCGATCGCCGACGCTCTCCGCGCCTTCCTGCGCTCGGTCCTCGAGCGGCTCCCCGAGCCGGTCCTGGATCGCTTCTACCGAGAGCGCCGACGGCCACGCCGGCCGGGCAAGCCCTGAGCTCGCCCGAGCCCGCCATGCCGCCCATCACGGTCGACACGCCGCTCGTCGAGCTGGCGGCGATCGTCTCGGAGGCGCTGCACGGCGCAGGCATCGTCGCGACACTCTCCGGTGGGAGCGCGGTCTCCGTCTACAGCGACAACCGCTACCGATCGGCAGACCTGGACTTCGTCACCACGGCGCTGCGCGACGAGCTCGCCGCGGCCTTGGAGCCCCTCGGCTTCGCCGCCACCGGATCGCCGCGCCTCTCGGTCTTCACGCACCCCGACATGGAGTGGTATCTGGAGTTTCCGCCCGCCCCGCTGGCCTTCGGTGGTCGCTACGTCGACGTGTCCGAGAGCGCGCTCCTCGCGACTCCGGCCGGCGACCTTCGGATCATCACTCCGACGCAGTGCGTGATGGACCGCCTGATCGCCGCCGCCTCCTGGAACGACCCGCAGGCCCTCGAGCAGGCCGTCCTCGTCGCGACGCACCAAGCGGACAGCATCGACTGGCAAGAGCTGGAGCAGTGGCTGCGCGAGGAAGGCATCGCCGGCGATCGCAGCGTCATCGAGCTCTACCGAGCCGTCGGTCGCGCGTCCCCGTAGTCAGGAGCCGGCGACTCTCTTCGGGTTTCATCGCCCCGTGGTCGGAGGGGAGGACGGCGTCCCGGGGGCTTGCCGTTCTCGCGCCGTCTCCGCCTCGGCCGCGAGGTAGCCGAACGCGGCCCAGGAGGGGGAGGCGAGGATGCGGTCGAGGATCTCGCGGGCGCGGGCGGAGCGGCCCTCGACGAGGTGCCAGGCGGCGACGCCGTAGGCGACGGTGGGGAAGCCGATGCCGGTCTCGTCGGCCGCGGCTTCGGTCAGCAGCGTCTCGGGGTCGAGCTCGCCCTTGTAGGCCAGCAGGAGCCGGTGGTAGTCGCCGTTCTCGATGATGTCCATGCCGGCGTGGATGGGCTCGAGGACGGCGGTCGCCTCTTCGCCGCGGCCCAGCCGCCGCAGCGTCAGGTAGAGCCAGTAGCTGGTGGCCGAGAGCATGTCGGGGTTGGCCGAGACGGCGAGGCACTCGCGGTAGGCCGCGAGCGCGGCCTCGAAGTCGCCTCGGAGGTAGTGGGCGAGGCCCAGGTGGTACCAGAGGTTCGAGTGCAGCGTGCTGGTGGGGATGCCGCGCTCGTTGGGCAGGCCGTCGGGCTCGACCTCGTCGGGTCGGCCCGCCACGAGCTCGGCGCCGCGGGCGAGGTCCTCGATCGCCCGCTCGAGCTCGCGGACGGTCAGGTAGCGGTGGCCGCGATGGCGATGGAGCCGCGCGTCGTCGGGGAAGCGCTCGAGAGCCTGCGAGTACGTCGCGATCGCCTCCCGGTAGCGGCCGAGGTAGGCCTGCCGCCGCCCGACCCAGATCCAGGCGTCGACGTCGCCGGGGTCGGCCTCCCGCGCCGCCTCCGCCTCGGCCAGCAGGACCTCCTGCTCGGTCCCGGCCTCCGGGCTCGGCGCCGGCGGTACCAGCTCGGCCCCGAGGAGGGAGACGGCCTCCGCCCGCGGCGCCTCAGCCGTCTCGGAAAGCGGGGGGCAGCGCTCCGGGCGCTCGGCCGGCCGCCAGCCCTCGGGGACCAGGCGGTCGGGCATGTCGGCCAGGACGTAGCCGGCGACGGCGAGCAGGGCCACGGCGCTGCGGAAGTCCTGGGGATCGACCTTGTCGAGGGTATCGGCCGCGCTGTGGTGCCAGTCGAAGTAGCGCTCACCGACCGTCTGGAGCATCAAGCCCGGCACGCCGTCGCACATCAGGGGGCCGATGTCGGCGCCGCCGCCCCCGCGTCCGATGCGGCCGGCGCCGATGCCGTCGAGCAGGCTGCCGAGGTCGCTCAACGCCGCGAAGGCGCTCTCGTAGACCGGGTCCCCGCCCTCCGCATCGACGCCCGCCAGGCCCAGCCCGAGCCCGATGGGGCGCTCGGCCCCCATGTCCATCTCGATGGCCGCGACGTGCGAGTCGATCCGCTCGCCGATCGCCTCGCGGTACCCGAGGGCGCCCTTCAGCCCGTTCTCCTCGTTGGTCCACAGCACGGCCCGAAGCGTGCGTCGCGGCCGCAGCTCCAGGTCGTGGAGAGTGGCCAGCGCCTGCCAGACCGCGATGCAGGCGGCGCCATCGTCGTGCGCCCCCTGCCCGACGTCCCAGGAGTCGTAGTGGCAGCCCATGACGACGATCTCCTCGGGCCTCTCGGCGCCGACGATCTCGGCGAGGACGTTCGCCGAATCGGCGTCGGGGAGCATGCGCGCGCCCATCACGAGCTTCACCGCCACGTTCCGTCCCCGCTCCTGCATGCGAAGCAGCCAGGCGGCGTCCTCCGGGGTGATCGCCGCCGCCGGGATCCGCGGTTGCTCCTCGTCGTAGGTCAGCGCCCCGGTGTGCGGCGTGTAGAGGCTGTGGCCGGTCGCCGAGCGCACGAGGGCCGCGACCGCGCCCTTCGCCGCCGCGCGCGAGGCCCCGGCGCCGCGGTAGCGCACGGTCGTCCCGTAGCCCTCCCAGGGGACCGCGTAGACGACGATGCGGCCCGCGACCTGCTCATGCGGCAGGGCGTCGAGCTGCTCCCAGCTCTCGACCACGACCACCGGCGCCGTGATCCCCTCCCGCGGGGTGCCGACCGACAGCCCGAGGCCCAGCATCGCCAACCGGCGAGCGCTCGGTGAGACGACCTCGAGCGACTCCTCGCCGCGCACCCAGTGCGGCACCTTCACCGGCTGGCGCCGGACGTTCTCGAGGCCTTCCGATTCCATCCCGGCGACCGCCCAGTCGATCGCTTCCTCGAGCTCGCGAGAGCCGGAGAGCCGGGGTCCGATCTCCGTCGTCAGGTGCTCGAGCTTGCTCCATCCCCGGGTGTCGGTCATCGCCGCCCCGAGGATGCGGCCGGCCTCGTCGCGATAGGCGTCGGCCAGCTCGCCCGCGCCCACCGGGGGAGCGGCGGACAGCCCGACGGCCAGACTCAGACAGGCGATCACGCGCATGGGTCCCTCCTCGTCAAGTCGCCGATCCTACCGGGACGTCCCGCCCGCGGCCGTCCGCGCCACTAGCCGCCGTCCGCGGCGGTGCCGAACCGCAGGGGACCCTGGTCGGCGCACGACGGATCCAGGCCGTCGAGGGACGCGGTGGTCAGGAACCGTCGCGTCAGCTCGCCGCCGCACTCGCTCCTCGCGGCGCCGTGCGCGCCGTTCGACAGCACGACGTGGAGGCTCCTCGGCAGGTGGCCGGCGGCCAGCTCGGCCCAGCGCGGCGGTGTCGAGGGATCGTAGGCGCCCGAGAGCAGGAGCACCGGCACCTCCGCCGCGACCGGCTCGTAGAATGCGTCGCTCACCTCGCCCCGCGGCCAGACGGCGCACGCCTGCCGGTACTGCCGCACCAGATAGTCGCCGAGGAAAGTCCCCGCGGTCGCCGTCAGGATCTCCTCCTCCCGGTACCGAGGGACGTCCTCGGTGCAGACGACGGAGAGGTAGTCCCCCATCGCGAGATAGGGCCAGAGGCGGACGTCACGGTCGTAGTACGCCTGGGCGAAGACCGAGAAGTCCCCGCTCTCGGCGGCCTCGTGGATCCGGGCGGCCAGCTGCGGCACGTTGCCCGGGTCGTACAGCATGCCTCGGACGGCGTAGCCGAAGTGCCCCCGCGAGAGGCGGACCGTCACCGCCAAACTCCCGTCGGCGGGCGTCACCGTGCCGGTCGCCTCGCCGGCGTCCAGGCGGCTCAGGAGCCGGGCGAGGTCCGCCGACGGATCGGGAGCCTCCGCCGAGCACACGGCGTCGCTCCGGCACGCGACCAGCGCCCGATCGAGGGCCGCCTGGGCGTCGCGAGCGAAGTGGAGGCCGATGGCGTTCTGAGGGGGTGCGACGCCGTCGAGGACGACCCCGGCCAGACTCGCCGGATGGCGCTGCAACCAGGTGAGCGCCACCCGGGTGCCGTAGGAACCCCCCCAGGCCAGGACCCGCTCGTAGCCGAGGGCTCGCCGGAGATCGTCGAGGTCGTCGACGGCCAGCTCGGTCGTGTAGAGGCGCAGGTCGGCCCTCGCCGCGAGCTCGTCGCGGCAGGCTCGCAGCAGGTCGACGGGAAAGAGGTCGGTGAACACCACCGCCGGATCGCTGGCGAGCCCCGGCTTGTCGCAGTCGATCCTCCCCGAGTCCCCGCTGCCCCGGACATCGACGAAGACGAAGTCGCGCGTCTCGAGCACCGGCAGGAGTGCGGCCCGCGCCAGATCCATGAGGCCGTGGCCGGGCTCTCCCGGACCGCCCGCCAGGAAGACGACCGGCTCGGCCGGCTCGGGCGCCGAGCTGCGCACCACCGTGACCCGCAGGTCGAGGGTACGCCCGGCGCCCGCGGCACGGTCCTCGAAGACGGTGAATCGCCCGCACTCGGCGCGTGCCTCGAACCCCTCGACGTCGCAGCCTGCGAGGGCGAACAAGGGCTGCGCCTGTCCGCGGACCGTCGCTACCAGGGTCGCCGCGAGCCAGGCCGCCATGCCGAGGTGAAGCCGCGTGCGCCCTGCTCTCATCGTCGTCTCTCCGTGCCTGTCGCTGGACCGATCGTCTCACACGCCCACGGCGCCCGTGGCGCCTCACACCGTCTCGGCGTTGCGCCCGCGTTTCGCCATTGACGGACCCGGGGTCGAAGAGTACCCTGATCTCGACCACGCGACGCGACACGAGAGGAGGTTAGAGCTTGCGACCACCCGGCCACCGACAGCCCTCAGGGACGTCGCGCCGCGACCTCCCTGGGGGCCCCTCGAGGCCCTGAGCCACCTTCCGAGACAGGGCCCGCGAGAGTCCGTGACGAGGACTCCGGGCATCGGGTTTCGAGACCCACGAAGGGAGGGCGGACGGAGCCGGAACGAAGCCGGAGCAGCGCTCCGGCTTCGCTCTTTCTCGCCTTCGCGTCGCGGAGGCCGAGAACGGCGAGAGCGGCGTACAATACGGGTGCTTCACCCGATTCCACAACGGAGTGCGGCCCGCGGCTCGCGGTGCGCGTCCTTGCGCCCGCGGCAGGGTCGGAAAGGAGGGACCATGAACTGGGGCAAGGTCTTCCTCGGCGGCATCGTCGGGGGCATCGTGATCTGGCTGGTCGACTTCGTGCTGCACGGGATGGTGATGGCCGACACCTACATGCGCTTCCCCGAGGTCTTCTCGCAGGAGGCCGACCCCATGAACATGTGGTGGTTCCTGCTGGTCGAGGTCTGCATCGCGACCGCCGCCGCCATGCTCTTCGTCAAGACCCGGGCGAGCTGGGGGTCCGGGATCTCGGCGGGGCTGACCTTCGGGTTCTTCCTGGGGCTCGTGGGAGCCTTCCCGAACTTCTTCCCGCCCCTGACGATCGAGGGCTTCCCCTACTTCCTGGCCTGGTGCTGGAGCGGGATGACGATGATCGTCTCCCTGGTGCTCGGCGCGGTGCTCTCGTTGATCGTCAAGAGCTGAGGCGGCCCGACAGGGGCCATGTGCACTAGGATCACGGCTCGAGACCCGGTCTCGCCGCCATGGCCCGCGTCATCCTCCAGACCCGTTGGGCGGAGTACGCCGCCGATGTCGCCCTGACGACCGCGCAGGGTGGCTCGGTGCGCCTGAGCGACGTACTGAACAACCCCGCCCGCGTCGCCTCCGTTCCGCCGCCGGCCTCGCGCTTCCTGCATCTCGAGAACCCGCTGCGACGGGATCTCACGACTGGGGCCCCGAGCCCCCACCGGGGAACGCTGCTGATGAGCCCGGAGAACGTGCTTCTCGCCTGGGAGGCCGTGGCCGGGAGCACGTCGGACGAGCGCAAGCTCGCCTCCTACGAGCTGCGCGGCGCCAACGCCAGCCCCATGCTGCTCCACCTCGACAACGGGCTGCGCGTCGAGGCCAGGCTCGCCGGCGGGGCCGACCTCCTCCTGCGCCCGCGCCCCGAGCGGCGTTTCATCGCCTGCCTCGACGCCCTCCTGATCGACGCCTCGGGTAACCGGGAGCCCCACTCGCTCCCCTTCCTCCTGGTCAACTCGACTTTGGTCGAAAGCTTCGGCGTCCTCGGCAGCTGACCGCCGTTCAGCCCCGGACCATCCCGGTCGCGAGCTCCGGTGCCCGTCCCGGAACGAAGTCCTCCATCACCGCCTTGCGCAGCAGCGCCGGCGGCAGGAGTCCCTGGGAGAGGACGAAGTCGTGGAAGGCTCGACGGTCGAAGCCGTCGCCCAGGGCGCGCTCGACATCGGTGCGCAGCTCCATCAGGCGCTGGTAGCCGCAGAAGTACGCCGTCGCCTGGGCCGGAGCGAGGAAGGTGTAGCGCTCGACCTCCTGCTGCGCCATGGCGTGCGAGAGCACCACTTCGTGCTCGAGCACCCGGAAGGCCTCGTCGCGCGAGATCTCGCCCAGCTGGAGCCCCGGGTCCAGGTAGGCCCGTGCGGCGCGCATCAGCCGGTGCTGCAGCGAGACGAGCTGGCCCTCGAGCGGCATGTAGGGCTTCATCTCTGCCTCGGCGTAGAGGCCCCAGCCCTCGGCGTTGACCGAGTTGAAGGCGAAGAGCGCCCGCGCCAGCGACACACCCTTCTCCACCATCGCCGACCACTGCATCTCGTGCCCGGGGCGCGCCTCGTGCACGGTCAGCGTCCAGGAGGCGGCCTCGAAAGTGAAGTCGTCGAAGCCCACATCCTCCTCGCCGCCCTCCCCGGGGATGGTCAGCGGCAGCACGAACTGGCCCCGCTCGCCGGTATTGCCGATCAGCCGCGGCGGCTGCATGTGCGGTGCCGGAACGGCGGCGCTCTCGGCCTCGCTGGCCAGCCGGATGACGGCCGGACGCTCCGGCAGGCTCACCACGTCGTGCTCGCGAACGAGGCGCTCGAGCTCCCCGAGCCGCGCCTCGTAGTGCGGCAGGATGGCCTCGCCGACGAGCTGCTCCTTCTTGAGCTCGCGGAGGACGTCGCGGTAGTCGGACGACTCGAGCCCGCGGGCCGCGGCGACCTGCTCGGCGACGGCTTGCATCTCGTTCTGGATCTCGCGGAACGAGGTCTTGGCCCGGCTGACGAGCTCGTCGACGGGCATGTCGACGCCGACGGTCTTCAGGTTGTAGGCGTAGACCTCCGCGGGCAGGCGGAAGTCCTCCCGCGCCCGCGCCAGGAGCTCGTCGCGCACGAAGGCATCGTAGGCGGCGAGCTGCTCGGCCAGACGGGCGTGTGCCCCCTCCCAGCCCTCGATTCCGTGCACCTCGAAGAGCTGCGCGATGCCGTCGACGAAGCGCTGGGTGTTGGCGAGGTTCCTCTCGACCTCGTCGCGGAACGGGCCCAGCAGCCCCGGCTCGCCGAGACGCGCGCGGGTGAACGCCTCGGCCTGCTCGGTGATCGGGCCGAGTCCCTCGGTCTCGCCGACGTACTTGCGCAGGCGAGTGAGCGCCGCGGGCCGCCGCTCCTCGGCGACCTGCTCGTCGAGCAGACCGTGGATCCCGTAGAAGACCGTCGTGGCGACATCGAAATAGGGCAGCAGGTTGCGCTCGTAGACGCGGGTGCCCTCGATGTTCTCCTCGGCCGCCTGGATGAGGATGCCGAGGTCCTGGCGCACGGCCGCATCGGTCTCGGCGGCGAGCCTCTCCTCCAGCGTCCCGATCGCGGCCTCCAACGCCGTCACCGTCTGGTCGTTGATGTCGAGGGGGAGCTGCGAGACCTCCTCGTCGAGGCCGTCGACGCCGAAGCGGCCGGCACCCTCCGGGGCGAAGCGGGCGAGCACCTCGAGCAGGACCGAGGAGTTCGCGTTGCTGCGGGTGACCCAGTCGGGTTCCTGGCTCCTCAGCGGTACGCCGGCGAGGATGAGAATCAAAGCGAGCTGCGACCAACGTCGGGCGGCGTGGACCATCGGGCTTCCTCCGATTCGGGTCAGGGAGCGGGCGGCCCTCCAGGGGCGGCCCGACCAGACAGTACGGGCGATGACGCCGGAAGTTCCAGCGTCCGTGCGCGCGGCCGCCCTCCGGGGCGGGAGGCAGGCCACCCTGCCACGCGGTGCGCTCGCCACGGGGCGAGCCTACCCTGGTCCTGCGTGTCCCGCCGACGGAGCTTCGGTAGACTCGCCGCAGGAGGTGCCCCGTGACTCGACGCTCCATCACCACCACCATGGCGGGCATGGCCGCGCTCGTCGCCCTCGCTCAGACCGCGCCGCAGAGCGGCGCCCAGGGGAACGACGGGTTCGCGGTGGCCAAGGGCCGGACGACCTTCCGGACCTACTGCGCCAGCTGTCACGGCGAGAATGCCGACGGCCGCGGCCCGGTCGCACAGTATCTGAGCATCGTGCCGGCGGACCTGACCGTCATCGCGGATCGCTACGGCGAGTTCCCCACCGAGCGGGTCCGCGAGATCATCGACGGCAGGGAGGAGGTCCGGACCCACGGCAGCCGCGAGATGCCGATCTGGGGCGACATCTTCCGCACTCCGCTGGTGCCCTCCGGCACTCCGGAGGATCCCGAGCAGCGCTCGGCCCGGATCATCGACGAGCTGGTCCGTTACCTGCGGAGCATCCAGGTCTCGGACTGACCCCGGGCCGCGCATACCGCTCCGCCCACCGCCCGGGTTGCCGCCCGGACCGGCGGCGGCGAGCACGCCCTGGTCTCCCGCGCCCGAGCCACCTATACTCGCGCCGGGCATGCACTTGCCGCTCGGCCCTCTGCTGCTGGTCGCGGCGATGCTCCCGCCCCCGGCGGGACGCGCACCGGTGAGCTCCGCCCAGGTTCTCACGGAGCGCTCCGGGCGACCCGCAGAGGAAGGGGTCGCCCGGCCCGACCTCGAGGGGGTTCCCTCCCCCACCCAGCTCTTCTTCATGGTCGGCGGGGAGAACGGAGAGGTGGTCAGGGCGCTACCGGACGTCAACGGGGACGGGCGGGACGAGGTTCTGGTGGGGATCGGGGAATCGGGGACGGACAACGTCTTCTGCCTCGACGGAGCGAGCTCCGGGGCGGCGACGGTCGAGTGGAGCCTCGAGACGAACGGCGGGGTCTCCGGCGGCTCCGCCTACGGGGACCAGTCGATCGAGGCGGTCTCCGACGGCGACGGCAACGGCAGCCGCGAGATCCTCCTCGGCACCGCCTGGGGAGGGCGCACGGCCTACCGGCTCGACGGCGAGGCGGGAGCGGAGCTCTGGCGGCTCGACACCTACATGGAGCCCGACTCCGGGTGGATCTACTCGCTGGCCGAGATGGACGACTCGACGGGAGACGGCGTGCCCGAGGCGGCCTTCGGAGCCGGCTCGGACAATGACGGCGTCTATTACGTCGACGGCATGAGCTCCGGTCAGGCCACCGTGCTG
>Ga0268386_10003582_pt1 | contig 11349 bp, 11 predicted proteins | sample RVTome_15_FD_200260 | JGI IMG/M metagenome (GOLD analysis project Ga0268386, IMG submission 200260) | Soil microbial communities from uranium-contaminated site in the Upper Colorado River Basin, Wyoming, United States - RVT150D86... ... | reverse complement strand
GCCGGGTTCCAGGCGTTGAAGGGCGTCCTGTGTGAGTCGCGAGGTGTCGCACCCGACGATCTGGCCGAGCCGCTCTACTCGCACTACGAGGCCGACGCCGCGGAACACCTGTTCACCGTCGCGAGCGGGCTCGATTCGATGGTGCTCGGCGAGCCCCAGATCCTCTCGCAGGTCCGAGAGGCGCTCAAGCGCGCGGACGGCGAGGAGGCCGCGGGACCCGCGCTCACGGCCGCGTTCAACGGCGCGGTGAACACCGGACGGCGTGTCCGATCCGAGACGGGCGTCGGGGCGGCGCCCGACGTCTTCGTGTCCGCCGGGGCCGACCTCGGGGACGCTGCGCTCGGCGGTCTCGCCGAACGGCACGCGGTCGTGATCGGCGCGGGTCACATGTCGGCGCTCGCCGTCCAACATCTGCGGCGGCGCGGCGTGGCCACCGTCCGCGTGCTGAACCGCTCGCTCGAACGCGCACGCGCGCTGGCCGAACGGACCTCGGCCGCGCACGGCGACCTGGCGGATCTCCCCCAGGCGCTCGCCGAGGCGGACGTCGTCGTCTCGGCCACCGGTGCCGCCGGCATCGTGCTCACCGAGCCGCTCGTGCTCGACGCGCTTCGAGAGAGGAACCGGCCGCTGTACGTGCTCGATCTCGCCGTTCCGCGCGACGTCGAGCCGTCCGTGGGCTCGCTCCCGGACGTCACGCTGGTCGACATCGACGGCCTCCGGGCGTCGGTCGCCGTCCGAGCGGCCGAGACCGACGCGGACATCGAGCGCGCGCATGCGATCGTCGCCGACGAGGTGCGGCGGTTCTCGATCCGCCGCCGAGCGGAGCGCCTCGGTCCACTCTTCCGCGCCCTTCGCGAACGGGGCGACGCGGCGGTCGACGCCGAGCTCGAGCGCTTCCGGTCCGACCTCGTGGGGCTCGAGCCGCAGGAGCGCGAGGCGGTCTCGGCCCTCGCGCGCGGTGTCGTCGCCAAGCTGCTCCACGAACCGATCGTGCGGCTGAAGGAGACCCCGGGGACCGGGACGCAGGACGCCTACGCGCGAGCCCTCGCCGAGCTGTTCGGGCTCGAGCTCCCCACCGAGTGAAGCTCCGCATCGGGACGCGCGGCTCGCGGCTCGCGCTCGCCCAGGCGCGCGAGGTCGCCAACGCGCTCACGGCGTCGGGCGTCGAGACCGAGCTCGTCGCGATCACGACCGCGGGCGACCGCGGGGCCGACCCCGCGAGCGACCCGGCCGGGGTGAAGGGCCTGTTCGTGAGCGAGATCGTCCGCGCGCTCCGCGACGGCGAGGTCGACCTGGCCGTCCACTCGGCCAAAGATCTGCCGGCTGGCATCGAGGTCGAGGACGAACAAGGCCTGGTGATCGCCGCGGTGCCCGAGCGCGCCTCGGCGCTCGACGTCCTCGTGACCCGCGACGGCGACCTCCGGCCCGGGGCCCGCGTCGGGACGTCGAGCATCCGCCGCCGGGCGCAGGTGTTCCGGTTGCGACCGGACGTGCTCATCAAGGACCTGCGCGGCAACGTCGACACGCGGCTCCGCAAGCTCGAGGACGGCGATGCCGACGCCCTGATCCTCGCGGCGGCAGGGCTGTTGCGGCTCGGCGTCGTGCCAGAGCACGCGGCGCCGATGTCGCTCTCGGAGATGGTGCCCGCGCCGGGTCAGGGTTGCCTCGCGGTCCAGGCTCGCGCGTCCGACGGCGAGACGATCGAGGTCCTGTCGGCGCTCGACCATGCGCCGAGCAGGATGGCGCTCGAGGCCGAACGGGGTCTCATGGCTCGGCTCGGCGGCGGGTGCGCGCTTCCGTTAGGCGCGTTCGCCGAGCCGACCGCGCGCGGCGTCCGCATGGTCGCGATCGCGCTCACGCCCGACGGCGCGCGGTTCGCGCGCACCGAGGTCGACGCCGCCACCCCCGACGAGGTGGCGGCCCTCGCCGCGCTCGACCTGTCGGCCGGCGGCGCGGACGAGATCCTCGGGCTCGTCCGCCCGTGAAGCCGCTCGCCGGAAGGACCGTCCTGGTGACGAGGCCTCGTCCCGAGGCGGACGAGCTCGCCCGCCGGTTGGAGCGCCGGGGGGCGACCGCGATCGTGGCGCCGGCGATCGAGCTCACGCCCGTACGCTCGGCCGCGCTGACGAAGGCGCTCCGGGAGCTCGCCGAGGGAGCGTTCTCGTGGGTGACGCTGACCAGCCCACGGACCGTGGACGTCCTGGCCCAACACCTGACGCAGCGGCAGCTCCGGGCGAACGTCGCCGCGGTCGGCGACGGCACCTCCGAGGCCTTCCGACGGTGGAGCGGTCGCGAGGCGGATCTCGTCCCGAAGGCGTTCACGACCGAAGCGCTCGGTCGCGCGTTCCCCCGAGGGAACGGCCGCGTGCTCACCCCTCGCGCGGATGTGGCGCCCGAGGGTCTCGAGGACGCCTTGGTTCGCAAGGGCTGGACCCCGACGCGCGTCGATGCCTACCGCACGCGGATGCCGCGTTCTCTCCCGGCCGAGGCCCGGACCGCGCTGCGCTCCGGAGCGGTCGACGCCGTCACGTTCACGAGCGCCTCGACCGTGCGCGGCTTCGTCCGCGCGCTCGGCGTCGTGAAGGGCAACCCCAGGGTTGTCTGCATCGGGCCGGTCACCGCGCGCGAGGCTCGCGAGCACCGGCTGTCCGTCCACGCGGTCGCGAACCCGCACACGATCGACGGCCTGGTCGCAGCCGTCGAGCGGGTGCTCGCGCCGCGGTAGCATCCATCCGATGAGCGCCTTCCCTCGGCACCGGCCGCGCAGGATGCGGCGCACGTCCGCGCTCCGAGCGCTGATCCGCGAGACCGAGCTCGCACCGCGCCATCTCGTGGCTCCCCTGTTCGTGAAGGAGGGCGTTTCCGAGCCGATCCCGATCGCTTCGATGCCCGGGCAATCGCAGCACACGCTCGAGTCCCTTCGCAAGGAGGCCGCCGAGATCGCGAGCAAGGGCGTGATCGCCTTCATGCTGTTCGGCGTCCCCGAACGCAAGGACGCCGAGGGCTCGGAGGCGTGGAACCCCGACGGGGTCGCCCAGAAGGCGATCCGGATGTTGCGGGACGAGCTCGGCGACGACCACGTCGTGATCGCGGACCTGTGTCTGGACGAGTACACCGACCACGGCCATTGCGGCCTCCTGGACGAAGAAGGGCACGTCGACAACGACGCGACGCTCGAACGGTACCGGCGCATCGCGCTCGCGCAGGCCGCGGCCGGCGCCCAGATGGTTGGGCCGAGCGGCATGATGGACGGCCAGGTCGAGGCGATCCGCGACACGCTCGATCAGGGTGGGTTCGAGCGCGTCGGGATCATGGCCTACGCCGCGAAGTTCGCCTCCTCGTTCTACGGGCCGTTCCGCGAAGCCGCCGAGTGCGCGCCGAGGTTCGGCGACCGGACCGGCTACCAGATGGACCCGCCGAACGCCGACGAGGCGATCCGCGAGATCGAGGCCGACATCGAGCAGGGAGCCGACGTCGTGATGGTCAAGCCGGCGCTCCCCTACCTCGACGTGATCCGCCGGGCGAAGGATCAGACGCGGTTCCCGATGGCCGCCTACAACGTGTCCGGCGAGTACGCGATGGTCAAGGCGGCGGCGCTGAACGGATGGATCGACGAACGGGGCGCGGTGCTCGAGGTGCTCACCTCGATCCGCCGCGCCGGCGCCGACCTCGTCCTCACATACCACGCGAAGGACGCGGCCGACTGGCTGTCTTCCTGACCCGGTCGTGACCCGATCCGAGGAGCTGTTCGAACGCGCCGGGCGCGTGATCCCCGGCGGCGTGAATTCGCCGGTTCGGGCGTTCGGGGCCGTGGGTGGGACCCCTCGGTTCGCGGTTCGAGGCGAGGGCGCCTACGTGATCGACGCGGACGGCAACCGGTACGTCGACCTTGTGCAGTCGTGGGGCGCCCTGCTGTTCGGTCACGCGAGACCCGAGATCATCGAGGCTGCCCGGGAGGCGGCGGCGCGCGGGACCACGTTCGGCGCGCCGACCGAGGACGAGGTCGAGCTCGCCGAACGGATCACGGGCGCGATGCCGTCGGTCGAGATGGTCCGGCTCGTCTCGAGCGGGACCGAAGCGGCGATGAGCGCGATCCGTCTGGCACGAGGCTTCACCGGGCGCGATCTCGTCGTGAAGTTCGAGGGCTGCTACCACGGGCACTCGGACGCGCTGCTCGCGAAGGGTGCGGGGAGCGGCATGGCGACGTTCGGGATCCCCGGCTCGCCGGGCGTGACCGAGGGTGCGGCGCGCGACACGCTCACGGTGCCGTTCAACGACGTCGAGGCGCTCGAGAGCGTCTTCACGGCACACGCCGACGCGATCGCGGCGGTCATCGTCGAGCCCGTCGCGGCGAACATGGGCGTGGTGCCTCCCGAACCGGGGTTCCTCGAACGCCTGCGCGAGCTCACGACGGACCACGGCGGGCTGCTGGTGTTCGACGAGGTGATCACCGGGTTCAGGATCGCGTTCGGCGGCGCGCAGGGCGTCTACGCCTTCAAGCCGGACCTCACGATCCTCGGGAAGGTGATGGGTGGTGGGTTCCCGTGCGCCGCGTTCGGCGGGCGGCGAGACGTGATGGAACGGCTCGCGCCCGTCGGGCCGGTCTATCAGGCGGGAACGCTGTCGGGGAACCCCGTGGCCGTAGCCGCTGGCATCGCGGCGCTTGATCTCGCGAAGGAGCTCGACCCGTACCCGTCCCTCACGCGGACCGCCACCACGCTCGCCGACGGCCTGACCGACCGCCTCGCGGGCAGCGGCGTCGCGGTCACGGTGAACCGAGCCGGGTCGCTGCTCAGCCTGTTCTTCTCGGCCGGGCCGGTGCGCAACTTCGCCGGTGCGAAGGCCGCGGACCGCGAGCGCTACGCTCGCTTCTTCCACCACCTGCTCGACCGGGGGATCTGGCTCCCGCCCAGCGGTTACGAGCTGTGGACCCTCGGGACCGAGCACCGCGAGGCCGAGATCGAGCAGGTGCTGGACGCGGTCGAGTCGTTCGAGGGGTGAGGACGTGAGACCGCCCCGGGCATCGCGCCCGGGGCGGTCCCGGCCTGCAACGACAGTTGCTCTACGGGGTCACCGCGTCGAACGCGTCGACCACGCCGTCACCGTAGAATCCGTTGAACTCGGCGTCTCCCTCGCACAGCGCCTCGAAGGGGACGTTCGGGTCGGCCCCGACGAGGTCCGGATAGACGAAGAGCGCCGGCGGCTCCGGACAGAAGACGCGCCAGTCCCGTCCCGTCGCGGCGAAGAAATCGTCGGCGTTCGTGGCCGAGTCCCGCAGGATCTGCTCGACCATGGCCGGATCCAGTCCGAAGCCAGCGCCGGAGCCGGAGCCGAACGCGCTGACGATCAGCGCCGCGACCCCCGCCACGTGCGGGCCGGCCATCGACGTCCCCTGCAGGTACACGTAGACGCCGCAGACGCGGTTGCTGCCCGTGCCCTCGTCGCAGTCGACGACCGCAACCGGGTTCAGCACCTTGAAGTTGCGCTTGATGACCCCGGCTTCGACAGCGGCGTCCTTCGGGTAGGTGGACAGGACCCGGTTGGCCGGGTTGACCAGCCCGTCGAACAGGTCGCGGCTGTCACCACCGGGAGCAGCCACTACCGTCTGCTCGACCCCGTAGTTCGAGTAGAACGACTTTCGGCCGCTCGGCCCGAGCGCGTTGATCGAAAGCACGTTCTCCGCCTCGGTCGGGATGTCCAGACAGGTGTTGTCGACGAAGCGCTCGCGCTCGTTGCCTGGCGGGAAATCCGGGCTCAGGGCGTCGTACGACGTCTTCCCGATGTCCATGTGCGAGTTGCCGGAGGAGGAGACGAGCGTCACGCCGTGCTCGAACGCGTAGTCGAGCGCGATGTTCGACGAGTCGATGATCGCCGCCTGCTCGGCCTGCTCCTCGGGCGAGTCGTCCGGGTAGTCGCGGCAGTTGAACTGCCACGGGTCCGTGAAGAAGCTCATGTTCACGACGTCGATCCCGTTGTTCCCCGCGTAGATGTAGGCCTGCAGGGTCTCGAACAGGAAGAAGAAGCCCGAGTCCTGTCCCGCTCGCAGGTTCACGAGGGTTACGTCCGGCGCGACCCCGGAGACGCCCAGTCCGTTCAACGCGGCGGCCACGATCCCGGCGACGTGCGTCCCGTGACCCGCCTCGTCGACGTCGGCAGGGTCGTCGCAGGAGTGGTCAGGATCCTTGTTGCACGCGCCATCGATCAGTGGGATGTCCCGCGTGAAGTTCCGGCTGAGCGCAGCGTTGAAATTCGGCGCGATGTCCGGGTGCGACGCGTCGATCCCTGTGTCGATGATCCCGACCAGGACGTCGGGGTCACCGGTCTCCGTGTCGTAGGAGCCGGTCGAGGTCGCGTTGATCATCTCCATGTTCCACTGGAGGCCGGCGAGCGGTTCCTCCGCAGGTGCCGCGGCGACGTCCGGAGCGGCGGCGACGCCCTCCGCCGCGATCAGCGACTCGACGTCGTCGACTTTCTCCCGCAGCGCTGGGTCCGCGAACCCGACGATCCGGTTCCGAGCGGCCCCGGCGAGCGCGTCCTGACCAAGCACGTCGGCGACGAAGTCGGGGTTGCTGGTGTGGACCTTGGCGAGCCCGATCTCCGAGATCTCCTCCACGATCGTGCCCTCCAGGCTCTCGATCGCGGCATGGGCCTCCGCGGCCGATACGCCGCCCTCGTACAAGACGACGTACTCACGTACCTTCCCGTCGCTGTCGGCCGTAGCCGGAACGGCAGCCAGGAGTCCCCCGGCTACCAGCGCCACGACGGCAGCGATGACCATGCGGTTCCGCATGGGCACCCCCTTTCTCCGCTCGGGCGCTACCCACCCGGCCGCACCTCAAACGTGCCGGACGGACGGTTCCTTCGGGTCGACGTAACGTTGCGTAGGCTGGATGGACTAAGGGGATGAACCCATCCGAAGGAGGGATGCTCAGCATGTCCACCGAGACCGCGACGTTCGGGGCCGGATGCTTCTGGGGAGTGGAGTACGTCTTCGAGCGTGTGCCGGGGGTCGTCGAGACCGAGGTCGGCTACGCCGGCGGCCACACCGAGAACCCGACCTACCGAGACGTCTGCTCTCACGGGACCGGACACGCCGAGGTGCTCCGCGTGCGGTTCGACCCGGCCCTCGTGAGCTTCGAGCAGCTGCTCGAGGTGTTCTGGGCGATGCACGACCCGACGCAGGTGAACCGGCAGGGTCCGGACGTCGGCGACCAGTACCGGAGCGCGATCTTCACGCATTCGGACGAGCAGCAGAAGCTCGCCGAGGCCTCACGCGACGCGGCGCAGGCGCGGTTCGACCGGCCGATCGCGACCGAGGTCACGCCCGCCGGCCCGTTCTATCCGGCGGAGGACTACCACCAGCGGTACTACGACAAGAACGGGCACACCCCGTACTGCCACGTGGTGCCGTGGAGCACGCTGCGCGAGCTCGGCCTCGTCACCGCCGACGCCTAGCGAGACCGGTTCAGCCGGCCGGGTCTTCGAAGGCCCGGTCGGCCTTGGCCGCGAACACGAAGTCCGCTTCGTTCAGCCCGTCGATCTTGTGCGTCCACACGGTCAGTCGAACCTTTCCCCACGCGAGGTAGATGTCGGGGTGGTGCCCGACCCGCTCGGCCAGCTCCCCCACGCGGTTCGCGTACGCGAGCGCCTGCTTGAAGTCCGCGAACCGGAACTCCTTCTCGAGGTGATGGTCGTCTACCACGCGCCACTCGTGGCCCAGATCGGCCAGGTACGACTCGATCTCCGCTCGGTCGAGCGGAGGGACACCGCCGCGGCACGGCACGCACTCCATCGACGCGAGGTCGCGACCCATCAGTGGCTCCCTCGGGTGAGCCGCTGCTCGACGATCGCGTCGGCGGCCGCCGCCGCGGACAGCCCATCCGCGTCCGCCTTCTCGAACACCTCCGTCAGCGTCTCGGCGATGCCGCGGAGCCGCTCGTCCACCCGCTCGCGGTCCTCGCCCAGGAGTTCGAACCCGACGAGGTGGATCACCCCACCCGCGTTGACGACGTAGTCCGGCGCGTACAGGATGCCGCGCTGGGCGAGTCGCTCGGCGTCCTCGGGTTCGGCGAGCTGGTTGTTGGCGGCGCCGGCGACGACGCGGCACCGCAGACGCGGGATCGTGGCTTCGGACAGCACGGCGCCGGTCGCGCACGGCGAGAAGACTTCGCAGCGCACATCCACGATCTCGTCGGCCGGAACGTGGTCGCACCCGAGCTCGTCGGCGAGCTCCTTCGCCCGAACCTCGTCGACGTCGGCCAGGATCGGTCGCGCCCCCGCGTCGGCGAGCGCGCGAGCGAGCGGTCCGCCGACCGCGCCCACGCCCTGCACCGCGACGGACCGGCCGGTCAGATCGTCCGATCCGAACGCCCGTGCCACCGCCGCCCGGAGGCCGTGGAACACGCCCACCGCGGTCGCCGGCGCGGACGTGCCCGAACCCCCTGCCGCCTCGGTGCGCCCGAACACCTTCGAGGTGCGCTCGGCGATCACGTCCATGTCGGACGATGCGGTGTTCATGTCACAAGCGGTCCAGTACGTGCCGTGCAGCGACTCGACGAGCTCGCCGTAGCGCAGCATCATCGTCCGGCGGGCATCACCCACGGGGATCTCGGGGACGGCCAGGACGGCCTTGCCGCCGCCGAGCGGCACGCCCGCCATCGCCATCTTGCTGGTCATCGCGGTGGACAGGCGCAGCCCGTCGCGGAGCGCATCGGACGGCGACGCGTACACCTTCATCCGCGTCCCTCCGGCCGCCGGGCCGAGCACGGTCGAGTGCACGCAGACGAACATCCACGTAGCGCTCGCGGCGTCGAACCGGACGACGACTTCCTCGCCGTCCCAGGCCTGCAGGACCTCCTCGAACACGCGTTACTCGGAGCGCGAGCTCGAGGATTGTTTCTTGGCCTTCTTCGCCGCGCGCTTCTCCTTGATCGATTTCTGCGCGGTCTTCTTCACCTGTTTGTCGCCCTTGTCCTTCGCGTGCGCCATATCTCGGACCTCCGTTCCGACCTATCGGGGTCCAATTATGACCCGGTGGCCAGGACCGCGGTGTGATCGTCTAACCGAGGTCGCCGAATGCGCTGCGGACGTCCTTGCGGATCCCGGTCACGAACGGGACCTCCTCCTTGGTGAACCGACGCGCCTTCGCCTCCCGGAGCCGGCGGATGCAGTCGACGATCCGGTCGAGCTCGTCCGCCTCGAACGCGAGGATCCACTCCCAGTCGTTGATGCCGAAGGCGCTCGTGGTGTTCGCGAGCACCTCGGGGAACTCGCGGCCGATCTCACCGTGCTCCCGGAGCAGCGTCGCGCGCTCGTCGGCGGGGAGCAGGTACCACTCGGGCGTTCGCACGAACGGGTACGCGCACAGGTACCGCCTCGGCGGCTCGCCCTTGACGAACGCCGGCGCGTGGTCGGGCGTGAACTCGGCGGGCTTCACCACGCCCATGAACGACCACGTCACCTCGAGCTCGCGACCGGCCCTCGTCCGGCGGAACGCAGCGATCGCGTCCTGGACGGTGTCGGGGCTCGGGCAAACGAGCCAGAGCAGCAGATCGGTATCGGCGCGGAACCCTACCGTGGAGTAGACGCCGCGAACGGTCACCTCGCCGTTCCACCCCTTGACCAGGTTCTCGATCTCCTGCGCGGCGTCGTCGAGATCCAGGTCGCGGAAGGCGCGCGTCGCCTTGAAGCACGTGTACAGCGCGTAGACGGTCTCGCTCATCGCACATTCTCCGATCTGACTGGCTCGCCGGCGAGATGGGCACGGACCCGCTCGGCGGCCTCATCGGCGCTCCGGACGGCGTCGGCGACGCCCACCCCCAGGTACGCGTTCCCGGCGACGACGATACCCGGCGGCAGCGAGGCGTCGATCTCGCGCACGCGCCCGAGATGACCGAGCTCGAACTGCGGCATCGAGCGCGGCCACCGCACCACCGTCGAAGCGGCCGTCCGATCGGGCAGCGGCAGGACCGCGGCGAGGTGCCGGGACACGGCCTGCACGATGTCCTCGTCCGGCGCGTCGAGGACGTCCTCGAACCCGACCGCTCCGACGAAGCAGCGGACGATGGCGCGCGTCCCGAAGGCGGGCTCGGGCCACTTCCTCGACAGGAACGTGCAAGCCGTCATCGGCGCGCGCCCACGCGGCACGACGAACCCGGTTGCCTCGGGGAGCGCCTCGGCGGTGCCCTCCGGATAGACGAGCAGGGCGACGCCGGTGCTCGCGTACGCGATGCCGCCGAGGACCTCGGCGACGCGCGGCGCGATCCCGGCGAGCAGCTCGGAGGCGACCAACGCCGGCGTCGCGAGCACCACGGCATCCGCCGCCAGCCCATCGGTGTCCGTCCGCACGTCGAACCCGGCTCCGTCGCGTCCGATCGCGACGACCGGCGCTCCCATCCGGACCCGGGCGGGGCCGACGGTCTCGAGCAGGGCGCGCGGGAGCCGGGAGACACCGCCCAAGGGGCGCACGAACATCGGACCCGCATCGCGCGCGGCCACGAGCGACGCCCGGGCGCCGCGGATGAGGCTCCCGAACGCCCGCTCCCACCGCGCGAGCTCGGGGAACGACGCCTCCACGCTCAGCCGGTCGACGTCGCCGGCGAACAGGCCTCCGAGCAGCGGTCCGGTCAGCGCGTCCGTGATCCCGTCGCCCATCCGCCGCCGAACCAACGAGCCGATCGACTCGTCCGCGCCGGGCGGTCTCGGCCTGCGCACGAGGTCCGACAGCGCCCGAACGCGCTCCGCTCGGGACAGACCCGGCCACCTCGCGATCTCGTCGACGTCGGTGGGGATCCCGAGCGCGCTCGTGGGCAACGGGACGAGGCCGCGGTCGGTCCACGCGAAGGCGTCCCGGGCACCGGGTTCGAGCAGCTCGAGGCCCAGCTCACGGCACAGGTCCACCGCCCACGGCTTGCGGGCGACGAACGAGTCCGGGCCGCTCTCGAGCTGGAGGTCGCCGACCGTCGCGGCCGCGAGCCTGCCGCCGGTCGTGGGTCCGGACTCGAGCACGGTGACCTCGAGCGCCGGGTTCGCTCGGAGCAGGCGGTGCGCGGTCGCGAGTCCGGATACCCCGCCGCCTACGACCGCGACCCGCTCCCCCACCGCGATCAGGTCCTCGGAGCGCTGAGCTGCTCCCGGACGACGTCGGCGAGCACGTGGACGAACGCCGGGTCGGCGTTCGGCATCTCGGTTCGCACCAGCCGCATCCCCGACTGCTCGGCGATCGCCTGGGCCTCGACGTCGAGGTCGTACAGGATCTCGAGGTGGTCGGCGACGAACCCCGCCGAGCAGACGACCACGGCCGGGCATCCCTGCGACGCGAGGTCGGCGATCACGTCCTCGATCGGCGGG
>Ga0268386_10003581_pt1 | contig 11349 bp, 7 predicted proteins | sample RVTome_15_FD_200260 | JGI IMG/M metagenome (GOLD analysis project Ga0268386, IMG submission 200260) | Soil microbial communities from uranium-contaminated site in the Upper Colorado River Basin, Wyoming, United States - RVT150D86... ... | reverse complement strand
TTTCCCAACGCCGGGTAATTCCGCCAAAGCATTTCTGTCAAGCCTGTCAAGTTCCAGGCCGGTTCTTTCCAGGTTATAGACAGCTGTCTGATAACTGCGTACCTTAAACTGATTTTCACCGTACAACTCCAACAAGGAGGCCGTTAGATTCAGTATCCTGATTATTTCCTTATTGTGCAAAATATAGTTTGCGGTTAAACATTAGAATCCCAGGTAAAGATAATTCGACGAACTTAGTATCTGAAATTTTTGTAATTTAGAAAGATGCGGATAACTAATTTTTAAAATCAGTAAACATGAATTATTGGCTGGTAAAATCAGAGCCCTCTGAGTATTCATATGATGACCTGGTCCGGGATAGGCGCACTTTCTGGAATGGTGTCCGGAACTATACTGCCAGAAATAATCTAAAGAACATGAAAGCGGGAGATCAGGTTTTGTTTTATCACAGTGTGAATGAAAAAGCTGTGGTTGGTATAAGCAAGGTAGTCAAGGAGCACTACCAGGATCCTACCACAGATGATGACCGTTGGGTGGTGGTGGATCTTGCGCCCCAGGAAAAACTGAACAACCCGGTGACCCTGGCCCAAATCAAAGCCGAGCCAAGCTTATCTGAAATTGCTCTGGTGCGTCAAGGCAGACTTTCCGTAATGCAACTTGAGCCAGAGGCGTTTAATAGAATTGTTAAAATGAGTCTCTAACTTCCGTTTGATGGGTCTGAAACACTTCTTAGCGATCTTAGCCCTTTTTTGGGGTATTTTGCCTGTTTTGGCACAGGTAGAGCAACCATTGCGAATGGAAGTGGAGTTGAAAAATAATGACAACCACTATATGGTTATGTCCATGGAGGAGAACGGCATTGTACTTTTCCGTGAATTGGTACCAGGGCTGGAACCCGGCAAAAAAAGCTGGGAAGTGGTGAGACTCGATACCCTGCTGCAGGAGGTGCGCTCAGAAAACTATCACCTGGATTTTGATACCGAGTTGGTCGGGTACGAATATAGAGACGGCTATTTCTATATGCTTTTTAGATTGGGTGAATACCTGAAGGATGACCTAAAGATCATTAAGATCAACATGCGGACCGGGGAGAACCAGCATTTTGATATTAAACAGATCGTACCCATAACCCTAACCGAGTTTACGGTAGTAGGAAACGCTGCTTTGTTAGGTGGGTATGTCAACTATCGGCCTGCTATGATCCATTACAGCTTCCAAAACCAAAAAATAAAGGTATTGCCAGGTATCTATCGCAATCACAGCGAACTGTTGGAACTGGACATTAATGAAGACAACAATACTTTTGCCATTCTGATGACCGAACGTACCAGGGATAAACGATCGACGATTTCCATTAAACGGTTCGATGCTACCGGAGAATTGCTACAAAATTATCAACTGGAACCGCTACCAAATTCGAGTATACTGTATGGCCAAACCACTAGTCTCCCCGGCATGCAGCAGTTCATAGTTGGCACCTACGCTCATAAAAGAAGTAGATATTCCAGGGGTATTTTTATTGCCAGGTTAGATCAGGTCTCTCAGCAGCCTCCACAGCTTAAATATTATAATTACGGCGATCTGAAGAACTTTTTTAACTACATGAAAGCCAAAAGGGCAGCCAGGGTGAAAGAAAGAGTAGAAAGGCGAAAGATCAAAGAGAAAAAGCTGAGATTTAATTACCGTTTACTGGTCCATGACATAGTCCGTGATAACGGGAATTTTTTAATGATTGGCGAAGCCTACTATCCAAAATACGCCAGTTACTCCACATTTTCATATTACCCTGGTGGATACGGAAATATGGCATTCGAAGGCTTTAAATATACTCATGCTGTTGTTATTGCATTTGGACCGGGAGGAAGCCTGATTTACGACAACAGTTTTGAGATTAATGACGTTTTGAGCAATCGACTGGAAAAGTTGGTAAGTATCAATGTACAGGAGGGCAAAGTAGTACTGCTGTACACCTACGAAGATGTGATAAGATCCAAGATCATCCAGGGAAATCAAGTGTTGGAAGGCAAGGCATTCAACGAAATCGAACTGGCATTTGAAAGTGATATTATTGGGAATAACAACTCGGAAATGGGAGGGCTTAAAAAATGGTATGGAAATTATTTCTTTGCCTACGGTGTACAAAGAATTAAAAACCTGGGAGCCGGCGGGGCTGACCTGGCCCGCGAAGTGTTTTATATAAATAAAATATTTTACTCTTTCGACTCAGCCAATGCTGAAACTTCAGCTGAGAGACCCTGATTATTTTAACAGACCGGAAGAATTTGTTGAGCATCTTTTCCTATATTTGCCTCACCCGTTATGCAGAAGAGATTAATACTTGACGGTCCCCTTCTTGAAATCACCATAAGCCGGCTTTGTCAACAACTGATCGAAAATCACCAGGATTTCAGCGACTCCGTAATATTGGGACTGCAACCTCGGGGAATATTTTTGGCCGAGAGAATCCACCAGAAACTCGAACGACTGCTGGATAAAAAAGTCCGGATGGGCTTGCTTGACATTACCTTTTACCGGGACGATTTCCGCCGACGTGATATGCCGTTGGAAGCCAACACTACTTCAGTACCTTTTATCATTGAGAACCAGAAGGTGGTTTTGGTGGATGATGTGTTATTTACAGGACGCAGCGTTCGAGCTGCTTTAGATGCCATGATAGCGTTCGGGAGACCCAGCAAAGTTGAATTACTGGTGCTTATAAACCGAAGATACAGCCGGGATCTGCCCATTCAGGCTGACTATATAGGAAGAAATGTCGACACTATGCCTTCGCAGAGAGTATTAGTAGGTTGGGAAAAACATGGGGCTAAAAAGGATAACGTTTGGTTAGTAAATTACTGAACAGATGTCGCAACTAAGTGTACGCCACTTACTGGGAATCAAAAATCTCACCAATGAGGATCTCCATTTGATCTTTCAGACTGCAGACAATTTTAAGGATGTTATCAATCGGCCTATAAAGAAAGTGCCTTCTTTAAGGGACATTACTATAGCCAACGTTTTCTTTGAAAACTCTACACGTACGAAGTTATCCTTTGAATTGGCGGAGAAACGTCTTTCGGCGGATGTTATAAATTTCTCTTCTTCCGGGAGTTCTGTTAAGAAAGGGGAAACACTGTTGGACACCGTTAACAATATCCTGGCCATGAAAGTGGATATGGTGGTAATGAGGCACAGCAGTCCCGGAGCACCACATTTTCTGGCAAAACATGTCAAGGCCAATATCATCAATGCGGGAGACGGAACTCATGAGCACCCTACCCAGGCTTTGTTGGACACCTTCTCTATCAGGGAAAAGTTCGGAAGCGTTGAGGGCAAAAAGGTAGTGATCATCGGTGATATATTGCATAGCAGGGTAGCCCTTTCAAATATCTTCGCCTTGCAGAAATTAGGGGCAGAGGTTATGGTATGCGGACCTAATACCCTGTTGCCAAAATACATTGACCACCTTGGGGTCAAAGTGGAACTTGACGTAGACAAAGCCCTGGCCTGGTGTGATGTGGCCAATGTTTTAAGAATTCAGTTGGAAAGGCAACAGATTAAGTACTTCCCATCGTTACGCGAATACTCATTGTATTATGGAATAAATCGCAAACGGCTGGTTGCGCTGGGCAAGCCTATTACTATCATGCACCCCGGACCAATAAACAGAGGGGTAGAACTACACAGCGATGTCGCTGATTCCGAGCATTCCATCATCCTGGAACAGGTTGAAAATGGGGTGGCCATCAGGATGGCAGTGTTGTATCTGCTGGCAGGAGCAGGCACCTAACATTAAAATACTGTTCTTTTTATTTAAGCGCCAGTCTTGGTAATTTTGTAGAACAATTTACCGGACATGTATTACAAATCGATCATTGAAACAATCGGGAACACCCCGTTGGTCCGACTTAACAGTGTTACCAAAGACATCATAGGAACCATACTGGTCAAAGTCGAATACTTCAATCCCGGCAATTCCATGAAAGACCGGATTGCTCTGACCATGATTGAAGACGCTGAAGCTGCCGGTATCCTTAAACCCGGGGGAACCATAATTGAGGGCACCTCCGGTAATACCGGTATGGGACTGGCACTGGTGGCCATAGCTAAAGGATATAAATGCATATTTACCCTATCCGATAAGCAATCGCAGGAGAAGATAGATATCTTAAGGGCTGTAGGTGCCGAAGTGATCGTCTGCCCTACCAACGTTCCTCCTGAAGATCCCAGATCCTACTATTCTGTCGCCAAAAAGCTAAACCGAGAGACCCCTAACTCATTTTACCCCAATCAATACGATAATCTCAGCAATACCAAGGCCCACTACCAGACCACAGGCCCGGAAATCTGGGAGCAGACTGAAGGCAAAATCACCCACCTGGCTGCCGGTGTTGGCACGGGGGGATCAATGTGCGGCACTGTTAAATACCTGAAGGAACAGAATCCCAGGATAATATCAGTTGGAATAGACACGTATGGTTCGGTGTTTAAAAAATACAAGGAGACCGGAGAGTTCGATGAAAAAGAAGTGTATCCCTACCTGACCGAGGGGATTGGCGAGGATATCCTGCCCAGAAATGTTGATTTCGACCTGATCGATATGTTTATTAAGGTTACTGACAAGGATGGTGCCATTATGACCAGGAAACTGGCTCGTGAGGAGGGACTTTTTGTGGGATGGTCCTGTGGTTCAGCCGTTTATGGCGCTATTGAATACGCCAGGAAACATATGGAAGAGGATGGTCTAATGGTCATAATTATGCCGGATCACGGTACGCGCTACCTTGGCAAGATCTATAATGACAATTGGATGAAAGATCATGGTTATGTGGAAAGCAGTATCGATTATGCAAACGCCCGGGATATTATCAGGAACAGGTCAGGTAACGGCAGACTGGTGACGGTAGAGGCCAGGCAGACCGTAGGTGAAGCCATTCAAAAACTGCACTCCGGTAGTATCTCTCAGCTGCCGGTTACAGAAGGAGATAATTTTGTGGGAAGCCTTACCGATTCCAAGATTCTCCTCCAACTGATACAGAATCCTGAACTTAGAGATACCGCAGTATCCGAGGTTATGGATCCACCGTTCCAGTTTGTTGCCATGGACAATACGCTGGATGTTTTAAGTACCCTTATCAATAAAGACAACAAAGCTCTGCTGGTAAGAGATGAGAAAGATCAGGTTCATATTATCACCCAGCACGATCTGCTCATGGCAATGACCCGATAACAAAAAAAGCAGGATTCAGGGTCAAGATAGAACAAGCATAAAAGAGTAAACCCCGCCATAGGCGGGGTTTTATCGTTTAGAGCAAGGCTACTTGTCTAATATCGGTTTCTTTTCCGGTATCAGTGTAAGGGGGATGCAATATAATAAGCAGTTATTGAAATTCCAATGCCAGAGTCGTTTGGAATTAAAAATTATTTCTTTTATTCATCGCAACAGTCCCAAAAATCCATGAATTTAAAAAAGCTAGACAAGATACTGATAGCCAATCGCGGTGAGATAGCCATCAGACTATTACGGGCGGCCTCAGAACTTAACATTCCTACGGTAGCTATTTATACCTATGAAGACCGCTATTCACTGCACAGATATAAGGCTGACGAGGCATATCAGATAGGAGCCAATGACGATCCACTAAAGCCCTATCTGGATATCGAAGAAATACTCAGTTTAGCTAAAATTCATAATGTTGATGCTATCCATCCCGGATATGGCTTCCTGTCAGAGAACGTAACATTTGCCCGCAGATGTGAGGAAGAAGGTATTATTTTCATTGGTCCAACGGCCGAAGCAATGGAACAGTTGGGTGACAAAGTGGCTGCTAAAGAAATTGCCATAAAAGCGGGAATTCCCGTAATCGAAGACAGCAGGGAAGAATTGGACCAGGAAAGTAAGGCCGTTTCGGAAGCTCAAAGAATAGGATATCCTGTTATGATAAAAGCCGCTTCCGGAGGCGGTGGAAGAGGCATGCGGGTAGTCAGGAACCAAAAGGAGTTGGTAAAAGGATATCACGAGGCACGGAATGAAGCGCTCAATGCCTTCGGTGATGATACGGTTTTTCTTGAGAAATATATTGATTCCCCCAAGCACATTGAAGTGCAAATAATGGGTGACAACTACGGCAAGCTGGTGCACCTGTATGAACGTGATTGCTCAGTTCAAAGGCGGTTCCAGAAGGTGGTTGAGATCGCACCCTGCCCTACCCTTAAAGAAAGCACTAAACAGAAGATCTACCAGTTTGCACTTAAAATTACCGGCTTTGTCGATTACAATAATGTTGGTACGGTAGAATTTCTGGTTGACAAAGATGAGAATATCTTCTTTATAGAGGTCAACCCCAGGATCCAGGTGGAGCATACGATCACTGAAGAGGTAACAGGAATTGATATCGTGCGTTCCCAGATCCTGATCGCCAAAGGCTACCCGCTGGACGATCCGCGGATCTTCATTAATAGTCAGGAAGATATTAAATGTAATGGATATGCCATACAGTGCCGCATTACCACCGAAGACCCTGAAAACGGTTTTAAGCCGGATTATGGAACCATAATAGCCTACCGCAATGCCGGTGGGTTTGGCATTAGACTTGACGAAGGCAGCAGCTATCCGGGAGTAAGGATTTCCCCGTTTTTCGATTCCATGCTGGTAAAGGTTTCCGCCTGGGGCCGGACCTTAAAGGGAGCTTCTTACCGCCTGCACCGTACACTGAGAGAATTCCGAATTCGGGGTGTAAAAACCAATATTGGCTTTCTGGAGAACGTCATTTCGCACCATACTTTTTACAGGGGTGAAGCTACCGTGAAATTTATCGACAATCACCCGGAACTTTTCAAAATTCCCCGTAAACTCGATCGAGGGACCAAAACGCTACGATACCTGTCCGATGTAATCGTTAACGGTAACCCCGACGTACAGCAATTCGATCCCGAACGGAAATTCAGAATGCCCAAAATCCCGTCATTCGATCGATTCGGTAGTTATCCCAAAGGATCCAGGGACAATTACAGAGCGCTTGGCCGGGCCCAATTTATTGAATGGCTTAAAAATACCTCCGCTATTCAGTTCACCGATACTACGTTCAGAGATGCGCATCAATCATTGCTGGCAACCCGGGTACGTACCATTGATATGCTTAATGTGGCAGAAGGATTTGCCAAGAACCATCCGGAAGTATTTTCAATGGAAGTTTGGGGAGGCGCTACTTTTGATGTATGTATGAGATTCCTGCATGAAAGTCCCTGGAAACGGCTGCAGCTGCTAAGAGAAGCAGTACCTAATATTCTTTTTCAAATGCTGTTGCGCGGATCCAATGCTGTTGGTTACAAAGCCTATCCGGACAACCTGATCGAGAAGTTCATAGAAAAAAGTGCGGAAACCGGGATTGATATTTTCAGGATCTTTGACAGCCTGAATTGGGTGGAAGCCATGAAAGTAAGCATCAAAGCGGTTAGGGAACGAACCGGATCACTGGCAGAGGCTTGTATTTGTTACACCGGGGATCTGTCAAACCCTGAAAATAAAAAATATACGTTACAGTACTACCTGGATATGGCGCGACAACTGGAAGATGAAGGCACTCATATTCTGGCCATAAAAGATATGGCGGGATTGCTTAAGCCTACCGCTGCAGAATTATTAATTACCGAACTCAAGAAGGCAGTAGACCTGCCAATTCACCTGCATACCCATGATACTTCTTCCATCCAGGCGGCTACTTACCTGAAAGCGATTGAAGCCGGTGTTGACCTGATCGACCTGGCATTAAGCTCGGTATCCGGTTTGACCTCTCAGCCCAATTTTAATTCGATGGTAGCTTCATTAAAGAATCATCCCCGTGAGCAGCCGATAGACCTGCCAAAACTCAACGAGTACGCCAACTATTGGGAAGATGTCAGGGAGTTCTATTATCCCTTCGAATCAGGTTTGAAAGCAGGAACCGCCCAGGTATATGAACATGAAATTCCCGGGGGGCAGTATTCAAACCTGCGCCCCCAGGCAGTGGCTCTGGGACTGCAGGAAAAATTCGAACAGATCAAATCCAATTACCGTGTGGTGAATCAGTTGTTCGGGGACATCGTTAAAGTAACCCCGTCATCAAAGGTAGTGGGTGACATGGCGCTTTACATGACCTCGAACAATTTAACTGTTGATGACGTGTTAAACCCTGAGAGGGGTTTGTCATTTCCAGACTCGGTAGTGGATTTTTTCAGGGGCAACCTGGGACAGCCGTACGGGGGCTTTCCCAAGGAGATCCAAAAAATAGTGCTCAAGGAGGAAAAACCTTTTACTGACAGACCTAATAAACACCTGGATCCCATTGACTTCGAACAGGGATTTCAACACTTTCAGCAGAAATTTCCTGAAAATTCCAGTTTTCTGGACTTCTTAAGTCATCAGTTATATCCGAAAGTGTTTGAAGACTATTACACATATCAGCAAGTGTATGGAGAAGTCTGGTATCTGCCCACCCTCAGTTTCCTGTACGGTCTAAAACAGGATGAAGAAACACTGGTTCAAATTGATAATGGCAAGTCGATCATTATCAAAATGCTGTTTGTGGCTGAACCTGATAGTGATGGAATGCGCAGGGTTTCTTTTGAACTGAATGGTCAGACCAGGCGAATTAGGATCAGGGATAATAACTTCAAAGCTACCCGCGAAGCGCATCGTAAAGCCCGGACAGATAAGGAAATAGGAGCTCCACTGCAGGGAAGGATTGCCAAGATCCAGGTGAAAGAGGGCCAGCAAATTAAAGAAAATGACCTGTTGTTTGTAATCGAAGCCATGAAAATGGAAACCTCCGTTACCTCAGTTACTTCGGGTAAGGTCAAGAGAATCCACCTGCAGTCGGGGGTAATCGTTGAACAGGACGACCTAATAGTGGAGCTTGATTAGCAGCAAGAGCAAACAGGGAACAGCATACAGGTGTTTCGCAGGGGAGCTGGGGCATAGAGCAGAAGGCAAGGAGCCTGGGAGCAGAAAGGATGGGGAGACGCAAAAGCCCTAGAGGAGTGTTCCATGCCGCTACGCATCACCTGTATGCTCTTGCTGTATGCTCTTGCTGTATGCTCTTGCTGTTAAACAGTAACCGTTAAACCTGTTTCTGAAACCCTTCATGTAAAACAAGTACACCCTTTCAGGTGTTTTTCTTACATAACGCAACTTTAGGAATGTTTCCCAATGTAAAATGTCCAATTTTGGGGGTATATTTACGCCCCTTATTTAAATGAAGGGATGATACGATGAATAAATTGTTTCTTTTTCTGGCTTTAATGGCCATTTCCGCAATGGCCTATGCTGGTCAATCCGGCATATTAAGTATCAATGATTCAATAAAATCAGCTCCTGCCAGCTGGTGGATGCTGGACCCCGAGTATGACCAGGTCCCGGGAATCAGTACCGATAAAGCCTATCAGTTTCTGGAAGGTCGCACTTCACAGACCGTAGTGGTAGCGGTCATTGATTCAGGTATTGATATCGAACATGAGGATCTCAAAGATGTCATTTGGAGCAATTCCGATGAAATAGCGGGAAATGGATTAGACGATGACCAGAACGGATATATTGATGATGTGCACGGCTGGAATTTTTTGGGAGGAACTGACGGGGAAAATATCGAATTTGACAGTTACGAATTGACCAGGGAGTTTGTCAGGCTGCAGGAAAAATATAGCTCGATGACTGAGGTACAAAAGCAGGCCGATGAAGAATGGGAGTATTTCAATAGCATCGAAAAGGAGTACCACAGCACGGTGAAAAAGATGGAAGGCCAGTTTGCCAGCTTCAAAGAGTTTTATGATCAATTCAAAAAAGCCGAGCGCCTTCTGGAAGCCTACATGGATCTGGAAGAGTTAACCCGTGAAGACCTGGTATCATGGGAATCTCCGGATGATAAAATTACCCTGGCCCGGGATATCATGTTAACAGCTATTGACAATGGATTGGATTCGGAGCACATGGATAAAGGTTATGAATATTTTACCACTGCTCTAAACTATGGTTATAACCAGGAGTTTGACCCCAGGGAGATAATCGGAGATGACATCGATAATCCTTATGAGAAAATATATGGAAATAACGATGTGGTAGGAGATTTTGCATTTCACGGCACCCATGTGGCCGGTATAATTGCCGCCAATAGAAATAATGGGATTGGAGTTGATGGCATTGCCAATAACGTTAAGATTATGGTAGTAAGAGCTGTTCCAAATGGAGATGAGAGAGATAAGGATGTGGCAAATGCCATAATTTACGCGGTAGACAATGGAGCCAGAATTATCAATATGAGTTTTGGCAAACGATTCAGCCCTGAAAAAGAAGTGGTAGATAAGGCCGTTAAATATGCTGAATCCAAAGGAGTTCTCCTGATACATGCAGCTGGAAATAGCGCCCATAACAATGATGAAATCATACACTATCCATCCAAAAATATATTGTCAACCGGGCAGTCTGCGGGTAACTGGCTGGAAGTAGGGGCAGTGAGCTGGAAAGGCGATAAGGAATTGATAGCTTCTTTTTCCAACTACGGCAAGAATAACGTTGACGTATTTGCTCCTGGTGTGGATATATTATCTACCGCCCCGGACCAGGATTACCAAAACGCCAGCGGAACTTCCATGGCTGCTCCGGTCACTACCGGCGTGGCGGCATTGATCATGTCATACTTCCCAGCGCTCAGTGCGGAAGAAGTAAGGGAGGTAATCCTGAATTCCACCTTTAGCTACAGCAAGCAGACAGTAACCATTCCAGGGAAAGAAGAGGAGACCAAATTTGGAGATCTCAGTCATACCGGAGGAGTGATCAACGCCTATGAGGCAGTGAAGCTTGCTCAGAAAAGCCGGCCTAAAGGCAAGAAATTAATCAGAGAGTAATTTCTTGAAATTCACAACTATTGAGGATGGCTGAGTACTCCAATCTCATTTCCGAATTTAAGGAAGGTATATTGACCCTTAAGGTCAACCGGGAACGGAAGCTCAACGCATTAAATATACAAACCCTGAAAGAGCTGCACTCGGCTGTTCAAGCCATCTATGACAGACCGGATGTAAGGGGGGCCATCGTTACCGGTTCCGGATCACGGGCTTTTGTTGCCGGTGCTGATATTTCGGAAATCGCCGCGCTCAATGAAAAAGAAGCCAGAAAATTTGCAGAAAACGGACAACGGGTATTTCAGCTTATTGAAAGATCCCCCAAACCGGTACTGGCGGCAGTTAATGGGTTCGCTCTGGGAGGAGGATGCGAACTGGCCATGGCCTGTCATCTCAGGGTGGCCGTTACTTCGGCCAAATTCGGACAACCAGAGGTTAACCTGGGCATTATACCAGGCTATGGCGGCACACAAA
>Ga0268386_10003579_pt1 | contig 11350 bp, 8 predicted proteins | sample RVTome_15_FD_200260 | JGI IMG/M metagenome (GOLD analysis project Ga0268386, IMG submission 200260) | Soil microbial communities from uranium-contaminated site in the Upper Colorado River Basin, Wyoming, United States - RVT150D86... ... | reverse complement strand
CGATCTCCATCCGCCCCTTGCCGGCCTTACCCTTGCCGTCCCATTCGTACACCGCGCCCTTGCCGCCGTTGGAGCCGCTGTAGGTGCGCGACATCGACGGATCGACCTGCTCGTAGGGTGACCACAGAGCGTACTTTCGAAAGTCCTCGATGAACGGGAATATCTGCTCGGCCGGCGCTTCGATAACAGTTGTTCGCTGCACGCGGAATGTGTCTGGCCGGGTGGCAACAAAGGCCAGTAAGCCCCCGGTCAGCGCGACGATCGCGATCACACCATAAAGCATCGATGCAAATCTCCTCTCGGATTGATGTTCAGCGCGAAGCCTTTTTCGCGCGGGCGCGCGCCTGCAGCGCCTGGTTGTACTTCATCATCCCTTCGACCGCTTTCGCGTCCGGCACGGTGCCGGGTTCGGCGGTTTCATAGCCTTTCGGAATCATCAGCATCATGAATCGCATTGTCTGTCTCTCCTGGTTTCAGGCGCCGATACGTTCTCGGTCACCGAAGCTCACGAAAGTATTCCTGGAGCCCTGTGTACCGTAACGTCCTTCGCCGGTGTGTGAAATACACGTTCGGTATATGCCCACTGTCCTCAATTTGCGACAGCCTCAAATCCGGCATGTCATCGCTTGTGCCATCGGCGTACTACTGAGTCGAACGGCTCAGAGCAAAATCGACATGCAGGGCGAAACCGACAAGCGAGCCATTCGTATACTGTCGAGGCCTTCGTCGTTCCGCCGTTGTGGATAGCGCGGCACGAGAGCTCCGCCCGGTGCGTCGCGGCTCGGGCGAAGGCTCCCGGAAACGGGTACGCCGCCCGGCGCTCAAATTTGCGGCCATTTCGGAAGCAGGCAGGTTATTATCCGCAAATTACGGTCCGCTGTGACCACAGGGGAAGCTCCCGGCCATGGATGCAAACATCACGCGACTTGTCATTAGCGGCCTTTGGCTTGCGCTTGCTGCCTGCGGTGGCGGCGGTGGCGGCGGCGGCAATGGTGGCGGTGGCGGCGGAAGCAACTGGACACCCGGGACATTTGAGCCCTCAGAGTCGTTCGCAGCGCAATGCGCTGCTCCCCGGAGCGGAACCAATCCGGAAACGGGTCTGCCGTACGCCGACGTACAGGGCACGACGCTCGATGAGAACGACTTCCTGCGCTCATGGAGCGACGAGACCTATCTGTGGTACGACGAAATAACCGATCGGGACCCGGCCGGCTTCAATAACCCGCTCGTCTATTTCGATGAACTGCGGACCTTCGACACGACGGCGTCCGGAGCGGACAAGGACAAATTTCACTTCACCTTCGACAGCGAGGAGTGGTTCCAGCTTTCCCAGTCGGGTGTATCCGCAGGCTACGGCGCGGCCTGGATCATTCTGTCCCAGACTGTTCCGCGCGAACTCGTGGTTGCCTATACCGAACCGAATTCTCCCGCCACGGCGCCCACTGCAAACCTTGCGCGCGGTGCGAGGATTCTCGGCGTCGATGGCGTCGATCTGCAGACCGCAACCAGCAACGCGGACATCGATACTCTCAATGACGGGCTCTTCCCTGCGGGCCCGGGAGAGGTGCATACCTTTGTCGTGGAGGATCTGGATTCGGGCGGCAATACACGAGAAATCAGCATGACTTCCGTGAACGTCACGGCGGCTCCGGTGCAAAACGTAAGGACCGTTGCGTCGCCGATGGGTCTTGTCGGCTATCTTCTGTTCAACGACCATATCGCGACCGCTGAAGAAGGGCTGATGGATGCGGTAGAGCAGCTGGCTGCCGCCGGTATCGACGAGCTTGTTCTCGACATCCGTTACAACGGCGGCGGTTTCCTCGCCATTGCGAGCGAGCTGGCCTACATGATTGCGGGCAGCGCGCCGACGGCCGGCCGGACGTTCGAGGAGATCGAATTCAACGAAAAGCATCCGGTGACCGACCCCGTCACCGGACAGCCGCTCACGCCGATGCCGTTCTTCAGCACCACGCGCAATTTTTCGGTGCCGGCCGGGCAGCCTCTGCCGGCACTGAACCTCTCGCGAGTCGTGGTGCTGACCGGACCTAACACCTGTTCTGCAAGCGAAGCGATCATGAACAGCCTCGACGGGGTCGACATCGAAGTCATCCAGATAGGCGGAACAACCTGCGGCAAGCCCTACGGCTTCTATCCGACGGATAACTGTGGGACAACCTACTTCACGATCCAGTTTCGCGGGATCAACGAAAAGGGCTTCGGGGACTATACGGATGGCTTCTCGCCAGGCATCGGGCCGACCGCCGCGGTGCTGCCCGGTTGCGCTGTCCTGGACGATTTCGAGCACGCGCTCGGCGATCCGCTGGAACAACGCTTCCAGGCCGCACTTCTGTACCTCGAAAATCAGAGCTGCCCGCCGGCTCCGGCAACCCTGGACTCCGGAGCAAGCAAGACCAGGGCGCCGCTCTCGGCAACCGACGGCATCATGCCGAGAACGCCATGGCGCGAGAATCGTATCCTGCGCCGGGACACGACGCAGCCATGACCTTGCGCGGCGTCCCGATGCTTGCTTGCATTCCCTTGCTCGCCGCGGCGTGCAAGGTGAACCCGATGCACGAGGATCGCCCCGCCCGCATCGTCAACCCGACCACTGAAAGCCGCGCGGAGCTTGAGCGCGTGGTCAGCGACATGCTGTTCGGCGCGGACGTGGCACTTGCCGACGATGCCCTGACGACTTCGAGCGTACTTATCGTGGAACGCCGCCGCAGTCGCAGCCTCGAGAGCCCACCGTTATCGGGACGCGACCTGGGTCAACCCGAGCGCTTCCAGCTCGTGAGGACGGGGGAGCAATGCCTGTTGATTCATGGAAGCGATCAGGCACGTTATGAACTGCTGGAGACGGAGTGCGTGGCGGAATGAATCCCCAAATCTGTTACGCCGTCGGCAGTGCGTCGATGTATTCCACCATGCGTTTTTGCATCGCCTTGTCGGGTAGCCGGCCGATCGCGCCGCCCATATTGTCCAGCATGTGATGCGGCTTACTCGTTGCAGGCGTGATCGCCGTGACCGCAGGATGCGCAGCCACGAACTTCAGAAAGAACTGCGCCCAGGATGAGGCATCGAAATCTGCCGCCCACGCGGGCAGTTCCCTGCCGGCCACCCGATTCCACAGCCTAGTGCGGCCGAAGGGAAGATAAACCAGCACGGCGATGCCGCGCTCCTCCGCCAGCGGCAGGATCGTTTTCGCAGACTCGAGGTTGTCGACCGCATAGTCGACACCGATGAAATCGAGCGGCTCCTCGCGCATCACTTCCGCCAGATAATCGTAGTCGTCCGAGTCGGTGGAAGTCGTGCCGATGTAACGGACGCGCCCCTCTTTTTTCAGTTCCTTGAGGATTCCCAGCTGGGTTGGAATATCAGCCAGATTGTGCACCTGTATCAGGTCGATCGCCGGTGTGCCAATGCGCCTGAACGAGGTCTCGATCTGCGCACGGGCAGCGTCCGGATCGGCGGAACCGCCGCCGCGCGGCGCTACGTTGACCTTGGTGGCCCAGAATACAGTGTCCTCCACGCCCAGATCGTTGACGATTTCGCCCGCGACCTCTTCCGAGTCGCCATAGCCCGGCGCGGTATCGAAGACGGTGCCGCCGTGATCCGTCAGCGTCCGCAGAACCTGGCGCAGCGCATCGATGTCGCCGCTGCCGGCCAGGCTGCTGAAAGTTGCGGAACTTCCGAGACCCATCATCGGCAGTTTCTCGCCGGAGGACGGGATCGCTCGCCGGATCACCTCGCCTTGCTCCGCCGCCCGCAGTAGTGCCGGGTCAAGGTACAGAACGCTGCTCGCGGCAGTGTATTTGAGCCAATCTCGTCGAGTGAGCATACGCATCTCCGTGGATTTGTCCGGGCGTGACAGCCTGCAAGCCTACCAGACCTCGCCTTTCCCTAAAAACCGCGCTCTTCCCGCAGTGTTTTATCGCCCGCTGCTCGGGTATCTTTGCCGCTGGCGGCAGGCCGCCGCGTCCCGTTGATTCACGGAAACCCGTATGTTCGATCTGGCTCAGCCCGGCGCCTCGGTCGTCTTTGCCGTAACCATAGCCGTCAGCCTGCTCGGGATGTACCGCGCCCCGGTAATCATCGAGCGCTCACTGTTTCGCCCTTATGCTTTCCTGCGAAACAGACAGTACGCAACGATTGTCTCGAGCGGCTTCGTGCACGCAGACCTCGGCCATCTTATCTTCAACATGGTCACCTTCTGGTTCTTTGCTTTTCCGCTGGAGCGCCATTCAGGTACCGGCGCGTTTCTCGCGGTCTACCTGCTCGGGCTGATCCTCAGCCATACCTGTACTTACTTCAAGCACCGGAACGATGTGCACTACGCCTCGCTCGGGGCGTCGGGGGCGATTTCTGCCGTTCTGTTCGCGTTCATCGTCTACTTCCCGACGACGACGTTGTTCATTTTCCCGATTCCCGTTCCGATTCCCGCGATGCTTTTTGCAATTGGCTACGTTGCCTACTCGTACTGGGCATCACTCCGGCAGCGCGGACGCATCAATCACGATGCGCACCTTTGCGGGGCGCTCAGCGGGCTCCTCTTCGTCGCGGTCACGGACCCTCGCGCGTTCGCCGCCTTGCTTGCAATGATTCAATGATACTGTTGTAGTCAAGTACGGCGCCGCGGAGTCCGGGAGCAACATGTCGACCGGAGGCTTCATGAAAACCGTCCCTCTGATCAGTTGCAGCAAGCCTGCCCTCGCCGCGGTCCTGCTGCTATTCCCGGCCGCCGGATTTCCCCGGAACGATGACGCGGAATACGCCGCTGCACGCGCCGGCATGATCGACGAGATCGCGGCATATACCCGGTCGAGCGGCGAGTCGGAGCAGGGATTCTCCGAGAGCGTCCTGCAGGCCATGTCCGAGGTACCGCGCCACGAATTCGTGCCCGAGGGAAGCGAGCGCTACGCTTACGATAACAGGCCGCTTCCGATCGGGCACGGCCAGACGATTTCGCAACCGTACATCGTCGCCTTGATGACGCACCTGAGTGCACCGGACCCGGATGACACGGTGCTCGAGATAGGCACGGGCTCCGGCTACCAGGCGGCGATATTCTCGGCGCTCGTCAGCCGCGTCTACAGCATCGAAATCATCGAGCCGCTTGCGAGTGAGGCGAAAGCCAGGCTCGAACGCCTCGGTTACGATAACGTTACGACGAAACTCGGCGACGGCTACTACGGCTGGGAGGAGCACGGACCGTTCGATGCCATCGTCGTCACGGCCGCCGCCAGCCACGTGCCGCCACCGCTGATTGCGCAGCTCAAACCGGGCGGCCGCATGGTCATCCCGGTCGGCGGCCGCTTCCTCACGCAGCAACTGCTGCTGATCGAAAAGACGCTGGACGATGAAATCGTCACGCGCCAGATCGCCGCAGTGCGCTTCGTACCACTTACGGGCGAGCGCTGACGCAATTCATGAACGTTTGCTGGTGGGTTGTCCATGAACAATTGGCGGCGGTGGCAGGCGGAACCTCGACCAGGGGGTACGCTGTCGCAGCGTTGGGTTCTGCCTGCCGTGCTGCTGATTTCGGCCGCGGCGATCGGTTACGAGATACTGCTGATGCGCGTGCTGTCCATAGTGCACTGGCATCACTTTGCCTACATGATCATCAGCCTGGCTTTGCTTGGATACGGGGCCAGCGGCACCTTCATTGCACTTGGCCGTAACGTTCTCACACGCCATTTTGCGCTCACTTTCAGCTTAAGCGCGCTGGCTTTTGCGGCAACGATGGTGGCCTCGTACATTGCAGGCCAGCGCGTGCCGTTCAATGCGCTGGAGATCGTGTGGAACCCGCGCCAGTTCCTGCACCTCGGAGCGATGTACCTGGTCTTTTTCGTTCCGTTTTTTTTCGCGGCGACCTGCATCGGGCTGGCGTTCACTTGCACGAAAGCGCTGGTAAACCGCATTTACTTTTTCGATCTTCTCGGTGCCGGAACCGGCGCGCTGGGCGTGGTGCTCGCGTTGTTCGTCCTGTGGCCGCAGGCTGCACTCAGGTTGCTGGCTGGCCTTGCGCTGCTGGCGGCAGCACTTGCGGCTCTGGCGCGGCCGGTGCGCTACCGCCTCGCGGCCGGGCACCTGCTGGCCGCTGTATTGCTTTTCCTCGCACTACCGCATGGCTGGCTCGAATTCCGCATGTCCCCGTACAAGGAACTGCGGCAGACACTCGAGGTGATGGATGCGCGCGTGCTCTCCGAGCAGTCCGGCCCGCTCGGCCTGCTGACTGTTGTCGAAAGTCCTTCGATTCCCTTCCGGCACGCGCCCGGACTCAGCTTCGGCACGCGCTTCGAACCGCCGCAACAGCTGGCGATCTTCACCGACGGTGACGGCATGAGCACGATGACCCGCTACGACGGCGATGACGATGCTCTGGGCTATATGGACGACGTCACGCAATCGCTGCCATATCGGTTGCTCGACCGGCCCCGCGTGCTGGTGCTGGGCGCCGGCGGCGGCACCGATGTGCTGTTCGCGCTGTATCACGGCGCGCGCAGCGTCGACGCGGTAGAACTCAACCCGCAGACGGTGCAGCTGGTCGGCGAAACGTTCGGTGACTTTACAGGACATCTTTATGCCGACCGCAGGGTGACTGTCCACGTCGCCGAAGCCCGCGGTTTCGTGCGGCGAAGCAATGACCGGTTCGACCTGATCCAGGTGTCTCTGATGGACTCGTTCGCCGCTTCAGGGGCCGGCGTGCAGGCTTTGGGGGAAAACTATCTTTATACCGTCGAAGCAGTGCAGGAGTACCTTGAGCATCTCAATCCGAAAGGCCTGCTCGCCATCACGCGCTGGATCAAACTGCCGCCACGCGACAATCTCAAACTGGTCGCGACGATTCGTCAGGCGCTGGAGCAAAGCGGCGTCCGGGAGCCGGGGCGGCGGATGGCCATTATCCGGAGCTGGAATACGAGCACGCTGCTGGTAATGAACGGCGACCTGTCGCCTGGCGACATCCAGGCTGTCCGCGAATTCGCAACCGCTCGCTCGTTCGACACCGCGTGGTATCCCGGGATGCCTCGAAGCGAAGCAAATCGTTTCAACGTTCTGCCCGAGCCATACCTGTACGATGGCACGGTCCGGCTGCTCGGCGACAACCCCGAGGCTTTTCTCGATCAGTACAAGTTCCAGGTCGCCCCTGCGACCGACGACCGACCATACTTCTTTCACTTCTTCAAGTGGAGCGCCTTCCAGGAAATGCTGGCGTTGCGGACGCAAGGCGGTGCCGGCCTGATCGAATGGGGCTACCTGGTCCTTATCGGCACGCTCGTGCAGGCAACAATCGCGGGGGCGGTGCTCATTCTGCTGCCGTTATCCGTAGTCCGGCCCGGCTGGCGCCGCGGCACCGGGCGCTGGATGGGCGGATACTTCCTGCTGCTGGGACTGGCCTTCCTGTTCGTCGAGATTGCTTTCATACAGAAATTCATTCTTTTTCTGAGCCATCCCCTCTACTCCGTCGCTGTCGTTCTGGCCGGCTTCCTGCTGTTTGCCGGCCTCGGCAGCGCCTGTTCGGCGCAACTGGCGCGGCAAGCCCTGGCCAGGCGACGATCGCCGCTCGCGTTCGTGGTTGCTGCCATAACAGCGATTGCCCTGGTTTACCTGCTATTGCTGCCGTTCGTATTCGCGCGCTACGCCGGCCTCACCGATTCTCTGAAGATCGGCATGTCACTCATGCTCATCGCGCCGCTCGCGTTCTTTATGGGCATGCCGTTTCCCATCGGTCTCTCGCGAGTTGCCGCGGGCGCCGCCGATTTCATTCCCTGGGCCTGGGCAATCAACGGATTCGCTTCTGTCGTGAGCGCGTCGCTCGCGACATTGCTTGCCGTGGAATTCGGCTTTACGGCGGTAATCCTGCTGGCACTGCTGCTGTACGCAATAGCCGCACTCGTATTCCGGGCATGGCCGGCCGATGTGCCCTCCCTCAGTCGCGCGCATAACCCGTGAGTTCGACGTAGCCGCGGCCATCGACAGCGCGACCGGAACGAATGCCCCCCACGTCGACCGCGCCTTCCCAGTAGCGAACGCCGGTATGAAGTTCCTGCGCTTCGAGCACGGGGTCGACCTGCAACTCGAGGTCGAGACGAGGAATCGTAATTGTCCAGGCCATCGGGTAACGGGCCCCTTGCGGGCTATCCCAGAAATCGCGGACCTCGATCGTCACGTCATCCCGGGACAGGTACATGCTTTCCCCCTCGCCGGGCATCCAGGTGCCCGCGCTGTGCGGGTCGTCCTTCCCGTCCGTTCTCCGCAGGCTGTAGTACATAAGGTCGCTGCCGTCAGACAGCTGCAGGGCGAACCAGTCCCAGCCCTCCTGCTCACGGGACAAGGCACTGCTTCCCCATTCCCGATCTAGCCAGGCAAGGCCGGAAACCTCATGCCTGTCCCCGGCTATCGACACGAAGCCCAGAGCCCGGAGGCGCGGCACCGAATAGTAGTAGCTTGCGTTGCCGCGGGCGGAGGATTTCTGCGACAGGCCGTCGATGCCGTTCAGCACAGGCGCCTTCAACGCTTCGAGCGACACGGACAACTCGACACCCTGCTCCGCCGCATACAGATTCCATCCGCCTCTGCCTGCGGGTGCATCCTGCAGGTGCCAGTCCTCGACCCAGACCCGAAGGGGGCGCGATTCTGCGCCCGCAAGCCCCACCGCGCCGCGCGCATAGCGTTGCGCGACATGGAACTGTTCCGCGTCGACGTCCGTAACGGCGAAGTGTCCGATGTAGACCTGCCTGGCCGCCCAGGCGGAGGTCGTCGTCTCCTGCTCTTCGCCAGCCACCGGCGCCAGCGCGAAACGAAAAATCGTCAGTTCGAAGCCGAAGCGTTTACCGCCCGCGGAGTCCAGGTTGCCGGTCACGTACCACCACTCGTTGCGGTACTCAGGATGCGGACCATGGTCTTCCGGAAACCGGAATTCCCGCGGCTCGAGCGCCAGCGGATACGCATCCAGGTCGTCGGGTGCCAGCAGTTCGGAGAGCCGGGACGAGACGCGGGCGTCAGGCCGAGGTCGCGACTCGTCGCCCTGGTCGCAGCCGTAACCGAGGGAAATGGAGATGATAATACACGTATAAACAATAGCTAACGGAATCTTATTCATGTTATTCCTCGCGCATGGCGAGCGCCGGCTTTGCCTGTGCCGCGCGCCAGGCGGGGTACACACCGGCGACGGTTGCCGTGACCACCGCAAGCAGAATCGCAGTGACGAGCACGAGCGGCGAAACGGAAATGTCCATATGCCAGCCGAACGCCCGCCGGTTGATCACGTTGATCAGCATCACGGCCATTACCAGACCGAGAGGAATCGCAGCAAGGCCGCTCAGGAGGCCGATGAATGCCGACTGCACTACGACCATTCGGCCGAGTTGCCCCGGCGTCATGCCGAGCGCCCTGTAGATTGCCAGTTCACGCGCACGCTCGAGCTGCAACGCAAGCATTGCTCCGAGAATGCCTGTTGCCGCGACGCTCAGGGCAAGCCAGTAGAGAACGTCCGTAATGACGAACGTGCGGTCGAATATCTGCATCGAGCGCTCGCGCAGCTCGCGATTGGAACTGATCAGGAGCGCCTGTCGCCCCTCGCCCAGTTGTCGTATCTTCCGCATGACCTTGCCTGGCTCGGCATTCCTGCCCAGATAAATTCCGACGGAGCCTATGGTCTCATCGTTCCACAGAGCCACGTAGGTGTTGCGGCTCATGAGGACTGCATCGAGGTCGGCATCGTAACTGCGATAGGTACCGGCTATCGGGAAGCTGCGATCGCCGGACGGTGTGCGGAGTGACAGATGGCCGCCCCTGCCGGAGCCATGGCGGTACGCGTAAGAACTGGACACGAGCACCGCACCCTGCTGTTCGAACTCCCGCCAGATCTGCTGCGGATCGCCGCCTTCCAGGTTCACGCCGGCATAACCTTCCGCGGCCAGCTCGATTGCCGTCACACGCGTTCGTCCGCCTTCCGCCTCGAGCCAGACACGGCGACTGATACTGTATTCGACAACTTCGGGCAAACGCAGCAGTTCGTCGACCAGCTCGGGATCCAGCGTACCGCGGGCAACTCCCACATATATGTCCGAGCGCAAAGTATTGTCGAGCCATGCGCCGACGGAGCTGCGGAAACTGTCGACCATGATGCTGACGCCGATCGTCGCCGATACCGCCACGGCCAGCGCAACGATGGCGACGCCGGTGCGGCTGAGCGATGCCCCTGTTCCCGCGACCGCAAGTCTCAGGCCGATGCCGCCGACGCGAGAAGCGGCCGGAGCGAGCAGCGCCGACGTGCTGCGGGCTGCGGCCGGAACGCACAGCGCAAGTCCCAACACCAGCATGAACACCGCGACGAGCCCGCCGACCAGCGCAGTGCCGGACACACGTATCAGCAGCAGGCCGAGAATGACCGTAAAGATGCCGGTCAGTGCGATGCGGGGCGCCAGGCGGCCGCTGCGACTTTCGAGCAACGAGCGGGAAAGAGCCAGTCGGGGGCGGCAGGATGCCGCCTCCACCGCCGGTACCGCCGCGGCCAGCAGAGTCGCGCCAAGTCCGGCAGTGAAGCCCCGGATCAACGATGCCGGACTTGCCGTCACATCGGTTACGTTCACGACGTAGTAGAGGTCGTTGATCGACTGCGATACCAGGACCACGAGTTCGTGCCCGAGCACGAATCCGAGGCCTAAACCCAGGCAGGCACCGACTACGCCGAGAATCAGCGCTTCCAGAAGAATCAGCCGGAACGTCTGTGCACGGGTAAGGCCCAGAGCGCGCAACACGCCGAACAGCGAGCGCCTTTGCAGCACGGCGAAACTCACGCTGTTGTAGATGAGGAACATGCCGATCAGCAACGCCAGCAGACTCATCGCCGTGAGATTTGTCATGAAAGCCTCGCTCATCTCACCGACCGACTCCGCCCGTGCAGCGGCCGGCAGGAGCAGAGCTTCTGTGGGCAGCGCAGCGCGAATATGCGCGGACTGTGTGACGAACTCCTCGCTGCCGGGGCGGCCCGCGATTCGTACGTCGATGCGTGACAGCGTTCCCTCGTGACCAAGCCATTGCTGCGCGGTGGCGATATCCGTGATCAGGAGATTTTCCGAGCCCCTATCGTCATCCGGGTCATCCGGCGCCGTGAGCATTGCAACGTGCGCCTCGAACGTTCTGCCTCCCGCCTGCACATCGAAAGCCGCGCCGATGGAAAGCGCGAGCGAATCCGCCGCTCGGCCCGACATCAGTACGGCGCCCGGCTCCGTCAACATTCGGCGAAAAACATTCTCCCTGGAGACGCCGGGCGGCTCCGATCGTTCGCCTGGGGCCCGATCGCCGTTGTCTCGGGCAATCTCGTACTCGTTCATGTCCCGAAGGACGT
>Ga0268386_10003578_pt1 | contig 11351 bp, 8 predicted proteins | sample RVTome_15_FD_200260 | JGI IMG/M metagenome (GOLD analysis project Ga0268386, IMG submission 200260) | Soil microbial communities from uranium-contaminated site in the Upper Colorado River Basin, Wyoming, United States - RVT150D86... ... | reverse complement strand
TCGCACGCCGAAGTGGAAGTTGCGCCCGGTGAAGTGGTCCTTCTGCACCGAGTCGGCGTCCAGGATCCGCGTCTTGGTGGACGGCTCGAGGTCGGCGCTGCCGCCGGCGAGCGACGGCACCAGCGCCGCCGCCTGCTGCAGCACCTTGCCGCCGTGCGCGCGCGTGGCGGCCGCGCCGCCGGGCGCGGCAGCGACGAGCCGCTCGAACAGATCGCCGGGGACCTGCTTGCCGATCATCCGGTTCCACTCGGCGGCGCGATCCGGATCGCGGTCGCGCCACGCGCGCATCCCCTCGTGCCACGCGTCGTAGTCGGCGCGCAGCGCTGCGGCGCGCTCCGCGAACAACGCGCGCACCTCCCCGGGCACCAGGAACGGCGGCTCGGCCGGCCAGCCCAGGGCCTGCTTCGCCGCTGCCAGCTCCTCCGCGCCGAGCGGCTCGCCGTGTGCGCTGCGGGTGTCCTGCTTGCCGGGCGCGCCGTAGGCGATGTGGCTGCGGGTGATCACCAGGCTCGGCCGTGAAGTCTCGGCGATCGCGGCCGCGAGCGCGCGCGCCACCGCGTCTCGGTCGTAGGGATTCGCGCGCTGTACATGCCAGCCGTAGGCCTCGAAGCGCCGTCCCGCGTCCTCGGTGAACGCGAGCGCGGTGTCGCCCTCGATCGTGATGTGGTTGTCGTCGTAGACGAAGTTGAGGTTGCCGAGCCCCCAGTGCCCGGCGAGCGACGCCGCCTCGGAGGCCACGCCTTCCATGAGGTCGCCGTCGCCGCAGATGCCGAACACGCGACCCTGCACCGGCGCGAACGCGTCGTCGTTGAAGCGCGCCGCGAGCATGCGCAGTGCGAGCGCCATGCCCACCGCGTTGCCGAGCCCCTGGCCGAGCGGTCCCGTCGTGGTCTCGACGCCCGGCGTGAGCCCGTGCTCCGGATGCCCCGGGGTGATGCTGCCGAGCTGGCGGAAGCGCCGGATCTCGTCCATGGGCAGGTCGTAGCCGCAGAGGTGCAGCATCGCGTAGAGCAGCATCGAGCCGTGTCCCGCCGACAGCACGAAGCGGTCGCGCCCGGGCCACAGTGGATCCTGCGGCTGGTAGCGCAGGAAGCGGGTCCAGATCACGAACGCGACGTCCGCCATGCCCATGGGCATCCCCGGGTGTCCGTTGTTCGCATTCTCGACGGCGTCCGCGGCGAGGAAGCGGATCGTGTGGACGGCGAGCTGGTCGCGGGCGGCGCTCTCGCCGACGGCGGGCCTGGCGGTCATACATGCTCCTCGGCGGTGGCGAGCGCGAGCGTAGCGGCGCCCCACAGCGCGGTTTGCGGATCGAGGACGATCTGGACGGGGATGGACTCCATGAGCGGCTGGAGCCGCCCCTTCTCGCGGAACGCGTGCACGAAACGGCTGCCTCGCAGGAGGGCGCGCAGGCGCGGCGCGATGCCGCCGCCGACGTACACGCCGCCGACCGCCAGCGCCTTGAGCGCGAGGTTGCCGGCCTCGGCGCCGTAGATCTCGAGGAAGCGCTCGACGGTGAGGCGCGCGCGCTCGCAGGCGCCCTGGAGTGCGGCGCGCGTAACTTCGACCGCGGGATCGGGGGCGTTGTCGAACGCCGCCGCGAAGGTTGCGGGCTCTTCGCCGCGCCGGGTCTCGCGCATGAAGCGGTACAGGTCGGCGATTCCCGGCCCGGACAGCACGCGCTCGTAGCTGACGCGTCCGTACTTCGCGCGCAGCCAGCCGAGCAGCTCGTCCTCGAGCGCGTCGCGCGGGCCGAAGTCGCTGTGGCCGCCCTCGGATGGCGCGGGCGCCCAGCGCCCGTCGATCCACGGGATGAGCGCCTCACCGAGCCCGGTGCCCGCCGCGATCAGCGCCCGGTTGCCGCGCACATGGCGCCCGGGCGCCACCGTCTCGAGGTCGCCGGCGCGCAGCGCATCGATGCCGTGCGCCGTCGCCACCAGGTCGTTGATCAACGTGACGCGCGCGCCGTTCATCTGCGCGGCGAGCGCACGCGCGTCGACCTCCCAGGGGAGGTTGGTCGTCTCACTGCGATCGCCGACCACCGGTCCGGCGATGCCGAACACGGCGCGCCGCGGTCGCCCGGGGGCGCCGTCGAGGAACCGCGCGACGATGTCGCCGAGCGCGCTCGATTCGCGGCTCGGGTAGCGCCGGTCGAGCCGCGGCTCGCGCAGATCGCCGCCCTCGTCGTAGAGCGCCAGATGGGTCTTGGTGCCGCCGATGTCGCCCGCGAGGATCACCGCCGCATCCTAGCCCGACCCGTTCATGAACCGCCAGCCGAGTGCGCGGAATGCCGGCGAAGAGGCCCGCGGGCGCACCGATCGCGGGGGTCCCGCATCGAACGTCGCACCATGACCGCCCTCGATTCCCGTTCGATCGCCGGCGTGCTGGGGCGCTCGCCGCTGCCCGGCCGAATCGGCCGCACCCCGCTGCTGCCGATCGGCGGCCTCGAAGGGGTGGCCCCGGCGGTGCGCGTGCTGGGCAAGGCGGAGTGGTTCAACCCCGGCGGCTCGGTCAAGGACCGGGCGGCGTGGAGCATGGTGCGCGACGGCCTCGAGCGCAGCCTGATCGGCCCGGGCAGCGGGCGGCGCCTGATCGACGCCACCTCCGGCAACACCGGCATCTCGTTCGCGTGGCTCGGTGCGGTGCTCGGGTTTCCAGTCACGCTCGCCGTGCCGGCCAACGCCAATCTCGAGCGCCGCCGCCTGCTGGCGTTGCTCGGGGCCGAGCTGGTGTTCACCGATCCCATGAGCGGCACCGACGGCGCGATCCGCGAGGCGCGTCGCATCGTTGCCGGGGACCCGGAGCGCTGGTTCTACCCGGACCAGTACGCCAACCCCGCCAACTGGCGCGCGCACTACGAGGGCACCGCTGAAGAGATCTGGGCCGAGACCGGCGGCGAGGTCACGCACTTCGTCGCTGGGCTCGGCACCACCGGCACGCTGGTCGGCACGGCGCGGCGGCTGCGCGAGCGGAACCCGCACGTGCACGTGACCGCGGTGATGCCGGATTCGCCCTATCACGCGCTCGAGGGGCTCAAGCACCTGCCGAGCGCGATGGTGCCGCCGATCTACGATCCTGCCGCGCACGACGAGCTGCTCGAGATGGACAGCGACGCGGCGATCGACATGGTGCGGCGCCAGGGACGGCAGGGGCTCTGGCTCGGCTGGTCGGCGGGCGCCGCCGTCGCCGCCGCCGAGCGCGTGGCGCAGCGGCTCGAGCGCGGCGTGGTGATCACGGTGCTGTGCGACTCGGCCGAGCGCTACCTGAGCGAGCCGATCTGGGACGAGCTGCTCGGCGGCGCGGAGCGGCCGCCGCGGGAGGGGAGCGCGTGAGCCTGCTGCTGCGTGCCGCACATACCGAGCGCGTGCACAGCCACCTGTGTCGGGTGTATCCGGAGGAGGGCTGCGGCGTGCTGCTCGGCCGCGAGCGGGACGGCGTGCGCGAGGTGGAACGGACCGTCGAGCTGGACAACCAGCGCGAGGCGTCGCGCCACAATCGCTACGTGATCTCGCCCGAGCAGTTCCTGCGCGCCGAGAAGGAGGCGCGCGCCGCGGGGCTCGACGTGCTCGGGTTCTACCATTCGCATCCCGATCACCCGGCCCGGCCCTCGGCCTTCGACCTGGAGCACGCCTGGCCCTGGTATTCCTACGTGATCGTGAGCGTCGAGCGGGGCCGGGTCGCGGACATGCGATCATGGCGGCTGCGCGACGAACGCAGCGCCTTCGAACCGGAACCCATGGCGCAGGACGAACCCGCGCCGGGAGAGAGGCGATGATCCCCATTCACATTCCGACGCCGCTGCGCCCGTACGCCGGCCGCGCCCCGGTGGTCGAGGTCGAGGCCGCCACGGTGGGCGAGGCGCTGCGCCTGCTGGTCGAGCGCCACGCCGAGCTGCGGCGCCACCTGTACGACGACGGCGGGCGCTTGCGCCGCTACGTGAACGTCTATCGCAACGACGAGGACATCCGGCACCTGGAACGCGAGGAGACCTCGCTCGGCGCCGGCGATTCGATCTCGATCGTGCCGAGCATCGCCGGAGGCGCGCCCGGTCCGCCCGCGTGGGCGACCGGCGCCGACGGCCTGCCGGCGATGAGCCAGGACGACCTGCTGCGCTACGGCCGGCACCTGATCCTTCCCGAGGTCGGACTCGACGGGCAGCGCCGGATCCGTGCCGCGAGCGTGCTCGTGGTCGGCGCCGGCGGGCTCGGCTCGCCGCTCGCGCTGTATCTGGCGGCGGCGGGCGTGGGGCGGCTCGGGCTCGTCGACTACGACCGCGTGGACGCGAGCAATCTGCAGCGCCAGGTGCTGTACGGGGTGTCGGCGATCGGCAGGCCCAAGCTCGAGGCGGCGAAGGCGCGGCTCGCGGACCTCAATCCCGGCGTGCGGGTCGACACCTACGAGGTGCCGCTCACCAGCGAAAACGCGCTCGAGCTGGTGCGCGAGTACGACGTGATCGTCGACGGCACCGACAACTTCCCGACGCGCTACCTGGTGAACGACGCCTGCGTGCTCGAGGGCAAGCCGAACGTCTACGGCAGCATCTTCCGCTTCGAAGGCCAGGCGAGCGTGTTCGATGCGCGGGTCGGGCCGTGCTACCGCTGCCTGTACCCGGATCCCCCGCCGCCGGGGCTCGTGCCTTCGTGCGCCGAGGGTGGGGTGCTCGGCGTGCTGCCCGGGGTGATCGGCGTGATCCAGGGCATCGAGACACTCAAGCTGATCCTCGGCATCGGCGACTCGCTCGCCGGCCGGCTGCTCATCTTCGACGCGCTCGGCATGCGCTTCCGCGAGATGAAGCTGCGCAAGGATCCCGACTGCCCGATCTGCGGAGAGCGCCGCACGATCCACGAGTTGATCGACTACGAGGCGTTCTGCGGGATTCCGAACGCGCAGGAGGCCGCGGTCGCGCAGGCGGAGTGGGAGATCGGCCCGCGCGAGCTCCAGGCCCTGCAGGCGAACGGCGGCGCTCTCGAGCTGATCGACGTGCGCGAGCCTCACGAGTTCGAGATCGCGCTCATTCCTGGCGCGAAGCTGATCCCGCTGAGCGCGCTCCCGGCGCACGTCTCGGAGCTCGACTCGAGCCGCCAGATCGTCCTGTACTGCCATCACGGCCAGCGCAGCATGCGGGCGCTCGAGTACCTGTACGGCACCGGCTTCCGCAAGCTCAAGAACCTGCGCGGCGGCATCGACGCGTGGTCGCGCGAGATCGACCCGTCGGTGCCGCGTTATTAGTGTCCCGGGCGCCCATCCGGGCGCAGCCGCGGCCCGGTCCGCTTGACAATGGAGCCGCGCGGGCTTTGAGTCGGCACATGGACGGTGGACGGATTCGAAGAGGAACCGCACGCGCGCTGCTCGCGGGCGCCCTGCTCGGGCTGCTCGCCGGCTGCGCCGTGAATCCGGCGACCGGCAAGCGCGAGTTCTCACTGGTCAGCCAGGCCCAGGAGAAGGCGATCGGCGCCGAGGGCCACCAGGCGGTCATGGCCGAGTACGGCGTGTACGCCGAAGACGCGGTGCTGACCGCGCGCGTGGACTCGATCGGCAAGGCGCTGGCCGCGGTGTCGGAGCTGCCGGAGCTCGACTGGCACTTCACCGTGCTCGACGATCCGGTGGTCAACGCGTTCGCGCTGCCGGGGGGATACATCTACGTCACCCGCGGGATCTGCGCGCACCTCAACTCGGACGCCCAGCTTGCCGGCGTGCTCGGCCACGAGATCGGCCACGTCACCGCCCGCCATTCGGCGCAGCGCATCACGTATCAGCAGCTGGCCGGGCTCGGCCTCGGCATCGCCTCGATCGCGAGCGAGACGTTCGCGAAATACGGCGAGCTCGCGCAGACCGGGCTGCAGCTGATGTTCCTCAAGTACGGGCGCGACGACGAGAACCAGGCGGACGCGCTCGGGATCCGCTACGCGACCGTCGCGGGCTACGACCCGCGCGAGGTGCCGGCGACGTACGAGACGCTGGCCCGGGTCGGCGAGCGCTCCGGCCGCAGCCTGCCGGGGTTCCTATCGACGCATCCCGATCCCGGCGACCGCCAGGTGCGCACGACCCGCCTCGCGCAGGAGGCGGCCGCTGGGAAGAGCGATCTCGTGATCAACGGCCGCCGCTACGTGCAGATGCTCGACGGCGTGGCGTTCGGTGCCGACCCGCGCCAGGGCTTCTTCGAGAGCGAGGCGTTCTACCACCCGCAGATGCGGTTCCAGCTGCGCTTCCCCGGCGGCTGGCAGTACCAGAATTCGAGCGCCGCGGTCGTGGCCGTGCTCGAGCAGCGCGCGGCGATGCAGCTCACGCTGGCGGGGGCCGGCGACTTCACCCCGGAGGGCTGGGTGCTCGAGCTGCAGCGCCGCGGCAGCATCCGCACCGCCAGCGGTGGCGCCGAGACGATCGGCGGCTATCGCGCCTGGGTCGGCGCGCTGGCCGTGCCGCGCGAGGGCGGCGAGGCGCGGCTGCTCGCGGCCTTCATCCGCCAGACGCCGGAGCGCATGCTGCAGATCGTCGGGCAGAGCGCCGCGGCGGGCGATGCCGGCGAAGGGGCGATCCTCGCGAGCATGCGCACGGTGCGCCCGCTGACCGACTCCGCGATCCTCGGCGTGCTGCCGGACCGCCTGCGGGTCGTGTCGGTCGAAACCGCCGGCACGTTCGAGTCCGTTGTCGCCGCGCAGGGCGCGCAGGCGATCGACCTCGAACAGACGGCGATCCTCAACAACGCCCATGCCGACGAACAGGTCTTCCGCCGCCAGCTCGTCAAGATCGTGAGGCCCGGCCGCTCGCCCTGAGCGCCCGCGGCCGCGGCTGCGCCGGATCCCCCGGCGCCTGCGGACTTCGCCCCGATCGCGCATTGCCTTCCGCCATTGCAGCGGTTGCGTCCTGAACGATTCGCGCCGGGGCCCCGCGAGCGTGCCGCTAAACCGTTGCCCCGCTTCGCTCGAAATGCCGTGCCGGAGACGCGCCGCGCTGGTATGGGGCGTGCCCTGTAACTCCCCGAGGCCGTTCATTGCCTGGCCCGGCCGTGGGCCACGACGCGAAAGGGGAGACGCATGGATCACCTCGGAATCCGGCGCACCGTCGCCGCGCTCACGCTGATCGCGCTCGGCGCGGTCGCGCTCGTTGGCTGCGCTTCGCTGCCGACCGCTCCCGCCGCCACGCCCGACGCGGCATCGGTGGAAGCCCGCCTGGTGCGCGTGCCCGGCGGGGCGGAGCCCGGCGGCCTGGTCGGCGATCTCGTCGGCACTACTACCTCATTGCTCGAGAAGACCGTCCAGACCATCACCGGCGTCGACGGCGGCACGGTCACCGCGGGACGCTTCTCGGTCGAGGTTCCCCCGGGCGCCATCACCGGGACGGGGGAAGTCAGCGTCACCGTGCCCGATACGACCGTGCTGCGCGTCGATCTGCACATTCTGAACGCGCCGAACGAGTTCAACGTTCCGGTCACTCTGGAGATCTCGTATGCGGGGGCGGAGGGCGGATTCGACGTCGATCCGACCCAGTTCAAGATCTTCTGGCACGACGAGGAGCGCGGTGTCTGGCGCATGCTGCCGACCGAGGTCGATCTCGAGCGGCAGACGGTGTCGACGCGCCTCGAGCACTTCTCGACCTACGGCGTTCTCGAGGCCAAGGCCGGGTGGTGACGATGCCGCGATGGACGCGCCGAGCCGCGTCCGGTCGCAGGGATGATCCGAGCGGGGTTCGCGCGGGGCGTGCGCCCCGCTCGCGCATGACGTGGGTGGTGGTGCTCACCGTCGCGCTCGCCGGAGCGGCGCTGAGCTTCGAGTGGCACGGGGTTCCCGGCGCCGCATTCTGGTTCTGGCTCGCGGCCTGCGCCGCGGGCGAGACCATGTGGTTCCGGCTGCCGGCCGGGGGCGCAACGCTCAGCATGGCCGCATGCTTCAACCTCGCGGCGGTGCTCGTCCTGCCGGTGCACGAGGCGATGCTCGCGACCGCGCTCGCGTCGCTCGCCGTGGAGACCCTGGTCATGCGCAAGCCGCCGGTGCGCGGCCTCTACAACGCGTCGCACACGGCGCTGGCCGCCTGGGCCGGCGCATCGGCGGCGCGCCTGTTCGGCGATGGCGCTGCGGGACCGGCCTGGCTCTGGGCCGCGCTCGCCGCGGCGCTCGCCTGGTACGCGGTGAACCGCGCGGCGGTCACCCTGGCCGTGGCGGTGCATGGCGGCGGCGGCCTCGCCGCCGCATGGCGCGAGAACTTCGGCGGCCCCCGCGAGGCGCTCTACGCCGGCGGCGTGCTGTCGCTCGGCCTGCTGCTCGGGCTCAACACCCGGAGCTTCGGCGCGGCCGGAGTTCTGCTCGTCGCGCTGCCGCTGATCCTCGCCTTCGACGGCTATCGCCGCTTCGTCGGGAGACGCCGGACCGGGGCCGTGCCCGGACGGCCGTCGACTCGGCAGGCGGCGTAAAAAGTCGGGGACGGGCGGCGGCCCGCCCCCTCTGCGCTTCGCCCTCCTCGCGCCCGCTTCCCACCTCGCTATGCGCGTGATCCACAGTGCGTTCGCCCGACTATGTTCCCACTTTCACAATCCTGTTGACAGGGTCGAAACACGCGTCGTAGCTTGCGTCGTTCCCGGACCCAACCGATGAAAAAAACGCTCTCCGCACTCATCGTCATCACGACGCTGGCGGTCGCCACGGCGGCCTTCACGCAGTCGTTCAATGTCCAGCTCGGCTTCATGAAGGGGCCCGAGCAGCCGATCCTGTTCAGCCACAAGCGGCACGCGGGCGACATGGGCATGGACTGCCTCTACTGCCACAACGGCGCCGACAAGTCGGCGATCGCGAACATCCCTCCCATGAGCACCTGCATGGGGTGCCACAAGATCGTCTCCACGCAGAAGCCGACGGTGCAGAAGCTCGCCGGCTACTGGGACCGCCAGGAGCAGATCCCCTGGGTCGAGGTGTACCGCCTGCCCGACCACGTCAAGTTCAACCACGTGCGTCACGTGAAGGCGGGCATCACCTGCCAGGAGTGCCACGGACCCGTCGAGCAGATGGACGTCGTCTACCAGTACCCGTCGCTCAAGATGGGCTGGTGCGTGACCTGCCACCGCCAGAACCTCGACGATCCCGACTACCCCGCGTCGATGGACTGCTTGATCTGCCACCACTAGGACCCTGATGAGCGATTCCTTCGTCTTCAATCGGCGCGACTTCCTCAGGTTGGTGGGCATCGGCGCGGCCGGCGCCGCCGCGGGGTGCGCGCAGCCGCCCGCGGACAAGCTCATTCCCTACCTGGTCGGGCCGGACGACGTACTGCCGGGCATCGCCTACTGGTACGCAAGCACCTGCCGCGAGTGCCCCGCGGGCTGCGGCGTCAAGGTGAAGACGCGCGAAGGGCGCGCGATCAAGGTCGAGGGGCTCGAGAGCCATCCGCTGAGCGGCGGCCGCCTCTGCGCTCGCGGTCAGGCCGGCGTGCAGAGCCTCTACGATCCCGACCGGATCAAGTCGCCGATGGTGAAGGACGGCTCGGGCTGGAAGCCGATTCCCTGGGACGAGGCGCTGCAGCTGGCCGGGGCGCGGCTCGGCGAGGCGGCGCGCGCGCGCTGGGGCGTGGCGCTCGTCACCGACCACCAGCCGGGCTCGTTCCAGCGGCTCGCCGCCGAGTGGGCCGCGGCGATGAACGGCCGCCATCTCGTCTACGAGCCGTTCGCGCACGAGAGCCTGCGCGAAGCCAACGCGCGCACGTTCGGCCAGGCGACGGTGCCGCACTACGACTTCGCCGCCGCGCACGGGCTGATCTCGTTCGGCGCCGACTTCCTCGAGACGTGGCTGTCGCCGATCGCCTACGCGCGCGGCTTCGCCGAAATGCGCAGCCACCACGAGCGCCGCTTCGTGACGGTCGAACCGCGGCTGTCCATGACCGGCGCAAACGCCGACGAGTGGGTCGCGGTCCGGCCGGGTCAGGAGATCGCGGTCGCACTGGGCATGGCGCAGGTGATCCTCAGCGAGAACCTGGGGCCCGCGCTCGCCGAGCGCGGCCGCCTGCTCGAGGCCGTCGCCGCGTGGACGCCCGAGGCCGCGGAAGCGCGCTCCGACGTGCCGGCCGAGACGATCGTGCGCCTCGCGCGCGCATTCGCCGCGCATGCGCCGGGGCTGGCGGTTGCCGGCGGCATCGCCGCGCAGAGCGACAAATCGGTCGCGCTGCACGCGGCGGTCAACCTGCTCAACTACACGGCCGGCAACGTCGGCCGCACCGTGCGCTTCGACCGCACGCTCGACCTGAGCGCGGTGGCGTCGTTCAGCGACGTGCAGCAGCTCATGAGCACGATGGGCTCGGGCGGGGTCGATGTGCTGGTCGTGCACGGTGCGAATCCGGTCTACGGCGTGCCGGCGTGGGCCGGGTTCGCCGCGGCCATGGAAAGGGTGCCGTTCAAGATCGCGATCGCGAGCGCGCTCGACGAGACCGCTGCGTCCTGCGATCTGGTCCTGCCGGCGTCGCACCCGATCGAGTCGCTCGGCGACCTCGAGCCCGCGCGCGGCGTGCATTCGATCGTGCAGCCGGCGATGCAGAAGGTGCCGATGTTCGACGCGAAGCCTGCCGGCGAGGCGCTGATCGCGCTGGCCGCAGCCGCGCAGCAGGGCACGCGCTTCCCGGCGACGTGGGACGACTGGGTGAAGAACCAGTGGCGCGGTCTGCACTCGCGGCTCGGCACCGGCAGCGCCTTCGATGCGTTCTGGCAGGACGTGCTCCGCGACGGCGGCGTCTGGGAAGAGGTGCAGCCGCTGCCCGTGCGCTGGGTGTCGTCGCCCGCATTCGCGGCGCCCGAGCTGCAGGGGAGCGGCGACCTGGTGCTGCTGCTCTACCCGACGCAGCTCTACGACGGGCGCGGCGCGAACCGCCCGTGGCTGCAGGAGCTCCCCGACCCGACCACCAAGGCGGTGTGGGGCTCGTGGGCCGAGGTGCACCCGGAGACCGCGGCGCGAATCGGCGTGAAGTCCGGCGATCCGGTGCGGGTCGAGACCGAAGCCGGCAGCGTCGAGCTGCCGGTCTTCCTGTACGCGGGTCTGCGCAAGGACGTGGTCGCGGTGCCGCTCGGTCAGGGCCACACGGCGTACGGGCGCTACGCCACCGGACGCGGCGTCAACGCGACGCGGCTCCTCGGCGCGGCGCAGGACGAGGCGTCCGGTGCGGTGGCCTACCTGAGCGCGAAGGCGGCGGTGACCAGGGGCGCCCGCGCGATGGACCTGGTGGTCACGCAGCGCGTGATGGATCAGCACGGCCGCGAGATCGCGCAGATCGTGCCGCTGGCAGCGCTGGCCGGGGCGAGCGGCCACGGCGCGAGCGGGCACGGCGGGCAGGGCGGGCACCACGAGGTGCACCCGTCGCAGACCCGGCGCGGGAAGCAC
>Ga0268386_10003577_pt1 | contig 11355 bp, 6 predicted proteins | sample RVTome_15_FD_200260 | JGI IMG/M metagenome (GOLD analysis project Ga0268386, IMG submission 200260) | Soil microbial communities from uranium-contaminated site in the Upper Colorado River Basin, Wyoming, United States - RVT150D86... ... | reverse complement strand
CATAGGCGAGCCGGTGGCGTTCGAGGGCGTCCGCCAGGGGCCGGAGCGCCTCCTCGCGCCCGATCCGCTCCCAGCTCGCCCGGTCGTCGTCGTGGGCGAGGACGTCGCGGTAGCGAGGCTCGCTCCGGACCAGCGCCGCGAGCGCCGCCACCGATCGCAGGGGGGCGACGCTCTCGACCCCCGGCTCGCCGGCGAGGAGGGCGTTCTCGAGGTCCTCCAGGCCGAAGCGCCGGCAGAGGGCGGTGAGCCACTCGTGGTATTTCATCGCGCAGAGGTCGTTCTGGATCGTGAGGTGCCAGAAGGCGCCGACCTCCTCTTCCAGGGACCGGTAGGCGGCCACGAGGTCGTCGGGAGTGGCCTCGCTGGCCCCCGCCTCCCGGTAGCGCTCGTGGAAGGCCTGGAAGCGGCGAAAGAAGCGCCGGGCGACGGCCTTCGGGCGGACGAGGACCGCGAACGCGGAGAGGGCGGCGCCGATGCGGGGGACGGGGCCGACCCGGGCGCTCGGGACGACGGCCTTCCCGGTGATCCCGAGCATCCGGTCCCAGGACTCCCGGTGACGCTCGGGGGCGGGCAGGGCCGAGAACATCTCGTACCAGGCGAGGAGGTTGTAGTAGACGCGCCCGTCGAGGAGCCCGACGAGGCTCTCGAAGAGCCGGGGCCGGTCACGGAAGGGGTCGCCCAGGGGCAGGAAGGCCCGGGCCGCGCCCCGGAAGGTCCGCGCGTAGGCCCGCCTCACGAACGAGAAGGTGAGGGGCAGGGTCAGCCCGGGATAGCTCTCCACCACGTTCGCGTTGTCCCAGATCCGGCGCCGGCCGGCCGGGGGAGCGGCGACGATCGGCCGCGCCTGGAGGACGAACAGGCGGCCGCTCCCATCGAAGGCCCACTCCACGTCCTGGGGGGAGCCCCCGAGGCAGGCCTCGATCCGCGCGCCCACCCGGCAGAGCTGCCGGACCTCGCGGTCGCTCAGGGCCGGCCTCGCCCGCAGCCGCCGGGGGACCGGCTCGACGCGCGTGCCCCCGCCCTCGCTCGGGACCACCCGCGACTCCTTCGACCGGACGTCCCGGACGATGCGCCGCGAGTCGCGGAGGACCCGGAAGGTGTCGGTCTCCACCGCGTCCGTCACCACCCCCTCGCCGAGGCCCAGCCCGGCCGCGATCACGAAGGCGGGGGAGCCGTCCCGCGGGTCGCGGGTGAAGAGGACCCCCGAGACCGCCGCCGGGACCATCGCCTGGACGACCACCGCGGTGGCGATCTCGTGGTCCAGGCCCTTGCGACGGCGGTAGAGGAGGGCCCGCGCCGACCAGGCCGACGCCCAGACCCGCTTGACCGCGGCGGGCAGCCCCCCGGGACCCACGTTCAGCACCGAGTCCATGAGGCCCGCGAAGGAATGGGCGGAGGAGTCCTCGTCGATCGCGGAGGAGCGCACGGCGAGGGAGCGGCACCCGGCGAGCGGTCCCCCGGGAGCGAGGAGGGCGCCGACGCCCGGGGGCGCCTCGCAGGAGGCGACGATCTCGGCGGCGCGGGCCTCGGCGCGGGCGAGGGCCGCGGGATCGGACGCGTCCGTGGCCCGGACGAGGTCGCGGAGCAACGGCCGGCGGTCCCCGAGGGCTTCGTCCAGCGCCGCCCGCGGGACCACCGCGAACGGGGGGACCGGGAAGCCCGCGGCCCGCAGGCGCTCGAGGCCCGCGGCCTTGCCTCCCACCTCCGAGGGCGAAGCGCGCCCGTCCGCCGCGGGAGCCGTCGCGAGCGCGGTCATCGTCACGCCAGGCATCCGCCCACGAGGACGCCGAGCACGTTCAGCTCCGCGTAGGGAGCGAGGCGCGAGGTGCGGGGGCCGGGCAGGGCGAGGAAGCGGGCGTGGCCGACGAGGGCAACCCCCCATCCCACCGCCAGGGCGGCCGGGAAGGCCCAGGAGAGCCGCTCGGCCCGGAAGAGGCCGAGGCCGGCGACGAGGGCGAAGGCCTGGGCCCCCGCGGCCAGCCCCACCGCGCCCCTCGGCCCGAGGAGCCGCGAGTAGGTGACGTAGGCGTCCTCCTCCTCCGGCGAGCGGACCTTCCGCGCGATCTCCCAGGCGAACGTCGCGGCCCAGACGATCGCCACCACCACGAGCGAGGGAGCCCAGCGGACGCGGGCCAGGGGAAGGCGGTGGCTCGCCGCGAAGAGGGCGAGGAGGTGGAGGAGGAGGAGGGGGACAACCGGGTTGTGCGTGGCCAGGGTGAGGAGGAGGCGGGGGCGCATGCGGTCGGGGACGAAGAACCACCGGAACATGAGGAGCGCGTAGGCGAGCACCAGCGCCGCCGACCAGGACGCGGCCCCCGTCCCCGCGTGGAGGAGCAGGAAGGCCGCGGAAGCCGCGGCCAGGCTCCACCGGATGTCCGAGGCGAGGACCCGTCCCGACGGGAGCGGCCGGCGGGGGAACAGCGTCCGGTCCACCTCCTGGTCCTTCAGCTCGTCCATCAACCTCAGGACCAGCATCAGCCCGAAGACGCTCGCGGCGCCGAGGAGGACGGGCCGCGACCACCACCGGAGCGGCAGGCCGTGGAGGCGCCCGACGAGGGTGGCGAAGCCGGCGGAAACGAGGACGGAGGTCAGGAGCCGACGGGGGAGCGGGTACATCTCCGCGAGGTACGTCCGCATGCGGCCCGCAAAGCCGGGGCCCGGCCACGACGAGGGCGACGGCCGCGCCGGATCACGCACGGGAGGGCACGCGGGGACCACCGAGGACGAGGGCGGCGGCCCCGAGGCTCGCCCCGACGAGGAGCGGAATCGTGGTCCCCCCGCTCCCGAGGCCCCCGGTGAGCCCGGCGAGGACGAGCCAGGTGCCCAGGGGCACGGTGGCGTTGTCGCTGCCCGCGGGAGAGACCGCCTCGCAGGCGGTCGCGAAGAGCGCGGCCAGGAAGGCGGCGAGCAGGCACGCGCGCAGGGGCAGGGACGTCATCAGGGCGAGCGGCCCGAGGACGCACGGGAACGCGGTGGCCAGGAAGGCCAGCGATCCCTCGAGGCTCTTGACCTCGCCCCGGACCCGGTAGAGGCGACGGCCGAGGGCCCGGCCCACGAGCGCCGCCATCGGGTCGGCGAAGGCGAGGACGAGGACGGAGGAGACGTAGAGGGCGGGCCGGTCCACGGTCAGGCAGAAGAGGACGGCCACCGCCGCGGGGAACGAGACCCCTCCCTCCGAGCGCCGCCCGACGCCGTGGACCGACAGGAGCCGGCCCCGGCGGCGAGTCCACCCGACGAGGGCGAGGAAGGCCCCGCACAGCGCCGCGACCGACCAGGGGCTGGCGAAGGTCCAGGGGAAGGCCGCGGCGGCGAGCCCCGTCGAGACGTGGACCAGCTTGCGCGTCGCTTCCGGGCCGAGGCCGCCCGCCCGCAGGAGCTCGGCGGCCGCGAGGATCCCCCCGCAGAGCCCGCCCATCACCGCGAGGGCGGCGAGCTCGTGCCCGAGCGCGCTCACCGCACCACCTCGAGCACGAACGCCTGGTAGAAGAACGCCCGGGCCTCCCGGTGGAGGCGCAGCGCCTCTTCCTCCCGCGCGTCCAGCCAATGGGCCATGGAGGGGGGCCGGCGGCGGGGGGCGAGGAGGTTCCAGTAGGCGACGCGGGCCCCGGGGGCGGCCACCCGGCGGAGACGCGCGAGCAGGGCGTGGTAGGCGGCGACGTCCATGTACTCGGCGACGTCGGAGAGGTTGAAGGCGTCGATGCTCCGGGGGGGCAGCCCGTCCAGCACGTCCTCCACGCTGCCCCGGCGGGGATGGAGGCGGTCGAGGCCGTCCCGGATCGGCGGGTAGTGCTCCGGGCGGAGGTAGTCGGGAAGCGCCGGCCCGAAGCCGCCGGTCAGCACGTAGTGGAGGTAGGGGTTGTCCTCCCCGGGCAGGGCGGTGAAGGCCTCCCGGGTGCGGGCGAGGATCCGCTCGGACACCGGGCCCTCCACGTACCGGAAGAGCTCGGGATCCCTTCCGAGACGCCCCATCACCGGCCGGCTGAAGAAGAGGCGGAAGAGGAGCCGCCACCGCCAGGTGTCCCAGGTCCCCTCGTAGAACCGCTCGCGGGCGGAGCCGTCCTTGGCCGCGAGAAGGGCCGCGACCACCGGGGGGCGGTGGACCAGGGGGAGGATGCGGCGGCGGAAGGTGCGGAAGTAGGCCTCGAGCCGGCCGCCGTGGACCACCCCCTCCGCGAGCACCCGCGGGCGCAGGTCCCAGAAGTCCCGGGCCGCCGCCCCCAGCGCGGGACGCAGGGCCGCGTAGAGGGCGAGCCGGCGCGCGCCGGGCCGCGCGCCGAGGAAGGCGAGCAGGTCCGGGTGGGCCAGGGACCGGAAGGCGGCCATCTTCAGCTCGAGCAGCGCGAGCTGCCCGGGGCTCCGGTCCACCGCGACCACCGAGGCCGCGCCCCGGGCGAGGAGGCTGAGCGCGTTGTCCCCGGCGGAGGCGATCGAGAGGCACCGGGCGCCGGCCAGGGGGGCGAGGCCGCGGGAGAGCACCTCCGCGTCCTCCCAGCAGTTGGCGTACCGGATCGCGGCCGAGCGCCCACGCTCGGCCCGGCTCGTCCCCATCTCGCGCTCCCGTGGCCGCCACCGGCGGCGACTCCGACCGGGGTCCGTCGTAGCATCCCGCGTGCCACGCCCGGCCGAGTCGGGTCGCGAGCGCGAAGCGCCTGGCCGGCGGGGGGATCGCGGTCCAGGGCGGGGTGCGCGGTGAGAGCTTCGGGCCGCGGCCGCGCAGCCACTGAGCGCGGCGTGCCCAGTTGCTGGGCGGCCGCGTTCGCGCAACCCTGGATCCCGCAGGGTGCTCGTCTCCTGCGGACGTCACTTCGGAATCCACCGGCCGATCCCGCGGCGCGGGGCGCTCGACCTCGTCACGGTCAGAACATCACGCCGAGGGCGACGCTGAAGGCCGAGCTCGCGCCCAGGTCCTGGACGGGGAAAGCGAACCCGTATTGCTCGACGCGGGAGCCTCCCTGGACCACGAGGCCGATCCTCTCCCCGCACCCGAAGAGGCTTCCGGAGGAAAGGGCCCCGGACAGGGAGCCCGCCTCGATCCCCCCGAGGGTGCCGCCGAGCTCCAGCCGCGGACGGGGGCGCTCCCGCACGCGGATCGTGACGTCCAGTCGGTGCCCGTCCTCCGCCGACGGCTTCAGACCGACCGGCGGGACCAGCTCGACGAAGCCCAGGGCCGCGATCCGTCGGAGCGACAGCTCCAGGAGCCGGGTGTCGAGCACGTCGCCCTCGTCGAGGAGCACCTGGTCCCGGAGCACGCGATCGCAGGTGCGGACGTTGCCCTCGAAGCGGATCCGGCCGACGCGGTAGACCCCGGGCCCGGGCGACGCGGGCAGGGCGGATGCGGGGAGGCGATCGGACGCGCAGGGGAGGCCGAGCGACGCGACGCCGAGGAAGGCCGCGGCCGCGAGAGAGGGCATCGGTGCGCCGGGGCAGGAGCCGCCGCCCAGCCCCCGGCGGCTGCCCGGCCCGCTGCGACATTGTCACCCGGGCGAGGACTCCCGGCGAAGTCCCGGACGGGGACCGGAGGACGAGGCGATCGACGAGAGCCCGGCGGGCGGGACGCGCCCGCCGGGCTCCAGGGGGAAGCCCGGCTACGGCCGGGCGATCGTGATGGGCGGCGACGTCCAGGTCTCGGTGGCGTCGTCGCAGTCGCGGTCGCAGCCGCGGTCCCGGCCGCGGCCGTGCTTGCGGTGGTCGTGGTCCCGGCCGTGGCGGCGGCACTCGTCGCCGCCGAGGGCCTTGCTCACGGTGAGCTCGATCTCGTACGTCCCGTCCGGCACCTCCTTGACCTTCTTGCCCTCCTTTCGGAACGTCGTGCCGTCCCAGGAGAAGGCGAAGAAGCTCGTGGGCGCGCTGTTCCGGGGGAGGAAGTCGTCGTCGACCGCGAAGCGGTGCGACTTGCCGGTGTCCACCTCGATCACCTCCATGCGGAGGTTCTCCACCTGGTGGTCGAGGTGGAGCAGGACGTAGGGAATGTCGTCCCCTTCCATGGTGTAGGTCGCCCCGGCCGGCTGGTTGAAGAAGCTCGGGCCGACCAGCTTGGCCAGCCACGGGAAGTTGAAGACGGTGGGGACGAGGGCGGGGATCGCCTGGTAGTCGCCGTTGTAGCCGGCGTAGGGCACCCGCAGGACCGGCGAGCCGTCGTCCGGCGTGATCGTGATGTAGCCGCCGAAGAGGCGGGCGTCGGGGTTGGCCGGGCCGGCGATCCTCACCCTGACCTCGGCCTCGTCGTCCGCCCGGAGCTTGACCTTCCTCTTGCTGAAGCTGACCGCCCCGGCCTCGGCCAGGAAGGCGGGGACGAAGGTGTTGGCGCCGGTGGCGAGGGCCGGCTCGTGGCCCAGCGTGTAGGTCACCTTGTTGCAGCTCCGGTTCCTGATCGTGAGGGTGGCCTTCTTCCCGGTGGAGGCTCCCTTCCCGAACTCCCCGAGGGCGAGCTTGCCCGGGCTGACGAACGACTCGGCCTCGACGGCCGCGTCGATCCGCAGCATCCCCGCCCCCTGCCGGTGGACGGCCTCGAGGGCGCCGGGGTCCGCGAGGGCGGCCGCGGGGATCGCGTTGTTCTGGAAGACGTCGCGGACCTTCCCGGCCTTCGTCCGGGGGTGGGCCTCGAGGTAGAGGGCGGCCGCGCCCGCCACGTGGGGGGCGGCCATCGAGGTGCCGCTGATGTTGGCGTAGCCGCCCAGCTCCAGCGGGTAGGTCGAGCGGACCGAGCCGCCGGGGGCCCCGAGGTCGGGCTTGAGGCTGAGGTCCGGGGGAAGCCCGTAGGACGAGAAGCCCGCGATGAGCCCCGCCCCCACGTTGGGGGCGCTGACCACCTCGGCCGTCCAGGTGAGGTCGACGGGACCCGCCGCGAGACGGGAGTCGACGAGCTCCCCGTCGGCGGCGGTGACGGCCACGACGGGGATCGTGATCGGCGGGGTGCCCGCAACGGTGGGGTTGAGGGCCCCGGGCACGTTGTTGTAGAGCACCACCGCGGCCGCGCCGGCGGCCTGGGCGTTGAAGGCCTTCAGGTAGAAGCTGCACGTCCCCCGGCGGACGAGCGCGGCCTGGCCGGTCAGGCTCCCCGCGGGGAGGGCCGCGCACGCGTCGGCGGTCGAGGTCGCGGTGCCCGTCCGGGCGAGGGGGAGCATCCCGCTCGTAGGAGCGAAGGGCGAGCCCGAGGCCCCGTTGTAGCCGATCCTCGTGTCGTCTGGGCTGACGGAGAACGCCGGGGAGTTGACGTGGCTGTTGTTGAACGCGGCCACCCCGATGACGCGCTCCCCCACCCCGGGGGCGCTCGCCGAGTAGAGGCCGCTCGCTCCCGCGTTCCCGATCGAGGCCACCACGACCATCCCCCGCCTGGCGAGGCGGTCCGCTCCCTGGGCGGTCGGGTACTCCGGCCACTGGAAGGAGGCGCCGATGCTCATGTTGAGGATGTCGGCCCGGTCGTCGAGGGCGCGCTCCATGGCGTCGAGCATGATGTCGGCGCTGGTCGTCCCCGCGCAGCCGAAGACCCGATAGGCGAAGAGCGTCGCCCCGGGAGCCACCCCCTTGACCGAGCCGTCCGCTCCGACGATGCCGGCGACGTGGGTCCCGTGACCGGCGCAGTCGTCGGGGTCGGGGTCGGGCATCGGGGTCGTGCCGAGGTCGGCGTTGTAGGCGTCGCCCACGAAGTCGTACCCCCGCTCGACCCGGCAGCCCGGGCCGAAGCAGCCCCCGAGGTCGGGGTGGTGGTAGTCGATCCCGGTGTCCATCACCGCCACCTTGACCCCCCGTCCGCTGAGGCCCAGGGTGTTCTGGGCCACGTCGGCCCCGGTCATCGCGAGGGCGGTGGCGAGGTCGGTCCCGCTCGTGTCGGGCTCCGCGTCGAGCTCGACCTTGAAGACGGGATAGACCGCCTTCACCTCCCGCAGGCCCTTCAGCTTGTCCAGCTCCGAACGCTTGGCCCGGATCGTGAGCCCGTTCCAGAGGCGGCGGTACGAGCGGCGCTCGACGTAGTCGGCGCCGGCCCGGGCCGCGCCCGAGCGGAAGCCCTCCCGCTCCCGGTTCAAGGTGCTCTCGTCCGTCCCGTCCTCGGTGGGGGGGCTCTGCAGCTCCACGAACCAGGTGTCCGGGAGCTCGTTCAGCGACTGCTCGACCTGGGCGGGCGCGTCCTGGGCGGCGACCGGCGCCGCCAGGCAGAGGCCCGCGAGGGCGAGCACCGCGAAGGTGCGACACGTCCTCGGCGTCGTCTCGTGGATCACGGCCTTCATCCCTCCTGTGTCGTCGGCGCGCCCGGCCCCCGGGGCCCTGCCCACGACGACGCGGCCCCGAGGAGGGGCCCGCCACGTCCCGGGAGCGACGCGCCGTTCGCCCCGCCGGATGGCGGAGCGACCGTGCCCTGTGGGGGGAGCCGGCGGGATTCTAGGCGCTGGACACCCGGCGAAGCAAGGCCGCCGGCGTGGGTCGCGTGGGGCGGTCGGCGCTCCCGCGGAAGGGGGCCGTGCTACCGTTCCCCGGGCACGAAGGAGGTGGCGATGGTCAGGGGACGGTGGACGCTTCTCGTGGCCGGGGCAGCCATCCTGGCTCCTGGGGAGGCCGGGGCGTCGGGCCTCGCGGTGGAGGTCGTCCCCCGGGAGGCGGAGCGCCGGGTGGACGTGCTCGTGAGCGGGAAGCCGTTCACGTCGTACGTCTGGCCGACGACGGTGATGAAGCCGATCCTCTACCCCTTGCGCACCGCGAGCGGCAAGCTCCTCACCCGGGGCCACCCGCTGGACCCGCGGCCCGGCGAGCGCATCGATCACCCCCACCACGTCGGCCTCTGGCTCAACTACGGCGACGTGAACGGGGTGGACTTCTGGAACAACTCTCCCCGGAGCAAGGACTCGGCCCGGATGGGCAGGATCGTCCATGGGAAGGTCGAGGGGACGAGGGGCGGCCCCGGCGAGGGAGAGCTGGAGGTCTCGGCGGAGTGGCGCCTCCCCGGGGACCGGCCGGTGCTCGCCGAGCGGACACGCTTCGTGTTCGCGGCGGACGGGGAGGCCCGGCTCGTCGATCGCGTGACCACCCTCACCGCCCTCGCCGAGCGGGTCCTGTTCAAGGACAACAAGGAGGGTCTCTTCGGGATCCGGGTGGCCCGGGCCCTCGAGCACCCCGCCACGAAGGCCGAGATCCTCACCGACTCGGCGGGACGGCCGACCGCGGTTCCCGTCCTCGACAACGCCGGCGTCACCGGCCGCTACCTGAGCAGCGAGGGCAAGGAGGGCGACGCGGTCTGGGGGACGCGCGGACGCTGGGTCGCCCTGGGAGGGACCGTCGAGGGCGAGGCGGTGACCCTGGCCATCCTCGACCATCCGGGGAACCCCGGGCACCCGACCTACTGGCACGCCCGCGGCTACGGCCTTTTCGCCGCGAACCCTCTTGGCCAGCAGGCCATGAGCGGGGGCAAGGAGGAGCTGAACTTCGCCCTCGAGCCCGGGGCGTCGGTGACGTTACGCTACCGGGTGCTGGTCCTCTCCGCCGGGCCGAGCCCGGGCCTCCTCGAGGAGCGGTACCGGGCCTTCGCCGCCGAAGCGTCCGGACGGGAAGCGCGCTGAGGGGAACGGTCAGGACGGGGAGGCGGTGGTCCCGGTCCGCCGCCCCCCCGTCCTTTCCCCCCTTTGCGGAACCCACGACAGGACGCACGCACCTGCCGCCGGCTCGGACGATCGCGCCCGATCCCCGAGGGTGCCGCTCGAGCCTCTTCGAGCCGGGCCCGCGGAGAGGAGGCGCCCCATCGCGCCGACGGCCAGCCACGCGGATGCTAGTGCAGTGGTCATTACCTGTCAATACCAAAATGCGGAGTCCCCCCCGGCCACGACTTCCTGCTACGGCAGGCCGGCAGCCAGCCCGAGCGCGCCGAGGTGGTTCGGGTCCCGGCGGAGCGCCTGGAGGACGGCCGCCTCGGCGCCGCCCCTGTCTCCCCGGGCCAGGAGGGTGAGCGCGGCGAGGTAGTGGCCCTCCGCGGAGCCCTGCCGCCGGCGGGCCTCCGCGGCGACTTCCTCGAGCACGGCCTCCGCCTCGGCCTTCCGCCCGAGCTCCCGGAGGGCGAGGGCGCGGTAGTAGGCGGTCTCGCCGGGCGCGGCGGCCGCGGCCGCCGCCGCGAACCCCGACCGCGCCTCCTTCCTTCGGCCGAGGGCCTTCTCGGCGAGGCCCAGGTGGTAGCGCACCCGGGGCTCGTCGGCGCCCACCGCCCGCCCTTCCTCCATGTTCCCGGGATGCTCGAGCGCGGCGAGGAAGTCCGTCCGGGCGGCCGCCGCCCGGCCGGCCGCGAGCGCCCGGCGGCCCCGGCGGAGGAGGGCCTCGACGTAGAGCCCGTGGACGCCGGCCTCGCCCTCCCAGACGTGGAAGTGGGTCGCCCGCAGCAGCTCGAGGGCCTCGTCCTCGCGTCCGACCTGGACGAGCAGCCGCGCCTCGCGGGCGATCGTCCGGTCGCGCCCGCGCACGGTGTCCCGGTGCGACTCGAGGGTGGCGAGCCGGGCGTCCGCGCCCACCCGCGCCCGCTCGTAGAGCCGGTCCAGCTCGAGGAGGAGCGTGGGGTCGCCGCCGTCGAGCTCGACCGCCTTCTCCTGGCTGGCCACCGCGGCGGTGAGGCCCCCCGGCCGACGGGCGAGGCCGAAGGCGAGGTTGCGGTGCACGGTCGGGAACGACGGGTCGAGGTCGCGCGCGCCCTCCCAGAGGGCGATGGCCCGGTCGGGCTGGTGGTCGTAGAGCAGGGTGCCGAGGTAGTAGGGGGCCCGGGCGTCCCGCGGGTCGCGGTGCATGGCCCGCTCGAACACCCCCGCCATCTCCATGGCCCAGGGGAAGACCCCGGCCGGGCCCTGCCGCTTCGCCCGCCCGGCGTCCCGGGCCGCTCCCTCGGGGTCGCTTCGCCGCTCGCGCAGGTCGGCGCGCAGGTAGAGGAGGAGCGGGCTCGCCGCCGCGTCGTCGTCCCCCGGGACGAGCCGGCTCGCCACCGCGATCGCGTCGTCGAGGAGACCGGCCCGGGCGTAGTCCAGGGCCAGCTCCACGTGGGAGGGGACGTGGCCGCGCATGAGGGCCCGGAGGGCCTCGTCCGCCGCCTTCGCATCGGCCGCCGCCCCGGTTCCCTCGAGGGCGAGCACGCGCTCGTGCCCGGCCAGGAAGTCCAGGGGATCGAGGCGGAGGGCCTCGGCCGCCGCTGCCGCCGCCTCCCGCCACTCCCCGCGCCCGCGGAGGATCGCCGCGCGCAGGCCGTGGGCCCTGGGGTCGAGGGCGTTCGCGGCGAGGGCCCGGTCGACCGCCTCGAGCGCCGGCCCCGGCTCGCCCCGCGCGCAGGCGATCTCGGCGAGGAGCAGGGACGCCGGCGCGGTCCAGGCCCGGTCCCAGGCCGCGCGCCCGAGGACG
>Ga0268386_10003573_pt1 | contig 11360 bp, 10 predicted proteins | sample RVTome_15_FD_200260 | JGI IMG/M metagenome (GOLD analysis project Ga0268386, IMG submission 200260) | Soil microbial communities from uranium-contaminated site in the Upper Colorado River Basin, Wyoming, United States - RVT150D86... ... | reverse complement strand
CCCTGTTCGTCGGCGGGAGACCCTGGAACTCGCCGCGGTGGGTGCCTCGGAAGGCGATCCGGGCCGCGACCGTATCGTCACCGACCCCGATCGCCTCGATCGTGAGCCGAAGGTCGGGAAACGCCCCGGCAAAGACGTCGAAGATGAACTCCGCCCAGGCATCTGAGTCCAGGGGCTCGGGAACACCGGGGGCGTGGGCCACGTAGCCGGGAGCGCGCGCGTCGGCCTCTGCCTGCTTGTCGCGGTCGTTGTACGCGTCGATCCACCGTCGATAGACGGCCTCGTTCTCCTCAGCTGACACGGAGCGCTCCCTTCCACGTCAATGGTTTGCGTGACCATCGCACAAAGGCGCGGACGAGAGAACAAAGGCGCGGACGAGATCGATGGATCTCGTGCGCGCCGTAAGCCCACCCACACCGACTCCCGGGTTTGCGTTGAGCCGCGGACAAGCGGTGGTGGGGTACGACGAGGCTATCCTCGCGTCGCGGTGAGCGCACAGAACGTGGAGTTCGTCCGCCGGTTCTTCGAGGACGTGAACAGAGGCGACATCGAGGCGCTCCTGGCGCGCCTGGCGCCGGAGTTCGAGATGGTGGTGCCCGCCGAGATGGGCGTCGAGCCTCGAACGTACCGCGGCCCCGAGGGGTTTCGCCGCTGGTTCGACAGTTTCACCGAGATCATGGAGGTCCGAGTCGAGGGTCACGATTTCATCGCCATCGGCGATCGCGTCGTCGCCCCCCACACCCTGCACGCTCGCGGACGCGAAACACGCATCGACACCGAGCAGTACACGGTGCACGTGTGGCACCTCCGCGACGGCAAGGCGGAGATGCTTGAGGTGTTCGCGACGCTCGACGAGGCGCTGGCGGCCGCGCGACGGCCCTGATTGCCACCTGCTTCGATCAGCTTCAGGGAGCATCACCTCCTCGATCCCTGGGATCAGCCGACGATTCCTCGGGCTCGGGGCCCCGGTTCGGCGAGCCCGAACCGCGCTCCTCATCGACTCCGGCGCGCAGCAGAGCTGTGGCCGCCCAGCGGAGTGTCGCGAGGGCCTCGTCGTCGTCGAGACGGCAGACGTCCTTCATGACCACGAACGCTTCGATGCCGAGCGTGAGCGCTAGCGCCGCTCGGAGTCGTGTGCGCTCGTCCGGTGGCGGTCCCGCGAGCGGCCGCAGCGCCTCGTCGAGCCAGCGCATCCGCGCCGGCGAGCGCATATAGGGAGCGTCCTCAGGAGCGTTGCTCTCGCGGCGACTTTTCAGCCAGTTCTCCTGGAAGGCGCGCAGGATCGTGCGCATGTGGGCCTCGTAGGAGACGACTGACTCGTTGTAGGTGTCGACCACCGTGAGGAGGCGCTGCTCGACGTCGTCGCCCGACAGCGAAGCAACGGCCTCCTCAATCGCCGCGATCGCCGGGTGATAGGGGGCGACCTCGTCGCTTAGATCGTCCTGGGTTGGAAAGTAGCGATACGCGGTCGCTCGCGAGACCTTGGCGCGTTCGGCGGTGGCAGCGATCGTCGGAATCTTGCCATCCCGCACCAACGCGGCGGCCGCCTCGACGATCGCCGTTCTGGTTCGCTCCTTCTGGTTCGCCCGCGGGTCCGCAGCTTGCTGAGACGTTTCTCGCATCATTGGACTCTAGTCTCATTATGATAGTGTCGTCTCAGGACAGTCCAACAATCAGAAAGGCAACGAGGATGCAGGGGAGATCGGGGCGGGACGCTGGTGGGCGCGCGCTCTCGCGCTGTCTGACCTCGGGACGACGAGCGACACCCGCCACGCCGCACGCGCGGCGCCACCTGTTGTCAGCCTCTGTCGCCTGTCTTCTGCTCGTCCCCGCGCTGCACACATGCGTCGATAGCGCCGCGGCCGCACCCCAGGCGACCGCGCTTGCCGTGACGGCGTCGGGGGCGCCCTTGCACGTCCGGGGCAGCGACGGCCGCGAGTACATCGAATACGACCTGGTGATCACAAACGCCTTCACCGCAGACCTCACCCTCCGCTCGATCGAGGTACTTGGCAAGCGCGGAAAGCGCGGGGATTGGAGGCGCCTGCTGAGGCTCGAGGGTGATGCGCTCGCCGACGCAACCCACGAGCTCTCCCAACCGCCGCCGACGGCGACCGTCCCCAGGTCGGGGACCGTCGCGACGGTGGTCAGCCTCACGGTCCCCAAGCGTGCGCTTCCGACCCGGCTGACCCATCGCGTCGCGTACGACGTCCCGCCCGACGCCCCTTCTCAGAGCCAGATCGGGAGCCGGCAGGTGAACGGGCCGAAGCTGCGCATGGGCCGCGAGCCGACCGCGATCGCCCCGCCGCTGCGCGGCGACGGCTGGTTCGAGATCAATGCCTGCTGCGATCCGTCGGGCCATCGCGAGGCGTTGTTTCCCGCGAACGGCCGCTTCGTCAAGGTGGACTTGTTCGCCATGGACTGGGTGCGTCTGCGCGACGGCCGCCTGTACGAGGGCGACGGGAGCCAGCTGGACCAGTGGTACGGCGAAGGCACCCCGCTGCGCGCCGTCGCGGACGGCAAGGTGGTACGTGCGGTCGACGGGAGGCCCGAGCACCTGCCGGCCCCGTTCGGGATGCCGCATGTCACGAGGCCCGACGAGTTCAACGGCAACTACGTGATCTTGCGGATCCGACGCGGCGTGTACGCCTTCTACGCACACATGATTCCCGGGACCGTGCGGGTCACGGTCGGGCAGCGCGTCCACACGGGTGAGGTCCTCGGCGAGCTCGGCATGAGCGGCCAGACCACGGCCCCGCATCTCCACTTCGACCTCCAGGACGGGCCCGACCCGCAGACGTCCAACAGCCTGCCGTTCGAGCTCGACTGGTTCAGGATCGTCGGCACAGGCGCGCTCGTGCCGTCCGGCATCGGGGATGGCGTCAAAGCCGAGGTCCCTGTCACTGGCTCTCCGGGCCGGCTGCGACACGCGTACCCGCTCAGCAACTCCGTCGTCGACTTCCGCGCGCACGCTGCCGGCGAGCAACGGTGACAGCGTGACCAAGCGCGAGGTGCTGACGGCGATCGCGGCGGCAGTCGCACTCGCGGTGCTCGCTGCCGCGTGCTCGGACTCCTCGAGCGACTCGGCGTCCCCGTCCGAGTCGGCGCGCGTCGGCGACGCGATGTCGTACATCCGCGGGCACAACCAGGACGTCGCGTTCGAGGGGCTGCGCGAGACCGATCGGGCTCCCGGAGGGAAGCAGGACGGGCCGGCGGGCCGCTACCCGCCGTTGCCGAGCCTGCTGGTCGGAGTCCGCGACGGCGAGGGCTATCGGGGGTACGTGAGCCCCGATCCAGGGGCTGATCCTGCGTCGAGCCCCGCAAGCGTGGCGAGCTCCACGAAGTCGTTCACCGCGGCGCTGATCCTGCAATTGGACCAGGAGGGCAAGCTGAGCATCGACGACACGCTGGCGAATCCGCGCTGGAGGGACGCGATTAAGTGGCCCAACGGCGAGAGCATCACGCTGAGGATGGTGCTGGCGCACACGGCCGGGATCCCGAACTACGAGGACTCGGAGGCGTTCGCCAGACGCAACCTCGATCCCGGCTGGGATCCGACGCCTCGGGAGGTGATCTCGTTCGCCCGGCGTCTCCCGCCTTCGTTCGCGCCCGGTCGCGGGTGGGAGTACTCGAACACCGGCTATCAGATTCTTGGCCTCGTCATCGAGGCGGTAACCGGCCGCTCGTACGCCGACGAGCTCGAGCGCCGGTTCTTCGGCCCGCTGGACCTCGAGAACACACACCTGTTCGGCCATCAACCGGGTCCCGGGTCCGGCGCGAGCTACTTCCTGTGGTGCAAGGCGATGCCGCCGCCGAAGCCGTCCAGCCCGCCGGCCGCGAAGCAGAAAAGCGAAGCCGCGTGCCTCGGCAAGCGGCCACCCGCCTATCTCCCGATGAGCGAGTACTACGCGAACAACGAGCGCAAGCTCGCATGGGCGGATGGAGGCCTCGTCTCGACGACCCAGGACATGACGTCATGGATCACCAAGCTCGTCGCAAGCGACGAGGTTCTCGACAGGAAGCATCGGGCCTTGATGCAGCGGGCAACTCCGCAGTCGGTAAAGGCGCTCGCGGACACCCCCGACCGCCCGGTACGCCGGCACTGGAAGGGATATGGGTTGGGCCTCCAGGTGTTCCGCTACGACGCCGGGCCGGGATTCGGGCACGGCGGGAATATCGAGGGCTTCTCGAGCAACGCCGTGTACCTCCCCGGCCACGGCAACGACTTCGCTCTCGAGGTCATCCCGCCGCTGATCGAGGCCGACACGGCGTTCGACAGCACGAACCGGATCGCCACCGCCGTGACGGGGCGACGCTGATGGCGAACGCGATCCGCCGTGCCGTCCTCGCCTCCCTGGTGGTCGTGGCCGTCGGCAGCCCCGCGGCCGGCACATCGCGGGCCGAGTCCTCTCCGCAGGCCGTGAGCTCCGAACAGCTGCTCACGCCGGTGACGCAGTCGGTTGTGTCAAGGCCGCGTTGGTACCCGGGCGACGACGGGCGCGTCCACATGCAGTACGAGCTGCTGCTGACCAACACCGTTCCCCTGTCCATCGACGTCACCGCGCTCGAAGTGCGCGGTGGTAGTGGCCGGCGGATCGAGGCGCTGTCCGGCGAGCGGCTCGAGGCGGCGATGACCCTGCTCGGGAGCGAGGCGGAGCCCACCACGGAGCTCCCTGCCGCGACGGTCGGGGTCGTTTGGGTGGACCTCAGCTTCGCGTCCAGGCGGGGTGTGCCGAGGCACGTCAAGCACCGGCTCACGATCGATGCCGGCCCCGGGCTTCAGCTTGGGCCGACGATCACCGATACCGGCGGGCGCGCCACTGTCGCCCGCCGCGGACCCGTGGCGATCGGCCCACCGCTGCTGGGCGGCCGCTGGGTGGGGGTCGGCGGACCCCAGGGACCGCACCGGCGCGCGCTCCAGGCGGTCAACGGTCACCTTCGCCTCGGGCAGCGGTTCGCGGTCGACTTCGCGGCTCGCCTCGATGCCCAGGGTCGCACGCACATCGGGAGCCCCGATGAGAACCTGAGCTACTTCAACTACGGGGAGCCGGTGGTCGCGGTTGGCGGCGGCAAGGTCGTCGAGGCGGTGGACCGCCTTCCCGACCAGATCCCGAACCACAACGTCCCGATCCCACTGTCGGATGCGGACGGGAACCACGTGATCCTCAAGCTCGACCGCAGGGTGTTCGCCGCCTACGGACACATGAAGCCCGGCAGCGTCCGGGTGGAGCGCGGCGACCGCGTGCGCAAGGGCGAGGTTCTGGGCAAGCTCGGGAACTCCGGCGAGTCGACCGGGCCCCACCTGCACTTCCAGCTCATGAACCGCCTGTCGTTCCTCGACGCCGACGGCGTGCCGTTCGTGTTCGACAGGTTCAGGCTCGACGGGCACATACCCTCGCTGGAGGAGTTCCTCGACGCCGATCGGGACGGAACTCTGATGCCGATCGACCCCGCCGAGGCCGGGGAACGCCGCCGCCGGGGGATCACAGGCCTCGAGGTGGTGACCTTCCGGGGGCATCGGTGATTCTCGTGCGCCTGGGACTGCTCCCACTCGTTGCCTTCTCGGTCTGCCCGCCGCGTGGGCCGAGTGACGCTGGAGCAGGCGCTGCGCCACACCGGTACGAAGCCGGCTGCGGCCCGGTCCTCGGCCACAGCGGCAACCTCCCCGGCTACACGCAGATCGCCGCCGCGACGCGGAACGGCCGTCGATCGATCACGGTCACCGCCAACGCACAGCTCAACCCGCAGCAGGCACCGGAGGCGTTCGAGCAGCTGCGGCACATCTATGAGCTGGCGGTTTGCGCCGCGCGGGCGGGCAACTAAGCGCGACAGCGGAATCCACTCACACCAGGCGGAACGTCGAACGCGCCCGACAGGATTCGAACCCAGCGAGCCCAGAGGGCGAGCGATGTCACAGGTTCGATCCTGTCGAAGCCAACGCGCCCGACAGGATTCGAACCTGTGACCTCTGGTTTCGTAGACCAGCGCTCTATCCGACTGAGCTACGGGCGCGGGTAGCGGGGATCAAGACCCCGGGCGGTCGATTGTAACCGCGCCCCCGCGACTCATCCGCTCCTCGAGCAGCCCGAGCAGGACCCCGAACAGGGCGTGCCGCCACGTCGCGGCGGCGAAGGCGCGGCGGTTGCCCGCCAGCTTCTCCATCCGGTCTCGCGCGGGATGCCAGCGGTCGGAGAGGCGGCCGAGCGGCCAGAGCCCGAGGTGCTCGACCATCGCGGCCGTGACCGCGCGGAGCGCTGCGGCTCCCGGCAGAAGCGGCTTCACGTGGACGTAGGCAGCCCCGAACACCGCGCCGTTAGCAACGTGGATCGCAAAGCCCGCGACCGGCCATGCCGGCCCGCGCGTGGCGAGCATGCCGAGCAGCTCGACGTCGTCGTAGGCGGTCCCGAACACGCGCTTGTCGATCGGCTGCTGAAGCGCCCAGGCCGCGGCGGCGATCCCGCCGGCGACGGCCCCGGTGCTACTCCGTTCCACGCCCATCCGGGGATCCCCAAGCACTCATCGCCGCCGCAGGCTACCCGGGACGGGCGTCCCAGCCGCGCTCCCACTAGGCTCGCGCCCCGATGAACCGGAAACGCCTCTCGCCCTCCGACATGTCCTCGCTGCTCGCCGAGCGGGGTCCGATCCACGTCCACGTCGGGGCGACGATGGTCCTCGAGGGCGATGCGCCCGGGTTCGAGGAGCTGCTCGAGCACGTGGAGGAGCGCCTGGACCTCGTCCCTCGCTTCCGCCAGCGCGTCACCCCCACCCCGCTGCGGATCGCGAACCCGGAGTGGACCGACGACCCCGACTTCGAGCTCGGCTGGCACGTTCGCCACGCGGGCCTGCCCGAGCCAGGCAGCATGGCGCAGCTCCGCGACTACGTGGGACGGGTGATGTCGGAGCCCCTCGACTTCGCGCGCCCCCTGTGGCAGCTCTACCTGATCGAGGGGCTCGAGGGCGGCGGACACGCGGTGCTATCGAAGACCCACCACGCGCTCGTCGACGGCGTCGCCGCGGTAGACGTGGGGACGATCCTGCTCGACCCCAACCCGGAGGGGACCGAGATGCCGGTCCCCGAGGAGCCCTCCGAGCACGACGCGCCGAGCTCGGAGTTGCTGTTCGTCCGCGCCGCGACGGAGCGGATCCGCAAGCCGCTGCGCAGGGCGCGGCACGCGGCGCAGGGGGCGATCACGATGCCGGGAGAGACGGCGAGCAGGGTGATGCGAACCACCGAGGCCTTCGCGGAGCTCGCGATCGGGGATCCGGTCTGCTCCCCCAGCTCCCTCAACGTCGAGATCGGGCGCGACCGCCGGGTGGCGTTCGTGCGCGGCGAGCTCCAGGCGCTGAAGGAGGCGCGCGGCGAGGAAGGGGCAACCGTCAACGACGTGATCCTCGCCGTCACCACCGGAGGGCTGCGTCGTTTCCTGGCGGGGCGCGGCGAGGAGCTGCCCAAGTACCTGGTGGCCCTCGTCCCGGTGAGCGTCCGCCGGCCCGACGAGCACCTCGAGCTCGGGAACCGGATCTCGACCATCCTCGTGCGCCTCCCGCTCGCGATCGAGGACCCAGCCGAGCGGCTGGAGTGGATCCGGGCCGAGACCGTCCGCCTGAAGGAGTCCGAGCAGGCGCGCGCGGCTTCGCTTATCGTCGAGGCGACGGGGTGGACGCCACCGACGATCAACCGGCTGATCTCGGGGGCGATGGCGGGCCGGCTCGTCTTCAACCTCGTGGTCTCCAACGTCCCGGGCCCCCAGGTGCCGTTCTACCTCCTGGGGCGCAGGCTGGCGGAGGTGTACCCCTTCGTGCCGCTCTCCCCTCAGGATCACGCGCTCTCGGTCGGGGTCGTGAGCTACGACGGGGGGGTGTTCTTCGGGCTGGTCGGGGACCGAAGGGTCCTCGCCGACGTCGACGATCTGGCCGCCGCGCTGGAGGAGGCGCTCGCCGAGCTGACCGGCGGTTGATCCGCGCCGCACGCCCGGATAGCGTCCGATCCGCCGGCCAAGCTTGGCACCCGTCGAGGAGAGGGAGGAAGCGATGGACACGTCGAGAGTCGGACCCGGGGAGTGGATCGCGGCGCTGGGGGGCCTGCTGTTGCTGATCGCGCTCTTCTTCCTCGACTGGTACAGCATCGAGCCGAGCATCGCGCCGGTGGAGATCGGCGCCTCCTTCCTCGCGCAGGTCGAGCCGCCGACCGAGATCCCGGGGATCGAGATACCCGACATCGAGGCGAAGCTCGGCGCCTGGGACGAGCAGGGGTTCCTCGGCACGATCGCCAACCTGATCATGCTTGCCGCGGCGGTCTGGGCGATCGTCGCGGTAGCGATCCGCTCGGGGATGGCCGACCTCGACACCGGCATGGAGCCCGGGAGGCTGACCGCCCTCGCCGGCATCGTCGCCGCCGTGATGGTGGTGCTGCGGATCATCTTCCCGGTGGACGAGGTCGGCGGGGTCGAGTTCGACTCCGGCCTCGAGTTCGGGATCTTCGTCGCCCTGGTGGGCGCCGTGCTGATCGCGCTCGGCGGCATGATGTCGGGTGGTCGGGCGACTGCCCCCCCGCCGCGAGCGCGGGCCGGGGAGGCGCCGCCACCGCCGCCGCCCTCGCAGCCGCCGCCACCGCCGCCCTCGCAGCCGCCGCCGGGCTCTTAGCCACCTCCCGGGACGGATGACGCCACACTCCCCGTCCCGCGCGCGCCGTGTGTGGCGCCGACATCGCTATTCGGGGGTGAGTGCCCCACGCGCCCTCCCCCCGCAGCCGCGTGTGGCGTTGTCCCGCCGGGCCACGCGTCGCGCGGAGTCATCCCTCGGTCGACCTCGCGCTTCAGCCCCGTCTCTGTGTCGACCCCGCCTGCCGGTGAGCGGAGAGGGAGGGATTCGAACCCTCGAGAGAGCTTGCGCCCCCTACTCGCTTAGCAGGCGAGTGCCTTAAGCCGCTCGGCCACCTCTCCGGGCAGGCCTCGATGATAGATCGCTACGCTCGCGGCGATGGCGACGCAGGCGAGCGAGCCAGCCACCGCCCCCTTCTCGGCCGATCCGTACGCGCGCTACGAGGCGATCCTCGAGTCGGTCACGGCGCCGTTCGCGTTCGTGGACCTCGACGCGATGTGGGCGAACGCCGCCGAGCTCCTCCGGATGGCGAACGGGGTGCCGATCCGGGTCGCGAGCAAGTCGGTGCGCTGCCGGGCGCTGCTGCGCCGGATCCTCGAGCGCGATCCGGGGTTTCGGGGCCTGCTCACCTTCACACTCGCCGAGACGCTGTGGCTCGCGAGCGAGGGGTTCGAGAACCTCGTGCTCGCCTACCCCTCGGCAGATGCCGAGGGGCTGGGCGAGCTCGCGCGGCTCACGCCCGGGGACCCGGACCGGGCGCCCGCGGTGATGGTCGACTCCAGGGCGCACCTGGACCTGATCGAGTCGGCGAGCGAGGGCGCCCCGATCCGCGTCTGCATCGAGCTGGACGTCGGCTGGTGGCCGCTCGGGGGGCGGATCAAGGTCGGCCCGAAGCGCTCTCCGGTCCGCACCCCGGACGCCGCCGCGGCGCTGGCGCGCGAGATCGCGGCGCGGCCCGGGGTGCGGCTGGCCGGGCTGATGGCGTACGAGGGCCACATCGCCGGAGTCGGCGACGACTCGCCCGCAAGCCGGCTGCGCAACCGCGCGATCCGGACCATGCAGCGCCTGTCCGCGCGCGAGATCCGCTCCCGGCGAGCGGCCGTCGTCGACGCCGTCTCACGCGTCGCGCCGCTCGAGCTCGTGAACGGCGGCGGGACCGGCAGCCTCGCGGCGACAGCTTCCGAGAACGCTGTCACCGAGGTCACCGCGGGCTCGGGCTTCTACGACTCCGTGCTGTTCGACCATTACCGCTCGCTCGACCTGCGACCGGCGGCCGCGTTCGCGATGCCGGTCGTGCGCAAGCCAAGTCCTCGGATCGCGACGGTGCTCGGCGGCGGCTACCTGGCCTCCGGCGCGCCGGGCAAGGACCGCCTCCCCGAGCCCTACCTGCCGCGCGGACTGCGGCTCGACCCGCTGGAGGGCGCCGGCGAGGTGCAGACGCCGGTGCTCGGGGAGCCGGCCGCGCGGCTTGGCCTCGGCGACCGTGTGTACTTCCGTCACGCCAAGGCGGGCGAGCTGTGCGAGCGGTTCGCGAGCCTCCACCTGGTCGAGGGGGGGCGGATCGTGGACGAGGTACCGACCTATCGCGGCGAGGGGAAGTGCTTCCTGTGATGGGTCAGGCCGGGGCTCCGACGGCTGCGGAGCCCAGCACGCGCCGGGTGTAGGGGTTCGCGAATCGGCCCTCCGGGTCGAGCCGCGAGCGGACGCGCTGGAAGTCCGACCAGCGCGGATAGCGGTGCGCGAGCGTCTCCGCGGTCTGGAAGTGGCGCTTGCCCCAGTGGGGGCGGCCGTCGTAGGAGTCCATGATCGCCTCGACGCCGCGGAAGTAGCGCTCCCACTCCACCCCTCGGAACATGTGGACCGCGACATAGCAGGTGTCGCGCCCGTGGGAGGGGCTGAGGAAGACGTCGTCCGGAGCGACGAAGCGCACCTCGATCGGGAAGCTGACGTGGAGGCCCTCGCTCTCGATCAGCTCGAACACCCGGCGCACGGCCTCGGCCCCGTGCTCGCGCGGGATCGCGTACTCCATCTCGGTGAACCGCACCCGTCGGTCGCTGGCGTACACGCGGTGGCTGCGCTCGACCTTCACCGAGCGCCCAATCTGATCCGTGAAGGTGCGCGCGAGCCATGGGGTGAGCGAGGGGACGCGGCGCGAGAGACGGGCGAGCGCCTCGACCGCCCAGTTCTCGATCACCACCTCCTGGATGAACTCGGCCACGGGGGACCGCGGGCGAGGTGGCTCGTCGGTGCGCTCGCTCTCCCGCAGGATCGCGACTTCGGTGTGGGGAAAGGCGTAGAGCTCGAAGTGGTCATGGGAGTCGACCAGCTCGTCGAGGCCGGCGAGCGTCTCCCCCAGCGAGGCCGGGCGATCGACGCGGCGGATCGTGAACGCCGGCACGGTGCGCAGGGTGACGGAGTAGAGGACCCCGAGGGCGCCGAGCCCGACCCGGGCCGACTGAAGCCCGTCGAGGTCGGAGTCGGCGCTCAGCTCGGTCACGCTGCCGTCGGCGAGCACAAGCTCGACCCCCTCGACCTGAGCGGACATGTTGCGGAACCGCGCCCCGGTTCCGTGGGTGGCGGTCGAGATCGCACCCGCGAGCGTCTGGCGGTCGATGTCGCCCTGGTTCTCGAACGCGAGGCCGTAGGTCTCGAGCGCCTCGGCAAGCCGGGCCAGGGTGATCCCCGCCTCCACCCGTACCAGCCCCGAGGCGCGGTCGAGCTCCAGCACGCGGTCGAGGCCCTCCGAGCGCAGCATCACC
>Ga0268386_10003572_pt1 | contig 11360 bp, 9 predicted proteins | sample RVTome_15_FD_200260 | JGI IMG/M metagenome (GOLD analysis project Ga0268386, IMG submission 200260) | Soil microbial communities from uranium-contaminated site in the Upper Colorado River Basin, Wyoming, United States - RVT150D86... ... | reverse complement strand
CGTTCTTTCGGTGGCGAATCGCAGCATGTAGTGTGGACCACCGGCCTTGGGCCCGGTTCCTGAGAGTCCCTCGCCCCCGAAGGGCTGCACACCGACCACGGCTCCGGTCATGGTCCTGTTTACGTACCGGTTTCCGGCGCGAATCGAACGGGTCACGTGCTGTTGCATACGGTCGATACGGCTGTGCACGCCGAACGTCAGCCCGTAGCCCGACGAATTGATATCGTCGATGACCGTATCGAGATTGCGGGCCGGGTAGCGCACCACATGCAATATCGGTCCGAACACTTCGCGCTCAAGGCTTCGAATGGAATCGATCTCGAAGGCGCAGGGCGCGAAAAAATGGCCGTCCAGGCCCGCCGAAACCCGGGTCCGCGCGATCCGCGCGCCCTGCGAGGCCATCTTTCTTGCGTGGTTCTCGAGCACCTCCAGCGCGTCCTCGTCGATCACGGGCCCGACATCCGTCGCCAGCATGGCCGGATCACCGAGGACCAGTTCTTCCATCGCACCCGCCAGCATCTCGATCACGCGGTCGGCAATGTCGTCCTGCAGGTACAGCACCCGCAGGGCCGAGCAACGCTGTCCCGCGCTGAATATCGCGCTGGCGATGACGTCTTTCACCACCTGCTCCGGCAGCGCCGAACTGTCGACGATCATGGCGTTCTGCCCACCGGTTTCCGCGATCAGCGCCGCCAGCGGCGCGTCGCGCCCCGCCAGGGTGCGATTGATCATTCGAGCCGTGTCGGTCGAGCCCGTGAAGGCAACACCGGCGATCCTCGGATCGGCGGTCAGCCGCGCTCCGACGGTCTCGCCGTCGCCCGGCAGCAGTTGCAGGGCCCAGCGTGGCACCCCCGCCTGGTGGAGAATCTCGATCCCGCGGCTGGCAATCGCGGGGGTCTGCTCCGCCGGCTTCGCCAGCACGGTGTTGCCCGCAGCCAGGGCGGCCGAGACTTGCCCCATGAAAATCGCCAGCGGGAAGTTCCAGGGGCTGATGCAGGCGAACACACCGCGGCCGTGCAGGCTCAACTCGTTGTGCTCTCCCGTCGGCCCTTGCAGGATTAAGGGCGCGGCGAAAAGCCGCCGCGCCTCGGCCGCATAGTAACGGCAGAAATCGACGGCTTCGCGGATCTCCGACACGGAATCGTGTACCGTTTTCCCCGCCTCCCTGGCACACAGCGCCATCAGTTCCGGGAGGCGCTCTTCCATGAGTTCGGCGGCGCGCTCCAGCATGGCCGCGCGTTCTTCGGCCGGGGTTCGGTCCCAGCGGTCGGCCTCGGCACGCGCCGTTTCAATCGCGGAGTCGACTTCTTCGGGCGTGGCGTAGCGTACCTCACCGACGATGTCGTCCCGGTTTGCCGGGTTGCGGTTATTCGGCGGCTTGCCGTTTGACGTGGCCTTCGCGGGACGCCCGCCCTCCGCGACAATCGGGGCGACCGACCAGGTTTTGTCGGCGAAAGGCTGCATGGCGAGCGCCAGCGATCGCAGCTCGGAGGCGTTGGCCAGGTTCACCCCCTTCGAATTGAGCCGCGCTGCGCCGTAAATCTCGCGCGGCAAGGGGATGGATGGGTGGGCCACGGGCCGCGTCTCGCTGACCCTGGCGATGGGATCACCCGCCACCTCTTCGAGGGGCAGCGATTCGTCGCTGATGCGATTGACGAAAGATGTGTTGGCGCCGTTTTCGAGGAGTCTTCTGACGAGATACGGCAGCAGGTCCTCGTGGCTGCCAACCGGAGCGTACACGCGGCAGGCGTGGTGGAATCGCTCGCTGCCCAGGACCACGCTGTACAGCTCTTCCCCCATGCCGTGGAGGCGCTGAAACTCGAAATCCAGCCGGTCGCCCGCCAGCTCTGTGACGACGGCGATGGTATGGGCGTTGTGGGTCGCGAACTGCGGGAAGAACGCCATGCGCTCGTCGAGCAGGCGCCGAGCGCAAGCGATGTAGGAAACGTCGGTGTTCGGCTTTCGTGTGAACACGGGATAGCCTGCGTACCCTTCCACCTGGGCGTGCTTGATCTCGGTGTCCCAGTAGGCGCCTTTGACGAGGCGGATAGGGATGCGTTTTCCGATCGCACGGGCGTCTTCGGCCAGCCACTCCAGCACCGGCATGGCGCGCTTCTGGTACGCCTGAAGGGCAAGGCCCAGGCCCTCCCAATCGCCCAGCTCGGGGCTGCGAAAAACGCAGCGGAAAACGTCCAGGCTCAACATCAGCCGGTCGGCCTCTTCGGCGTCGATGGTGAGCGCCATGTCGGCTGCTCGAGCCAGCTTGGCGAGCTCCAGCAGCCTCGGCGTCAGCGCTTCCAAAACCCGCGCGCGCTGCGTGAACTCGTAACGCGGATGCAGTGCGGAGAGCTTCACGGAGATGCTGGGCGCCGAGTAGATGTCCTCGCCGGCGGCGCGCTCGCGCGCCGCGAGGGCTTTGATGGCGGACTTGTAGGCCTCGAGGTAGCGCTCCGCGTCAGGGGCCGTCAGCGCGGCCTCGCCGAGCATGTCGTAGGTGTAACGGAAGTTCGCATTGTTGCGCTTTTGCGCCCGTTCCATGGCCTCGCCGATGGTGCGGCCCATCACGAACTGGTAGCCCATGATGCGCATGGCCTGGCGGATCGCCGACCGGACCATGGGCTCGCCGCTGTGGGTAACCAGCCGGCGCAGGGCCTGTCCGATGCTGAACCGTTCCTTGTCCCCGAGCCTCACCAGCCGCCCTGTCAGCATCAGGCCCCAGGTGGAGGCGTTGACGAGGATGGAGGAACTCCTGCCGAGATGAGACTCCCAGTTCGCCTCTCCGAGCTTGTCGGCGATCAGTTCTTCCGCCGTTTCGTCGTCGGGGATGCGAAGCAGCGCCTCAGCCAGGCACATGAGCACCACGCCTTCCTCGGAGGACAGGTCGTATTCCTGCATGAAGGCCTCAAGCACGCCCTGCTCGTCCTTTCGCGAGCGCACCTCGTTGACCAACCAGCGCGCAAGCTCATTGACCCTGCGGCTGCGGTCAGGATCGAGCCGGGCCTTTTCCAGCAAATCCAGCACCACCTCTTCCTCGTTGCGGTGATAATTGCGATCGACCGCCTGGCGAAACGGTGAATCCGAGTCAAATTGTGGGGAAAGAAAATCGAAGACCGCGCGGTCGTCCACGTCAATTGCTCCCGGGCGTGTCCTGCATGGTTGGCCAACCAAGCGGGCACGCCCGTGCGGGTTTGCTGGCGGCCAGTTTAACGTGAAACATCGGCCTGCGGACAGGAATGCACGCCGTCGCAGGAACGGGTCGCGCTTTCCTTGCCGCCCCAGTCGGGCGGCGGATAGAATACCAACCTGGGATTCGAACCGTGGTTATAGTTGAAAACAGCGAGGACGGCCGGTGGGTTCGTATCCAGGCGAGGAGCCATTTTTCCCTTGGAATCGGCGGCTTACTCACGCTGATCACCACGCTGAGCGGGCTCACGTTACTGTTGGCCTCAGTTGCGGCTTGGCAGGGCTACTGGCCCATCCTGATGATCGCGCTCTTGCAGGTCATCCTGCTGGGCATGATCATGGTTCGCGCCTGGAAGGCGTCCTGGACTGTTGAGACGATTACGATCGATCCCATGTCCATAGCCGTCCTGCACGAACAGTACGCCGACAGCACCCGCCTGGAACTCGAAACCGCCTGGGCCAGGGTGATATTGAGACAAGCGGCGATCCGCTGGTATCCGCCGGCCCTGTGGCTCAGGTCCGGCGACTCGGGTGTTGAACTGGGTACATTTCTGAGCGCCGCGGAAAAGCGTGAACTCGCAGAAGCACTGCGCCGAGCGGTCGAACCGAACAGCGCCTGGCAACACCAGAAGATCGAGACCGAGGTTAGTTAAGGAACCATGAAAAAAGCCAACTTCGTTATCGTGACCCTGGCGGTTACTGCCGCGGTCACCGCTGCTTTCTGGCTGCTGCTGGTGGCGCCCGGTTTTAGCGGCAACGGCATCAATATGACTCGCGGGGTCACCGAGCAGGCCGTCCTCAATTACGACCTGCACATGATCGTCCTCTGGATCTGCGTGATCATCGGCATCCTGGTGTTCAGCGCAATGTTCGTTTCCATCGTGCTGCACCGCAAGTCCAAGGGCCACGAGGCCGCCCAGTTCACCCACAGCACCACGGCCGAGATCGTTTGGACCATCATCCCCGTCACGATCCTTGTGGTCATGGCTGTGCCGGCCACCAAGGCGCTGATCAATATGGAAGTCGCGCCGGAAACAGAGATGACGATCAAGATCACCGGCTTTCAGTGGCGCTGGAAATATGAATACCTCGACGAGGGGATCAGTTTCATCTCCTCGCTGGATTCGAACTCCAACGCCGCCCGTATGCTGGGCTCAGGCGTCGACCCGCAGTCGATCGACAATTACCTGCTCGAGGTCGACAACCGCGTCATCATCCCCGTCGATACCAAGATCAAACTTCTGATCACGGCGGACGACGTCATCCACGCCTGGTGGGTGCCGGATCTCGGCTGGAAGCGTGATGCCGTGCCGGGCTTCATCAACGAGGCCTGGACGGAGGTGACGCAACCGGGCGTCTACCGCGGCCAGTGCGCGGAGCTGTGCGGCAAGGATCACGGCTTCATGCCGATCGTGGTCGAGGCGGTCTCCAGGCAAGAGTACGCGGACTGGGTGAGCGCACAGAGGCTCGCCATGGCGGCTGAGCGCCAAGAGGCCAAACGCCTGTGGACGCGGGAGGAACTCATGGCGCACGGCGAGTCGGTGTACGCCACGCAGTGCGCGAGCTGCCACCAGGCCAACGGCGAGGGCCTGGCGCCCGCCTTCCCGCCGCTCGCCGGCAGCGAGGTCGCCACCGGCCCGCTGAAAAACCATATCGACGTCGTTGTGAACGGCATCAACGGCACCGCGATGCAAGCCTGGGGCGGCATGCTGTCGGAAACCGACATCGCCGCAGCATTGACGTACACACGCAACGCCTTTGGCAACGACACGGGCGACCTGGTGCAGCCACGCACCATCGCCAGGATCAAGAACGGCTGACGCCACGGGAATGAACGAGATGGCCAACGAGTACGCAGACAGGCACGCCGGCGCCCCCAATCACGATCATGGGCACGCGCACGACGAGCACCACGATCACAAGCCCACCGGTTTCATCCACCGTTGGCTGTTCACCACCAATCACAAGGACATCGGCACCCTGTACCTGGTGTTCTCGCTGATCATGTTCCTGATTGGCGGCGCGATGGCGCTCGTGATTCGCGCCGAGCTGTTCATGCCCGGTCTGCAGATCGTCGAGCCCGACTTCTTCAACCAGATGACCACCATGCACGCCTTGATCATGGTGTTCGGGGCGGTCATGCCGGCCTGGGTGGGATTCGCCAACTGGATGATCCCAATGATGATCGGCGCGCCCGACATGGCGCTGCCGCGCATGAACAACTGGAGCTTCTGGATTTTGCCCTTCGCCTTCACCATGCTGCTGAGCACGTTGTTCATGGAGTCCGGCGGGCCGGCCGCGGGTTGGACGCTCTACCCGCCACTCAGCCTGCAAGGGGGGCAGAGCTTCGCCTTCGTGGTGTTCGCCATCCACATGATGGGGGTGTCGTCCATCATGGGCTCTATCAACATCATCGCCACCATCCTGAACATGCGCGCGCCCGGCATGACCCTGCTGCGCATGCCGCTGTTTGTCTGGACCTGGCTGATAACCGCGTACTTGCTGATCGCGGTGATGCCGGTACTGGCAGGCGCGGTTACCATGCTGCTGACGGACCACTTTTTCGGCACCAGCTTCTTCAACGCGGCTGGCGGCGGCGACCCGGTCATGTTCCAGCACATCTTCTGGTTCTTCGGGCACCCCGAGGTCTATATCATGATCCTGCCAGCGTTCGGCGTGGTCTCCGAAATCCTGCCGACGTTTTCGCGCAAGCCGCTGTTCGGCTACGCGGCCATGGTTTATGCCACCGCCTCGATCGCCTTCCTTTCCTTCATCGTCTGGGCCCACCACATGTTCTCCGTGGGCATGCCGCTCGAAGGCGAGCTGTTCTTCATGTACGCCACCATGCTGATCGCCGTCCCGACGGGCGTGAAGGTGTTCAACTGGGTGAGCACCATGTGGAAAGGCAGCATGACCTTCGAGACGCCGATGCTCTTCGCCATCGCCTTCGTCGTGCTGTTCACCATCGGCGGGCTGAGCGGGTTGATGTTGGCCATCGCCTCGGTGGACCTGCAGTACCACGACACCTATTTCGTCGTGGCACACTTCCATTACGTGCTGGTGCCGGGGGCCGTGTTCGCCCTGATGGCCGGAGCCTACTACTGGCTGCCCAAGTGGACGGGCCACATGTATTCCGAGAAATGGGGCAAGATCCACTTCTGGCTGTCGGCCATCTCGGTCAACCTGCTGTTCTTCCCGCAGCATTACCTGGGCCTGGCCGGCATGCCGCGCCGGATCCCCGACTACTCCACGCAGTTCGCCGACTTCAACATGATCTCCTCGATTGGAGGTTTTATTTTCGGCGCCTCGCAACTGATTTTCGTCGGCGTGATCATCCACTGCGTGTACCGCAGCCGGGTCACGGCTCACGCCAGGGTGTGGGAAGGCGCGAGAGGATTGGAATGGACCCTGCCTTCGCCGGCGCCCTATCACACTTTTGCCGAGCCGCCGCCGATCAACAGCAGCACGGTGGCGCACGCGGACGAGTTCGACCTCAGCCGCTGAAACGACCGTGGTAGATAGAGAACGCAAGGAAACAACAGTTGCCGATCCAGCAGGGCGCGATTTGCGCCGGCAACGTTCGAACGCCGTGCGTACCGCGTGGGCGCTCGCGGTGGTCGTGCTGCTAATATTCGCGGCCTTCGTGCTGTCCGGCGTGCTGGGCCAGGCCCCGGCGCAATGAGGCTCAACGAGGCATGACTGATCAGGCGCAAAACAACCGGAGAGTGGTGCTGAAGCTGCTGGCCGTGGCGGGCGGCATGTTCGCCTTCGGCTTCGCCATGTGGCCGATCTACAACGTGATCTGCGACATCACCGGCCTGGGCGGCAGAGGTGTCAAGGTGGTGGAATCCGGTACCTCCGATACCATCTCCGACCGCGCCGTCAAGATCCGCTTTGACGCCACCGTCAATTCGGCGCTGGCCTGGGAGCTCGAGCCGCGCGAGCCGCTGCTCAGCGTGCGCCTGGGCGAGCTCACCGAGACAGCGTACACGGCCATGAACGACAGCGGGAAAGCCATCGCGGGGCAGGCCATTTACACGGTCACCCCGCCGCAAGCGAGCGTGTATTTCGTGAAGACCGAGTGCTTTTGCTTCACTCGGCAGATCCTCGATGCGCACGAATCCCGCGAGATGCCCGTGCGCTTCTACATCAAGCCGGACCTGCCGGAACACATCAGGGAGCTGACCCTGTCCTATACCTTCTTTCAGCTGGACGAGCCCGCCGAAGTGGCGATGAGGCCGGCGCAGGGCGCCCAGGAGTAATCGATGGCACAGCAACCCGAAGGCGCCTACTACGTTCCGCACGGCACCCACTGGCCGATCATCGGCTCAATCGGCATGTTCCTCATGCTGGGCAGCGCGGCGTTCTGGCTCAACGATTCCGATTTCGCCAAGTGGACCTTTTTCGCCGGCGCGCTGGTGCTGATCTACATGCTGACTGGCTGGTTCGGCGAAGTGATCCGCGAAAGCGAGGACGGCATGTACAACTCGCAGGTGGACACCTCGTTCCGAATGGGCATGCTGTGGTTCATCTTCTCGGAAGTCATGTTCTTCGCATGCTTTTTCGGGGCGCTCTTCTACGCCCGTGTTTTGTCCGTGCCGTGGCTCGGCGGCGAGGGCACCGGGGCGATCACCAACGAGATGCTATGGCAGGGCTACCAGAACGTCTGGCCGACGGCCGGGCCCGACCAACTGGGCGGTGACTTCAAGACCATACCGGCGTTCGGGGTTCCGTTCCTTAACACCTTGATCCTGCTCACCTCAGGCGCCACTGTCACGATGGCGCACCATGCGCTCAAGAAGAACCTGCGCCGCAACCTGGTATTCTGGCTGGCAGCGACGGTGGCGCTGGGATTCGTGTTCGTGTGGTTCCAGATCGAAGAGTACAAGGAGGCCTATCAGGAACTCGGCCTGACGCTGGGGTCGGGCATATACGGCTCGACCTTTTTCATGCTCACCGGGTTCCATGGCCTTCACGTCACGCTCGGCGCGATTATGTTGCTGGTCATCACCGTGCGTTGCGCGCTGGGCCATTTCCGGCCCAATCAGCACTTCGGCTTCGAAGCCGTTGCGTGGTACTGGCACTTCGTGGACGTGGTCTGGCTGGCCCTGTTTATTTTCGTCTACGTCTTCTGATCGCCCGGCTAGTCAGCCCGCGGAATGCGCACGGGCCCGCTGCTGGGCTCGATCCATCCCATTTGATAGGCGAACCAGAGAAACAGGAACAGCAGGAGCGACAGTCCGATTCTCCAGGAGAGGCGCCTGACCGTGCGGTCTCCTTCGCCCTTGTCCCTGACGAGAAACCAGAACGACGACGCCAGGCTGTAAACGATCACCAGGAGGAAGAGAATGACAAGGAATTTCATTTTATTGACCTTGTTTTCAGACCAGCCAGCGGATTATACCGGCATCGCGGCAGTCTGGTGAGCGAAGGGTCGGTCCATGGCGATTGAGCGCCCGCTCGGCGCGGGCCTGGCCCTGCTCCCACTGGCCCTGCTGATGGCGGCGCTGGGTTGGTGGCAGATCGAGAAGTTGAAGGAGAAACAGGCACTGATCGCGGGATTCGAAAGCGCCGAATCCATGACGCTCGAGCAAGCGGTCGAAAGTGGAAAGCGTTTTACCCGTATCGACGCGACCGGGCGGTTCGATCCGCGCCGGCACATCCTGCTCGACAACATGGTGCTCGACGGCAGGCCCGGCGTGCACGTCTTCACGCCTTTCCAGACCTTCTCGGGAACGAGCATCCTGGTCAACCGAGGGTGGCTGCCGATGGCCGTCGACCGCCGCAGCCTGCCGGAGATCTGGACCGCGGCAGTGCCGGTCAATATCCGCGGAATCCTGGCCCCGCCGCCCGAGCACCGCCAAAAACTGGGGGCGCCGACTGAGCTGAGTGCCAATGACTGGCCGCAGCTCGTCACTTACCTCGATCTCGATCAGGCGGCCGATGCGCTGGAGATTTCCCTGCCCGACTGGGTCGTGTGGCTGGCGCCCGACGACCCGGCCGGTTTCGAAGGCCGCGACTGGTCGCCGGCCGTGATGACGCCTGAACGCCACCGGGCCTACGCGATTCAATGGTTCGCGCTGGCGGTCACCGCGCTGGTCATCTGGCTGGCCCTGGTGTTACGCGCAATGCGCCGGAATACCGCAACAGGCGACGGCGCATGAGTTCGCCTACGGCCAAGGCCACCTTGCTTGGGCTGGGCACTTTGTTCCTCTTCCCGCTTGTCATCGCCTGGCTGATGTACAGCGGGATCATCGACTACCGTCCCGGGAAAACCAACAACCGCGGCACACTTGTTCAACCGCTAGTGCAGGCTCGGTGGCCCGAGCCCTTCGAGCAGCTCGCCCTGGAGGACGTCTGGATACTGCTCTATGCCCTACCGGAGGAATGCAACGAGGCTTGCCTGGAGGACCGGACTGGCATCAGGCAGGTCCGCCGCGCGCTCGGCCTGGACGCTGACCGCGTTCGGGCTGTCTATGTCACCCGTGTCAATCTCAGCCACCCCTCCGTGCAGGAGAAACCGGGTCTCGACCCGGGCGCTTTGGTGGTTCAGGACAGCTCCGGTATGCTTTCGGGGCAATTGGCGGAGATTGGTGGCAGCGGGATCTTTTTGATCGATCCCCTGGGAAACATCATGATGCATTACCCTTCGGGCTCGAAGCCGGATGGCATCAGGAAGGATCTCGAGCGCTTGCTCAAGTACGGGAAAACGGACCCACAATGATGAATGTTACCCTCCATCGCTTGGCGATGGTCACCGCCGTGGTGGCCTTCTGCGTGGTCGTGCTCGGCGCCTGGGTGCGCCTGTCTCACGCCGGCCTCGGCTGCCCCGACTGGCCGGGATGCTACGGCAAGCTGACGTGGCCGACCGAGCTGCACGAGATCGCCGCGGCCAACGAGGCATATCCTGACCGGCCGGTCGATAGAGGCGTGGCGTGGAAGGAGATGGTCCACCGCTACCTGGCGGGCGTGCTGGTCTTGCTGGTGGTGGCAGTGAACGCAATCGCCTGGCGGCCCAGATCAACCTGGCGCACGGACCGCAGGTCATTCAGGGGCATCGCCGCGGCGATCCTGGTACTGATCCTCTTCCAGGCCGCCCTCGGCATGTGGACGGTCACCCTCAAACTCTGGCCCATCGTGGTGCTGGCCCACCTCATCGGCGGATTCGCCACGCTGGCCCTGCTGGCCTGGCTGGTGTTCCGCTCCGACCGGCAGACAGTCGGCGTCAGGGGCTGGGCCTTTCGCAAGCAGCGCGGGACGATCACGATCGCCCTGGCCGTGCTGACCTTCCAGATCGCGCTCGGCGGATGGACCAGCGCCAACTACTCCGCGTTGGCCTGCCCGGACTTCCCGACCTGCCAGGGCCAGGCCTGGCCCGAAATGGATTTCTCCGAGGGTTTCGTATTGTGGCGGGAGATCGGCGTCAACTACGAAGGCGGCGTGCTCGACATGCCGTCCCGGACCGCCATCCACATGAGCCACCGCATCGGCGCTGCCGTGACCTTCGTCGTGCTGGTGATCCTGGCCCTGCGACTGATCACGGCCCCGATTTCACGCCTGGCAGGCCTGTTGCTGCTGCTGGCCGCGAGTGCGCAGGTGGCGCTGGGCATATCGAACGTCGTGTTCCATCTGCCCCTTTCGGTTGCCGTAAGCCACAACGGCATGGCCGCGATCCTCATGCTCATCCTGCTCTGGCTGCACCACCGGGCAACACAACAATATGCCTGATGCCGCCCTCATGAGCCGCGCCGGCAAAGCAAGCCAGTACTTCGAACTTTGTAAGCCCAAAGTGGTGGCGCTGATTGTGTTTACCGCCGTGGTGGGCATGTTCCTGGCCGTGCCCGGGCTGCCGCCGCTGGACGCCGTCGTCGCGGGCACGATCGGTATCGGCCTCGCCGCCGCCTCGGCCGCCGCGATCAACCACCTGCTCGACCGCCGCATCGACGCCGTGATGGTCCGCACACGGCACCGCCCGCTGCCCAGCGGTCAGCTGCGCGAAGGCCAGGTCCTGGCCTTCAGCCTGGTTCTGGCATCCCTGTCCATGGCCATCCTGGTCGTGCTGGTCAACGCGCTGACTGCCGCGCTCACCTTCGCCAGCCTGATCGCCTACGCCGTGGTGTACACGGTGTGGCTGAAACGGGCGACACCACAGAACATCGTCATCGGTGGCGCGGCCG
>Ga0268386_10003571_pt1 | contig 11362 bp, 10 predicted proteins | sample RVTome_15_FD_200260 | JGI IMG/M metagenome (GOLD analysis project Ga0268386, IMG submission 200260) | Soil microbial communities from uranium-contaminated site in the Upper Colorado River Basin, Wyoming, United States - RVT150D86... ... | reverse complement strand
CACGGCGTAGGCGCCGACCCCGAAGGTGCCGCCGCCGACCAGGGTGAGGTCCGACCCCACGCCGCGCACCGCGCCCGGCCCGAGCGCCTCGACGTACGACTGCGTGAAGCGCAGGTTCGCCACCGGCCGCACGATCCGGCCGTGCTCCACGAGCCAAACCCCGTTCCGGGTCAGCCCGGTGACGACCTGCGTGCGCGGGTCGAGGATGCGGGTGTACCAGAAGTCGGTGACCAGCACGCCGCGCTCCACCGCCCCGATGAGCTCCTCGGGCGACGCCGTCCCCGGCTCCAGCACGAGGTTCGCCGGGACCGCCCCGAAGGATCCGCCACCGGCGACGGCGTTGCCGGTCGAGTGCGCCCCGAGCGCCTTCGCGGTCCGGCGGTCGTGGATGAGACCGGCGGTCACGCCGCGGCGAATCAGCTCGATACGCCGCTTGGGCGTCCCCTCGGCGTCGAAGCCGACACCGGCCGACATCGGATGGGTGACGTCATCGGCCAGCGAGAGCGACTCGTCGAATTGCGTCTCGCCGACCCGTGCGAACGAGCGGCCCTCCTCGACCGCGCGGCCGTTGAAGCCGTAGAGCGAGAGGAAGTAGAGCAGGTCGAGCACGCAGTCCGGGGAGAGGATCACCTCGTAGCGGCCGGGCACCAGGTCCGTCGCATCGGCCGATGCGCTCGCCCGCTCGACCGCCAGCCGCCCGATGGCGTCGCCGTCGAGGTCGGCGAGGCGCCGCGACGACGCACGTCCGCTCCCGTCGGAGGTGCCGGTCCGCGCGATCCCGTCCAGGGTGGCCATGCTGGCGCGACCGGTGAGCCGTTGTCCCGCCGAGTTGGCAAAGGCGATCTCGACTCCCTCGGTCGAGCAGTAGCCGGCGCTCTCGAGCTCGCCGGCGGCGCGCACGAAGGCCCCCACGCGGGCCGCCCGCGCATCGGGCTCGGCGGCGGCGGTGGCGTCATCCCAGTGGTCGACCTCGGGGGCGTCGGCGGGCGGGGCGAGCCCCGGCCAGCCGGGATCGACCGGCTGAAGCGCGGCGGCGTCGAGCGTGGACTGCACGAGCCGATCGAGCGACGCGTCGTCCGGCTGGTTGCCCGTCGTCTCCGAGACCCGGCCGTCGACGGCGAGCCGGAGGTGGACGCCACGCACCGCATCGGCGACGTTCTGGTGGATGAAGCTGGTCGCGAAACGGGTGAGCGCCTCGGCGCCGGTGGTGACGGTGACCTCGGCCTCGGCGCGGTCGCCGACTCGGGCCAGGACGCGCTCGGCGACCTCCATCGGCCCGTTCATGACCGCACACCGACCCGCACGCCGCGGAACCGGCATGGGACGGCCGGGTGGCCGGTGTGGCCGATCTGGCCCGGCTGGCCCTTTCCGCAGTTCGGCGTGCCCCAGTACGTCAGCTCGGATTCGTTACCGAGCATGTCGAGGCTCTGCCAGAACCTCGGCCCGATGCCGGTGTAGGTCGGGTTCTTGACCATGCGCCCGCGCCTCCCGCCCTTGATCTCCCAGCCGATCTCGCAGCCGAACTGGAAGTTCAGTCGCTTGTCGTCGATCGACCACGAGCGGTTGGTGTCCACCAGGATGCCGTCGTCGGTCGCGGCGATCATCTCGTCGAGGCTGCTCGTTCCCGGCAGGAGGCCGACGTTCGTCATGCGCACCATCGGCAGCCGGTTGTAGCCGTCGCCGCGGACCGCGCCGCCGGAACTGTCGAGCCCGGCGAGGGCCGCCGAGTCCCGGCCCGACAGCACGCCGACCCAGATCCCGTCGCGCACGATGTCGACCGGGTGCGCGGGCGTGCCCTCGTCGTCGTACCCGAAGCTGCCGAGGGCGCCGGGCAGGGTCGCATCGGCCGTGACGTTCATCAGGTCGCTGCCGAATCGCAGGGTTCCGAGCTGCGAGAGGTCGAGCCACGAGGTGCCGGCGAAGGCCGCTTCCCAGCCGAGGATGCGGTCGAGCTCGACGGCGTGCCCGACCGACTCGTGGATCTGCAGCGCCATCTGCTCGGAACCGATGATGAGGTCGGTCGCGTCGCTGCTCGGGCACTCCGGCGCCGTGAGCAGGGCCTGCGCCTCCTCCGCGATCCGGGCGGCGTTCCCGGGCAGGTCGAGCTCACGGACGAGCTCCCAGCCGCGCGTGCCGTACTGTCCGCGGATGCCGGGGAAGCTGCGCCGCTGCGTCTGGTGCTCGCCGTTGGCGGTCGCGTCCATCCGCGCCCCGCACTCGACGATGTGCTGGTCGATCCGATGCCCGTCGCTGCTGACCAGCCACTTCGTGGTGTCCCAGATGTCGTACGCCGCGTTGGCGGTGTCGGCGCCGTGCTCGCGCATCGTCCGCGTGGCGCCGATGAGCATCTCGGCCTTCTCGGAGAGCGGGACGGCGAGCGGATCCTCCCCGACCGGGTTCGCCCAGTGGTCCTGCCTGACCTCGACCGGCGTGAGCTCCAGGTCCGCACCCGGCACCGATGCGCTGGCGCGCGCGATCGCGGCCGCCTGGGCGCCCGCGGCACGGGCCGCATCGGTCGTCAGGTCGGCGGTGCTGAAGAAGCCCCAGCCGGAGCCGATGAGGGCACGCACCCCCAGCCCGACCGAACCCTCCTGGGTGAGCCCCTCGATCTCGCCGTTGCGGGCGGTCATCGACTCGTGGCGGCGGTCAATGACCCGGGCATCGGCGTAGCGCGCCCCCGCCGCGAGGGCCGCTTCGACGGCGGCCTCGCCATATTCGTGCATGAGGGAAGGTTAGCGCCGCTACCGGTGGCGCGCCGGTCGACGGGACACGTGTACTGGCGACACGCCTCGTCATGAGGGCCGAGACGCCAGTTGTTGCGCTGGGTGCACCGATCTGCGAGGCAGCACGCTGGTGGGCACCACGTCGTGCGTTCAGCGCACACCGCGGTGTGGCGAGCGGTCAGGGTCGTCGCACGGGTGCGTTGTGAGCATAGGGTGGCGGCTTGCCTCGTAGATCCGCGCACTGGGTGCACCCCAGCGTGCGCGCTCTGTCGATCCGTGCCGGGAGTGCACCAAACGGCCGGCCTCGGGACGGACGCGGCCCGTCCGCGCGTCAGTCGGTGCGGCCGGGGCCGGCCGCCACGCCGCCGCCCGGGCGGTGCGCCGCATCCTCGCGCGCGATCGGTTCCTGCCAGGTGACCTCGGTGATGCGCGCCGGCGGCCACTCGCCATCGGCCGGCACGATCCCCTCCTCCGCCTCGAGCGGAATCCCGATCGGCGCCACCAGGTAGCGGCCGGCCAGCTGCCGCGCGTCGCGGTCCAAAGCGAAGCCGGCCTTGCCACGGTGGAAGGTCACGGTGACGTCGGCGCTCACCACGGGCGTGGATCGGGCGCCGCCGGTGAGGTCGACGCGCGTCGGCGTGTCCACCGCCACCACCGAGCAGGGCCGCCCGGCGGCGCGCGCGTGGGCGCGGGTGGCATTCACCAGGTCGACGGCGCTGGAGATCGGCTCGCGCAGCGGCCCGGAGGCGCCCGAGCCAAGGAGCGCGTCGACGACGATCGTCGCCTCGGCGATGCGCTCGCGGAGCCGCAGCAGCAGCTCGGGCGTCGGCGCCACGAACAGGTCGAGCGACCCGGCGGCCGCCATGGCCTGGAGCACGATCCAGTTGTGCCCCGCGGCCCCGTGGGTGATGCGCGACGCATCCGCGGCGAGGACGCAGAGCACGCTTCGGCCGGTGGAGGCCAGCCGCCGCGCGATCACGAAGCCATCGCCGCCGTTGTTGCCGGGGCCGCACAGGACGACGACCAGCGGGGGTTTGGCGAGCGGGCCGCCGGGTCCGGTGGCGCGCTCGGCGAGACGACCGAGCTCCGCATGCACGACCTCGGCGACCGCGGCACCGGCCGACTCCATCAGGGCGTCCTCGGTCAGTCCGAGCTTCTGGGCCGCGTCGTCGATGCGCGCCATCTCATCGGCGCCGATGAGGACGGGGACACCGCGCGACGGGCGCGCGGCCGGATCGGTCACCAGCCTAGTCGAGGCTCTTCAGGTAGGCGACGATGCTGGCGATCTGCTCTTCGCTGAACTGGTCGCCGTAGGCGGGCATGCCCAGCCGGTCGATCCCATCTGCCTCGGGAGCCCCGGCGATCCAGAGCTCGGCCCAGTTGTCGGGATGCTCCGCGGCGAAGTCCTGGAGGTTCTCGCTCACCGCGCCCTCCGAGACCCCGCGCAGGTTCGGGAAGGGACCGGACCCGGCGAAGTCGGCGCCATGGCAGGACGCGCACTGCGGGGTCGCCTGGCCGACGAGGGCCTCGCCGACGGCCGGATCGGGCTCACCGTCGCCCGGTGCCGCCGCGGCGCTCTCCCCGGGAATCGCCAGCGGCGGATTCTCGCCGGCCACGTTGGCAGCGAGGTAGACGCCGCCGACCAGGAAGACGAGCAGGGTGAGCAGGATCGCCCACGGCGGCAGCCCGCCGGAGCGCGTCTCGATCGGGGTATGGACGGTCATCGGCCTCTCAGTGACCCGCCGCGGCGGTCGCGGCCTGGCCCGGGACGGTGTAGTCCGCCGGCTCGCCGCTGGTGTACATCAGGAACAGGTTGACCAGGGTGGTGAGCCCGGCCAGGGCGACCAGACCGAATCCGAGGAAGCCCGCCACGCGATAGGGCAGCAGGGCGGCCGCGATCTCCTCGGCGGCCGCGCCCGAGGCGAGGAGCGCTCCTTCAGCGAGGCCGGCTCCCATCAGAGCCACCCCGCCGATGGCCACCCCGCCGAAGGCCAGCCAGAGCGTTGCGCCGCTGAGCACGCCGGGACCCCAGGAGCGGCGCAGGATGCGTGGCGCCGCGTGCTCCATCAGGCCCAGCGCGGCCAGGCTGAAGGCGCCGTAGGCCGCCCAGAGGAAGACGCCGCGCTCCCACTCGGTTCCGGCGACGTGCGCCCGGACCGATGCCAGCGCACCGATCGCCTCGAGCAGGGCGGCCGCCAGGAGGAACGTGGCGGCGACGGCGGCGAAGGCGAGCGCCCCGCGACCGAAGACGGCGCTCCAGCGGCCGGACATCGACTGCGCCAGGTTTATGACCGTCAGCGAGGCCGGCACGAGCAAGAGGATGGTGGCCACCGAGCCGAGCGTGGTGACGACGTATGGCACCTGCGGGTCGCGCAGCTCGGCGACCGCCGAGACCGGCGCGAGGGCCAGCCAGGTCAGCCAAGTCAGCAGGCCCAGGCCGGCCGAAGCGAGCGAAAGGCCGGTGGCCCGCGGCACGAGGTAGAGGAGCGTCGCATACGCCATCCCCAGCAGCCAGACGGTGACGATGGCGCGCTCGATGAAGACCGAGACGAGCGCCACCGTCAGGGGCGGCAGCTCGATGAGGAAGTCGACGAGGCCGAGAGTGGCGCTGAGCCCGGTGAGCCCCGCAAGCCCGAGCAGCGCGACGCCGGCAAACCAGGAGCTGATGTAGCCGATGCGGATGTCGGCGCCCGCGGTCGCGAGGAACGAGCCGGTGATGAGGAGCGCGCCGAGCGCCAGACCGCCGCCGAAGAACCACGGGATCGCGGTGAGGGGCGCGTTCGGGCCGAGGTCGAACACGTAGAGGGCCGCGATCCCGCCCGCGAGCGCCAGGTTCCAGATCGCCATCGCGACGTTGACGAGCTTCTCGCCCGCCAGCGGCCGCCCGAAGAGGCGAGGCGTCATGAAGGTGATCGCGGCGAATCCGGCGTTCGACAGCCAGCCGTAGACGGTGGCGTTGGCAAACGCGGCGTCCACGCGACGCTCGTTGAGCTCGAAGCCGAGGCCGAAGATGCCGAAGTCGAAGGCGAACTCGAACGGAACGATGCCAATGAAGATCGCGAGCGCTCCGATGCCGGTGGCGATCGCCAGCCAGACCGCGGCAGCCACGACGAAGCCGGTGGCGGCGCTGTCCGTCCCGCCGGGGATCAGGCTGCGACGCCGCTTCGGCGGCGTGTCGTACGGACGGCTCTTCTTCGGGTTGCGGTTCACCGTCATCCGGCGCGTCCACCCTCCATGGGCTCGCTCAGGGGCGTAGTTGGCCGCCGCATTGTACCCAACCTCATTCGACGCCCGATGGCCTAAGCGTCTCCTGGAAGCCGCTGGACAGCACGAAAGCCGCCCCGGGGGAGGCGGCTTCCGATCTGGTATGCGTGGTTGCGGGGGATGGATTCGAACCACCGACCTTCGGGTTATGAGCCCGACGAGCTACCACTGCTCCACCCCGCGACTGGCAATGGTAGTGGCGAGGCTCGATTCGGTCAAACGCGGCTCACCGTCGTCGCAGGATCGAGCGGAGGACGAGCAGCGCCACGATCCCGACGATCTGGCCGCCCAGGATGACCCGGTTGAGGTCGAGCGCTGGCTTCCACTCGGCGTCGCCGTTGCGGATGACGTACATCCCGGCCGGCTTGGCGGTGAGGCCGAACCCGGCACCGCCGTTGCCCTCGGTATCGCCGCCGCCACCGCCGCCACCGCGCACCTTCGCGGCGGCCAGGAAGATGACGCCGTCCCGCTCGATCGGCTCGGCGTAGACCTGCCTCGGGTGCATGCCATCGATCGTCCGCTGGATGGTGTCGTTTAGAACGTTCGTCATCGGTTGTTCTCCTTCAACGGGGTTCGCCACCAGTATCCGCCCGGGGGTTGTCAGGCAGAAACCGGTGCGTATGATGTCGACGTGCCCGATCGCGAGGTCGCTGCCCGGCTCGCGGGACTCCGGCGTGCCGGAGTTGACCTCGAGCGCCGCCTGCGCGCCGATCAGCTCTCAGCCGACGACTCCGAGGCGTACTGGCGCGGCCAGGTCGACGCTTGGCGGGCCTCGATCGAGAGTCAGCTGACACACTACCCATTCCAGCTGCGCGCCATCCAGCAGCCGATGGGCACGACGGATCCGGAGGCCCGCTGGGACCAGCACGCCCTCGCCGAGCTAGCGGAGGTGCGGACGCGGCTCGACGCGGTCATTCGGCGGATCGCGCCGGAGGAGTGACGGCTCAGGTCGGCAGGTGGGCTCCCGGCTCCATGTCCACGGTCGCGTGGTGGATGCCGTGCAGGTCGAGCAGCCCGAGATACGGGTCGGGATCGAAGGCCTCGGGCCCCAGCACCCCCGCCCCGGACCAGGCGCCGGTAGCGAGCAGCTCCATGGCGATCGTCGGGTTGAACCCGGTCTGCCAGCCGACGATCTGGAGCCGATGCTTCGCCCAGATCTCCTCCGCGTCCGCCATCTGGTAGGCGAACGTCTCGCGCGGCTTGCCATCCTTGAGACCCAGCACCCATGTCCCGACGATGGCCCGCCCGCGGAACTTGTCGCCCAGCGAGATCGGGTCGGGGGTGATCGCCGCCAGCACGTCCCGCGGCGCCACCTCCACGCCCCTCACGGTCACGCGGTCGGTGCGGTCCATGCCGAGCGCGTGGATCGTCTTGAGCTTGTCGATGAAGTCGTCACCGAGCGCGTACTTGAAGGTCGCCTTGCGCGTCTCGATCCAGCGCGGGACGAGGAGCACCTCCTCGTGCTCGACGTTGACGCACTCGACCGGACCGATGCCCTCCGGGAACGGGAATGACTCCGGACCGCTGAACGGCTCGGTGGTGTGCCAGTCCCCGTTCTCCCAGATGACCGGCGGGTTGAGGCACTCCTCGATCGTCGTCCAGATGCTGAACACCGGGGCGAAGGCGAAACCGGGGATCTCGAGGTCGCCGCCATCGCGGACGTGGACCTCGTGGACCTCGTCGAAGGCGTGCTTCGCCGCGTGCGCGGCGAAGACATCGGTCAAGCCCGGGTCCATGCCCATGCCGACCAGCGCCAGCTTGCCGCGGCCGAGCCAGGCCTCGTGCATGGCGAACTGCTCGTCCCCGAGCTTCAGGCCCGGGAGCTCGAAGGGCCGATCCGGATGCGGCTTCGACAGGCTGCAAGCCATGTCCATGTAGTGCGCATCGGCCTCGAGGGCGCCGGTGAAGATCGGCATCACGAACTGCGGATCAACCGCGTTCATCACCAGGTCCACCCTGTGGGCGCGGGCCAGCTCGGTGACCGATGCCGCGTCGCGCGCGTCGACCTGCGCCGATGGGAACCTCGGGGCGCCGCCGAGTGCGTCGGAGAGCGTCCGGGCGCGGGATTCGTCGTAGTCGGCGAGGATCATGGCCTCGCACCAATCGGCCGTCGCGGAGATGCGGGCGATCGCCTCGCCCACCGTGCCGACACCCACCAGCAGGACTCGCATGGGTCACCTGATTCAGCGTGTTCCGATCAGGGCACGCGTCTGCGCAACAGGATCTCGAGTGCCACGACCTACCGATTCCGTGGCTGCAGCGGGGCAGGTGCAGCGCGTCGGTGGCCGTGACGCGATCCTAGCACGGAACCCGCGTATCGGGCCGGTACGCGGGGCGTGGCTTGGTCCGCTGCTGGGACGAACGGCCACTTCTTGGCCGATGTGTATCACGGTTGGGACGAACAGCCACGCAGCTGGCCCCATGTTGGCCGTTCGTGGTCCGCTCCCGGGACGGACAGCCACTTCCTGGCCGCTGTTCCCACCGGCGAACCAACACGGACGGGTCGCGCACGGGATGGCTGGCGGCGGTCAGCTCGGCCGCGAACCGATCATGGCGGGCATCGGCATCGGCGCCGACGCCTCCTCCCAGACCGGCATCACGCCGGCATCCAGGAGCAGGCCCCTGAGCCGATGCATCCCGAGCCGGATCCGGCTCTTCACGGTGCCCAGTGGCAGACCCGTGGCGTCCGCTATCTCCGAGTGGGAGAGGCCCTCGAAGTAGGCCATGGCGATCGCCTGACGCTGCTCGAGGGGGAGCTCGCCGATGGCGGTGCGGATCGTCTGGCGGTCGAGGGAGGCGGTCACCTGCTCGACGACGCCGGGGCGCGGGTCGCGAAGTGCGAGGAGGACGGCCTCGTCGTCGCCATCGGACTCGCGTCGGGCGCGCACGAGGTCGATGGCCCGGTTGCGCACGATGCTGGTGAGCCAGGTCTTGACGCTCCCCCGCCCGGCGACGTACGAGCCGGCCTTGCGCCAGACGGAGAGGAACGCGTCCTGGACGACGTCCTCGGCCCGGCCGCGGTCGTTGACGACCCGGAGCGCGAGACTGAAGGAGAGGAGGTGATAGCGGTCGTAGAGGGCTGCGAGGCCGGCTTCGTCGCCGTGCGCGATGCCCTCCAGCAGCTGCGCGTCGGTTGGTTCGTTGTCGAAGGTTTGTCCAGCCATGCACCGGACTGTACAGGCCTTTCGCGCCACTTGTCAAGCGTTTGTCCATGAGTATAGTTAGACGAAGCATGTACACCATCAAGCAGGCCGCCCTCCGATCCGGCGTCAACGTCGCGCTGCTGCGCGCGTGGGAGCGCCGATACGGGATCGTCGAGCCGATGCGCACCGACTCCGGCTATCGCCTCTACGACGAGGTCGCCATCGATCGGCTGCGCGCCATGCGCTCCCTGGTCGACGCCGGCTGGTCCGCGCGCCAGGCGGCCGAGCGGGTCACAACGGCGTCCCCGGACGAGATCGGCGCCATGACGCCGAGCGAGCCGGAGGAAGCCGAGGAGGTTGCCCCGCTCGCTTCGACGATCGACGGGTTCGTGGCCGGAGCGACGCGGATCGACCCGGTCGCCATCGAGCGCGCCCTCGACGACATGTTCGCCGCCGGCAGCTTCGAGCGGGTGGTGGAGGACCGGCTCTTCCCCGCCCTCCGCGCCCTCGGCGACGCGTGGGGCGGCGGCATGGTCGACGTCGCGGGAGAGCACGCGGCGAGCGCGGCCGTCGCCCGCCGCCTGAGCATGGCCTTCGAGGCGGCCGGCTCCCGCGCCGGTGGCCCCGCGCCGATCCTCGTCGGCCTGCCTCCCGGTGCTCGACACGAGCTGGCGGCGCTCGCCTTCGCGACCGCCGCGCGCCGAGCGGGGCTCCCCGTCGTCTACCTCGGGCCGGACGTGCCGGTGGCCTCGTGGACCGCCGCGGTGGAGCAGACCGCCGCGCGGGCCATCGCGTTCGGCGTGGTGATGGGCCAGGACGTCGCCGCGGCCGGCGAGGTGGCGACGGCCGTGCGTGCCGTGCACCCGGACCTGGTGATCGCGGTCGGCGGACGAGAGTCCGCTAGGGTCGGCAACGGCGCGGTGCTTCGACTCCCGGATCGCCTCACCGATGCCGTTGAGGTGCTCCGCCGAGCGCTCGACTGACCGATGCGCCTCAGGCGGAGGCGCGCTCGCGGCGGGCCCTGCCGCTGGCCGACGGTCGCCACCGCACGTAGAGCTCGGCCGCAACCGCATGCATGAGGAACGAGATCCAGAAGGCCACGCCGAACGAATCGCGGAAGGAGAGGATGCCGAAGGCCTCGAACAGGCCGATCCAGAGGCGAATGGTCCCGACCGCCAGGCCGATCGCGAACGCGCGGATCATCCAACGCCGATGCGCGGCGATGTCCCGGGCGCGGATCGCGCGGTAGGCGTACCCCAGCGCGCCGAGGAACCAGATCCCGAACGCGACGGCCGCCGATGCCTGGAGCAGGCCGCCGAAGGACTGGAAGAAGCCGAAGATGATGGCGAAGACGCCACTCAGCATGCCGGCCGCGAGGGCGACGCGCCCCAGTCGCCGATGACGCTCCAGGTTGCGGTTCCTGAGGCTCCGCCACAGCTGGAACGGCGCGATGAGCAGGAAGAGGATCCCCGGGAGGATGTGGGCGTAGGCCAGCCAGGGATATCGAGCGTATCGGTGCTCGAAGGCCGACTCGTCGGGGATGGTGCCGGACACCACGTTCGGGACGTCGACCACCAGCCGGATGACGAAGAACACCAGCACGATCAGCAGCAGCAGCACCAGCACGCTCCAGATCGTCACGTTCGTTCCGCGTCCCATCGGCCGAGTGTACCCATGGCGGTGATACGACCGGTGGCGTTACTCCGGGCGACGACGTCGGACCAGCGCCACCGTAGCGACCGCGGCGACCACGAATCCGCTCACCAGCGCGCCGATCTCGCGAGCGACGTACAGCCCGAACGTGTCGGGTCGGACGACCTTCCAGACGGAGGTCATGCCCGGCGGACCACCTTCGCCGGTCATCGGGTCGAATGCTTCCGGGTACTGGTTGTACGCCTCGTCCCAGCTGATGACGTCGCCGGTCGCATCGGACTGGAAGCCCTGGTCGAAGACCATGTGGACGACCTCGGCCTGGTCGCCCATCGGCATCCACACCGCCTTCTCGCGCATCAGCAGGTCCCGACCGATCGACATGCCGCCAGCGATCGCCACCGTGGCCAGCGCCGTCACAAGGAGTGCCGGCAGGACGCGCCCGAGCGCCAGGCCGACGAAGACGCCGACGCCGAATACCGCGAGACCGCGTGCCGCGAGGATCGGTCCGAACATGCCGAACTGGCGGAACCCGAGCGCGCCCTCCTCGGCGGTCTCCAGCAGAAACGCGCTCGCCTGACC
>Ga0268386_10003570_pt1 | contig 11363 bp, 8 predicted proteins | sample RVTome_15_FD_200260 | JGI IMG/M metagenome (GOLD analysis project Ga0268386, IMG submission 200260) | Soil microbial communities from uranium-contaminated site in the Upper Colorado River Basin, Wyoming, United States - RVT150D86... ... | reverse complement strand
ACGCGCGCGAAGACGGGCGCCGCGATGTCGCCGCCGTAGTACCTGCCCTTCGGCTCCTCGATGAGCACGAGTCCGACGACCCGGGGATTCACACTCGGCGCGAAGCCGATGAACGACGAGACGTACCGGCCCGGTTGATATCCACCGATGCCGGCCTTCTGCGCCGTGCCCGTCTTTCCCGCCACGGCGAATCCGGGGATCGCGGCCTTTCTGCCGGTGCCGTGATCGACGACGCCGACCATGAGATTGCGAACGGTGCGAGCCGTGTCTTCCGAGAGAACCCGCTCGGCGGCCGGGGCAGCGAACGTTTCCACCCGGCCGTCGGGATGCCCGATGCGCCGGACGAGGCGCGGCGTGACGAGCCGGCCGCCGTTGGCGATGGCCGCCCCGACGCGCGCGAGCTGCAGCGGCGTCAGTGAGACCTCCTGCCCCATGGAGATCGTCGCGTTCGAGAGCATGGACCACCGCTCCGGGCGCCGGAAGATCCCCGAATTCTCGCCGGGCAGATCGATTCCCGTCGGCCGGCCGATGCCGAGCGCGGTCGCGCCGGCCCAGAGTCGCTGCGGCCCGAGGCGCAGTCCCACCCGAATGATCCCGACGTTCGAAGAGTGCTCGAAGACGCCCGCGAGAGTCAGCGCACCGAAGTGCTTGCGATCGTGCTCGGAGATCACCGTGTTCCCGACGCGAATCGTGCCGTCCCCCGTGTCGATCGTCTCGTCGAGCGTGACGACCGAGTTCTCCAGGGCAACGGCGCCGGTCACGATCTTGAACGTCGATCCGGGCTCGTGAGCGTCGGCGATGGCGTGGTTGCGTCGCGCCTCCGGCGAGAAGCGTCCGTAGTCGTTGGGGTCGAAGCCGGGCGCCGTCGCCATCGCGAGGACAGAGCCGTCCGACGGATCGAGCAGGATCGCGACGCCCGAGCGCGCCTGCGCTTGCGTGACCGCCTCCGAAATCGCCTGCTCGGCCGCGAACTGAATCCCGGAATCGATCGACACGACGAGCGAGGCACCCTCTTCCGGCGGGCGGTCGTTCGCGACCTCGGCTTCGCCGTACGTCGATCGGCGCGCGTCCGTCAGCGCGATGACTTCGCCCGGCTTGCCGCGGATCGTCGAGTCGTACGAGTGCTCGAGGCCGGCGAGCCCTTTGTCGTCGAGGCCGACGAAGCCGAGAACGCCCGCCGCCAGGCTGCCCTTCGGGTAGAAGCGCTTGGTCTCCGCGACGAGGTGGATGCCGGGTATCTTCGCCTTGCGGATTTCGGCGGCCGCCCGACGGTCGATCTTCCTCGCGATCCAGACGAACCCCTTCTTCTGAGTCAGCCGCGCAAAGATCGCCGGCTCCGCGACGTCGAGGTGACGGGCGAGCACGCGCGCCGACTCCGCCGCGTCCTTCACGTCGTCGGGAATGGCGTACACCGAGGAGACCTCGACGGACACCGCGAGAGGACGTCCGGCACGATCGAAGATGGAGCCGCGCAGAGGCGAGACCTCGATGCGCCGCTCCTGCTGGCGTTGCGCGCGCGCGCGGTAATGGCTGCCCCTGGCGATCTGGAGCTCGACCAGGCGCGCGACGACGACCGAGGCCCACAGCAGGAGGAAAAGCGCGAGAAAGCGGACGCGGCGTAAGCGCACGAAATTCATCGGGGTGATCCTTGTCGCGGCTCGACGTACTGGACCTGTCCCGGCCGCGGGGGCGCCAGGCCCTTTCGCGCCGCGACGGCCTGCACGCGATCGGGCGCGGAGGCGCGGGCGAGCTCGGCCCGAAGGCGGCGGTTTTCTTCGGTGAGCTCGCTGAACTTGCGGTCGAGGGTGCCGCGCGCGTACCCGACGCGCACGGTCTCGACGTGGAGAGCCGCCCAGAGGAGCAACGCGAATGCGATTGGAAGCCCTGCGAGGAGATACGTCGCGAGCTCGCGCCCTCGGCGGCGGTCGCGCTCGCGCGTCAGGTGCAGGTTCTCGACGCGCTTCGACTGGACGTAAGACGCGACGCTCAAGGGTTGGCGTTCTCCATCGTTCTGACCTTCTCGGCAACGCGGAGCCGCGCACTGCGCGACCGCGGGTTGCGGCGAACTTCGGTCTCGGAAGGGCGGATCGGTCGGCGGGTCAGGACGGCGAGCGCGCGGCGCGCGCCGCAGACGCAGATCGGGAGCTTCGGAGCGCACAGGCAGACGCCCGACTCGCGGCGGAACGTCTCCTTCACCATGCGGTCCTCGAGCGAGTGATAGGCGATGACGGCGACGCGCCCCTCCGCGTTCAGCTTCTCCACTGCCGCGACGAGGAACCTCGAGAGCGCCTGGAGCTCCTCGTTGACCTCGATGCGGAGCGCCTGGAAAACGCGGGTGGCCGGGTCGATCTTTTCCCGGTTGTCTCCCTTGACACGGGCGACGAGGCGCGAGAGCTGCCGCGTCGTCGTGATCGGCTCTCGGGATCGCTCTTCCAGGATCGCACGCGCGATTTTGTTCGCCATCCGTTCCTCCCCGTATTCGAAAAAAATCCGACTCAGCTCGTCGACCGAAGCGTGCGCGACGACGTCGGCGGCGCTGCGGCCCGAGCGCGACATCCGCATGTCGAGCGGTCCTTCGCGACGGAACGAGAACCCGCGCGAAGGCTCCTCGAGCTGCATCGAGGAGACACCGAGGTCCGCCAGGATCGCGTCGGGCGGGGCAGACCCGGCGAGGAGCTCCGGGAGGTCGCCGAAGTTCCCCTCCAACAGCCGGACGCGGTCGGCAAAACCGACGAGTCGCTCGCGCGCGAGCGCGAGCGCGTCGGGATCGCGGTCGAGGCCGAGAAGGCGGATTCCCGGCCCCGCTTCGAGAAGGGCGCGGGCATGGCCTCCCGCGCCCACGGTGGCGTCCACGAAGAATCCACCCCGCTCCGGCGCGAGCAGCTCGACGACCTCGCGGACCAGGACGGGTATGTGCGCTTCACTCTCAACCCCTGGTCTCTCCACTCTCTTCTTTTCGTCTCCCGTCTTCCGTCTACCGTCTCCCCGCTCCCCGTCATGACAGTGCCTTGGACAGCTCGTCGTAGTCCTCGTCGGTGAAGTCCTCGGTCGAGAGGCGTCCTTCGAGCGCGCCCCGATCGGAGACGACGAGGTGGTCGATGTTCCCCGTCACGACCACGTCCGCGGGGAGCTTCGCGGCGTCGCGGAGGATCTGCGGGATCAGGACGCGACCCTGCCCGTCGAGCGTCGCGTCCTGTCCGTAGTAATTCACGCGCTCCAGGTACTTGGTCTTGGCGCGGTGGACCGGCGGGAGAGAGGCGAGCTTCTCTTCGTGGGCCCGCCAGATCGCGAGCGGGTAGAGGAGGACGTTTCTTCCGTGGAGCGACGTCACGAAGAGCTCCGGCCCGAAGGCTTCCTCGATCTGGGCGCGGAAGAGGCTCGGGACCTTGAGGCGGCCCTTTTCGTCGACACGAGCCGGAGCGCTCCCGCGAAAGCGATCCATACGTCATTTGGCGCACCGATCCGGAGATCGCTGCCACTTTCTCCCACTTTTAACCGATTTGGGCCACTTGTCGCGGATGTTAGGGGTCGCAACTTTGTTAGTCAACAAAAAGGAATTGCCTGAAAAAATTAGGGGCGTAAGGACAGCGCAACGAATGGTGTCGGGCTCGTCTACGGCGCTGCACTCGTTCTAGTGCATTGAATCTCCATAGCTTGCGGTCGTACGACCCGCCATACCCAAGCTGTGGCCGGTTTGGATGATATTCGGTGGAAGGGGCCTCTTTCCGAAGGCTACTCCGGCCTCGGCTCGGGCCAATCCGGCGGCGATTCCTGATGCCATCCGCGCGTCATGTCGAGCCACAACGCCAGACCGCGGTGCGTGCCGAACCTCGAATAACGCCGCGCGATCGCGCGATCGGTCGAGGCCGCGCGACCCGGATAGAGACGCCGGTACTGCTGGCGCGTCCACGAGTCGAGGGCATAGAAGTCGTGGCGCCCGAGGATTCGCAGAAGACCTTCGGCCGCGTACGGTCCGAACCCCCGCTCCGCCACGATCGCGTCACGGACTTCCTGTGAAGGCCTTCCCGGATCTTCCCAGCTCGAAAGATCGAGCTTTCCGGACGCCACGCGTTTCGCGAGAAGGCGCAGGGCCTCGGCGCGATAGCCGCAGCGCACACGCCTCTCGATCGTCGCGGTCGAGAGTCGCGCGACCGCCTCCGGCGCCGGGAACGCCCGGCCCGCGGCGCCCGCGAGCTCGATCAGGCGGGAGACCATTCCCCGCGTCGCATCCCACGAGCAGTTCGTCGTGAAGAGCATTTTCACGGAGTCCTCGAAGAGAGTCGGCGACCGCAACATGCGGCCGCCCCTCTTCTCGAGTGCGCGGGCGAGCACCGGCTCGTGAGCGAATGACCGCCCCGCGCGCGCCAGATCGAGATCGAGCGAGAACACGCGCCGTGCGAGCGCACGCACTCGGGATGCGTCGAGGCGGTCGCTCTTCGCCTCGAGCTTCCCGCCTCGAACTCGGAGCTGGACGCCGGCAGCCCGGCCGCCCGCGTCGACGACGGTCGTGAGAAGGCACGCTTCCCGGTCGTAGTCGAAAGGCGACAGGTCGTACCAGCCGTGCGAACGCACGACGGCGTCGAAGGAGAAAAGCGGGGGAACTGAAAGGCGGGCGATCACGCCCGGGAGACTATGCGAAGACTAGGAGGTTTTCTTCTCTTCCACCGCGGCGGCCGGCGTGGCGAGCCCCGGGTCGTAGATCTTGATGAACGCTTCGCGCCTCAGCTTGTCGATGTACTCGGCGTATTTCTTGTCGTAGATGTCGTCGGCGATCCGAGCGCGCAGGTCCTCTTTGACGTCCGCGAACGGCCGATAGCCTGCGGGCTTGCGGTCCTTCACCTGGAAGAGGTGGATCGAAGAGGAGAGCAACACCGGGGCCGTGAGCTCCTGCGGCGGATCGGCGAACACGGCGGCGTCGAGCGCGGTCACGAGCTCCCCCTTGCTGACGCTCCCCAGCGCCCCGCCGCGCTCCCGCGCGTTGCCTTCCGAGTACTCCTTCGCGACGTCGGCGAACGGAGCACCCGCCGCGATCTTTGCCCGTGCCTCCTCGATTCGCGAAGCCGCGCGCGCCCGCGCCTCGGCGTCGTTCGGAGAGAATCGAAGGACGATCTCGGCGACCTCCGCCTGCTCCGGGACTTTGTAGAGCTGATCCTTCCGCCGCTCGTACTCGAGACGCAGGGCGTCATCGGTCAGATCGAGCTTCGAGCTGATGTCGCGGCCGACGACCTTCTGGAGAGTGATGGTGTTGCGCATCTGGCGCTTCAGGTCGTCCCGCGTCAGGTTCGACGATCTGAGAGCGGCTTCGAACTCGGTGTCCGTGGCGAGGTTGTATTGCCGTTTGACGCGTTCGACGGCCGTCTCGACTTCGTCGTCCGTCGCCGCCACCGAGAGCTCCTTCGCCCTCTCCTCGAGGAGCTTCTCCTGAATGAGCTCGTTCAAGAGCTTGCGGCGTGCCTCTATCGGGTTGTTTCCCGCCTGTGGAGAGCCGATGAAGACCTCGAAGCGTTTCTGGAACTCGCTGTTGGTGATCAGGCGGTCGTTGACACGGGCGACGATTTTTTCGACGAGCTCTCCGGCAGCGGCTGGCATTGCTGCCCCGAGAAGCGCCGTGAGGAGAAGGGAAAATCGGGCTTTCATCGGAAGATTCATAACACGGCCGAGCGGCGGAGATTCCTGGGGTCAGCGCTGAATGGCTGAATTCGTGCCATAGCTGAATTCAGCCTTGACCCGGATTCAGCGATTCAGCGTTGACCCTAGGCTGCCCTAGGCTGCCTCCTGCCGCTCGAGCTCGGACATCCAGGAAAGGATGGCCGGCAGCAGCGAATCGGACGGCGGGGCCGGAAACGACAGAACGCCGCCAGGCGACAGGGTTGCCCCGGACGTCGCGCGCACGAGCGCCGCGAGCCGTTCGCCGTCTACGCGCGCGTCCTCGGCGAGGCGCAGATGGACGCGGCCGGCCTGACGGGTCACGGTCGTCACTCCGAGCCGCTCCGCGCGGGTGCGCAGCCGCGAGTACTCGATGAGCCTTCCGAGAGCCGGCGGCGGCTCGCCGAAGCGGTCCGCGATCTCCCTCCGGACCTCTTCGAGCTCGGAGTCGTCCTTCGCGCGCGCCACCTTCTTGTAGATCATCATTCGCCAGTTCTCGTCGGCGACGTAGGCCTGCGGGATCGTGAGATCGAGCCCCAGCGAGAGAGTCACGGCGCGCTCCGGCCGGATCTCCTCCCCCTTGATCTCGCGGACGGTCTCCTCGAGCATCGAGAGGTACATCTCGAATCCGACGGACGCGATGTGCCCGGACTGTTCCCCGCCGAGGATGTTCCCGGAGCCGCGAATCTCGAGGTCCTTGGCTGCAATGCGGAACCCCGCTCCAAGGTCGCAGAACTCCTGGATGGACGCGAGACGCCGTCGCGCCGTCTCCGACAGGGCGACGTTCTCCGGCACGAGAAGGTACGCATACGCCGGCTTGTCGCTGCGCCCGACGCGCCCGCGGAGCTGGTAGAGCTGCGCGAGGCCGTACATCTCGGCCCGGTCGATCAACATCGTGTTCGCCGTCGGAATGTCGAGGCCGTTCTCGATGATCGTCGTCGCGAGCAGCAGGTCCGCCTCGCGCGAGTAGAACTTCATCATCGCTTTTTCGAGCTCTGCCTCGCGCATGGCGCCGTGGGCGACCGCGATGCGGACGCCGGGAAGGAGATCCTCGAGCATCTGTCTGACGCGCCCGATCGTCTCGACGCGGTTATGCACGAAGAAGACCTGCCCGCCGCGCTCGATCTCCGCCTCGATCGCCTCGCGGATGACCTCCGGTTTCGCGGGCACGACCTGCGTCTCGATCGCGAGGCGGTCGCGCGGCGGCGTCTCGATGATCGAGAGGTCCCGCAGACCGGAGAGTCCGAGGTGGAGCGAGCGCGGGATCGGCGTCGCCGACATCGAGAGCACGTCGATCGACGCCTTCCATTCTTTCAGTCGTTCCTTCTGGGCGACGCCGAACCGCTGTTCCTCGTCGACGATCAGGAGCCCGAGGTCGCGGAAGGCGAGGTCTTTCGCGAGCATCCGGTGCGTCGCGATCAGGATATCCACCGAGCCGGCCGCGACCTTCTCGACGATCGCCTTCTGCTCGGCGCGGGAGCGAAAGCGCGACAGGAGCTCGATCGTCACCGGAAACGCCACGAACCGCCTCTGGAAAGTGCGGTAGTGCTGGTCGGCGAGGATTGTCGTCGGCGCGAGCAGCGCGACCTGCTTTCCATCGAGCACGGCCTTGAAGGCGGCGCGCATTGCGACCTCGGTCTTGCCGTAACCCACGTCCCCGCAGAGCAGCCGGTCCATCGGCCGCGCCTGGAGCATGTCGCGCTTCACGTCGGCGATCGCCTGCGCCTGGTCGGGCGTCTCCTCGTACTCGAACGCGTCCTCGAACTCCTTCTGCCACGGCGAATCGCGGGAGAACGCGAACCCCTCCGCGAGGCTGCGGCGCGCGTAGAGCTTCAGGAGCTGGTCGGTCATGTCCTTCATCGCCTTCTTGACCGACGCTTTGCGCCGCGCCCACCCCGCGCCCCCGAGCCTGTCGAGCGCCGGCTGCACGCCTTCGACGCCGGAGTACTTCTGAACGAGGTCGAGACGCTCGACCGGAAGCAGCAGCCGCTTCTCCTCGGCGTAGCCGATCTCCATGAACTCGCGCTCATCCCCCTCGACCGGTACGCGCGTCAATCCCTGGAACAAGCCGATGCCGTAGTCTCGGTGGACGATCGCGTCGCCGAGCTTCAGGTCGCGCAAGTCCGACAGAAACGCCTCCGAGGGGCGCCCCCGCGAGACCGCAGAGCGCTTCTCCTCGCCGAAGATCTCGCTCTCGGAGTAGACGGCGAGCCGCGGCTCCCGCAGCCGGAACCCGGCGGAGATCTCGGCCGGAAGACAGACGAGCGCTCCGGGACGCCGCTCGGACGAGACATGTAGCGAGTACTCGAGCGCGAAGCGGCGCAGCTTCTCCGCGCCGCCGGTCGGACGAACGGCGACGAAGATCTCGTCGCCGGCGGTGATGGCCCGCGAGAGCTCGGCTGCGGCTTCGGCGGTCCGCCCGGAGTGCGCCGCGATCGGTTCCGCCGGCAGTCGGATGATCTGACCCCCAGAGGAAAGACCCACGCGATCGAAGAGGAAGTTCGCCTGCGCGATCCCTTCGCGGATGCGCTCGACGGGATGGAGGAGCTCCTCGGGAGCGAAGAAATCCCGGTCGGGGTCGCGATCTGCCGAGACCCGCTCGGCGAAGGCGTCGATCTCGTCCTCGACCGACGACGGCTCGACGACGACGACGACCGCGTCGCATGCGTGGTCGAGCCAGCCGGCCGGCATCGCCTCGACGGCCGGGGCGAAGACGATTCGCTCCGCTTCGGAGGGCAGCCGCCCGATGCGCTGCTCGAGGAGCGTCCGGGCTTCGAGCGCGTCTTCGGCGGAGGCGAACGGCGGGACGACCGCGGAGGAGAGCCGCTCGCGAGATCGCTGAGTGTCCGGGTCGAACACCCTCAGCGACGCGATCCGATCGCCGTCGAGCTCGACTCGAAGCGGCAGATCGCGGTCGGGCGGAAAGACGTCGAAGAGGCCTCCGCGCACCGCGAGATCGCCGGTCTCGATCACGAGGTCGGCGCGGCGGTAGCCGACGCGTGTCAGCTGGGAGACGAGGCGCGGCAGCGAGATTTCGCAACCCTCCTCGAGCCGGAAGGAGAGGGCTTGGAGCCGCTCGGAAGCGGGTAGTCGCGTGAAGAGCGATCGTGCTGGCAGCACGATCGCGTCGACGCCGCTGACGTCCCCGAGGGCGGCGAGGAGCGCGAACTCGTCGCGACGCGCCTTGAGCGACGGGGGGATCCGCTGGTAGGGAGTGAGCGCCGGCGCGGGCGCATGGAAGACGCGCTCCAGCCCGGCCGCGGACAGGTCCTCGAGGAGCCGTTGCGACTCCTCCTCGTCGGCGACCACGACGGCGAGTGGCCGCGCGAGGTCGCGGCGAAGCGCGGCGAGGAGGACCCCGGGAAGCGCGCCGGCGGCTCCGGCAACCGTAGCAGGCTCGCTGCGTGAGAGCCTGTCCAAGAGCGCGCGGTATCCGGCGACCCCACGCGCGATCTCGACGAGAAGGTTCTGCTGCCCGACCTCCGACATGCGGACCGACTAGCGACCCAGGCCCGCCCGCATCTCGTCCACCTTCCGGCGCCACAGTCGGGCCTCGGCGAGCGCGTCCGCGGCGGCGCTCACCTCTTCGACAAGGGATCGCTCGAGCCGGGTGAAGCTCTGCCCGGCCGCCATGATCGCCGAGGCGAGCTTTTCCTCCGCCTCCAGAACGACCGCCGCGAGCCGGGCCGTGTCCCCCTCCCGGCGCGCTTTCGTGAACGCCTGGTCGATTTCCATGACCTCGGTCTGAAACTCCCGTTTGCGAACCGGCTTGTCGCGCGCGACACCGCCGTACGAGGTCAAGAGATACTGCGCGCGCTCGACCGGATCGAGGAGCAGCCGGCGCGCCGCGTCGAGCGCTGCGACGGCCTCGCTCGACTTTTCGCGGAAGTCCTGGCGAGTCGCCGACTTCTCGCGACAAGCGCGCGAGAGCGCCTCGTATCGCGCTTCGAGGCTCGTGGGATTGACGGCCCACGAGCGCGTGAGGCCGAAGAGGGCGAACGCGTCCGACGGGATCTCGAAGATCGTGCCGCATTCCGTGCAGACGACCGGCGAGATCCGCGCGGCGCCGCAGTCCGTGCACGTCAGGACGCCCGAAAGATCAGCTTCCGCCATTTCCCTGATTCCCTGCAAACCCGAAGCCGTGGCTTCTAGCCGCCCGAAGCGTAGGCGGGCGAGAGCTCACGAAGTCGCCGCACCGTCGCCGCGACCGCGCCGATCGCGTAATCGACTTCCTCCGCCGTGTTGGTGCGGCCGAGCCCGAAGCGGATCGAGGCGTGGGCGAGCTCGTCGGGAACCCCGAGAGCCTTCAGGACGTGCGAGGGCCGCAGGGATGCCGACGTGCAGGCCGAGCCCGAGGAGACGGCGATGTCCTTCAGGCCCATCAGGAGCGCCTCCCCCTCGACCCCGGCGAACGAGAGGTTCAGGTTCCCCGGGAGCCGGCGCTCGTCCTCGCCCGGCGCGAGCGAGCCGTCCGGCGCGATCTCCGGCAGCGGCGCGCCGTTCAAAGACACGTCCGACACGTCCCGCAGGATCCCCTCGGAGAGCTGTTTGCGCAGGAGGCGCAGCCGTGGCGCTTCCCTTTCCCTCTCGGCGAGCGAGATCTCGACCGCCTTTCCGAAGCCCACGATCCCCGGGACGTTCAGCGTCCCCGACCGCATGCCGCGCTCGTGACCGCCCCCATGGATGATGGGCTCGAGCCGCACCCGCGGCTTGCGCGCGCGGACGTAGACCGCGCCGATCCCCTTGGGTCCGTAGAGCTTGTGCGCCGAAACCGAAGCGAGATCGACGTTCATCTCGGCGACGTCGAAGGGGATCTTGCCGAAACCCTGAACGGCGTCGGTGTGGAAGAGAACGCCTTTCTCCCGGCAGACCGCGCCGATCGCGGCGATCGGCAGGATCGTGCCGATCTCGTTGTTCGCGAGCATGAGGGTGACGAGGACCGTGTCCGGCCGGATCGCCTCGCGGACCTGACCGGCTTCGATCCGCCCGGTCCGGTCGGGAGCCAGGTACGTCACCCCGAAGCCTTCGCGCTCGAGCACGTGGCAGGAATCGAGAACCGCGTGGTGCTCGGTCGCGGCCGTGACGACGTGGTTGCCCTTCTCGCGGTGGGCGCGCGCGGCGCCCAGGATCGCCAGGTTGTCGCTCTCCGTCGCGCCGCTCGTGAAGACGATCTCGCGCGGCTGCGCATTCATGCCCGACGCGACCTGGTTGCGCGCCTCGTCGACGGCCGCCTCCGCCTCCCAGCCGAAGACGTGGCTGCGCGATGCGGCATTCCCGAACACCCGACTGAAATACGGCATCATCGCCTCGAGCACCCGCGGATCGACCGGGGTCGTCGAGTGGTGATCCATGTAGATCGGGAGCTTCACCATGGCCGACTCGTCACTATAGGACCCCAGGACCGACCTCGCAAACATGCACGTTGCGGCTCAGTTGGCCGCGAAGGCCACTCTTGTCTCTGCAGCAGGGAAGGGGTAGCGTGTCCAGAATGCCCAGGGAAGCAGATCCGCCTCGTGATGCTCGTTTAGCTCCCGCCTACTCCTTCTCCGAAGCTGCGCTCTGCGTGCGTCTACCCGTAGCGACTCTGCGGCTTTGGGCATTGGGCCGAACCTACCCGACCGCGTCGGGCCAGAAGCGGACACTTCCGATGTTCCGCATCGCCGACCGCGAGCATCGGCTACTCTCTTTTATCAATCTCATCGAGGCTCACGTCCTCC
>Ga0268386_10003569_pt1 | contig 11364 bp, 11 predicted proteins | sample RVTome_15_FD_200260 | JGI IMG/M metagenome (GOLD analysis project Ga0268386, IMG submission 200260) | Soil microbial communities from uranium-contaminated site in the Upper Colorado River Basin, Wyoming, United States - RVT150D86... ... | reverse complement strand
GCCGCAAGCCGTTCAGCGTGGTCCTGTTCGACGAGATCGAGAAGGCCCACCCGGACGTGTTCAACACGCTGCTCCAGATCCTGGAGGACGGGCACCTGACCGACGCGCAGGGCCACACGGTGGACTTCAAGAACACCGTGATCATCATGACCTCGAACCTGGGAACCCGGGACATCCAGAAGGGCCCCCAGGTCGGGTTCGCCTCCCAGGCGGACGACCGGCTGACCCACGAGCGGATGAAGGAGCGGGTGATGGAGGAGCTGAAGCGCTCGTTCCGTCCCGAGTTCCTGAACCGGATCGACGAGGTCATCGTGTTCCACTCGCTGTCGCGGGAGCACGTCAAGGCGATCGTGGACCTGATGATCCGGCGGGTGGAGGGGCAGCTAAAGTCCAAGGACCTGGACATCGAGCTGACCGACGGGGCCAAGGACCTCCTGGCGGAGAAGGGCTACGATCCGGCCCTCGGGGCCCGCCCGCTCCGCCGGACCATCCAGCGGATGGTCGAGGACCCACTGTCGGAGAAGCTGCTGTACAAGGAGTTCACCGCGGGGCAGACGATCATCGTCGACGCCCGCGACGGGGACATCGTCTTCGACGCCGCCGCCCCGCTGCCGGACACCCCGCCGGTCGAGCTGGCCGGCAGCCAGGAGTCCTAGAACCCCGGGCCATCTCGGGGCCTTCCCCCCCGAGAGACCCCGCTCGCAGGGACGCCTGCGGGCGGTAAGGCCGAAGCCCGGCAGCCGCGAGGTTGCCGGGCTCTCGGCATCCCGGGGGTCGGTGACGCCGGTATCCTTCTTGGTCACGGGAGGAGGCGTCTGTGACCTCGTTCGTCAAGAACGTGACCACCGGATCCGGGAAGAGAGCGGCCGCTTCCGCTGGTACACCGACTACGCCGTCCCGCCCAGCCACGGGAGGGGGACGGTGACGGTCAGGCTCCACGGAAGTCGACGGGCTAGAGGCAAGCGTCGTCGCCTTTGCCAGTCCGCGGGTGAAGGAGCTTTACCGAGAGTGGCATGAGCTCGTCCGCGAGCTGCGCATCGATCTGATCGAGTGGCGGGAAATCGACGAATATGCGAAAGGCCGGCTGCCGAGATGGGAAGCTAGTGTGGGCGTACGGGCGGGTGAGTAGGGCAATGACGGGCCAGACAGGGGACGAGCTGCAACAACGGAAAGGCTCCGCGGACCCGCACCCCCTCTCGGACTCCAAGAGAGAGTTCACCTCACTCTCTACAAGTGGTGGCCTGGGGGAATCGCAGCTTGAACATCAACAGCCCCGCCCAACGGGAAGCAGTTCAGTCGGCCGTGGACGAGCTGGGGCCGACCTGAAGTGGTCGACACGAGCCGAGCTGACCCGCACGTTGAAAGCCCGCAAGAAGGAAGTGAAGTCTTTCGAGGCGGAGCTGACGCGACTCTCCGCTGACGACCCGAAGATCCTCGAGAAACTCGTTAGAGGGGATCGACTTCACCAACATCGGGGCCGAGGATCTCCCCGAAGTTGCCCAGCAAGTCTCGAGCATCGCCCAAGTCGTTGTGGGGGCTGACCGTGGTATGCGCCAGGCTATCGATTGGTTATGTGCTTGAGTTCCCGCCATACTTGGGAAGGTGGGAGAAGGATCTAGCATGGTTCGGGTCACGACCGTCCACATGGAGGGAGGCGAGAACCACGAGCACGTTGCCCGCGTGCGCTGGACGAATCCTCAGACCGGAGACAGTGGGCAGAGCACACGCGAACAGATGATCGAATACCTGCGCAAGCCAGGAACCCGCGCCTTTGTGACCGACGGCGAGCGGACCGTAAACATTCGGATAGTCGAGGCGGAGCCGCCGTACATCCGAACCCACGCCGACGGCGTCTGGACCAACGACCTATTGGCTCTCCCGCGATACGGTCCCATGTGAACTGAGACCCGACCGGATACCAACGGCCAGCCGCGGGGAGACGAACGTTGGCCGCGACACTGTTGTTCGGATCGACCCTGGATCCGGCTACGTCCGAGCAGTCGTGCCAGTGGTATCGGATCCCCTCGGCCTGATCTCGGCCTCGGGACAGGTCTGGACCCAGAACTTCGGCGATGGGACGCTGTCGCGCATCGACCCGGTGACCAGCCGGGCCACGAGCCACTTGCAAGAGGTGGTCGGCGCGGCCTCCGACGGCGAGGATCTCTGGGTCGCCGTGGACGGCAACCGGCTGGTGAGGATCGACGGGGCAACAGGTCAACGGGAAGCGTCGTTCCGTCTGGGACGAACGGCACTGTTCGCTCCCCGGGATGCCGGGTTCTTGGCGGTGGGTCACGGATCGATCTGGCTCACGGTTCCCAAGCTGAGATCCCGGGGCCCCGCACGAGCTATGGCGGATCGGTCCCCGAACCGGAACCGTGCGGGCCAAAATAGGGTACAGAAACTCGGATTGGGCCCCGTGACCTGGCACTTTGATAGAGCCCGCGTGCTGCCTGCTTCGGCCATCCATGCGGGAATCTCGGCGTGAGATTCTGGGCCTCTCCGCGCGGGAGCCACCTGTTTTCTCGACATTCTCCGGTGACAGAGGGAACCCATGGTCCATCCGGAGGAAAAGATGAAACTCCTCCCAGTCGGAGTCGGCGCCGACGCGAACCTGGGCCACCAAGGCGGAGTCACCGAACGGCGGCGTAGGAGTCCACGAGGAGATACTTGAACCCCTCACCCCATTCTTCCCCGCCCGGCCATCCACACGGCGGAGATGAGAGTGTGCCACTGTGTCGGTAGCGCTTGAAGAAACTCCCCGCGTTTGCCGACCGCGCAGCCGCACCTCACCACGAGGCCGGGCCAACGACCGGCGCCACCTACGACCCCGTGCGCATGTACCTCCGTGAGATCGGGAAGGTGCCGCTCCTGACCGCGGCCCAGGAGGTCGACCTGGCGATGCGGATCGAGGGCGGCGAGCTGGCGGACGAGCTGCTGGTCTCCGTGGAGCGCACCGATCGGCTCGACCGCCGGCGCTTCCAGAAGGTCGTCGAGGCAGCGGTCCGCATCCGCGCGCACCAGCGCGACCCGGAGAAGAAGCTGCGCCGCGAGGGGATCGGGCAGGAGACCGTCTCTCGAGGCTACCTGCCCCGGTCCCGCGCCGACGCCACCTCTTTCCTGCGCCGCGTGTCCGCCGATATGGGCCGCGCCCGGGGAAAGCTGATCGAGGCGAACCTCCGGCTGGTGGTGTCGATGGCCAAGCGGTACGCGCACCGGGGGATGCTGTTCCTCGACCTGGCCCAGGAGGGGAACCTGGGCCTGATCCGGGCCGTGGAGAAGTTCGACTACACTCGGGGCTACAAGTTCTCCACCTACGCCACGTGGTGGATCCGCCAGGCCATCACCCGGGCCATCGCCGACCAGTCCCGGACGATCCGCATCCCCGTGCACATGACGGAGTACATGAACAAGATCGCTCGGGCCCAGCGGGACCTGGTCCAGATCCTGGGGCGGGACCCCGATCCCGAAGAGATCGGCAGGCGCGCCGGCCTCCCGGCGGAACGGGTCCGGCAGATCCTCGAGATGTACCGAAATCCCATCTCCCTGGAGACGCCCGTCGACGACCAGGAGGACACGAGCCTCGGCGATTTCATCGAGGACCGGGACGCGGTGCCGCTCCCCGACGCGGCCAGCAGGACCCTGCTCCAGGGGCAGCTCGAGACGGTCCTGCACACGCTCGATGACCGGGAGCGGGGCATCATCCAGAGGCGGTTCGGCCTGCTCGGCGGGGAGCCCGGGACGCTCGCGGAGGTTGGCCGGGTCTTCGGCGTGACCCGGGAGCGGATCCGACAGATCGAGTCCAAGGCGCTGTGCAAGCTCCGCCACCCGACAAGGGCGCAGCAGCTGCGCGACCACCCCGATTAGCGCACTCCTTGGGGATCGGGGCCGGCTCCCCTTCGCTGGTGGGTGAGGGTTCAGCATCGTGGTCCTGGCGAGCACGTTCCCCCGCCGGCGAACCGGCCGGCAGGCCACCGGACAGCACCCAGGTCCGGGACCGTGAAGTGGTTCAACCCCGACAAGGGGTACGGCTTCATCACCCGGGAGGACGGTCCTGACGTGTTCGTGCACTCCAGCGCCATCCAGGGTGAGGGCCACCGGAGCCTCGAGGAGAACCAGAAGGTCGAGTTCGACGTCACCGAGGGCCCGAAGGGCCCCCAGGCGGCGAACGTGCGCCCCGTGGGGTAACGACCGGAAGGCTGTGCAGAGGACCAGTCACAAACGTGGCGGGTCCCTCGCTTTGGGATCAGCGCCCCCGGAGGCGGGCCCGCTAAAGGTGGACTACAGGACAGGTGAGCGTGCGGGTGATACCTGGGACATCCTGGACCCGTCGGACCACGAGCTTCCCTAGCTCGTCCAGGTTGCGTGCCTCCGCCCTGGCGATCACGTCGTAGGGATCGGTTACCGTCTCTGCCGACGTTACTCCTTTGACCCCCCCTACCTCCGCGGCTACCGAGCCGACCACGCCTACCTCGGTCTGGATGAGGATGTACGCGGCGATCATGCTCTCCTCCGAAGCGGCATCGGATGAGCGCCCTGGCCATCATCCATCCAACCGGATCGCGGCCAGCACAAGGCAAGCGGCTTCCCGATCAGCCTACTGCCTGTACCGTTCAGACACTCGGATTCATCCTCTGAGCAGGGACTTCGGTAGGGTCGCGGCCTTCCTTTGTTCCGACTGTTCGGGTCGAACAAGGAAGCCGCCTGTGCTCTTCTCGCTGGTCTACCCCACCTGGAGCCACCTGTTTCCTCAACATTCTCCGGGCGGGAGCGTAGCTATGCTGCACCCGATGGCGCGCGGACTCCAGCCGCATGACCGCAGGCCCCCAGGGCCGTCGCCGGGGCGGCCGGCCATCCCCCGACGTTTCGGCTGGATCCTGCCGGCCCGGCAGGCCCGGGCGGGCTGGGCGACGCGCGGGGACCAGTGATCGCTCGGCCCTCCGCGCGCGTACGGCACGCGCGGCGGCTGTTCGCCGGAATCGCTCCCGGCTATGACCTGATGTCGGAGGTGCTCTCGTTCGGCCGGAACCGCAGGTGGCGGGCGTTCATGGTTTCCCGGGTTCCGGTGTCCGGCGGCGCCCGGATCCTGGACGTGGCCACGGGCACGGCCTCCGTGGCCATCGACCTGGCGCGGGCAGAGGGGGCCCGTGTATTGGCGCTGGACCAGAGCGAGCCCATGCTCCGGGGCGGCCGGGCCCGGCTGGCCCGGACCGGGTTCGGGGATCGGGTGTCGCTGGTGCACGGACAGGCGGAACGGCTCCCGTTCCCCGATGAGACGTTCGACGCCGTGACGTTCACCTACCTGCTGCGGTATGTGGACGACCCTGCGGCCACCCTCGCCGAGCTGGCCCGGGTTCTGCGGCCCCGGGGTGTGCTGGCCAGCCTGGAGTTCCACGTGCCACCCGGTCCCCTGTGGCGGGCGGGATGGTACCTGCACACGAGGGTCGGTCTCCCCGCCGTGGGCCTCCTGGCTTCGAGGGAGTGGTACCGGGCGGGCCGGTTCCTGGGGCCGAGCATCAGCGAGTTCTGGCGCCGGCACCCCCTGAAGGAGCAGGCCCGGATGTGGCGGGCCGCCGGGATCGAGCGGGTGTGGGCGCGTTCCATGACCCTGGGGTCGGCGGTGGTGATGTGGGGGGTCAAGGGTGAAGGCTGAGCCGGCCCGGCCCGCCTTCTACGCGCTTCGGCCCGGCGGCTGGCGGGACTACTGGACCCTGCTCCATCCGCCGTATACGGCGTGGCACCTGGCGAACGTGGCCATGGGGGCGGCCGCGGCGCCCCTCTTCGACTGGCGGAACCTGTCTGCGGCGCTCCTGGCGTTCTTCCTCGGGGTGGGGGTGTGCGCCCATGCCCTGGACGAGCTGAACGGCCGCCCGCTCCGCACCCCGATACCGGCCCCGGTCCTGTGGACGCTGGCGATCGCCTCGCTCGCGGCCGCTGTCGGGCTGGGCGTCCTGGGGGCCGCGGTGGTGTCCTGGTGGCTGCTGGCCTTCGTGGCCTTCGGGGCGTTCATAGTCATGGCCTACAACCTCGAGCTGTTCGGGGGCGCGTTCCACTCCGACCTCTGGTTCGCCCTGTCGTGGGGCGGCTTCCCCGCGCTGACCGGCTACTTCGCCCAGGCGGGAGTGATCCGTCCGGAGGCCGTGCTGGTGGCCGGCGGATGCGCGGCCCTGGCCGCGGCCCAGCGGCACCTCTCCACCCCCGTCCGGCTGCTGCGCCGGCGGGCGCGCGAGGTCACCGGGCGGGTGACCCTGGAGGACGACGAGGTCATCCCGCTCGACGAGGCCACACTCCGGGCCGTCCCCGAGGGGGCCCTCCGGTTCCTGACCGCAGCCGTGGTGCTCCTGGCGGCCGGTTTGGTCTCACTCCGGTTGCTGGAGGCGACGTAGGCTTCCCAGCAACTGCCGCACGGGAGAGCTTGGGGGCTCAACTCCCCTCACCTCCGCCGTAACGATGCAGGTCAGAGGCCGTTTTTCTCCCCTGTGAGGGGCGCGGTTCAGCTCGTCAGACGAGAGACCGTTCGCTCGCGGGATCCGAGCGTTTGGGGTTGCAGCGAGGCCGCCGCTACAAGGCGGAGGACTGGCAGGGTGGCTATCGCTGGATGGGTGGAAGGAGCTACTAGTCCACGGGCTCAGCAACATCGAGTACCTAAAGGGATTCCGATCCTGTGGGCAACGCGTGCGGGAACTAGCCCTGGCAGCCGTTACCCTTCCTCGAAAGAGAGGAACACCCGGCGGGGCATGTTGGGCTTGACCGGCCGCGCGATTTCAGAGGATGGGGGAAGCCTCCGCAAGAGACGGCGGCCACACGATCCTCTTGACTCCTTCCTGCCACTGGACCACGAGGATCTCGTGATCCTCCTGTCGACCGTCACCCCCGAGGCCGAAACGTCCGAAGAACGTGGTGCACCGGAGCCCCCGGGCGGTCTCCAGCAGCGCCTGATCCTCCGTCGTTCCGGCCTCCTCGGCGCAGCGCATGGCGACGAGGCCGGCTGCGTACGCTTGCGCTGCCGGGTAGTCGACGCCGCCGGGCCCGGGCCGCAGCGTCGGGATGACCTCGGCCCGGAGAGCCCGGACCGCATCCGCCTGCCTCGGTCCGACGTCGACGGAGAACCGGGCGCCCTCCTCCCACTGGGACGGGCCCAGGGTCCCTTCGGCGCCTGGCCCGAGGGCCGGGCCGAAGAGGCTGATCCCGGCGGCCACCGCGGCGACCGCGGCCGGCTTGGCCCGAAGACGGCGGACGAGCTCGACATCCTCCGCCAAGGTCCCGGCTGCGAGGACCACATCCGCGTCGGAGGCCTCGGGCAACTCCTCCGGTGCCACGGTTCCGACGAGAGTCATCCCTAGCCGGTCCGCAGCATCGCCCGCCCCCAGGGCGGCGCTTCGCCCGAACAGCCCCCGCCCGGCGGCGACGAGCACCCGAGCCCCGGGCAGGGAGTCCGCCAAGGCTTCGAGCACTGGTCCGAGGTACCGACTCGCCGGCGAGGGGACCGACACGACGCCGGGGAGCCGCTCGACCTGGTCGGCGCTTCCCCCGTGGTTCCAGAGGACCCGTCCGCGTTCGGCGGCCCACCGAGCGGCCTCATCGACCAGGTCGCTCCCATAGGGGCCCACGAGGAGGCCCGCTTCGGCCACCTCCTCGAGGGCCCGGCGGACCCCCGTTCGGGTCCCGCCATCGTCGACGACGTGGAGCTCCGGGGCGAGCCGCTCCTGGCTCATCCGGATCCCGCCGATCGTCCAGGCGCCCTGCACAGCCTGCCGGAGACCCGCAGCGGCCAGCCGCCCGAGGAAGCCGTACCGACCGGTGAGCGACAGGGGAGCGCCTACGACGAGACGCGCGTCAGGCACTCGCTCCTCAGACCCCCTCCCTGCGGTCGCGGTGGTGGAGGGATGCGCCGTGCGCTGGCGTCATACCCCGAGCCTGGTCACAAGGGCGCCGAGAACGATTGGTGCAGCACTCCACCGTCGCCGGGAGGCCGCTCGGAAAGGGACGGGAGTCGTTCACGGTCGACCCGTAGCCAGGGTCAGCGCCCGAACCACGTCGCGCTGAACCGCCGACCAGCGGAACAGCCGCCCAAGGCGCACCAGCGCCATCCCCCGTCCCAACACGACCTCGACCACGCCCTGGACGTCGAATAGCGCCAAGGCCACCCCATCCTCCCCGGCCATCTCCCGGCTCTCCGCCACCACCCTCGGGTCCTCCCGCTGGATGGCGAACGCTCTCGGCTCCTCCTGCGGCGGCAGTGGCTCGGGCGCTCCCCACGCGGTGAGCAGGCTCCTCTCCGCGGCGTCGCCCACGGCGATGGCGTTCGTCCCCGGCCTGAGGTTCACCCGGCACAGATAGCGATGGAGATCGAGGCTCCGAATCTCCGGGACGGCCAGGAGCCGGTCGAGCGGTGGGGCCGGGACGGCCGGTGGGCAGGTCAGAATGGTGCGGTCCGTCAATTCCTCGGTGATGTGGAGCCGCAGGACCGACGGGTTCGGCACCGCCTCCACCGCCCACCGCATCGATCCATCGTGCCAGGCCTTGCAGCAATGGGGGATCCGTTTTGTCCGGCTCGATCGCCCGGTGTACGGTCGGTTACTCGGCGAGCGCTGATCGAGGGAGGGCGAGCGGGATGGCGAGGGCGCAGGGTCATCATGAGCATGACGCCTTGAAGCACCGGCACAAACACTTCCACGTCACCCACTACCTGCACCGGGGAGAGAACTGGGGTCATCTGCTGTCCACCCACACGCACGAGCACAATCATCCCGCGTTGGAGCACGTGCACATTCCACACCGGGACGTGGAGAAGGAGCACCGGAGGGAGGCACACGTCCACGACCACGCCCGCCCCGCCGAGTCGCCAGCGTAAGGGTTCAGCTGGGCGCGCGGCTCCCTCCCTGGTATAGGCGGCGCACCGGAGCGGTGATCCAGTTCATTCCAGCCGCCGTCCTTGCACGACGCGGGAGCCGGTAGGGGTACGGAAGGGAGAGAGATCTCAGGCTCCCGGTCAGCTAGGCGGGCGGCGATGCGCTCGGCGACGACCCGCCCCGCGCCGTCGGCGAACACCCCCGCCTTCGGCATCCGCTGTCCCGTGGCAAGGGGTCTCTGGAAGTTTTCTGTCACTTTGCTTGCCTTGGTGCAAACCATTTGCAAACGAACCACGCGGAGCTCGGCGGCACAGGGCGGAGCTCGGCGGCACGAACCCCGAACAGGACGGCACGAGATGGCTCCAGACGGAACAGACGGCACGAGCCCACCGGACTCATAACCCAGAGGTCGCTGGTTCAAATCCAGCCCGCGCAACGAGCAAAAGCGAGGTCAGGAGGGGTGTCCCAATGGGCGCCCCTCCTTCGTTTCTTGTGTCCCAAAACCCAGAGGTCCGCTGGCCGCTGGCCGGAGATGAAACCGCAGGTCAGGCCCCGGTAGGGGATCGTCTCGATTGCCCGGGCAAAAACCCAGCAGTCGCCGTCGCAGCCCCCGCAGGTCATGGTTCACGTATCGAAACAGCAGCTCAGAGGCGTCGCCTTCCTGCTCGACTCTCATAAGCGAATCTTGTGTCTAATTTGTGTCTAAATTCGGCGGCCGGTTCCCGCGCCGTACCCGCGGGGGGACGTGACCACCCTCCGGGTCTTGCGGGACCCGAGGTCAGCATCGGATGGCAGCGGCCCGACGCTATTTCGAGATCTTGGAAGGCGGCGCGCTAGGTCGCAGTCGGCGGTCCGAACCAGGTGGTGAGCGCGTCGGGGAGCCCCGCCTGGGTGAGGTCTCCCACCCAGGGGACATATCCGTCGGGCCGGATCAACACTGCAGTCGGAGCAGTGACCACGCCAAGGACCGGAAGCTCCCACGGACCAACATATTTGGCATCGATCATCTGAACCCGATCCACCCACGGTGTGATGTCGAAGCCGCCGGGCTCGCCGAGGTTGAGCAGCACGGGCCGGGCGTCGTGGAGCAGGGTGAACATCCGAAGCAGGCCGTCCGAGGTGACCAGGTCGAGGTCGGGCATGCGCCGCCCGAGCAGCGGGTGGCCCTCGCCGAGGTCGTAATGAATGTCCAGACCGGACAACATCGCGGCGAACCGCTTGCGCGGCTCGTCCATGCTAAGCAGCTCGGACATGGTGTCGCGCAACGCCTCGAGGCGCGCGTCGGCGGGGCGCATGAGCGCGGTTTGCGCCATCGTGTTGCGCAGCACCCGGGCAGCGACCGGGTGGCGCTCGGCGTGGTAGGTATCCAGGAGGCTTGGTGGCGATATCTCTTTGACCACCTGGGCCAGCTTCCATCCCAGGTTCACCGCATCCTGCACACCGGTGTTGAGGCCCTGTCCACCCGCCGGGGAATGCACGTGTGCGGCGTCGCCGGCCAGCAGCACCCGTCTGTCGCGGTAGGCCGCGGCCTGCCGGGTCATATCGGTGAACCTGGAGATCCACGTGGGGCTGTGGATCCCGTAATCGGTCCCGTAGACGGTGATGAGCGCCTCGCTGAGATCCCGCAGGGTGGGTTCGCCCGCGGGTGCGGGGTGGCGTTCGGTCACCATGATCCCGACCGGCCCCTCGTCCGCGTAGACGATCTCGCCGTCGCGGATCTCGTACTCAGCCCTGCCGAACGAATGGGTGCCGACGTCGTCCTGGCGGATGCCCAACTCCGGCTCCTCTCCCACCTCGACTTCGGCGAGCAGGGCGCTCATCGTTGGGTCCCAACCGGGAAACTTGATGCCTGCCGCCTTGCGGATTACGCTGCGTCCTCCGTCGCACCCGACGAGGTATCCCGCCCGCAAGGACTCGCCGTCGGCCAGCTCGACGTCGACGCCGGTGTCGTCTTGCGCGAACCCGGTGACTTCACGCCCGCGATAGAACGTGACCTCCAGCTCGTCGACCCAGCCGGCCAGGATGCGCTCGATGTGCTTCTGCCACAGCCCGAGCCCGTAGTTGTGCCGCGTGGGAAAGTCGCTGATGTCCAGGCGGTTGAAGGCGAACCCCGCGACCTGGGCCACTTGTCCCTCCGACAGGAACCGATCGGCGATCCCACGCTGATCGAGAACCTCGATGGTGCGTGCGTGCAGGCCGCCTGAGCGCGAGCCGGGGAGGTCCTGGCTGGGGCGCCGCTCGACGATGGCAGCGTCCACGCCCGCCAAGGCCAACTCGCCCGCCAGCATCAGGCCCGTCGGCCCTCCTCCGGCGATCACCACCGCATGCTCGGTCATAGCCACGCTCCGGCCGTACACGTCGACAACAACACACGCATTTCGCTGTCCCCATTTCCGTAGGTTCTGGCTTGCGGCCGGCGATTATGCGGCACGCCCCGGGGCTTGCCGCAAGCCCCCCTGGGCGGTATAACTTGAAAATGAGAGGAGTTGCTAACGGCCTCTCTTCCCGTCTGGTG
>Ga0268386_10003566_pt1 | contig 11367 bp, 11 predicted proteins | sample RVTome_15_FD_200260 | JGI IMG/M metagenome (GOLD analysis project Ga0268386, IMG submission 200260) | Soil microbial communities from uranium-contaminated site in the Upper Colorado River Basin, Wyoming, United States - RVT150D86... ... | reverse complement strand
GAAATCGAAGTAGATCATCATGCCGAGTTCCCCGGCCGCATCGAAATCGTCGCCGAACTCCTCACCGCGCCCGAAGCGGTCACCGTCCACGCCGCTCGAGGAGCCTGCCGAACCTGTGGTGTCGTTATCGACGGGGTCCGGGTCGGGAACCGGCGTCGAGCCGCAGCCAGCAAGCACGAGGCACAGGAAAACGGTGCCGGAGAATTTGTAAAATGTCATGTCGATATCCTTTGAAAGTATTCTGGAACCGGGCTGCTTTTCGGCCGCTCCGACTGTAAATTCAGTATCTTATCCTGCTTTCCTAATGTGAAATCTTCCCCATGCGCTTACCGGTCGAGGGCAAACGGCGACCATACAGGCTCGCGCACGTCACCCTGGCCTGACGCCAGTCGCTGTCGCACCAGTCCGTCTGCCGATACCGTTTCGAGCACCCCGCCGCCCCCCTGCCTCGTGGCATAGATAAGTGTGTCGCTGTTGGGCGCGAAGCTTGGTGACTCGTCCTGTTGCCCCGTCGACAAAACCAGCATGCCCCGCTTGTCGAGTTCCATGACCGCAATGCGGAAATTACCCCGATCCACGTGCACTGTCGCGAGTTTCGTGCCGTCCGGCGACAGCCTTGGCCGGGCATTATAACTGCCTTCGAAGGTCACGCGCTCCGGTGTTCCGCCGTCTGCGCCGATGCGGTAGACCTGCGGCCCGCCGCTCCTGTCCGAGGTGAAATAAATCTGCCGGCCGTCGGGTGACCAGCTGCCCTCTGTGTCGATAGCGCGATTCGTCGTCAGGCGCTTGACGTCACGGGTGGCCAGATCCATGACGTGTATGTCGAGATTGCCGTCGATGCCGCCGAGCGTCACTACGAGCTTGCGGCCGTCCGGTGAAAATGCCGGTGAACCGTTGATGCCCGGGCGGTTCGAAACCTGAATGCGGTTGCCGGTGCGCAGCGTCTGCACGAAGATCGACGAGGCATTGCCCTCGAACGACACATAAGCCAGGCGCCGGCTATCGGGCGACCAGGCCGGCGACATGATCGGGTCCGGCGACTCCATGATCGTGTGCTCGTTTTCGCCATCCGCGTCGGAAACGAGCAGCGAATGGGTCCTCCCGTTTCCCGTGCCGCGAGCAGTAACATAGGCAATCTGCGTGTCGAACACGCCCTGAATTCCGGTCAGTTTCTCGTAGATCATGTCGGCCACGCGGTGTGCTGCGCGGCGCAGGGTTCCGCGCGTCGCCGGCATGCGATAGCCAACCAGCTGATTGCCCCCGAACACGTCGAACAGCTGAAACTGCAGGCTGTAGGCATTGTCGCTTGTCTGCGTCATTCTGCCTATCACCACCGCTTCGACGCCGAGTATGGACCAGTCTCCGAAGTCGACGTCCACACCGGCGGTCGGCTTCTGCAGCATGTCTGCTTCGTCGAGGGGCGCAAACCGCCCGCTTCGCTGAAGGTCCGCGGCGATGACCGCGGCGACATCGATCGGTGCCGCATCGTTTCCTTCCCAGCCGAAGGGGACGATGGCGATCGGAGTCTGCTTGCCCGCACCGCGGGTTATCTGAATCTCCAGCTCGGCAAGCGCCGCTGTACTTGCGAATAGCGCAATCAGGAAAAGGGAAAAACGTCGTGCGAGGTCATTTGTCATAGTTAATTTCCGTGGCATCCCTGGTGAATGTCCTGCTGAATGGCGAGGGTCGAATGGCCGGCGCGGGCCCTATTGTTCAGGTTCGAAGGTTATGCGCAAGTTCCTGTCAAACAACGCAGGGTTGTCGGGTTCCGGCAGGGGCGATGCCCTGTAAACCGCCGCCTCTATGGAACGTTGCACGGCAGCGTCGCCATTGCAAGACGTGATCGTGACACCGACCACCTGGCCCCCCGGCACCTGCCGCACCTGTACGACGCATTTCAGACCCGGCATCGCGCTCGCTGGTGGGACCCACGCCTGCTGAATTCTTCGTTGAATCGCGAAAATGTAGCGGTCGAGTTCGCCCGAACTCATGGCATCCAGCCGCCTCTGCTCGTCGGCCAGTTCCGCTTCGAACTGGCGCCGCCGTTCGGCCTCCTCCGCTTCCTGTCGCCTCCTTTCGTTCTCCAGCCGCTGCCTTTCAATATCCTCGAGGCGCTTTCTTTCGGCCTCCTGCCGCTGTCGCTCGAGTTCGGCTTCCTCGCGCTGCCGCCGCTCCTCGGCTTCCTTCTGCTGACGCTGGCGTTCTGCCTCTTCACGCCTGCGACGCTCCTCGGCCTCCTGCTCCAGGCGCTGTTGGTCGGCAACCTGCTGCTGTCGAATCCGCTCCTGTTCCTGTTCCTGTTCCAGGTCCTGTTGCCGCTTGAGACGTTCCGCTTCGATGCGCTGCTCCACGGCGGGATCAGGCTGCGGCGGTTCCGGCTCCGGTTCCGGTTCAACTTGAGGTGGTTCCTCGACCCGCGGCGCACTCGCCATATCCGCTTCGCTGACGAGGCTCGCATTGATGGCGAGCGGCACGGCCGGGCGGGACGGGCGGGTAAAATCCAGCGCGAACAGCATTGCCGCCAGTATCAGCGCGTGCAGCAGTCCGGCCAGCAAGACCGGAACAATGTTGAAACCGTTGCGAATCACTCGGCCTGCCGTGTCATTCCGGAACCGGGTATGTGTCCAGCGGGTCCGTGACGAATCCGACATTGTCGGCACCGGCTTGTTGCAACAGCACCATGGCACCCACGACGTTTCCGTAAGGCACGGCGCGATCCGCCTTCACGAGGACCGGCGTTTCTGCTCTGTTGCGCAGCACCGCCGACGTCTTTGCGATGATTTCCTGGCTGCTCGCGGGCTGGTCTTTACCGTCGCCCAGGTTGATGTACAGATTGCCGTCAGCATCTACGCTGATCACGATCGGCGGGTGGTTTGGCACATCCTGGATCGGCTCCGCGCCAGCCTTCGGCAGGTCGACCTTGATGCCCTGTGTCAGCAAGGGAGCGGTCACCATGAATATGATCAGCAACACGAGCATGACGTCGATGTAGGGGACGACATTGATCTCGCCCATCAGCTTGCGCTTTTGCATTGGGGATGCCATGTCAGATTCCTTTTCGCTTCGACACCGAATGCCGCTGCAGGATGCTGGAGAACTCTTCCATGAAGCCGTCGTAGCGGGTTTCCAGGCGAACCACCTTGTCGGCGTAACGGTTGTACGCGATGACCGCTGGAATGGCCGCGAAAAGGCCCATGGCAGTCGCAATCAGCGCCTCCGATATGCCGGGCGCAACCTGTGCCAGCGTGGCAGTCTGCACGCCTGCCAGCCCACGGAAGGAATTCATGATGCCCCAGACCGTGCCGAAGAGGCCGACGTAGGGGCTGGTAGACCCGATCGTCGCAAGTGTCGCAAGCCCCTGCTCGAGCCGGTCGACTTCACGCATCATGGAAACGCGCATTGCGCGACGGCATTCTTCGACCAGCTTGTCCGGCTGTATGCTGTCTTGCTGAATTCCGCGATTGAATTCGCGAAAGCCGGACTCGAAGATACTCGCCATGCCGATACTGCCGCCCTTCTCGCGGTTGGCGCTGCGGTACAGAGTCTGGAGATCCCCACCCGACCAGAAGTTTCCTTCGAATTTGTCGGACGCATCCTTGGTACGTCGTATGAGACCTTGCTTGGCGAAAATGATGCTCCAGGAAGCAAATGATGCGGCCACGAGAATCAGCATCACCAGCTTGACCGGGAGGCTGGCGCCCATGATGAGGTGCAGTATCGACATATCGGGTGTCATGATCGTGAGTCCTTGAATAATGTGTCGGGCAGTCGCGCGGGCTTCAGGCTGTCGGCGTCCAGATACGCTGCCCGCGTTGTACCCCGGCAAAGCAATTCGCCGTCGAGATTGTTGCGAAAGATCTTTTGTTCAATCAGAAAACTGGCGCGAGCGAGGCTGATCAGGCCTGCAGTGACGATCAGCTCGTCATTGAAACGCGCCGGCACCAGAAAGTCCGCCTGTGTATCGACGACCACGAAAAATCGCCTCTGTTCGTACAGCAGGACATCCTGTTCCACACCGAGCGTCCGCAGCCATTCCGTTCGCGCACGCTCCATGAACTTGAAGTAGTTGGCAAAATAGACCAGCCCCTGGGCGTCCGAGTCTTCGTAATAGACGCGCACGGGCCATGAGAAAAGTGGACCTGGGTTCTCCAATAGACCGTCACTCAGGCTTCGGGAAACAACGGAAGTTCCGGCATCGCCTCGCGCGCCGGCGGCGCGAGACCGAAATGCAGGTAGGCGTTTCGCGTGGCGACCCGGCCGCGCGCGGTGCGCATCATGAAGCCCTGCTGGATCAGGTACGGTTCCAGCACATCCTCGATCGTACCGCGTTCTTCGCCAAGAGCGGCGGCGAGACTTTCTATACCCACCGGTCCTCCGTCGAACTTGTCGATAATCGTCTGCAGGAGCCGGCGATCCATGGCGTCGAAGCCGTTCGGGTCGACTGCCAGCATGTCCATCGCGTTGACGGCGACCTGTTCGGTTACCACGCCATCGGCCTGCACTTCCGCAAAGTCACGCACACGACGCAGCAACCGGTTGACGATGCGCGGCGTGCCCCGCGCCCGTCCGGCAATCTGCGCGGCCCCGCCCGGTTCCAGCGGCAGATTGAGGATGCCCGCCGAACGATGGGCAATCGCCTCGAGCTCGGCGGTCGAATAGAATTCGAGGCGTTGCACGATACCGAAGCGATCGCGAAGCGGCGACGTCAGCAATCCGGCGCGAGTCGTGGCTCCCACAAGCGTAAACGGTGCGAGATCGAGTTTGATGGAGCGCGCAGCAGGTCCTTCTCCGATGACGATGTCCAGCTGAAAGTCCTCGAGAGCGGGATAGAGCACTTCCTCTACGATCGTGCTCAAGCGGTGAATCTCGTCGACAAACAGCACGTCGTTTGGCTCGAGATTCGTCAGGATGGCCGCGAGGTCACCCGGGCGCTCCAGCACTGGACCGGATGTCTGCCGCAGATTGACGCCCATCTCGTAGGCAATGATGTGCGCAAGCGTGGTTTTGCCGAGCCCCGGGGGGCCGAAGATCAGTACGTGGTCCAGCGCTTCGCCGCGATTTCGCGCAGCAGTAATGAAGATGTCCATCTGTTGCTTGACGACGGTCTGGCCGACGTAATCGGCCAAAGCCTTTGGACGGATGGCACGATCGAAGACGCGATCCTCGGGCCGCGGTACGGCGCTTTGAAGGCGGTCCCTTTCAATGGCGGTCATCGATCAGCCGACCGCTTGCCGCAGCGCGGAGCGAATGATGTCCTCCGCGGATTTGTCATCAACATCAAGTCGTCCAAGCAGCCGCTTTACTTCCTGTGGCTTGTAGCCCAGCGCGACAAGCGCGTCAAATGCCTCGCCGCGCGCATCCGTTCGTGCAGCCAGGCCGCCAGCCGCCTTCGGCACCGGGGCCTGCTGGTCAATGCGATCGCGCATTTCGATGATCAGACGCTCGGCGGTCTTGCGCCCCACACCGGGAATCTTGATGAGCATGGCGCTGTCCTCATGCAGCACGCAGCGATGAAAGTCAGCCACACTCATTCCGGACAATATTGCCAGCGCCATTTTTGCGCCGACGCCGCTGACCCTGAGCAGGCCACGGAACAGCAGCTTTTCTTCCGGTGTGCCGAAGCCGAACAGCGATTGCGCATCCTCCCTGACCTGCAAATGCGTATGCAGAAATACCTCTGCACCCACCTGCGGCAGTTCGAAAAACGTCGACATCGGCGTCTCGATTTCATAGCCGACGCCGGAACATTCGACAATGATTTTCGGCGGCTGCTTCAGGGCAAGGCGGCCGCGTATGGAACCGATCATCGCAGACCTGCAATGGCAACCGCGCCGGCCAGTCGTGTATGCAGACGGCGCTGGTGACCGTGACAAAGAGCAGCAGCGAGCGCGTCCGCGGCATCCGGCGAGGGCTCGCCCTGAAGCTGCAGAAGCGATCTGACCATGTGCTGAACCTGTATTTTGGTCGCCGCGCCGTTACCTGTCACTGCTTGCTTGATCTCGCGGGGCGCGTACTCGTACACGGCGATGTCGAGCCCGAAGGTCGCGCAAAGAGCAGCGGACCTCGCCTGACCCAGTTTCAATGCGCTCATGGCGTTGCGGTGGACAAAAATACTTTCAATGACCACGGCGTCCGGATGATATTCGGACGCGATTTCGGCAACCGAGCGAAAGATCAGGCGCAAGCGTGTCGCGAAGTCTCCATCCACACTGCGCACTGAACCGCTGGCGACGTAGTACGCACGATCAGCCTCGAAATCCAGGACGCCGAAACCCGTTACCCGCGAGCCCGGATCAATACCCAATATCCGTTGTCGGTCCGTCAAGGGCGCGCCTCAAAGTTGCGACAGCACTTCGTCGCCAATGTCTGCGTTGCTGTAAACGTTCTGCACGTCGTCGAGATCCTCCAGGGCTTCGAGCAGCTTGACCATCGAACTCGCTTCTTCCAGCCCCAACTCGGTGGTGGTTGCCGCCCACATCGTCAAACCCGCATCGTCGGGGGGAAACCCTGTCTCTCGCATCGCGTCTCGAACTGTTTCGAATTCCGCCGGATCCGTCAGAACCTGAAGTGACTTGTCGTCGTCGACGACGACGTCCTCGGCGCCTGCATCGATAGCTGCGGCCATGATCGCGTCTTCATTGCTGCCCGGCGGATACGACAGCAGCCCGACATGATGGAACAGGTAGCTGACCGAACCGTCGGCGCCCAGGTTGCCGCCGAACTTGGAGAACGCATGCCGTACGTCCGCGACGGTACGGTTGCGATTGTCGGTCATGCAATCGACCATGACAGCGGTACCGCCGGGACCATAACCTTCATAACGAATTTCCTGGTAATCCGACCCTTCCAGTTCGCCGCCGCCCCGCTTTATGGCGCGGTCGATGTTGTCTTTCGGTACGCTCTGCGCCCTGGCCTTGTCGACCGCGAGCCGCAGGCGCGGGTTGGACCCTATGTCGCTGCCGCCCATGCGGGCAGCGATGGTAATTTCACGGATCAACCGTGTGAAAAGTCTGCCGCGCTTCTTGTCCTGCGCGCCCTTTCGGTGCTGAATGTTCGCCCATTTGCTGTGTCCGGCCATAAACCCCCGTTTCTAACCCTGGCTCAACCAATGATCGCTGCCGGAGCGTCGTACCGGACGAAGGATGGACGGGCATCCGGCAGCGTCGATACCGTCCGCGTCGCTGATGCCGCGGGCGGGCGTATGATAACGGTAATCGGATTGCGGCACACCCTCGAAAACCTCGCCAAATGACTACGACTGAACAGGAAAATCGGCATCTCTCGAGCGACCAGGACGACATTGTCACTGTTACGCGACAGTGGATCGCTGCGCATCCTGTCCACGCCCTTGCGGCGCAGCAGGCAGAGGGCGAAGCGGTGGCGGCAATCCTCGAACAGCTTGGCTTGTCGCGCCCGTTGCTTGCGGCGGCTGCGGTTTACCCTCTATTGCGCGACGGGCTGCTCGAGTCCGACGACCTCGCGCCCACGCGGCTTCGGGAACTCTCGGACATCGTCTCGGGGCTCGACCAACTGGGACGCGTGTCGCTGCCCCTCGACTGGCGTCCGGGAGAGGCACTCGCGACCAGCCAGTCCGAAGCCTTGAGAAGGATGCTTCTTGCCATGGTGTCGGACGTTCGCCTGGTGCTGATCCGCATCGCCGAGCAGCTTTACCGGATGCGGACGGCCAGGGACGCTCCCCGGGAGCAGCAACGGGCGCTGGCCATCGAGACCCGGGAAATTTTCGCACCGCTGGCGAATCGTCTCGGCGTCTGGCAGCTGAAGTGGGAACTCGAGGACCTGTCATTCCGCTATCTCGAGCCGGAGACGTACACGCGCATCGTCCGTGCCCTGAACGAGAAGCGCACCGAACGCGAAGCGGCAATCGAGAACGTGCGCAAAGTATTCGCCGCGGAGCTTGCCGCCAACGACGTGGATGCCCTCGTCAGTGCCCGTCCGAAACACATCTACAGCATCTGGCGAAAGATGAAACGCAAGGACAGCGGCCTCGAGCACATTTTCGACATTCGAGCCGTTCGTATCCTGGTCGAAAACTTAAGCGACTGTTATGCCGCGCTCGGTATCGTGCACAACCGCTGGTCCTATCTCAGCGGCGAGTTCGACGACTACATCGCCAACCCGAAGGAAAACCGTTACCGCTCGTTGCATACGGCTGTCATCGGCCCGGGTAACCAGGTGGTCGAGGTGCAGATTCGCACGCGCGAGATGCACCGCGAGGCCGAACTGGGTGTCGCCGCGCACTGGCGATACAAGGAGGGCGGCAACCTCAAGGCGGCATTCGATCAGAAAATACGGTTTCTCCGTCAGCTGCTCGAACCGGTCCATCGTAATGGCGACGGTGATGGCGACCTGCTGGAACAGATCCGAGGCGACGTCTTCGAGGACCGTGTCTATGCGCTCAGTCCGAAAGGGGACGTTGTGGAAATGCCGGCAGGCGCCACCCCCCTCGACTTCGCCTACCACGTGCACACTCAGGTTGGGCATCGCTGTCGCGGCGCCAAGGTCAACGGCCGGATAGTTCCGCTGACTTACAAGGTACAGAACGGCGACAAGATAGAAATCATCACAGGCAAGGAGCCGCAGCCGAGCCGCGACTGGCTGAGCCCGCACAATGGCTACCTTGCCGCGGCTCGCAGCCGCGCAAAAGTCAGAAACTGGTTCAGGCAGCAGGACAAGGATCAGAACCGAAGCCAGGGCCGGGATATTCTCGATCGTGAGTTAGCACGCCTGAGCATTCGGGACGTTTCAACAGGCGCGATCGCCAATGAGCTCAAGCTCCCGAATACGGATGCATTGTGCGTCGCCCTCGGCGCGGGAGACGTGACCTCGACGGCAGTGGCAAACGCCTTGCAACGTCTGCGCAAGGACGCTGTGGCAACGCCTGTTCCGGCAAAGCGACGGCGACGTAGCAAAGGCCTTGCGAATGAGCAGGTGGAAATCCGCGGGGTCGGCGACCTTCTGTGCGCACTCGCACGCTGCTGCCGGCCGGTGCCGCCGGAGGAGATCGTCGGCTACATCACAAAGGGGCGCGGCGTCGGCATACACCGCCACGACTGCAAGAATTTCCGCAGCCTCTACAGCCGTCACCCGGAACGCGTTATCGACGTGGACTGGCTGGACCCCTCCGATGAGAACTATGCCGCGGAACTCATACTACAGGCCTACGACAGGCAGGGCTTGTTGCGCGATGTCAGCAGCGTACTGGCCGACGAAAAGGTCAGCATCGACAGCATCCAGACGAGCACCGACAAAAAGCGCATGCAGGCAAGAATGGAATTAAAGTTTTTCGTCCCCGGCCTGGCCGCCCTGAGCAGCATCATCGGGAAACTGGAACAACTGCCGAACGTCACTTCCGTCCGCCGAAAGAGCTGAGCTTCGGCCGTTCTTCTACACCCGTCGATGGCGGGCTCCTACCTGTTGATGTTGTTCAGCGCCCGCTTGTCGACAGCAAGCGCCGCTTCATGCACCGCCTCTGCCAGCGTGGGGTGCGCATGAATAGTACGCTGCAGATCTTCCGTACTGGCCGAAAACTCCATCGCAAGTACGGCCTCGGAAATCAACTCGCCAGCCATCGGCCCGAGAATGTGCACACCGAGAATTTCATCGTCGTCGGCCGCGGAAATGATCTTCACCATGCCGGCAGTCTGTTCCATCGCCTTGGCGCGCCCGCTTGCGGCGAACGGAAAAGAGCCTGTCTTGAACTTTCGTCCACTGTCAGAGACTTCCTGTTCGGTTTTGCCGACCCATGCGATCTCCGGCGCCGTGTAGATGACGGACGGGATGACGTTGTAATTCATTTCGGCAATCTCGCCGGCGATGAGGTCGGCTGCCATGACGCCCTCTTCGGAGCCCTTGTGCGCAAGCATCGGACCGCGAACACAATCGCCGACGGCAAACACGCCCTTGACCCGGGTGCGGCATTCGTTGTCGACCGTAATGAACCCGCGTTCATCCAGCTGCACGCCGCAGTCCTTGCTCAGCAAACCGCCGGTATAGGGTTTTCGCCCTACCGCAACCACCAGCTTTTCGACCTCTGTCGATTGTTTGCCGGATTTGTCCTCATAGTCCACCTTGACACCTTTGGAGGAAGCTGCGGCGGCCGTGACTTTGGCGCCGAGATGGATGGTCATACCCTGTCGTTTGAGCTGTTTCGCCGCCTCTATGGCTATGTCGCGATCGACCCCGGCAAGAAAATCGTCCAGCGCCTCGAGGACTACGACCTCGGAACCCAACCGGCTCCAGACGCTACCCAGTTCGAGCCCGATAACACCGGCGCCGACGACTCCCAGCGTCTTCGGGACCTGTTCGAACTCGAGCGCGCCCCAGGAATCGACAATGCGTTCGCCGTCGAACGGTGCAACCTTCAGTTCGACAGGTGCCGAACCGGTGGCCAGGATCACATAACGCGCCTCGAGCACCTCCGGTTCGCCGGACTTCGGTGTGAATTCGACTTTGCGGTCGGCAAGGAGCTTGCCGTGTCCGACCAGGCCGTCTACCTTGTTGGCCTTGAACAGGCCCGCAATCCCGCCAGTCAGCTGGCGCACGATGCTTTGTTTGCGCTTCTGCATCGTCGCAAGATCGACTTCCACGCCGGACATGCGAATGCCGTGCTTGCTGAATTCATGCTGCGCGCGGTGAAAAAGTTCTGACGACTCCAGCAGCGCCTTCGATGGGATACAGCCTGCGTTCAGGCAGGTACCGCCGAACGCGTTCTTTCCGTCGCGATTCTCCCACTCATCGATGCACGCGACCTTCATGTCGTGCTGGCTTGCGCGGATCGCCGCAATGTAGCCGGCAGGACCCGCGCCGATAACAATAACGTCGTAATTCCTAGCCATTCCCGATTCTCATTCCCGTGGCTTTCCTCTCATCCGACTCATGAGTTGCTGGCGGACATCAAAACTGCAGCAGCATGCGGCCGGGGTCCTCAAGGGAGTTCTTGATGCTGACCAGAAACTGCACGGCCTCGCGGCCGTCGATGATGCGGTGATCGTAAGTCAGGGCCACATACATCATCGACCGCAAAGCGATTTGGCCGTCAACAGCCACAGGCCGTTCCTGGATTGCATGCATGCCGAGAATGGCGCTTTGCGGCGGGTTGAGTATCGGGGTCGACAATAACGAGCCGAAAATACCGCCGTTCGTGATCGTAAACGTGCCACCGGTCAGATCGTCCATGGTCATGCTGCCGTCACGTGCCTTCTTGCCCAGTGTCGCGATGTGGCTCTCTATCCGGGCAAAGCTGAGCTGATCGACGTCTCTGAGCACCGGCACCATCAGCCCACGCTCCGACGACACGGCGATGCCGATGTCGAAGTAGTCGTGATAGACGATGTCGTTACCTTCAAT
>Ga0268386_10003564_pt1 | contig 11368 bp, 8 predicted proteins | sample RVTome_15_FD_200260 | JGI IMG/M metagenome (GOLD analysis project Ga0268386, IMG submission 200260) | Soil microbial communities from uranium-contaminated site in the Upper Colorado River Basin, Wyoming, United States - RVT150D86... ... | reverse complement strand
GAGGTCGACAGTCTGGGGCTGGACAAGGTCGACCGATCGATCCTCGACTCGATCGTCCACAAGTTCGCCGGTGGCCCGGTCGGGCTGTCGACGCTTGCCATCGCCGTCGGCGAGGAGCCGGAGACCGTCGAAGACGCCTACGAGCCGTTTCTCCTCCAATCAGGGCTGATCAAGCGGACACCCCGTGGCCGGGTGGCCACGGCCAACGCCTACGCCCATCTCGGCATCGAACGACCACCCGACCCCCAGGGAACCCTCCTCTGAAGGTCTCGGAGTTCGAGTACCACTTGCCGATCGAGTCGATCGCCCAAGGCGCCATCGAGCCGAGACACGACTCACGTCTCCTCGACACGCGAGACATGACCGACCACCGGTTCCTCGACATGGCCGATCTCCTCGATCCCGACGACTTGATCGTCGTCAACGAGACCAGGGTGCGTGCGGCGAGGCTCACCGGCACCAGGAGAGCCACCGGTGGCGAGGTCGAATTGCTGATGCTCGACCGGAGAGACGACGGGTCGTGGGAGGCGCTGGCCCGACCTGCACGAAGGCTCCGTCCCGGGGTGGTTATCGACTTCAAAGGGTTTTCGGCCACCATCGTCGACGGTCCTGACCAAGGCCGTTTTGGGGTCACCCTCGACGTCGAAGACCCCGAGACCGCGATCCAGGCCGAGGGGACGATGCCGCTCCCTCCCTATTTCACCGGTCAGCTCGACGACCCCAACCGGTATCAGACGATCTTCGCCGCCAAACCGGGATCGGCGGCCGCGCCCACCGCCGGTCTCCATTTCACCGAAGAGGTGAAGAAGAGACTCGTCGGGCGGGGTGTCATGATCGCCACCGTCGACTTGCACGTGTCGATGGACACCTTTCGCCCGATGACGGTGGACGACATCGACGACCACCGAATTCAGTCAGAATGGTGCTCGGTTCCGGAAGCGACCGCCAGGGCGGTCAACGAAACCCGTGATCGGGGTGGCCGGGTGGTGGCGATAGGGACGACGGTGGTGAGGACACTGGAGGCGATGGCCGACGGCAAGGGCGGGGTCAGCGCCGCAGAACGACGAACCGATCTCTTCCTCAAGCCGGGGAGTGTGTTCTCGGTGGTCGACGTCCTCGTCACCAACTTCCACCTTCCCGGTTCGACCCTGCTCGTGCTGTTGGCGGGCTTCATGGGTAATGCCTGGCGGGGAGCATATGAGACTGCGCTGAAGAGGGGTTACCGGTTTCTCTCGTTTGGCGACGCAATGCTGGTCGAGCGCACCGGCACCTAGCCTGACGAGATGCCCGCCGTCACCTGGACCGCCGAGGCCGCCGACGGTGCCGCCCGATCCGGGATCCTGCACACCCCACACGGCGCGGTGCGCACACCTGCTTTCATGCCAGTGGGTACCAGGGCAGCGGTGAAAGCAGTCGACAACGACGACCTGCTTGCGGTGGGGGCGGAGATCATCCTCTCCAACACCTATCACCTCATGCTCCGGCCCGGCGCCGAGCTGATCGCGGACATGGGCGGCTTGCACGGGTTCATGAACTGGCACGGCCCGATCCTCACCGACTCGGGGGGTTTCCAGATCTACTCACTGGAGCCCGAGATCACCGAACAGGGTGCGACTTTCGCCTCGATCTACGACGGTGCAACCGTGCAGCTGACCCCCGAGGGGGCGGTATCGATCCAGGAGCGGCTCGGCCCCGACATCGCCATGGCCCTCGATGTGTGCGTCGGTTTGCCGGCGTCGCGAGAGCTGGTGGAGACCGAGATGCGCCGCACTCTGCGGTGGGCGGAGCGGTGCCTGGGGGCGCACACTCGTGATGACCAGTCCCTGTTCGGGGTCGTGCAGGGTGGGGTCGACCTCGATCTACGGGCGGAGAGCGCCCGGGAGACCGCGGCCCTCGGTTTCGACGGGCTGGCTGTCGGGGGGCTCTCGGTCGGTGAGCCCGCCGAGCAGCGCAATGCCGCTCTCGAGGCGGCGGTGGCCGAGCTGCCCGACGACAGACCTCGCTATCTGATGGGGCTCGGGGACACCGAGGGCCTGCTCGACGCCATCGGAAGAGGAGCCGACCTCTTCGACTGTGTGATCCCAACCCGTCTCGCTCGACATGGGCGCGCGTTGAGCCGGACCGGAGACTTCAACGTAAATCGGATCGACTTCACCGACGACGCCGGGCCCCTCGATGACGAATGCGGTTGTCTCACCTGTCGTCGTTACAGCAGGGCATATCTACGTCACCTCGTCCGGATGAACGAGTTGAGCGCCCATCGGCTGCTCACCATTCACAACCTGGCCTACGTGCTCGACCTGGTGGCCGATAGCCGAGAGACGATCGAGGCGGGTCGCTTCGCGGAATACGTGACCGCGGTCCGGGCCACACGCCCGAGCGGTTCGACCTAGGTTCCCCAGGCGGCCTAATCTCGCGCCAACACCCACTCCCGGAGGAACCGTGACTTCAGTCCTGTTCGCCCAGGAGGCGTCGGGAAGCGCATTGCCCTCCCTTCTCTTCCTGGCCCTGATGGTCGTCGTCTTCTATTTCCTGATCATCCGCCCCCAGCGCAAACGCAGCCACGCTCAGAAGGAGATGGCTGAGAGCCTGGCCGTAGGTGACGAGGTGCGCACCATTGGAGGCATTCATGGCACCGTGCTCTCCATGAATGAGGACAGCGTCGTGCTCAGAGTCGAAGACGGCCAAATTCGACTGTCCAAGCGTGCCATCGGAACACGCGTCGGAGACGGCGTCTAAACCGTTTCAGCTCGGGAAGAAGCCGCGCTGGTCGTAGACTTTGGGGGTGAGCCAACTCGAAGACCTCATCCGAGACATCCCCGACTTTCCCGAAAAGGGTGTGGTCTTCAAGGACATCACGCCGGTGTTGGGCGATGCCGCTGCATTCCGCGATCTGATCGATGCCATGTCCGGGCCATTTCTGGACCAGGGCATAACCAAGGTGGCAGGGATCGAGGCCAGAGGGTTCACCCTCGCCACCCCGGTCGCCGACCGGATCGGCGCCGGGTTCATACCACTGCGCAAGCCCGGGAAGCTCCCTTATGAGACGGTCAGGGAGGAATACGAGCTCGAATACGGGATCGACGCCCTCGAAGTCCACACCGACGCGGTGCTCGATGGCGAGAAGGTCCTCCTCGTGGACGACGTGATCGCCACCGGGGGCACCGCCGCCGCCGCCGTCCAGCTTCTCAGAAACGTGGGCGCCGATGTGATCGCCCTGTCGGTGTTCATAGAGCTCGTCTTCCTGGGGGGTGCAGACAAGATCGACCATGTCCCCATCCATGCCCTTCTCCGGTACGACTGAACAGATGACGTCGGCCGCGCTGGCCGATGTCCTCCGCGCGTTCGAGGCCCACTACCCCCACGGAGACGTCGACCTGCTCCGACGCGCCCACGAGACGGCGGCCAACGCCCATGAGGGCCAAGTGAGAAAGACCGGCGATCCCTACATCACCCATCCCACGACCGTGGCATACATGCTGGCCCAGTACGGCCTGGACTCCGACACCCTTGCCGCCGCCCTGCTCCACGACACCGTCGAGGACACCCCTCTGACCTTGATGGAGGTAGAGCAGACATTTGGCCAGGACATAGCTCAGCTCATCGATGGGGTGACCAAGCTCGACCGGGTCCGCTACTCCAACCGCGAACAGGCACAGGCGGCGAGCATCCGGAAGATGGTCGTCGCCATGGCACGCGACGTGCGGGTGCTGATCATCAAGCTGTTCGATCGTCTCCACAACCTGCGCACGGTGCACGCCCTGCGAGAGGCAAAACAGGTGAGGGTGGCCCGGGAGACCCTCGACATCTATGCGCCCCTGGCGCACCGGCTCGGCGTCCAGGAGATAAAACACGAGTTCGAGGACCGCTGCTTTGCGATCCTCTTCCCGGGGCCCAACGCTGAGATACAGGCGAAGCTCACCGAGGCCGCCCCCGAGCGCGAGGCGTTCATTGAGAAGATGACCGCCGAGATCGGTGGGATGCTCGCGGACTCCGGCATCGAGGCCGAGGTCACTGGTCGACCCAAGCACCAGTTCTCCATCTATCGCAAGATGATGGAGCAGAATCGGCCGTTCGAGGACATCCACGACCTGATCGGTATCCGCATCATCACCCAGAACACCCGGGACTGTTATGCAGCCCTCGGTCTGGTCCACAGTCACTGGGTCCCGGTGACGGGGCGGTTCAAGGACTACGTGGCCATGCCCAAGATCAACCTGTACCAGTCGCTCCACACCACCGTCATCGGTCCCGACGGCAAGCCGCTCGAGATCCAGATCCGCACCGAGGAGATGCACCGCCGCGCCGAGTCCGGGATCGCCGCCCACTGGCGTTACAAGGAAGGCGACCTCTCCGCATCGTCGTTGATGGAGTTCGACTCCTTCGACGAGGACCCCGAGGAGTTCCTCGCCAACCTGAAGATGGACTTGTACCTCGACGAGGTGTTCGTCCTCACCCCGGGCGGCGACGTCAAGGAGCTTCCCAAGAGCGCCACCCCGGTCGACTTCGCTTATGCGGTGCACACCGAGGTGGGGCATCGTTGTGTGGGGGCCAAGGTCAACGGGAGACTGGTCCCCCTCTCCACCCGTCTCGACTCTGGTGACATCGTCGAGATCCTCACCTCGAACTCACCAGATGCCGGACCGTCACGGGACTGGCTGAAGTTCGTGAGAACGGGCAAGGCCAAGACCAAGATCAAGAGTTGGTTCCAGAGGGAGAGAAGGGGCCACGCCCTCACCGAAGGCAAGGATCAGATCCAGAGCCTGTTCAAGAAGGAGGCGGCCGAGTTGTCGGCCTCGAAGCAGGCCAAGCATCTCGATGCCATCGCCGAGGAGCTCGGGCAGCGAGATGGACAGGCCCTGCAGGTGGCGGTGGGCGAAGGCAACGTGTCCATCGACTCGGTGGCGGTGCGTCTGCACCGGCGTCTGGTACCCGAGTCCGATGACGACCTGTTCCGTCCCTCGAAACGACGTCGCCCCTCGGAGTCGGCGCATGTCGTGGTCGAAGGTCAGGACGACATGCTCGTCCAGTTGGCACAGTGCTGCTCCCCGGTGCCGGGCGACCCGATAGTGGGATACGTGACTGTGGGACGGGGGGTCTCGGTGCACCGCTCGGACTGCACCAACGTGGCCTCCTTGACCGAGCGTCGGGAGCGGACGGTGGAGGTGAGCTGGCCCACCGACATCTCGGGTGCGTTCGTCGTCTGGATCCAGGTCGAGGCTCTCGACAGAGCGCGATTGCTGAGAGACGTCACCTCGGTGGTCTCCGACACCGGGGGCAATATCACCGCCTCGTCGACCAACACCAACGAGGACCGGGTGGCCGTCCTCAAGTACGAGGTCGAGCTGTCCGACCCCAGCCAGCTGCCACGGTTGCTCACCGACATTCGTGGGGTCGATGGGGTCTACACCGCATTCCGGCTCGCCAACGACCCGGCAGCCTCATAGTGAGGATCGAGCGGATACCGGCCTGGATGGCCGACACCAATGCCTATCTGGCTTCGGTGAGCACCGGTGAGGCGATCCTGGTCGATGCGCCCCCCGACCCCGACGAGATCGGGCGGCACATCGCGCGTCTCGACTTGACCGTCGTCGCCATCCTGCTCACCCACGGCCACGTCGACCACACCGGGGGAGCGGGCAAGCTGGCGACCCAGTCGGGTGCAGTCACCTACGTTCACCCTGATGACGACTTCCTCACCCTCCATCCCACCGAGCAGCTGAGGGCGCTCTTCGGAATGAGCCCACCCGGTTCCTATGAGACGCCCGATCGCCTCGAGCGGCTGGAGCATGGGCAACTGCTCGACCTGGCCGGGATCCCGCTCCAGGTGAGACACACCCCAGGGCACACCCCGGGCCATTGCTGCTTCTACCACGAGACCGAGGGAGTGCTTTTCAGCGGTGATCAGCTCTTCGCAGGGAGCATCGGGCGCAGCGATCTGCCGGGTGGCTCTTTCGAGCAGTTGATGACATCGATGCGTGAGCAGGTGATGACGCTCGGTGACGGCGTGACGGTTCTGCCCGGGCACGGCCCGGAAACCACCATTGGACGAGAGCGGAGGACAAATCCGTTCCGCGGCGAGTGGGCCTAGGACGTCTCCGGGGGTTGGAGACGGCATCGACACCTGCTCTGATGGGACCACCGGTAACGTGACCGCCCAATCCATGAGCTTCCAGCCCCCGAAAGGCACCGACGACATCATCGCGCCCCGGTCCCAGGCGTGGCGTGATGCCCTGCGCTCATGGGAGACCTGGTCGGAGCGCTACGGATACCCGCTGGTCAGCCTGCCGATCTTCGAGTCGACCGAGCTGTTCGAGCGGGGAGTAGGCGACACCAGCGAGATGGTCACCAAGCAGATGTACACCTTCACCGACCAGGGGGGCCGTTCGGTGACGCTCCGCCCGGAGGGGACCGCCGGAGTGGTGCGCGCCTACCTCGACTCGGGCCATCAAGGCGTGTGGAAGGGCGCCTACTCGGGTCCCTTCTTCAGATACGAGCGGCCCCAGGCGGGGAGACGACGTCAGTTTTGGCAGGTGGGCGTGGAGCACCTCGACTCGCCGAGCCCGATCGCCGACGTCGAGGTCATCGAACTCGGTTTCCGCTACATCACCGACACCGGGCTCTCCGAGGTGGCCTTGCTGCTCAACTCGATAGGGGATGCCGTCTGCCGACCCGGGTACGTCGCCGCTCTGCAGGAGTATCTGCGTGGTCGGGAGTCTGAGCTGAGCCCCGACGGCGTGGGTCTCATCGACCGCAATCCCTTGCGGGTGCTCGACTCGAGAGTCGACCGGGAGACGGTGGCCGATGCGCCACGGAGCATCGATCATCTCTGTGCAGCCTGCTCCGATCATTATGCCGCGGTGAAAGGTGGTCTCAAGTCGCTGGGAATCCCCTACGAGGAGGACTCCAAATTGGTGCGCGGGCTCGACTACTACACCAGGACCGCCTTCGAGTACCTGGCCACGGGTCTCGACGCCGCCCAGAACGCGGTGGGGGGAGGAGGTCGTTACGACGGTCTCGCCGAAACCATCGGAGGACGCCCCACCCCTGGGGTCGGGTTTGCATTGGGGATCGATCGCATCATGCTGGCCCTGGGTGATCCGACCAGGCCCCACCTCGACGCCTACCTGGTGTCGGAGACCGGACCCGAGGACGGGCTCGAGGTCGCCTCCAAGCTGCGGGCAGCAGGGGTGCGTGTCGACTTCGACACCGAGGGGCGCTCGGTGAGGGCACAGTTCCGCAGCGCCAAACGACTCGAGGCGCCGGTGATCGTGGTGTGGAGGGGCGATGGTCACCTGGTCGACATCCAGGGAAAGGACGAGCGGGCCGAGCTCTCGCTCGAGGAGGTCCCAAGTTGGTTCAACCGATGAGGTCCCACGGTGCGGGGACGGTGGCAACGTCGGACATCGACGCCGAGGTCACCATCGCCGGGTGGGTGCAGCGACGCCGCGATCATGGCGGCATCGCATTCTTCGACGTGCGTGACGCCACCGGCATCGTCCAGGTGGTGGCCGATCCCGCCGAGCACCCCACGATCGAAGAGCTCAAGATGGAGTACTGCGTCCAGGTGACCGGGACGGTGCGTAAACGCCCTGAGGGGACCGAGAACCCGGGCCTGGCAACCGGTCTCGTCGAGATCGGTGCCGAGGCGGTCACGGTCCTCGCCCCTGCCAAGACCCTTCCCTTCATGATCGACGACCGCACTGAGGTCGACGAGAGAATCCGGCTCGAACACCGCTATCTCGACCTGCGCCGCCCCCGGATGGCGGCCAACCTGCGGGCCCGGTCCCGGGCCACGGCTGCCATACGCCGTACCCTCGACGACTTGGGCTTTCTCGAGGTGGAGACACCGACCCTCATCAACTCGACCCCCGAGGGCGCCCGCGACATGTTGGTCCCCTCTCGTCTCCGGCAGGGCGAGTTCTACGCATTGCCCCAGTCCCCGCAACTGTTCAAACAGCTCCTGATGATCTCCGGGGTGGAGCGCTACTTCCAGATCGCCCGCTGCTACCGCGACGAGGACTTCCGCGCCGACCGCCAGCTGGAATTCACCCAGCTCGACATGGAAGGCTCCTTCTGGGGGCGGGAGGAGGTCCTCACGGTGATCGAGGAGGTGCTGGCGGCGGTGGTCAGCGAGCTACGCGGCGAAGAGCTCGAGCTCCCACTTCCCCGATTGAGCTGGCACGAGGTCATGAACCGATTCGGAGTGGACAAACCCGACCTTCGCTTCGGGATGGAGATCGTCGACCTGACCGACCACCTCCAGGACACGACGTTCGGGGTCTTCAAGGGCGCCATCGAAGCCGCGGGGACGGTTCGTGGCATCAACACAGGCGGCAGGGAGTGGTCCCGCGCCCGGGCCGATGCGTTTGTGGATCGGGCCAAGGAGCTGGGCGCCGAGGGGCTCTTGTGGATGATCGTGGAGGACGACGGCTCGCTGCGCTCCCCGGTGGCCAAGTTCCTCACCGAAACCGAACGAGATGCGATCAAGAAGACGATGGGCGCAGCGCCCGGAGATGTCATCCTCATCGTCGCGGGGCGGTGGAAGACGACCGTCGAGGTCCTCGGTTCGCTGCGCAACGATTTGGGGCGACCCGAGGGTCATGACGAGCTCTCCCTTCTTTGGGTAGTCGACTTTCCCCTATTCGAGGAGGACGACGACGGCTCGATCACCTTCTCGCATCACCCGTTCACCTCGCCGGTGTCCATCGACGAGATGCGGGAGCATCCGGAGAGTGCGATATCGAACGCCTACGACGTCGTGCTCAACGGGGTAGAGCTCGGGTCCGGCTCGATCAGGATCCACGACCCGACGGTGCAACGACAGGTATTCGAGATACTCGGCATCGATGCCGACACCGCAGAGCGACGCTTCGGCTGGTTCCTCGAGGCCCTCGAGTACGGGACCCCGCCCCATGGGGGGTTCGCCTTCGGGATCGACCGTCTGGTCATGGTGCTGCAGGGTGAGACGTCGATCCGAGAGGTCATACCCTTTCCCAAGACCCAGACGGGCGCCGACCCGATGAGCGGGGCGCCGACATGGGTGGAGGAAGATCAACTCTCCGAGTTGGGAATCGGTTTGACCGCGGCGGCCGAGGCCCGTCGTGACGAAGAGGGAGCGGATCCGACGTGAAGAGTCAGGAGATCCGCCAGGCGTTCATCGACTTCTTCGAGGCCAGGGATCACATCTACCGGCCCTCGGCGTCGTTGATCCCGGTCGACCCCACCCTCTTGGTGACCAATGCGGGAATGGTCCCGTTCAAGCCTTACTTCCTCGGTGAGGAGGAACCGCCGTGGCTGCGGGCCGTCTCGGTCCAGAAATGTGTCCGGACGGTCGACATCGACATCATCGGGACCACGCAGCGTCATTTGTCGTTCTTCGAGATGCTGGGGAACTTCAGCTTTGGTGACTACTTCAAGGAGAAGGCGATTCCTTGGGGGTTCGAGTTCGTCACCGAGGCGCTTGGTCTCGACGCCGACCGACTCTGGTTCACCGTCCACGAGAGTGACGACGAGGCGGCGGACATCTGGATCGATGGTGTCGGTGTTGCGGCCGAGCGGGTGCAGCGCGGCGACAAGGACAACTTCTGGCAGATGGGAGTCCCCGGCCCATGTGGCCCCAGCTCGGAGATCTTCTACGACAAGGGCCCCGAGTTTGGCGAGCATGGGGGGCCCATCGGCGGCGACGAGGACCGCTACGTCGAGATCTGGAACCTGGTCTTCATGCAGAACATCCAGGACGAGCCCTATCACGTGGTAGGGGACCTCCCGGCCAAGAACATCGACACGGGGATGGGTCTCGACCGAATCGCCGCAGTCATGCAGGAGGTCGCTTCGGTCTTCGACATCGACACCACCCGTGAGGTCCTCCGCACTGCGGAGAGGTACACGAGACTCGAGTACGGAGCATCCGAGCGGGCAGACGTGTCACTGCGGATTCTGGCGGACCACGGCCGTACCGTCACCTTCCTGATCGGCGACGGTGTGGTCCCCTCCAACGATGGCCGGGGATACGTGCTGAGACGCGTTCTCCGCAGAGCGGTGCGGCACGGGTGGCAGTACGGAGGCGAGGGCCTGCTCGTCCCCAAACTCGCCGAGACGACAATCGATCTGATGGGAGAGGCGTATCCCGACCTCGTCGACAAAAGGGACTTCATCCTCGAGGTCGTCACCCTCGAGGAGGAGAAGTTCCGCAAGACCCTCGAGTCGGGTCACCAACTCCTCGACACCGAGTTGTCCCAGCGCCCGGGGCTGAGCGGGAGCGCCGCCTTCAAGCTCCACGACACCTTCGGGTTCCCCATCGACCTCACCAGGGAGATAGCCGCCGAGCGTGGGGTCGACATCGATCTCGAGGGCTTCGACACCGAGATGGAGGCCCAGCGACGCCGGGCCCGAGCCGCATGGAAGGGAGCAGAGGCGGTGGAGGCCGCAGAGGTGTATCGCTCCGTCCTCGAGGAGAGCGGGCTGACCGACTTCGTCGGCTACGACTTCGAGATATCCGACGGCGTCGTCCTCTCCATGGTGCGCGAGGGGGAGACGATTGCCCATGCCGAGGAGGGCCAGGACATCGAGATCTTTCTCGACAAGACGCCGTTCTACGCCGAGTCGGGCGGCCAGGTCGGAGACTCCGGGGTGATCGAGACCGTCACCGGGGTGGCCAGGGTCAACGACACCCAGCATGTGATTCAAGGTCTCCACGGGCACCGGGCCACTGTCACCAAAGGGCATCTGGAGACCGGACAGCCGGTCATCTCCTCGATCGACAGCCCCCGCCGGGAAGGCATCCGGAAGAGCCACACCGGGACCCACGTGCTCCATTGGGCGATCCGCGATGTTCTCGGTGACCACGCAAGCCAGGCCGGGTCATTGGTCGATGACGGGCGGCTGCGATTCGACTTCTCGCACTTCTCCCAGGTGCCGAGGGAGGAACTCGGGGAGATCGAATCCGAGATCAACAGCCGCCTCGTGGCCAACAGCCGGGTCACGACCACGGTGACCAGCAAGGAAGAGGCCGAGGAGATGGGGGCCATTGCCTTCTTCGGCGACAAGTACGGTGAGATCGTGAGGGTGGTCGAGGTGGGTGACTTCTCCACGGAGCTCTGCGGTGGCACCCACACTTCGACCTCAGGCCAGGTGGGGCCGCTCATGATCGTCTCCGAATCGTCCGTCGGCTCCAACCTGAGACGTATAGAAGCACTGACGGGGATGGCGGCATTCGACTATCTGGTATCGGTGCGAGGTGCCCTGGGAAGGACGGGCGAGCTCCTCAGGGCCCACCCCGATCAGGTTCCCCAGAAGGTGGAGGCTCTGCTGGAGAAGGTGAGCGGGCTAGAAGAACAGCTCGAGGCCATTGCCTCGCAGCGAAGGG
>Ga0268386_10003562_pt1 | contig 11371 bp, 14 predicted proteins | sample RVTome_15_FD_200260 | JGI IMG/M metagenome (GOLD analysis project Ga0268386, IMG submission 200260) | Soil microbial communities from uranium-contaminated site in the Upper Colorado River Basin, Wyoming, United States - RVT150D86... ... | reverse complement strand
CGGGCCTCGAGACGCGCGCGTTCCCTTTCCTCGCTCAGCTCGCGTCGCTGGTCCTCGTACAGGCGGCTCTGCGCCCGCGCCCGGGCGATGTCCACCTTGTGGTTGGCGATCATGACCAGGTGTCGGGCGTACTCCTCGTCGTCGCGAGGCACCTCGGCCGCTTCTACCGCATTCTCGGCCTCCCTGATTTCCACGGGCGCGCGGCTCGCCAGCTCCGGATCGGACTGCAGCTGCATCAGACGGCTGCGGGCCGTATCGGCGCCTTGCGGTACGGCCGGCGGGGCGGCACAGGCCGACAGCAGAAGGAGCATCCCGGCGAGCACGATGCCGTTGGCGGAACGGTGTGTCTGAATGTTCATCAGCGCTCTCCTGGGTTTCGCCGCATTTCTTCCTTCAACGTCTCGATGCTCTCCCGCATCTCGTCGTTGATCGCCTTGGCTTTCGCCTCCTCGGCCTTGGCGGAAGCGAGAACGGCCTTGACCCGCGATTCTTCCGCGAGATAGCGGGCCTGCACCGGCTGCTCGTTGCGCACGGCCCTGCGGGCGGCGGCCAGCTTCTCGCGTGCCTGGTTCAAGTCGTCCGACGCATAGTCGGCCACGCGTTCCTGCTCGGCGCTGGCTATAGCCAGCTCCGCCGCCTGCAGCTCCTGCATCGGGGCCTCGGGAGTCGCGGCGCAGCCGGCCAGTGCAAGCAGACCGGCGGCCGCCAATCCCATGTAGAGGGGGAATCCACGGATTCCTTTACGTTTCATCAGTTCTGGCTGAATCATGGTGGTGGTCCTGCGTAAATTTTGCCGATGCCGTGCGGCGGAGCCGGGCTGCCGCGCCGACGGCGGCGAAGAGTTCTGCTTTGGGGGCGCTGCCTGGTCCAGGGTTCTGGAATGTTGCCTGCCAGGTTGGTGCAATTGTCGCGCCAGATAGCGGTGTCGTCCGCGGCAGGGGAACGCCCGGCACAGAGCGGGCCGTAAGCGGAAGCAGAAGCAGAAGCAGAAGCAAAGGCGGCGGCAACAGCTCCGCCTACAGCGCCGGCAACGTTGCGGCGCGCAAGACCCGGTGGCGATCCTTCCCAGCCACGATGGACCGTACGGTACCGCACCGACGCCCTCCGACCCGCCGTGCATGATGCGGCAAGGAGAAAACTGTTCGTCAATCGGAGAACGCGAGTGCGTGCACTATCCAGGATTTCCGGCCGGGCGCGTCTCGGCATCGCGGCCGGGTCAGTGGCCGTCGTCATGCTCGCCGCGGGCTGTGCGACCGTGCCACCGGCACCGACAAGCAGCCTGACGGCCGCCAAAGCGGCCATCGCCAACGCCGAGCGGGCGGATGCCAGCCGTTACGCCGGCGCCGAGCTGGGCGCTGCGCGCCAGAAGCTTGCGCAGGCCGATCGGGCGGTGGCTGCAGAAGACATGGTCGTGGCCCAGCGCCTCGCGGAGCAGTCCCGCGTGGAAGCAGATCTCGCCTTGGCGAGAACTGAGGAAGCGAAGGCCACCGATATCAACCAGGAAATGAAACGCGGCGCTGACGCCCTCACCGAGGAAATGCAGCGCTCCGGAGGCCAGGAATGAACACCTTGAACCAGAGAAAGTTTTGGCGCGGGGCGACTCTTGTCGGCATGGTCGCCGGCAGCCTCGTGCTTGCGGGCTGCGCCACTGCGCCACGCAGTCCGGAAGGTGCAGCCGAGGTACGGACCAAGCTGACCGAGCTGCAGGCGGACACGAACCTGGCCGGCCGCGTGCCGGTTGCGCTCGAGGAGGCCGACGCCGCCGTGCAACTGGCCGAACAGCCGGTGGGAGATAACGTAGCACTCGGTGCACACAGGGTGCTGATAGCCGATCGCAAGGTAGAAATAGCGAAAGCGCGGGCTGCGACGCATTACGCCGAAGAACGCCGTGGCGAGCTCGGGGAAGAGCGCGAGCGGGCACGCCTCGATGCCCGCACCCGCGAGGCGGATCGTGCCCAGGAACGGGCGATCACCGCGCGCAGCGATGCCGCGGCGGCAAGAGGCGCTGCTGAAACTGCGCGGGGCGATGCCGAGGCAGCCAGACTGTCGGCCGCGGAAGCGGGACATGAGGCGACCCTGCAGGCCGAAAAGATGCAGCGGCAGATCGATGCACTTCAGGCGGAGGCCACCGACCGGGGTCTCGTGCTGACCCTGGGCGACGTGCTGTTCGCGACGGGCAGAGCCGACCTCAAAAGTGGCGCCACCGGAAACCTCAACAAGCTGGTCGCGTTTCTCAACGAGTACCCGAACCGGAACGTCGAGATCGAAGGCCATACCGATGACGTCGGCAGCGATGAATCCAATCAGTCCCTGTCGGAGCGTCGCGCGGAGTCGGTCAAGTCGTACCTGGTAGGCCAGGGCATCGGCTCGCAGCGTGTCGCCGCGTCGGGCAAGGGCGAGGCGTATCCGCTCGTGTCCAACACCTCGGACGGCGGTCGGCAGCAGAACCGCCGGGTGGAGGTCATCATCCTGAATCCGCCGTCGCAGGGTCCGACTGCCTCGACGAGGTAGTTCGGGGTTTTCACGATCGGGCGGCCTACGCCAATATCCGGGTGTAGGCCGCCTTGTCGTTTCGGTAGCACTGGCAGGATGCGGCCTCGAGGCCCTGGCCGCTGAGGATCCTGATGTGTCCTCGGTTGTAGCTGATTAGCTTCCGGTTCTGCAGCGACGTGGCGGCGCGGGTGACGCCGACGCGGCGCACCCCCAGCATGTAGGCTAGGAACTCGTGCGTGATCCGGAACTCGTTCGAGTGCGCCCGGTCGCGCGTCATCAGCAGCCAGCGCGCGAGCCGAGCCTCGACAAGGTGAAAACGGGTGCAGGCCGCCGTTTGCGCAAGCTGCTCCAGCGTCACGTACACGTACCGTTTCAGTAACCGCTCCAGTGAGGTGCTGAGCGCAATCTCGCGGCGCAGAGCCCCGGCACCGATGCGCAAAGCCGGACCCGCGCCCTGCACTAGGGCATGTAGCGGCGAGACGTTCACGCCCAGGACGAGCGAGGTTCCCAGCGTGCCCTCGTCGCCCACCAGACCCACCTCGAGGCTGGTGCGCCCGTCCATCGGCACCGTGAGCGAAATGAAACTTGCCGTGGGAAACCAGGCGTGGCGGATGCGCTCGCCGGGTTCGGCGAGAATCTCGGCAAACACGAGCTCAACCGGCTCGCAGCTCGCCAGCAGGCGCAGCCGATCCGGGCGCGGCAGGGAGGCGAGCAGGCGATTGGCTGCGGGGGCTGAGCTGGTGTCGGGCAGAGGGTTGCTCCTGTGGTGAGTCACCTGCGCGCAGGCGTGTCATGGCGAGGGCGGCCCGCTGCCGCCGGGTACGTGACCCGACGGAACGGCCCGCGGACCGTGGCACGATCGCACCCTTGCGCGACGCCGTCTGTCCGCCAGCGCACAAAGGAGGCTCCGTCCGGAAAACGGGACCCTGCCGCGAAGCGGCCTGGGCCTCAGGCGCCGATGGCGTCCGGTAGCAGGCGATCGGACTCGGTCTTGACCACCCGGTAGCACTCGCAGACCCGCGCCTCGAGCCCCGCACGATCGGTTACGGTGATCTTGCCGCGCGCATAGCTGATCAGCCCGGCATGCTGCAGGTGTCCTGCGGCCTCGGTGACGCCTTCGCGGCGCACGCCGAGCATGTTGGCGATCAGCTCCTGGGTCATGACGAGCTCGTTCGAAGGCAGGCGGTCGAGGCTCAGCAGCAGCCAGCGGCACAGCTGCTGGTCAACGGAGTGATGCCGGTTGCACACCGCCGTCTGGGCCATCTGGGTCAGCAGCGCCTGCGTATAGCGCAGCAGGAGCCGCTGCAGGGGTCCTGCACGGAAAAACGCGTCCTTCAGCAGCTGCCCGTTCAGGCGATAGGCGAATCCGGCGCTTTGCACCACGGCCCAGCTCGACGTGGTTTCTCCGCCCATGAAGAGCGAGACCCCGACGATGCCTTCGTTCCCGACGACGGCAATCTCCGCCGAGGAGCCGTCCTCCATCACATAGAGCAGGGAGACGATGGAGGTCGTCGGGAAGTAAACGTGGCGCATCTGGTTCCCGGGCGACGAGATCGCCTCGCCAAGCGTCATCTGGACCAGCTCCAGGCCGGGAAAGATGCGGGCGCGCTCCTCCGCCGGCAGGGAGGCGAGCAGGTGATTCTCGGCCGGGTCGTGCAGTGGGTCCAAGCTGTGCCTCCGCGAGGCCTGGTGCGGCCCCGGCGCCTGCGCACATCGGATGCGGGCACTGCAATTTTAAGCCATCGCCGGCTTCTTGTCACACAGCGCACAGCGGCGACGGCCTCGGCGGCGGCGGCGCCTGCGTCACGCGGGAGAGGCCCTTCGGTACGGTAACGCACAGAAGATCGACGTGAGTTGCCGCAGGCTGCTGCCGTTAACCGATAACGAAGGACACGGATATGAACTGGGACATCGTGCAAGGCAACTGGAAGCAGTTCAAGGGCAATGTGAAGGCGCAATGGGGCAAGCTCAGCGACGATCAATTGGATGTGATCGACGGCAAGCGCGTTGAACTGGCCGGCAAGATCCAGGAGGCCTACGGCCTCACGAAGGAGGACGCCGAGAAGCAGATAAAGGCCTTCGAAGAGAGCAACAGGACATAGGACGCAGGGCAATGGCCCCCGATATCGACAGCCTGGTCTCGGTGCAGCGCATGCGCGCGGGCACGGCGGATGGTGCGCCGGATCTGCAATGGGTGACGCGACTCTTCGGCGCCTCGCCGTTGGGCATCTTCGTGGCCGACACAGAGGGTCGCTGTATCTATGCGAACGGCGCCTATCTCGAGCTGGCCGGCCTGACGATCGCGCAGGCTTACGGCACGAACTGGCGCCGCTCGGTGCACCTGGAGGATCGGCGCCGCGTGTCGACCGAGTGGCAGCGGGCTGGCAGGGACGGACAGGCCTTCCAGTCCGAAGCTCGGTTTCTGCGCCGCGACGGCAGCGTCGTCTGGACGCGCCTGCATGTGGCGATGACGCAGGGCGGGGGCGAGCAGGGCACCAGCCTCCTGATCGTCGAGGACATTACCGATCGCAAATCCGCGGATGCCGCCCTGCGCTCGGCCGAGGAGGCCCTTTACGCCGAGAAGGAACGAGCCCAGGTCACCCTCGACTCCATCGGGGACGCAGTCCTGACGACCGATCTGGATGGCAACGTGACGTATCAGAACCTGGAGGCGGCGACGGTGACGGGCTGGTCCCGTGACGAGGCGCTTGGCCGGCCGATGACGCAGGTTTTCAACATCCTGGATGGCACCACCCGCAAGCGCGCCGCGAATCCTGCCCGCCGGGCGATCGAGGAGAACAGGACGGTAGGCCTGGCCCTAGGCTGCATCCTCGTGCGTCGGGACGGCTCCGAAGTGGAAATCGAGGATTCCGCTGCGCCCATCCACAATCGCGACGGTGGGGTGGCCGGCGCAGTGATTGTCTTCCACGACGCCGCCCAGTCGCGTGCCATGGCGGAGAAGCTCGCGCATCTGGCGAGACACGACTTTCTCACGGGGCTGCCGAACCCGGCCCTGCTGACGGAGCGCCTGACGCAGGCAATTGCGCTGGGGCGCCGCCACCACAAGGAGGTGGCGCTGCTGTTCCTCGACCTGGACGACTTCAAGGCTGTCAACGACACCTACGGCCACCTGATGGGCGACCGGCTTCTGCAATCCGTCGCGGCACGACTGGAGGCCTGCGTGCGGACGACGGACACGGTGTGCCGGCGGGGTGGCGACGAGTTCGTGATCCTGCTGGCCGAGATCGAGGACCCGCAGGACGCCGCCCGCGTCGCCGAGAAGGTGCTGGCCGTCCTCCTGGAGCCACACGTCGTCGAGGGGGTCACCCTGCAGACCCGGGGGAGCATCGGCATCAGTCTCTGCCCCGACGACGGCGATGACGCCAACGACCTGATAAAGAATGCCGACACTGCGATGTACCAAGCCAAGGCCGAAGGCCTGAGTGGCTACCGGTACTTCGGGGCCGGCACGCTGCTGTTGCCGGTGCGGGACAAGTGACGGACGAATTTCAGAACAAATACAACCGGAGTGTGCGCATGAAACAGCCAACCAGTTATCCCCCGATACTCTTTCTCGCCGCGACGCTGATGGCCGGGTCGGGGCTCCTCTCCGTCGCGGGCTGCGCCTCCACCGAAACGAAATCCGGCACCGGCGAATACATCGACGATACGGTCATTACTACGAAGGTGAAGGCGGCAATCCTCAACGATCCGGACCTCAAGGTGTCCGAAATCAACGTCGAGACCTTCAAGGGCGTGGTCCAGCTGAGCGGCTTCGTCAGCTCACAGGCGGACATCGACCGGGCAGTCGCAGTGGCACGCGACGTCGGCGGCGTACAGTCCGTCAAAAACGATATGCGGGTGAAGTGACGGCGGCGGTGTTTAGCTCGGCAGTTCGCGAAGGTCTCTCACTCGACCCGTTCCGCTATCGAATTCAGACCACACGTATCTCTCTGTATATCCGATCGGGAACGTGCCGCGCCTGGACCATAGCGGGTGCTTGTAGTCATTCAGTGCGGTTCGGTATATCGGAAGCTCCTCGCGGATCTCCGGTCTGCCCTCAAGATAGGCCGCGAACACCGCTTTGGCCTGCTCGTACAGTTTGACATCGAGCCAGTCGATTTCCCTTATTTCGTCGATGCTCTCCGGGCTCAGGGCGGATATTTCGAGACTCTTGTCGCCGTCGCTGCGTTGCCTGATGTAGAGCATGTCCTCCATTGGCATACCAAGGCAATAGCGGAACAGGAGCATGCTTTCATCGAACCTCTCCGTAATACCCACCGCGGAGAAATTCTTCCGTAAGAAATCCGGATCGCGGCCATCGAATCCGAGCCAGTTGGACTGGTGATTAGCCTCGTGGTGATGGTCCAGATATTCGCGGAATGTGATCGATCGATGGTAATGGTGTGCGTGGTTGAAACCGGACACCAGGCGGCTGACGGGCTCACGCAACAGCGTGATCAGCCGGTATCGTCCGATCACGGCGCCGAGCCAGTTCCTGGCCCACGGTTGCCGATAATCGGGGAAATGCCGGTACATCATGTGAAACCGGTCGCCGGGGACCAGCCTGGGGTGGACCGCCCACCAGTCGATGGGGTCCATGTATATCAACCCATATTTGACGCAATACGGAAACAGAATCGACGCCGAGAGGGAGGTACCGCCGGTCTTTCTCAGCTTGAGATAGACGACACGTCTCTCGTGACTCTCGCTTTTCTGTGTGGGATCGATCGGCACGGGCAACCCAACCGCTACCAGGCCCCGGGGCCCACCTAAAGCCGGGGCCTGGCGTCAAACGCGATACAGATCCGTTGCTCGCTGGATTGATAGGGCATGGTCCGGTGCCAGACAAAGGACGGGAACAGGATCATCCTGCCCGCTTGTGGCTGGATGCTCTGCGTCGGATATTCCCCGCTGTCACAAAACGGTGACGGCGGGGTGCCGAGTTCCAGCCATCCTTCCCGACCGTCGCTCGCCGATACGATCTCTCCGGGGATCGACACGTAATACACGCCGCTGACCCATCCATCCGCATGAATATGGGGCTCCTGGTATCCGCCTGGCTGGATCACGACGCCCCATGCATCGATGTCCCATTGCTTCGGCGACCAGGCCAGATAGGGGTGTGATGCGCTCGTCGGCAGAGCAGCGAAATACCCCCTGAGCCGTTCGTTTATCCATTCAAACAATTCGGCGACCGGTCCGGGCGAGTCCTCGAGGAGATTGCCCGTATGACCGCCCCCGCGCGTGGTGTTGCCACGACGCTCGAACTCGAGGCTGGGATGATGCCTGACGTGTTCCGCCAACCTTGCGTTCAGCGAATCGCCAAACCCCACGGCGGATTTCTCATATCGATAGCTGCGCACCAGCAGCTCCGGCTGCACGAGTGCAACTGCCGCCTGGCGCTCGCCGGTCTGGCACAAGGCCACATAGAGATACGCCATCGTGGTGCGGTCATAAGGGTTCAGAGAGAATGCCCGCTCGAGGCTGGCCCGGCCTCGGTCTGCCTGTCCCGCGGCCAGCAAGGTCGTCCCCAGCAGGCAATGTGCCCGGACCTCGGCAGGGTTGGTCGAGACCGCTTTTTCCAGCCATCGGATGGCGGGCTCGTACGCTCCCGCCTCGCGGTATATCGCGCCCAGACCCACCATCGATTCAACGGCGCCGGGCGCCAACTCGAAGGTCCGGAGATACGCCCGTTCTGCGTCAGCCGACCGGCCGAGTGCGCGATAGCAATGCCCCAGGTCGAGCCACCCTTGCGCATCTGCAGCGGAGCGATCGATGAGTTGCTCAAAGTCCCGCTGCGCCTCAGTGAAACGCGAGGCTGCCAGCAGTATCCGAGCTCTGAGTCGCAGCCATTCCAGATCGTCCGGGCGCGACCGCACCGCGGCGTTCATGCAATCCACGGCGCGGATAAATTGTCGGGCGCCGAGCAGCCGCTCGGCCTCGACAACCAGTTGTCCCGCGTCCTGTTGCGGGCTTGGCGAGCCGCTGCTGGCAGATGTGTTGCTCATGGCAGGTTACAGATCCGGCTGCTCCATTGCGCATTTGCATGCGATCACGGGCCGCAATTGGGTGGTGGAGGTCCCGATCTCCTGGTTAGTCGCCAGGGAGACAAATCAGCTATATCAACGAGTTACAAGGGAAAATTTCCGAACCACAATCCGGGCCACGCCGAATGATACCAAGTACGCAGGCGTTGTTTTGGGATGCCAACTCCATTACCCGGTTGGGCATCGTATGGGTGGAGGTGGCGAGAATCGAACCCGCGTGCGGAGCCCTCCGCGCGGAGGTCTACCTCCCTGCCCGAGCCGATTCCCACCGATGGCGAACCGATGGCAAAGGACGCCACCGGGCAAGCTCCTGCCGGGGACTCGCAGGCGGTGTGACGGTGCCCCGGCGAAACTCGCCGGGGCATCGATACAGCCGTTGAGATCGTCCCCGCGGCGAGGCTCGCTAGTCGCGCGGATAACCGCCCACGCTGTCGGGGGCAGGGATCCGGAGCTGCCGTCGCTGTGACGATAGTCCACCCATGCTTCGAGCGCGTCGAGAGACGCGCCGTTTTGAACGGACGTGCGACGGCAGGCGGCCTCGGCCCTTACCGCTGGGACGCGGAAAAACGTTGTTGCGAGCCGCGATCAGCGCTTCTCGAAGTGCGGCGCCTGGTCCTTCATGAACTGGTCGAACTTCGACCACTCCATTTTGCAGCCGTAGGACGCACCGCGCGGGAACCAGACGATGGAGCCGTTGGAGATCGCGAGCGTCCCGAGCACCTGCTGGTCAGCCTTCACGACGAATTTCACATCGGCCTTGCCGAGCCTTCGCTCCGGAATACTGAACGTGACGTTGTGTACCGGCACCGCATTGCTCCCACCTGGTCGCCAGATGAAGAAAATCCCGGCATCGAGCTCGCGGGCGACGCGCCCGCTGTCCCGCCATAGTAGGTTAGCCGGCAAGCGGCGTCGCAAGCCGGCGACTGAACGGGGCGGCGGTGCACGGTCTGCCGACTGGAAGGGGCGCAGCAGGCCGCTGGTTGGCTTCGCGCACCCGCTCATGGCCCTGGCAGGACAATGCTGGTGTGCGCCGGCAGAACGATCGCCGACTCTCAGCAGCGGCAGCCCGTCTGCTGCTACGCCGAGTCTCAGGCCAATCTCGAAGGACGCGAGCATGTTGCCGTTGCCGGCTGGCAGGGACGCCAGCTCGGGTGTCGGTCCGCCGCTGTATGCGCGCCATCGCCCCGAGCGCACGCCCCTTTACCTACTCGTTCGGGAATATTATCCGGCGTCCAGAGCGCACCTTGTAGCGCAGGGCGCCGAGCTGCCGAGGTATGTCGAGCGCGAGTTCGAGGAATACCTCGCGTGCGGCCGCCTCGAGCACGGCTTCCTGCGCGTCCGGTGCGAAGCTGCCATGCCGAGCATCTGGTGGCGTTCAGTTGCAAACGCCGGGGCTTCTGTCCGAGCTGTGGCGCCCGACGGATGGCCAAGAGCGCGGCGTTGCTGGTGGACGAGGTGTTTCCCGAGCAGGGCGGTTTTCTCGCGCAACGAGCCGATTCTAAACGAGTATCCCCGCCGTCGAGAGCCGCGATTTCGGTCAATTGCTGCTGCAGGTGGCCAAGCAAGGCATTGCAGCGCAAACCAGGTGAGCGAATGATGGGAACGACAGGCGCAATCAGCCTTGACACTTGAAGCAGAGCGCGGAGATTACCCGTTGCCCGCCCGCCTTCAGGGCGAGGACCCGGTGCGGCACTAGACCGCCAAGGATGACGATGCTCTGGCCGGGCTCCGCCTTCACGACCCTACCGCCGGGATAGCCGTGCTCGCGGATCATGCTGAGCGGCGCCCCGACAGCGAGCGGGAATGCCTCCAGCGCGCCGCCCGACTCACCGCCCGGTGCCTTGTCGTCCAATACGGTAATCAACGTAACGTCACACGTCGGGATGTCGAGATGCACGTCGAGGAAGTCCCCAGGCTCGACGTAGTAACTGTAGCTGCCGCGGTTGCCGGACGGAAGGACGCGTGCACCGCACAGCGAACTCAGCAAGCCATTGAGCATCGGTGACGCGTAGAGCGCGTCCTGTACCGGGCCGCCACCGGCGGAGGTGAGCGCTCGGCGGGGCACGCCACCTCGACCCTCGGCGCCGTCAGAGCGCACGCACACCTGGCGAGTTGCCGAAACGTAATTGGATGTGGCCTCCAGGGCGAGCGCGACAACTATGTTTGCGTCGGGGACGCCAGGAACCACGGTGACTCCGCCCGCGGCGCCGAGCCGACCGCGCAGGAGGCAGTGGTCGGTGTGGGTCAGACTCGGTGGCGCGGCAGCGAGCGTCGCCGCGACGTTCAGCAACCCAGTTCCTCTTCTCCGACGATCTCGGCCGGCGGTTCGAATGTTACCGCTTCCAAACGATCCACCAGAGATCGTGGCAACGAATGTAGCGGCAGTTCGCGCCGCTGCTCGCCGTTTGCCCAGACGGCGTAGCTTCCGTCGGTCGGGGAGGTGATCACGCGCGTATCGAAGAACGATTCGATCACTTGCGCAAGTGCGGTAGCCGACATCGATATTCCCACGAACGGCCCGATGTCGAAGCCAGCGTCGGCCAAGACTCGAGCCACCACCGCAGCGTCGTCGCGCGACGGTGCGTAGTCCCCGAAATTCTCCGCGGTGATACGCGTCTCGCCCGTGATCCTGCGGCCGGAGGCGGGCCGCAGGATCACCTGGACTACGAGTGACTCGTCAGACATCGGTCAGATCCCGAACGCGTCGTCAGACTCGATGACCATCTCCTCGAGCGCCGCCACATCCTCCGCGGTAAGCGAGCCACGCGCCTCGCCGGCCCGTCCTGTGAAGGGGCCGGGCTCCGGGCCGAATGGCAGGAGCGGGAGCA
>Ga0268386_10003560_pt1 | contig 11372 bp, 8 predicted proteins | sample RVTome_15_FD_200260 | JGI IMG/M metagenome (GOLD analysis project Ga0268386, IMG submission 200260) | Soil microbial communities from uranium-contaminated site in the Upper Colorado River Basin, Wyoming, United States - RVT150D86... ... | reverse complement strand
ATCCACACGCTGCCCGCAACCTTCGAGGGGCGCGCTCGCATGATGGTCCAGAACGCGATGGCCGCCGCCGCCGCCGCGCACGCCGCGGGAGCGCACCTGCACGACATCCGTCAGGGGCTCCGGTCCTTCACGACCTCGATCTACCAGGCGCCCGGCCGCCTGAACGTGTTCGACCTGGACGGGGTGAAGGTCGTGATCGACTACGCCCACAACCCGGCCGGGCTCGAGACGCTCGGCGAGTTCATCGAGAAACTCACCCACGACGCACCGTCGGGCGGACATCCGCTCCGGTCCTCGGGCCGGGCGAACCTGCGCGTCGCCGTCGTGGCGACGGCGGGGGATCGTCGCGACGACGACATGCGCCAGCTCGGGCGCGTCGCCGCGCGCTACTTCGACGACGTGATCATCCGGGAGGACCGTCACGCGCGCGGGCGACCACCCGGCCAGACCGCGCAGCTGATCGAGGAGGGCGTGCTTGAAGCGATCTCCCAGGGCGCGCGAGCGGGAAACGTCGAGGTGGTCCTGGACGAGATGGAAGCGACGAGGAGGGCGATCGACCGCTCGAGGCCGGGCGACCTCGTTGTGCTCTGCGTCGACTACGCCACCGAGGTCTACAAGGAGCTCGAGCTCCGCCGCTCCCTCGCGGTTCCCTCGGTCATGCGGGCCGGCGACGGCCAGCACGGCTGGGAAGGCGGCGACCCCGACCTGATCGAGATCGCGGACGAGGTCGGTCTGTAGCGGCTCCGGCTAGAGTGATCGGAGCCCCGAACGACGGAGTCCCCCGAACGCCTGAACCGGAGTCCGCATGTCCCGACCGAATCCGAGAGCCAAGACGACGATCGCCGCCGCGGCGTTGATGCTCGCGCTCACCGTGCCGTTCACCGTGATGGGCGTCGGCATGGCGCGGAACGCGCTCGACCCGGCCGGGATCGATCGCGACACGTACTTCTCGGCCGTCGGCTTCGGGCTGAACTCGGTGGAGACGCGGAACCTCATCGCGATCTCGGCGATCCTCGTCCTCGGACTGTCCATCTTGAGCCTCGTGCTGGTGATCGGCGTGCTGGGCCGGCGCGCGAGCGTTCGCCACGGGGCGATCGGCACGTTCATCGTGTTCGCGGCCGTCACCCTCCCGCTCTCGATCGCCGAGATCTTCTCGGAAGCCCCGGAGCCGACCGCGGCGATCGGTCTGCTGATCGCCGGGATCGACATCGCGATCGTGGTCCTCCTGCTCCGTCCGGAGACGTTGAACGAATTCGAGCGGGCGGAGTCCGCTCGGGAGCGGGTCCGCGCGGCCCGCCGGGCGGAACGTCTGGCCGCCAGGTCCAAGGCCTCGCGCCGAGCCTCCGAACCCGGATAGGTCGCCGTGGAAGCAGCACCCACGATCCGCCGTGCCCTCGAGGACGAGCGCGACGAGCTCCGCGCCCAGCTCGGCGAGATGAAGGCCGCGCCGCGCGACCCGATGGCATCCGTGTCGTTCGGCAAGCGGGTCGGCGAGGGGACGTCGCAGGCGGTGGAGCGGATCGCGCAGGTCTCGGCAGCCAAGAGCCTGGACGCGAAGCTCAACGACGTCGAGCGCGCGCTCGCGAAGCTCGACGACGGGACCTACGGGACGTGCGACGTGTGCGGCGAGCCGATCGGCGACGAACGGCTCGAGGCGATCCCGTGGGCGACGCTGTGCGTCCTCGACGCCTCCGCGCGGTGAGGCTCGCCGGCCGTGTCCGGCAGGCGATGGCGGCTCAGCGAGACTCGTTCTCCGAACGCCACTTGATGCCGCACCCGACGCTCGCCCGCTGATCCGTGGACACGGGCGTGCCCGCGAGCACGGCGTCGATCGCCGAACGGAGGTCCTCGCCGGTCACGGCCAGCCCGTTGCGCGGCCGGCTCGAGTCGAACTGCCCGCGGTAGACGAGCCGGCGCTCGCGGTCGTAGAGGAAGAAGTCGGGCGTGCAGGCGGCGCCGAACGCCTTTGCCACCTGCTGGGTCTCGTCGAACAGGTAAGGGAAGGAGTAGCCGGCCTCTCGAGCTTCTTCCGCGAGGCTCTCCGGCGCGTCCTCTGGATACGCCTCGGGATCGTTCGCGCTGATCGCGACGATCGACAGGTCCGCGTCCTTGTAATCGTTCGCCATGCGCGACACACCCTCACGCACGTGCGCCACGTACGGGCAGTGACGGCACAGGAACATCACGAGCAATCCTTCGGTCCCATCGAGGTCTTCGAGCCGCACGGTTCGACCCGTCGTGACGTCGGGGAGCGAGAAGTCCGGCACCCGGCTGCCGAGCTCGGTCATCGTGGATGTGGTGGCCATCGGGTTGGTGTCCTCTCGGTCGGTCTGCTCGGTGTCTGCTTCGGATGCTACCGGCCGCGGCTACCGTCGGGCCGGGCGTTTCGACGGCGTCCCCGCCCGCTTCGATCGTTCCGCGCGAGCCGCCCGCCGGCGTTCCGTCTTTCCGCGCGAGTCGCGCGCCGCCGCGACGAGTCGCTTCACGCCGGCGGGGGTGGGACGCCGCGCCCCGTTCTCCTCGAGCCAGCGGAAGATCTCGGGCCGCATGCCGAGGGCCGTCACCGCGATGACGTCACCGCGTTTCGATCGCGTCAGCATGGCTCGAAGGGCCGACAGCTCGTCGGCGTAGACGTCCACCTCCTCGGCCCCGCCGTCGAGCGCGCCCGCGCGGAGCCCTTCGATCACCTCGTCCCGGTCGCGACCTCGCAGGTACCGAAGGAGCTCGGCGACCACGACGTGGTCGGCCCCGCGCGCCGCGCGATACCCGAAGTCGTGCAGGATCTGTTCCGTCCGGTCGCCCGCCTCGCAGATGGCGAGCCAGATCTCGCGGCCCGCTCGCCGAAGACCGTCACACAGTTCCGCGAGGCCCATGATCCCGGCCTCGTTGTGCGCGTAGTCGATCACCACGATCCGTCCATCGATCGTGAACAGGTTCGCTCGTCCCGGATTGCGTTCGGCGTTCATGACGAAGCTCTTCAGGCCCCGCACCACGGCGCGTTCGCCGAGGCCGATGCCCAGGCCGGCCGAGGCGGCCTGCATGGCGTTCATCGTGTGCGAGCTCGAGATGCCGGCGAACGTCACCGGGACGTCGGCGAGCGGCACGAGAGGGTGCGAGACCGACCGCTCCAACAGCGTGACCCATCCGTCGAGCGGGACGGTGGCGCGCCCCCCTTCGGCGAGCGTCTCTCGAACGGCCGGATGATCGGGGTCGAGGGAGCACAGCCAGACCGGGGCGCTGGCGCCTCGTCGCATCGAGAGGACGCGCGGATCGTCCGCGTTCAGGACCACCCAACCGTCCGGGCGGGTGATCTTCGTGACCGTCGCCTTCACCTCGGCGAGCTGATCCAGCGTGCGGATCCCGAGGAGGCCGAGATGATCCGCCGACACGTTGGTCACGACCGAGACGTCGTTGTGGGCCACGCCGACTCCGCGGAGGAGGATCCCTCCGCGCGCGGTCTCGAGCACGGCGACGTCCGGCTGCTGCTCGAGGGCCATCGCGGCACCGCCGAACCCGGAGTAGTCGCCCTCCTCGACCATCTCGCCGTCGCCGCGGTAGACCCCGTCGGTCGAGGAGTAGGCGACCGATCTGCCCGCGGACCGGACGAGGTGTGCCAGCAGGCGGACCGTGGTCGTCTTGCCGTTCGTCCCGGTGACCGAGACGATCGGGATCGTCGGGTCGGGGACGGACGGCTCGTCGCCGGGCTCGGCGGCGAGGATGCGCTCGGCCGCCTCGTCGACGAGCCGTTCGACGGAACGGCGCCCTCCGGCCTCAGCCATCAGCCTGCCCAGCTCGGTCGCCGCCGCGGTCGCCGTGCCGCGGCGCCGCCAGGGGAACGCGATGACGATCTCGTCGGGCTCAGCTCCGGATCGGCTGCGCACGGCCAACCGGACCTCCGTCGCGGCGGCGAGCGCCCGCGCGAGCTGCGTCGCCAGCCGTGCGACCGCCCGCCTTCGCTGCTCGGTCCCGGGACGCCCCGGTCTTGCGCTCGAGCCCGCCCGCTTCAGGACGCGCGCGAGCCGTTCCTCGGGCATCGCGAGCCACGGGGCGACGCGGAGCCCTACCTTCACCGCGGGCCGCGGGAAGTACAGGTTCGGCCCGTCGAGCAACCGAAGTTCCACGAGCTCCGCGCGCGGCGCCACCACGCGCGGAGCATAGGACTCGGCTCGCCCGGCCGTCGGACGAGGCCTTCCCCGCGAGCGTCAGGCGTTCTCTCCCGCGTGGTAGCGGCGGAACGAGGGGACGAGCCACGCGAGCAGCGCCGCGCCGGCGATGCAGAGCAGCCCGCCGGAGACGACCGAGACGGCCGGCGAGAACGCGGACGCGACCATGCCCGCCTCGAGGTCGCCGAGCCGCGGCCCGCCGGTAACGACGAGGATGTGGATCTGCGACAGCCTGCCTCGCAGTGCGTCGGGCACCGAGAGCTGCAGGATCGTCGAGCGGAAGACCGCCGAGATGACGTCGGCGGCACCGGCGATCGCGAGGAGCAGTAGCCCGAGCCACAGGCTGGAGACGAGGCCGAACGCGGCGATGCCGGCTCCCCACACCACCACGGCCCACACGATCGCCATCCCCTGGTGACGGACGCGCGCGATCCACCCCGCCGTCAGCGCCCCGAGCACCGCGCCGACCGCCGGCGCCGCGAACAGCAGCCCGACCACGGCCGGCCCGCGATGGAACTGCGTCACGGCCAGGATCGGGAAGAGCGCGCGCGGCATCCCGAAGACCATCGCGACCACGTCGATCGCGAACGCCGCCTTCAGCACGGCCCGTCCCCGCAGGAACGCGAACCCTTCCGTGACGGCGCGCCAACCCGTCGGGGACCCCTCGATCCGCTCGGGCGGGACCGGCGCGATCGCGATCGCGGCCGCGAGCATCGCCACGTAGGTGACGAGATCGATCGCGTAGGCCCACGACAGGCCGAGCTCGGTGATCACGATCCCGGCCAGGGCCGGTCCGATCAGCGCCGTCGCGTTCCACACCACCTGATTGAGGGTGAGCGCGGACGGCAACAGCTCGCGCCCGACGAGCCGCGGCGTGATCGCCGAGCGTGTCGGGGAGTCGATCGCGGACAGCCCCGCGATGAGCGCGACCGCGGCGTACACGACCCAGAGCGGTGGGTCGCCGTGGACGGCTCCAGCCAGCAGGATCCCCGACGCCGTCATGAATCCGATCTGCGCGACGATGAGCAGGGTGCGGCGGTCGACGACGTCGACGAAGGCCCCACCGACGAGGGTCCCCACCACCAGCGCGAGGAGTCCGGCGAGTCCGATCAAGCCGACTGCGGCCGGCGAGCCGGTGAGTTCGAAGACCTGGATGAACGTCGCGACCAGCGTGAACTGGTAGCCGAGCTCGGAGACGGCCAGGCCGAGGAAGAGCCGGCGGAAGTCGCGCGAGACGCGCAGCGGCGAAAGGTCGATCGCCACGTTGCGGACCGCACCGCGGATGCCGCGGCGCTCACCCGGTTCCGTCACGAGCCGACGGTAGCAGTCGCTGAAGCGCTACCCGGCGACGGCGCCGATCGCCTCGTCGAGGATGCCGAGGCCCTCCTCGAGCAGGCTCTCCTCGATCGTGATCGGCGGAAGCAGGCGGATCACGTTGTCGTACGTCCCCGCCTTCAAGATCACGACGCCGTTCTCGAGACAGCGCTCCAGGATCTTCGTGCCGGTGGGTCCGTCGAGCGGTTCCTTCGTGCCGCGGTCGGTGACGAGCTCGATCGCGGTCATCATCCCTCGCCCGCGCACGTCTCCGACCACGTCGTGCTTGGACTGCATCTCGCGGAGCCGTTGCTGGATGCGTTCACCGACGGTGCGTGAACGCTCGAGGAGCCCCTCGCGCTCGATCAGGTCCAAGACGGCGAGCGCCGCCGCCGCCGCGACGGGGTTCCCGCCGTACGTCCCGCCCAGCCCGCCGACGTGCACGCTGTCCATGATCTCGGCGCGCCCGGTCACGGCGCTGATCGGCAGGCCGCCGCCGAGCGACTTCGCGCTCGCGACGAGGTCGGGGACGACGTCCTCGTCCTCGATCGCGAACCAGCGGCCGGCTCGTCCCATCCCGCTCTGGATCTCGTCGGCGATGAACAGGATCCCGTGCTCCGCGCAGAACTCGGCGAGGCCCTTCAGGAACCCCGGCGCCGGGATGATGAACCCACCTTCGCCCTGGATCGGCTCGAGGATGACGGCGGCGATGTTCTCCTCGCCGATGTGCTTGTGCATCTCGTCGGTGGCGTAGGCGAGCGCCTCGCGCGCCGCGTTCTCCGGTCCGGTCGGCCAGCGGTAGGGGTAAGGGAACGGCAGCCGGTAGACCTCCGGCGCGAACGGCCCCATGCCCTGCTTGTACGGCATCACCTTCGCCGTGAGCGTCATGGCGAGGAGCGTCCGCCCGTGGAACGCGTGGTCGAACGTCACGATCGCGTCGCGCCCGGTGAACTTCCGGGCGATCTTCACGGCGTTCTCCACCGCTTCGGCGCCGGAGTTCGCGAACATCGTCTTCTTCTCGAAGTCGCCGGGCACGATCGCGTTCATCCGCTCGGCGAGCTCGATGTACGGCTCGTTCGCCGTGACGTGGAAGCACGTGTGTGTGTCGCGCTCCAGTTGCTCCTGGGCCGCTCGGACGACCTCGGGCGACGTGTGGCCGAGGTTCAGGACGGCGATCCCCGTCGCGAAGTCGATCAGTCGGTTGCCGTCGACGTCCTCGATGATCGCGCCGGACGCCCGCGCCGTGACGATCCGGTGGATGTTCGCGACGCCCTGCGGGATCGCGGCCGCGCGGCGTTCGAACCACTCCCGCGACTTCGGTCCGGGGATGTCGGTGAGGACCTTGCGCTCCTGTGGGATGTCCACGTCCCAACCTCCTCTTTGCCTACCGCTTCGCTGCTTGAGGCCTTCTGCCTGCGGGGCCCACCGCTTCGCTACTTGAGGCCTTGGTTCAACTGAGCCAGTGTCGACTCCCGAGGCGGCGGCTGTCAGGTGGTCGTGCGACCAAGGCCCGGTTGCGTGTTTGTACGACCCGTCCAGCCTCGGACCCCGGGCACGAAGGCCGGCGTGCGGGTTTCTGTACCGTTCGTACAATCCGATCGTGCCGATCACCGTTCGCGACATCCTGAGCGTGCCGGGTCTCGCCCTCCGCTTCGTCGCGGGCGACGGGAGCGCGGACCGGCCGATCCGCTGGGTTCACATCTCCGAGCTCGAGGATCCGACGCCCTGGTTGAAAGGGGGAGAACTCCTGCTGACCACGGGCACCGGCGTCGGGACGACCCCGGCGAAGCAGCGGGCCTACGTCGCCCGGCTCCACGACGCGGGGCTCGCAGGCCTCGGGTTCGGGCTCGGGTTCGGTCACGAGAAGGTGCCCCGTGCGCTCGTCACGGCGGCCGAACGCGTGGGGTTCCCGATGTTCGAGGTGCCCTACCCGCTCCCCTTCATCGCGATCACCGAGGCGGTGTTCACTCGGCTGCTCTCCGAGCAGTACGAGGTGCTTCAGCGGGCCGTCGATGCCGAGCACGAGCTCACCCGTGCCGTGATGGACGGCGGCGGGGTCGAGGGCATCGCCGCATCGCTCGCGCGCGTCACCGGCGGGTGGGCGCTCCTGTTGGACCTCCACGGGATGCCGCTCGCCGCCACCGCGGCGACGGCCCGCCAGCGCGCCCCGAGGATCTGGCAGGAGCTCCGCGGCTCGCGACCGGACGGCACGGGGTTCAGCCTCTCACTCGTCGACGCCGGCCAGAACGTGTGGATCCAGCCGGTCGGCGCGCAGGGCCGCGTCGAGGCGTTCCTGGCCGTCGGGTCGTCCGAGCCGCTGTCGCAGGTCGACCGGATCGTCGCCGGGCACGCGCTGTCGCTGTTCGCGATCGAGCTCGCGAAGGCGCGGGCCGTCGCGGACGCCGAGCGCCGACTCCAGGGTGATTTCTTCGGATCGCTCGCCGCCGGAACGCTGGCGTCCGTCGAGGTCGGCCGCGGGCTCGCGCGGTTCGGCTTCGCCAAGGACTCGGAGGTCCAGGTGCTGGCGTTCGAGGGCAGCGTCGACGGGCAGGGGCTCGCCTACGCGATCGAGGATCACCTGTCCCGGTCGATCGGTCCGTACCTGTTCTCTCCCGCCGGGTCCGAGGTCCTCGTCCTGCTTCCGGCCGACGACGACCTCGACGTCCGTGAGCTCCGCAAGGCGGTCGTGGAGCGCTTCGAGAGCGAGGACGTCCGGGTCGGCGCCGGGCGTTCCGCGGCGCCGGCCGAGACTGGACGCAGCCTGCGCGAGGCGCGGTACGCCCTCCAGGTCTGCCGGCTCGAGGGTTGGGATGCGGCGGGGTTCGAGGACCTCGGCACGTACCGTCTGCTGCTCTCCATGGCCGAGCCGGATGCCCTGCGCGCGTTCTCCGACTCTTTGCTCGCGCCTCTCGACCAGTACGACGGCGAGCACGGCGGCGAGCTCCGGGCGTCCCTGCGAGCCTTCCTCCAGCACAACGCCCGATGGGAGACCGCGGCGGGCGAGCTGTACGTGCACCGCCACACGCTGCGGTACCGGATGCGCAAGGTCGAGCAGCTGACGGGCCGCGATCTCACCTCGAGCTTCGACCGGATGGAGTTCTGGCTGGCCCTGCGAGCGCGCGAGCTCCTCACGGTCCAGGACTCCGGGACGTGAGGGTCCAAGGGCGCGCGGCGCGCGTTGTCCCGTCCGTCCACCGCCGACCCGGCGCTCGTCCGGAACGGCGACTGGCTCGCTCGCGGCCGAACTGGGCATACTTGGGCCTGCCTGGGGTGTTGAACCCTCGGCGGGTTCCTCGATCGAGGAGGAGGTCACCATGGCGACCGACGTGAAGACCTACAGGATGTTCGTGAACGGGGAGTGGGTCGACTCCGCGAGCGGCAGCGTCCGGACGATCGTCAGTCCGGCGACCGGCGAGGTGCTCGGCGAGGTCGCCGAAGGGGGCGCCGAGGACGTCGACAACGCGGTGGCGGCGGCCAAGACCGCCTTCGAGACCTGGTACGACGCGACGCCGGGCGAGCGGCAGGCTGCGCTCCTGAAGATGGCCGACCTCGTCGAGGAGAACGCGGACGAGTTCGGCCGCCTCGAGTCGCACAACGTCGGCAAGCCCTTCAGCGTGACGATGTCCGAGGAGATCCCGGTCATCGCGGACCAGTTCCGCTTCTTCGCAGGGGGTGCCCGGTTCCTCGAGGGACGAGCGACCGGCGAGTACATGAAGGGGTTCACCAGCATGCTCCGGCGCGAGCCGATCGGGATCGCGGGACTCATCGCGCCGTGGAACTACCCCTTGTACATGGCGGCCTGGAAGATGGGCCCCGCGCTCGCGGCCGGCAACTGCGTCGTCATCAAGCCGTCCGAGCTGACCCCGCTCACGCTTCTTCGCTTCGCCGAGCTGATCGCCGAGGCCGAGGTCTTCCCGCCGGGCGTGTTCAACGTCGTGACCGGCGACGGGGTCCCGGTCGGGGAGCGCATCGTCACGCACCCCGACGTCGGGATCGTCTCGCTCACGGGTGAGACGTCGACGGGACGTCTCATCTCCCGGCTCGCGGCCGACTCGTTGAAGCGCACGCACCTGGAGCTCGGCGGCAAGGCGCCGGTGATCGTCTTCGACGACGCCGACGTCTCCACGGCCGCCGAGTGGATCAAGATCGCGGGCTACTTCAACTCCGGCCAGGATTGCACCGCGGCCACGCGTGTCCTGGCCGGGGGCGCGGTCTACGAGAGCCTCCTCGGCGAGCTCGTCCCGGCGGTGGAGCAGATGAAGATCGGCGACATCTGGGCGGAGGACACCGAGATGGGATCGGTGGTCTCGAAGGACCAGTTCGACCGCATCGTCGGGTTCGTCGACCGCGCCCGGGAGGGCGGTGCGAAGGTGCTGACCGGCGGCGAGCCGCTCGACCTCGGCGAGGGACGGTACTACTACAAGCCGACGGTCGTCGCCGACGTCGGGCAGGACGCCGAGATCGTGCAGAACGAGGTGTTCGGCCCCGTCGTCACGGTGCAGCGGATCGACGACGAGGAGCAGGCACTGGGATGGGCGAACGGCGTCGACTACGGGCTCGCGGCTTCGGTCTGGACCCGCGACGTCGGTCGCGCCTTGCGGATGGCACGCCAGCTCCAGTACGGCACCGTGTGGATCAACACGCACATCCCGCTCACTCCCGAGATGCCGCACGGCGGCTACAAGCAGAGCGGTCACGGCAAGGACATGTCGATCTACTCGATCGAGGAGTACACGAACATCAAGCACGTCATGGCGTCGCTCGACTAGCACGAAGCGTCGCCTTGACCGGATCATCCAACCTGAGACCGAAGGAAGAGGTGAGGCGTCGATGACCGTGCGTCCGTTCCTGGTCAACGGGGAGTGGCGGACCGGCGAGGGCTCCTTCGAGGTGCGGAGCCCCTACGACGACGCCGTGGTCGCCGAGGTCGGCGTCCCGACCGAAGCCGACGTCGAGGAGGCCACCGCCACCGCGGCCGCGACGTTCGATGAGTCGCGCCGCCTGCCCGTTCACGCGCGGGCGGACGCGCTCGACCACATCTCCGTCCGGTTGAAGGAGACGATCGAGGAGAACGCGGAGCTCATCGCGCGCGAAGGCGGGAAGCCGCTCAAATGGGCGAAGGTCGAGGCGACGCGGGCCGTATCGACGTTCCGATGGGCGTCCGAGGTCCTGCGACGCGGCGACGAGGAGTTCATGCGCCTGGACACCGAGGCCTCGCTCGGCTCGCGCGTCGGGCTCCTGCGACGGTTCCCGTTCGGTCCCGTCCTGGGTATCACGCCGTTCAACTTCCCGCTGAACCTCGTCGCCCACAAGGTGGCGCCGTCGCTCGCGGTCGGGGCGCCGATCGTCGTGAAGCCGGCGTCGGCGACGCCGATCGGATCGCTGCGCCTCGCCGAGTTCTTCGCCGAGACCGACCTGCCGAAGGGCATGTACCAGGTCCTGCCGGTGAGCTCGAAGGTGGCCGACGCGATGGCTCGGGACGAGCGCTTCCGCAAGATCTCGTTCACCGGTTCCGTCGAGATCGGCTGGTACCTGAAGGGACTCGACCCGAAGAAACGCGTGACGCTCGAGCTCGGAGGCAACGCCGGGGTCATCGTGCACTCGGACGCCGACCTCGACCTCGCCGCCCAGCGGGTCGCGTTCGGCGGGTACTACCAGGCCGGGCAGAGCTGCATCAGCGTCCAGCGGGTGCTGGTGCAGTCCGAGGTGTACGAGGACTTCGCGGACCGGCTCGTGAAGCAGGTCGAGAGCCTCAAGGTTGGCGACCCGATGGACCCGACGGTCGACGTCGGGCCGGTGATCCAGCGCAAGGAGGTCGACCGCATCGACGAGTGGGTGCAGGAGGCGAAGTCGCAGGGCGCGACCGTGCTGACCGGCGGCGAGGGCAACCCGCCC
>Ga0268386_10003559_pt1 | contig 11372 bp, 10 predicted proteins | sample RVTome_15_FD_200260 | JGI IMG/M metagenome (GOLD analysis project Ga0268386, IMG submission 200260) | Soil microbial communities from uranium-contaminated site in the Upper Colorado River Basin, Wyoming, United States - RVT150D86... ... | reverse complement strand
ATTGTTCCAGACCAGGACGTACGACGCCGGCGCCCGGCAGCCCCTCGCCGAGCAGACCACAGGGTCGCTCATCTGCTGCGCGCGTCTGCGCGTGACACGGAGACACACCGGCCGTGCGCCCCGTTGTTGGCCCAGCCCTGCTTGAGAACCGTGAGTCGTAGCCTCGCAACGTCCACGTGGTCAGCCTGTCACCTCGCCGTGACCACGGGACGCGCTGAGCAGTCATGGCTGGAAAGCACCAACGATGAGGGTCGGCATGTTGATCAGACACAGCGCGCGAGTCCTCGGTTGATGCCACGTCACTGAAGTGGTGGCGACACCGTGCCCGATCTGCCTACACGGCCGCATCCACCACGAGGCCTGCGTCCAAGAGTCGCCGCTGGCACCTTGAGGGTGACTACGACATTCAGCCCTTGGATGGCTACCTCGTTCTCACGCTGGGACCCATCTGCAGCGAGGTCGTGTCTGCGGCGAGGTCGTGTCTGCGGCGTGAGCTCCAGGCCGACCATCGACCTTCCCTTCCAACCGGTGCGCCGAGGCTCATGACCTCCGGTGGCGGCCCGCGGCCGGTCGACTTCTCCCGAGCTGACAAGTCCCCCGGGAAGGCGGTTTCGACCGTGTCGGGTTCGTCGTAGGTGACGTCGATGTGATCACCGCCGGTGAGCCGGACGCGCAACACAACTCCTGCCATGGTCACCGACCGTAGGGGTCGCACAACCCGGCCGGCATCGCGAGCCAACCGGTTGCTTACGTCGTCGGCGATCGGCTCGTCATCAGAGCCGCCTTCTCCGACACGTCGTGCGGTATGAGCAACGTTCCAATTCGGTCGGGCCTCGAGCATGATGCCGTTGACTTCGGGCGCTTCAGCGGGCCGGGACAGTTCTGAGGGCCGAGTCTCAGCGCTTCTTCGCGGGTGGCACGATCGCGATCTTGTTCTTTGCGGTTGCTTTCGCCTGCTTCTCGGCGCGTCGCTCCTTGAGGGACTTGCCGGCCTTCTTGGACATGTGTTGTCGAGGCGACTTATCGGCCATGGCTGCTCCCTGGTTGGGAGCCTGGCTAGCTCCGCAGGCTCGACAGTACGCCTCCTGCGTGCTAATGACGCGGGCTCGCGGTACGGCGCACGTCATGCTCCGGGTTGCGGTCCGAAGCATGGGTCAAACGGACTTCCGAGCTGGACGTGGCTCGCGTCCCCCGCTGGTGCGAGCAGCGTGTGCCGGAACGGGTGCCTGATCAACTGGGGGTCGAGTGCGATGTCGCGCCCCGGCGTCTGACCGTCCTGGATTGCCGGCCGCCCTGGAACCCGGACATGGGGCGGCGTGGACCTGGTTCCCCATCGCGCGGCTCCGCTACACGAAGCCGACCGGCGCCTGGGAGTTGTTCTGGCGAGACCGCAACTGCGCTTCCACCACCACGATCACCGGCCGGCGAAGGTCGCCCTGGTGGCGTACTCGATGGGCGGTCTACGACCCACTTCCGGGCTGACCACGGTCCGGTGCTCCGACCTGCACGGTCGCTGTCTCCGGGCAAACGGCGCGACGTCTTCGGTGGGGTTCGGTGTCGGGGAGACTGGGGACGTGCCGAGGGGCCTGTACAGCCTGCGCGACCGGAACGGGGCGGTGGTCGCCTACGAACGGTTCTCCTGCGCGCCAGGTCCGGTGGGCTGGCGCTACAACGCGCAGGTGCTCGCCGCCGATGGCCGCACCCCTATGGGGCTGGTCGACGTCACCACCGATGCGTCCGGGTTACAGATCCGGGTCGAGGTGCGGGCCGGCGGCTGGGTTGTCCGCGGGGGCGTCGCTGACGGCGAGACGGTGTGGGTCCGAACGGCGGCATCGGGCGAGGAGGCGGGCGAGGACACGGCCCGGGCGGCGGGGTTCACCGGCCGGTCGCCGGGGTTCCTGGTCGCGGTAGCGCGGCTGCTGGGGCTTCGCGCTGGGGGGTCGTCGCGGGTGCGGCTGGTCGCTCTCACCGAGCCGGCGCTCGCGCCGGTTCTGGTCGAGGTGGCCTGGTCGCTGACAGCGGTGGAGGAGTATCCGACCGAGGTCGGCCCGCTGCCCATTGAGCGGTACCAGACCGTGGATCTGGCGAGCGGCCAGCCGGCCGCAGTCCACCTCGCCGGTGACGTCGTGCTCGCCGCAACCGGGGTCGAGCTCGACGCGCTCGACACGCCACCGACGCCCCCGTCGGGGAAGTCGAGGTGAGGCGGGTCCGTTGCGCGCCCGAATCTCCGACGCCCACACCGGCCTGCGCCAGCCGATCGGCGGCGCACCACTTCAGACCATCACGGTTGGGCCAAATCAGGCTGACTTCTGCCCATCTACCCGCGCTGCGGCGGCCGCGACAGTACGTCCTCAACTCGGCAGCCGTGTTTACCTGTCGGCGGCATGAGCGGTTGCGGGTGCGCGGCCAGCCGGTGCGCTGTCCGGCTTGTGTCGACTCCGGAATACGCCGAGGCGGGGGTCGGGATTTGTCATGACGTCAGTTCTCGCTAATCGTGCGGGGCCGCTCTTGGTCATGGCGCTCCGCGACCGAGGAACTCGGTGGTTCCGCTGAGTCTGGTCGTGTTGACTTTGCCGAGTGATGAGCTTCGATGACCCCGCTTCTTACGGTGAAGCCTGGGCGCCGATCTATGACGAGACGTTTGTCGAATGCCCGCCCGAGTTACTGGATCTCCTTGCTGATCTCGCCGGTGACGGCCGGGTGCTGGAACTGGCCATCGGCACGGGCCGGATAGCCCTGCCACTGGCCGCCCGGGGTGTTCAGGTCGAGGGTGTCGACGCGTCGCCGTCGATGGTGGAGCGGCTGCGGGCCAAACCCGGTGGAGACGAGATTCCGGTGGTGATCGGAGACATGGCGGATCCGCCGGTTTCCGGACCGTTCCGGCTCATCTTCGTGGCGTTCAACACGCTATTCGCCCTGCAGAGTCAGGACCGCCAGATCGACTGCTTTATCTCCGCGGCCCGGATCCTCCAGCCCGGTGGTTCGTTCGTCGTGGAGTGTCTCGTCCCCGATGTTGCGCGCTTCGACCGTGGCCAGCGCGTTGACGCTCGAGTGGTGACCGAGGACTCAATCAGCCTTGACGTTTCCCGGCACGACCCGGTTCAGCAACGAGTCATCAGCCAGGTCGTCACCTTGAACGGCCAGGGCGGCCACGGGCTGTATCCCGTGGCGATCAGGTACGCCTGGCCGAGTGAGCTCGACCTGATGGCGCGGCTTGCGGGGCTGGAACGCGTGGAACGCTACGGCGACTGGGATCAGCGGCCCTTCGCCTCGGAGAGTGGCAAACACGTCACGATCTACCGGAAGCCGTGACGAGTTCACCGCCAGGTTCTCGTGGACACCCGGCTGTCCACCTCCCGGAGCAAACGACGGCCCAACCGCGGTTTCGCGACGAAGGGCCTGCGATATCAGGCCAGCGCAGATACGCTGCCGTGCCAACCACCGGCAGATGAGCGCGCCTCGCGGCAGGAGCGGATGGTTCGCTTGACGAGTGCGGAGATCGTCGTATGAAGGACTCGAGTCGTCGAGTACCGGTCAAGCGGCGCGTCGGTGATAGCGGTAGCCACCGGTGTGGTCGCGGTGAGCGCTGCCGAGGGCGGCCGACGCCTGTGCCACGGCCTGCTCATCGTTGTCGACCCCGCCAGCTCGGACGGGCGCCACAGCATCCTCGGACATGGCGAAGTAGAAGAAGCCGATGGTGAACAGCAACGCAGCGTCATAGTCCGGGCACCCCGGCGTGTAATAGAAAGAGGTCAGCCATCGATCCCGCTCCGGCGGTTCGATAGGCGCGATGACCGCGTCATAGCCGGCCGCGAGAAATGGCTGCACCAGCGACTCCTGTCCCGCGATGGCGATAAGTGTGCCCCCGGCTGCCGTCACCAGGTTGGCGATTGTGCGCGGGGTGAGGTCGAAGAACGCCTTGGACCGGTCCACCACCTCCTCAGCGTCGGGATCGCCGTACGCCGTCTCGAACACCTCGAAGCGCAGGCCGTCCTCGAAGACGTCAAGGATCCCGGAGCCGGGGGCCTCCTCGCCAGTGGTCGCCATAGACATCAGCACCGTGTAGGGGCAGGGCGGCGCGTGGCCTGCGAAGAAGTCCAACGCCTCCCGATGCTCGACCAACCGGTGGAACCGTACCCGCAGCCGGAAGTGCTCCAAGACGCCGCGCAGGGCGAGCGCCGACTCGACCGTCCGGTGGTCGCAAACCACGGCCACCTCGTCAAACATCTTCATGATCTGCTCCAGCCCCAGGCGCAATCCCAGGCAACGCGTGAGTCACGTCACGTCATCGCCAGCACTACCCCACGACTCATCGCCGCGCAACGGCCGTCAGCGAAAAGTTGGTGCGGACGTGTCAAGTTCCGGGACACCGCCGCCCTCGACAGGACCCCCGGTCAGCGACCGATCCGCGGCATAGAAACACGTTTTGCGCGCTCGGCCTGGACGTAGGAACGTCCCCCTGCTGCGCTTGTCGGGCTTGGTGTCCCATCGCAGACAGGAGGACGTTCATGACCAACGGTAGCGGCGTGAGCAGGGGTGATCGGAACCGGAACGCACGGCTGGGTCGACTGCGTGGGTTAGTGCCGTTGACCAACGCGATCGTGGCGGTCGATCTGGCCGACAGGAAGCAGATGGTCGTGGTCACCGACCACGACTCCAAGGTGCTGGCGCGCAAGACCTTCCGCTGCCGGGCCTGGGATTTGGGCGTGGCGTTGGACTGGGCCGCTGGTCGGGCTGCGGCGAAGGGCTGGGCCGGGGTGACGGTGGCGTGTGAGCCGACCGGCCACCGGTGGCGGGTGCTGGGCCAGCTCGCCGCCGACCGGGGCATGCCGTTCGTGTGCGTGCAGCCGATGGTCACCTCGTGGGCCCGCCGTGCCGAGGACCTGACGTTCGACAAGACCGACGATAAGGACGCGGTGCTGATCGCCCGGCTGACCGCGCAGCTGCGCTGCTACGTTCCCGAACCAGTCGAGGAGAGCTGGGGCCGGCTGCGGCACCTTGGGGCCCGCCGGGAACGGCTGATCGTTGAGGCCGGCTCTCAGGTCCGACAGATCCGCGATCTGCTCGAATGCGTGTGGCCGGCCGCTCTGGACACGGCCAACTGGCCGTTTCGCTCCAAGACCTGGCCTGCGGCGCTGTGGGTGATCTTGGACCGCGACGGCGGCGAGTTCACCCGCACCCGCAGGCTCGGTGCCGCTCGGTTCGAGCAGCAGGTGCGCCGCGAGATTACCCGGCGGGGCGGGCAGAAGCCGTGCCTGCGGATCGTCCGCAAGCTGTTCGGTGCGCTGGCCGACAACACCGGGGTCCTCGCGCACCGCCGTGGCGCCTTGGAACGGGTGCAGCTGCTGCTGGAGGACTGGGCCGACACCCAACGCAAGCTGGCCGAGACCGAGAACCGGATGACCGCGGTGCTCGACGAGCTCGAGCTGACCAAGCTGGCCACCAGCATCCACGGCCTGTCCCCGGTCGGCGCGGCCGCGATCCTGGCTGAAACCGGCGACCCGACCCGGTTCGCCACCGCCCGGGCACTGGTCAAGCACGCCGGCCTGGCACCCCGGGAGAAGCTGTCCGGGACATTCACCGGCCGCACCAAACTCACCGGCCAGGGCCGACCGAAACTACGGCTGGCGGCCTGGCGCGCGGTCTGGGGTGCCTTGCAGACCAACACCGTCTACGCCGCCCGCTACCGACACCTGACCACCCGGGAGACCAACAAGCTCACCCCGACCCAAGCGCAGACCGTGATCGCTGCGGCGATCCTGCGGCACCTGCATGCGGTGATCACCACCGGCACCGCCTGGCACCCCGCCATCGCCACGCACGGCACCCGAGGCAAGGAGGCCAACACACTCGCCGCCTGACCAGCAGCCGGTGCACCAAGCTGACGGTCGGGGCAAGCCCTACGCGGCATTGAGGACCATCGAGTACCTCGTCGCCCATCGCGGGCAGCCCCGTCCGTCGTCTCCTCAACCCGATTACACGCTGTCGGGCCCAGCCCGATTCACCGCTATGCAGGGACAGACGACGGACGCGGCACCAACCAGACCCTTGACGCAAACCGCCTTACGCTGATGGGCGGACGTTGTGTGTGACCCGACTCGGGTCAATTGAGTGAGTTCGAGTTTCCGACGCCACCCGAGTCCGGCACCTTTGCGTAGGCCCGTTCCGGCCGTGTCCGGGGCTGCAACGCCCGCCTGGCGAGTTGCCGGTGAACGGGTGGCGAGGCTGTCGAGGTAGGAGTCAGGGAGCTGCGGGTATCGTGCGACAGGCGCTTACGCCGGCCGCTGTCGCGCTGGCCTTGAGGCAGCAGCTGGCGGAGAAGCATTCCGATGCCCGGTTGGACCTGCGGGGCTCGTGGCCGTCCTAACTCGTTCGCCACGCTGGAGAGCACGTGACGGCGGCACGAGGCGGGATCCAGCAGCGCGGATGGCGTCGCAGCGTTGCGCGCTCAGCAGCACAGCGTGGGCGGCCACCCGCGCTGTGCTGCTGGGCGGTTGAACCTTGCGGTTGCCTGAACAGTCAGCTGGACTGGGGAAGTTGTCAGCAGGTCACGTTCGGGTTCCAGTCCTCGAAGATGCCTGCCGGGTTGTTCTTGAAGATCCAGGCGTGCAGGACGTACACGCCCAGCGCCTGGTTGAGGTGCAGGTGCTGGCCGAGCACTTGGGGGAGCCCCGAGTGCTGTGCGTCCCACGGCTCGGCGGGCACGATGTACTCGACGGCCGCCAGCTGGAGCCGGCCACGATCGTCCGGAGCGTAGACCAGTGCCTCGGGCTGGCGTGGGTCCAGGTCGAGGTCGAGCAGGCCCGGGTTGATGTAGTGGAAGCCCATGGCGCCCACTCCCGGGTTCTCGAAGCAATGGTCGAGGCCAGGGAGAAGCTGGTAGCCCGCGCTCTCCGCAGCGGTGGTCCGGTGCAGCGGCGCGGTCGCGGCCCGCACCTCTGCCAGGTCCCGCTGGCCTGGACCGGTCGCCGATGCCGTCACGGCGGTGCCAGCGAGCAGTCCGACCAGGCCGGTCAGGGTCAGGGTGACGATCAACCGGCGCAGCATGTCAGACCTCCTCCCCGGTACTCGGATCGATCACAGCCGCGACCTCGACCACGACGTCGGCCGGGAACCCCCCGCGCCTAGCGTGTTCGCGGACGGTGTCGGCGTTGTCGGTCTCGTGGACGCAGTAGATCTTGTCGCCGGCGACGTAGCTGTGCAGCCACGTGTAGGGGACGCCGAGGCCGGCGACGACCTCGTTGGACGTGCGTGCGATCTCACGCAGTTTGTCGTGGGTGAGCTTGCTGGCCTCGGGGATCGCGCGCTCGATCACGAAGGTAGGCATGGTTGCTCCTTTCAGCAGGTTGATTGGTCCCTCTCTGGTTTGGGGCAGTTGGCTTCGACCATAGGAGCGACGCCTGACCTCGTCATGACCAGAATTGGCCCACATGCTGAAGCGCCCTGACGTAGTCAGTTCTGGCCATGGCCGCCGAGAGCAAGCCCACGAATCGTGACGTCCTGGCCGGCCGAAGCGCCCGGAGCTACGATCGCTGGCATGGCGGCCTGGGCCGCGCCGGAGTTGCCGGTCATGTGGCGGATCAACGAACGTCAGGCGTTCGTGGGTCGGCAGGCGGAGTTCGACAAGCTCGAAGGCGTCTGGTCGGCCGCGTCAGGGGGGGCGCGACAGGTAGTTTTCGTGGGCGGAGAGCCTGGCAGCGGTAAGTCCCGCCTGGTTGCCGAGGCGGCAAGGTCGCTGCACCGGCTCGGGGTTCCCGTCGTGGTCGGCCGGTGCCTCTCCGAGTATGGCACCGCCTACCAGCCATTCAACGACGCCATGGCGGCGTTTCAGCCGGTTCTCGATGAGCTCCTCCCCACGGATTCCGACGGTCCGGTGCGACATCGGCTGCAACGACTGTTTGAACCAGGCATGCCACATGGCACCGACGATCGCCCGACGACCGACCAGCGCCGGGAGCTGTTCGATGCTGTTGCGACTCTCGTGGGTAGGGCTGCGCAAGACGGTCCGCTGGTTCTCGTGCTCGAAGACCTGCACTGGGCCGGCTCGTCATCGCTTCAGCTGCTGGCCCATCTCGTGCGGCGGCTGTCGGAAGCCCGGCTCCTCGTGCTGGCCACGCACCGGCCGACGCCTCCCGATCGGTCCGAGCCGCTCGTCGCGGCCATCGCTGATCTCTACCGACTTGACGGGGTCCACCGGATCGACCTCGAAGGCTTGAACACGGACGAGATCACCGAGCTGCTCACCCGCACGGCGAAGCTACCGACGCCGCGCATCCGTCCATTCGCCGCGACCTTGCGAGACCAGACCGGCGGCAACCCGTTCTTCCTATGGGAGCTGTGGCATGACATCGCCGCACGAGGTGGCCTAAGCTCACTACGCGCTGGAGAACTGCAGGTGCCAGCTACCGTCCGCGATGCGTTGGCTGGACGCTTGCGGCAGCTGGACCAGCCGGATCGCGAGCTGGTCGAACTCGCCGCCGTCGCCGGTGACGAAGTCGATCTCGATGTGCTGGTGGCAACCTCACAACACGGCCGCGACTCCGTACTGCAGGCCGTCGACCGAGCGGTAGCGGTAGGCCTGCTGGAAACCACGGGGGACGGCCTGTCCTACCGGTTCCCGCACACACTGGCTCGGCAGGCGGTGCTGACGCAGGTTCCGCCCGGCCGAGAGGCTGACGAGCACGCACGCATCGCCGGCCACCTGGAGGAACATTTCACCGGCACCACAGGTGAGGTCGAGCGGCTGGCCTACCACTTCAGCCAGGCACACGGACACGGCCTGGACGCACAGGCCCGCAACTGGTTGGTTGAAGCTTCACGGCTGGCCGTCCGCGCGCTCGCCCACGCCGAAGCCGCCCACTACCTCGAGCAGGCGGCGCGGTTCGCCACGGACGTCCCAGACCGCCAGCAGCTGCTTCTGGCAGCGATCGACGCGCATGTCGACAGCGGAAACCCCGATCGGGCGCAGAAGCTCAGCGAGACGATCCTTGGTGAGGCCACCGACGCCGCAACGCGACTCGAGGCCGCGATCCGCTACAGCGATTCGGCGCCGTACGCCACCGGCTCGGTCAGTCGCGCGGTTGACTTCCTCCACGAGATCCTCCCCACGTGGCAGCACGATCCCACCGACCCACGCTATATCCGTGGCCTGGCCAGCCTCGGCCAAGCCCTGGCGCTGTCGGGCAACCCGGACGAGGCTGACCAGCTCAGCAGCAAGGCCATCGGACTTGCCCGCCACCTCGGCCAGGACGAGGTCCTCGCCTACATCTTGATGGCGAGCTTGTGGAACAGCAATGATCCGGCGATGGCTCTCCGGCAGAGGGACCGGGCGGCTGAGGCGGCGAAGCTGGCAAACCGGCTAGGTGACCTGCGCACGCTTGGCCCGGTGTCGGTGTTCCGCGCTATGCATTCGTACGTCGTCGGCGACGCCGACGAAATCGCGGACGCGCAGGCCGCGCTTGCCCGGGTCGCAGAACGTGCCCTGCCGTACCAGGGCTTCTGGGCCGCCCAGATCGAGTACGGCCGCCGATTCCTCCAGGGAGACTTCGCCGGGGCGCAGGCCAGCGCCGACGCCGCGCGCGATCTCGGTGTCCGATTCAGCGGCGACGACACCGAGGGCGTGTACGGACTCCAGACATTCATGATCAACCGTGAAACCGGTGCTCTTGAGCAAGTGCGGCCGCTCGTCACCGGACGCGAGCGCCCGCAGGCCCACTGGGCACCCGGCCTGCTCACCCTCTATACCGAACTCGGGATGCGCAAGCCGGCAGCACGCGTCCTGAGCTGGCTCTTGGAGCAGGATCTCGCGCGGTACCGATCCTCGGCCGACTGGCCAGCGGTGCTCGCCTTCCTGGTCGAGGGTGCTTTGGCGCAACGGGACACCGCGGCACTGCGACGGCTGCGGCCAATGCTCGCCGAGTACGAGGGTTACTACCTCGTCGCCGGACACTTCGTAGCATTGTGCGGCAGCGCCGACCGCTATCTCGGCAGCCTCGACTCGATCCTTGAAGCCGGTGACCCAGATGCGGAATTCGCTGCTGCGGCGGCGATGGAAACCCAGATGAAGTCCGTGGTGCACCAGGCCACTACGTTGGCCGCTCACGCAGCACACCTGCGCCGGCGGGGTCGTGGCGGCGACGCTCGGAAAGCCACGGAGCTCGCCACTCAAGCGAGGGCGCTCGCCGAACCGATCGGGCAGCACCGAGTGCTGCGCATGCTCGAACCGCCTCAAGGAGCCGCTCGCGGTCCGGACGCAACTGGGCTAACCGCACGCGAGCATGACGTGTTACAACTGCTCGCCGAGGGCCGTTCCAACCGGGAGATCGCCGAGATGTTGGTGATAGCCGAGAACACGGCCGCCAACCACGTGAGAAGCATCTTGCTCAAGACCGGGGCCGCCAACCGCACGCAAGCCGCCAGCCGTGCCATCTCCCGTGGATGGCTTCGTATCGACTGACCGGACGTCAGATCGGGATGCCGGCCATCGAGGCGTCCGGCTGGAGCGTGCCGGTCACTTCAATGATCACGTCAGCCGGGATGCCAAGGCTCTGAGCAGCGCGGCGGAGCGCCTCAGCGGACGAGGCCTCGTACAGGCAGTACGTCTTACGCTTGTCCGCCGACAAGAACGAGTAGAGCCACCGTACGCCCTCCTCGTCGTTGATCTCCCTGAAATGCGCGGCGTCCTCCACATCGAACGCGAGCTCCTCAGCAAACCGCCGCTCGATCATGAAAACCGCCACAGCACACCCCCGGCAATGTGACGCCCAATTAGTTCAGAGCCTACGGCATGTCACGCCTGGTGTAGAGCCCGACTTGACTCAATCTAGTCCGGCCTGCCTGTCGGGCGGTGGACTTACTCGAGCGCGTCGCGGAGGTCATCGGGTCGCGGGTCGGCGGCTGTGATGGTCTGGGGTCCGACCTGGATTCCGATGGTGCGGCAGCGACGGGTGGCCCGGAACTTGAGTTATGGCTTCGGACACGTAGGCGTTCGACACCGGTGACGGGGTGCGCCTGCGGCTCACGTTCGACACCGCGGCCGATCGCTAGCACCGCGCCAGTCCCAACTACCACAAGCGGATGTTCGACAACGGCATCATCGAACTCTCCCGCCGCATCGCCCGAGGCTTCCGCAACCCCACCAACTACCGACCATTGTGATCCTCGCCGTCGGCAGACTCACCCGCCTGAATCTCCGATGAGCCCCATACATCGAACGCATTCCACCGGGCAACGTGCGCTCATCGGCATGTGGGTGAAAGTCGGCGGCCCGACTGGCGTCGGAAGGCCGCGACACCGGATGGCGAGGATCGCGGAAGCGGAAGGTCGGCCGATGAGTTCCCGCGTCGAGGACGGTCGTACTAAGCATGAGCCAA